>Ga0180438_10008512_pt1 | contig 13027 bp, 7 predicted proteins | sample SS_ome_12_FD_132455 | JGI IMG/M metagenome (GOLD analysis project Ga0180438, IMG submission 132455) | Hypersaline lake sediment archaeal communities from the Salton Sea, California, USA - SS_3_D_2 metaG | ecosystem: Environmental > Aquatic > Non-marine Saline and Alkaline > Hypersaline >...
ATTGGTTATGTCCCACGCTCCCTTTATGTGTGGAAAAATCAATAATATCACTTTCAATTTTACAATTTTACAGGGAATTTAAGGAAGTAACGATCTGTGCGGTTTTAAAATTAGAATTGCTGAAGGCTGGAAGTGGTCTGACCCCTTATTTCTCTTTGTTTAGCGCATTCTCAAGAATTTCTAACGCTTTTTCATGAAATTCGACGTCTTCATTATATGCATATACCAGAATATTAGAATCGATCCAACAGGTAGTCTCTATATAGTTCCTCTCGTTTGATATTTTTAATCTTACCTAATTTTCCTGTAGGAAATTTGATTTTCCCTTTTTTATCGTCATGAATCTCCCCTAGAAAGGTAATTAAAACCCTAGCCTTTTTTACGTTTGGAATTTCCTCTAAGAAAAACTCACCGTTATCATATAGAGCCTCGATTGTAGTATGCATTTCATTTACCTCCAACTATTATTATGGATCCGCAATGTTTTTTTGCCAACTTATGCTTTATCTTTCCCAGTAAATCGAAAAAGGGGTCAGACGAAATTTTTTTTACCGACATGGAGGGATGGGAATAAGTAATGTCGGAATTTAAATGGAATATATTCTTGGCGAACCCATCCCCTCATTGATTATCTAAGGTATTTTACTCTTCTTTTACTGCCTCATCCTTTTCATCTGTCTCCTCTTTTTTCTCCTCTTCCTCAGGTGGAAACCAGTATTTATAGAATTCCCTGGTGGTGGTCAAAACCGTTTCAGCTTTTTTGAGGGATTCCTGGGCATCCTGCTGTTCATATTCATCACAAGGCATCCACAACCTATTGTTTATAATGCCGGGATATCTGCTGAGGCTTACATCTGGCTCCAACTCTTCAGATAATTCTGCTATTTCAGTTAGTTTTTGGTTCCATTGATCAGGAAGGGACTGATCACGAATCGTTTCTATCAGGACCTTCCCGATGAAGTGTGTTTTTTGAAACATTCCAAAAGCAGTCAGGACTGATTTAATACACTTTTCCACAGATTGTTGAAAATGATAAACCGATTTATCAAAGAATTCGTCCCTGAGGAGATTCTTTCCAATTAAAAAATCTCGTTCTCCATCTTTCAACATTGCCTCTGCAAAATCTTTATTACTAACCCTGGACAAAAAAGTAGCCGCACGATGAGCCACAGGAAATTGCCAACCATCCTTTAAACGTTTAATATTTTTAACCTCTATATACTCTCTGGTTTTTTTGATAAGCTCCCGCAAAAAATTTTTTTCATCCTTGACAATAATACCATCTTCCGCAATGTCAAGAAATAATGGATTATGATTGGTAAAATTTGAAATCACCTCTTTTGGAGAAAGGAGTAGTACATCCACTGCTTTTCCTGGGAGCGAACGTTTGATCGTCATCATTTCCTTTTTCCTTCGATGAAGCCTTGGGTTGATGTTTTCTGCCACCACAAGGATATCGATATCAGAATCCCGGGAAAAACTGCCCCTTGCCAGGGAACCAAACAGAACAGCACCCGAAACAGTAAAAGGAAAGCGATTGCTTTCCAGGGCCGTTTTAATCGTTGTTATGATTTCAGTTTTCATTGCTATAAAATGATATTATTCAATCACCTACTTGTCAAGTTAAATTTTAGAAAAAGGGTCCTTGGTTGTTCACGATATCATGGTGAACCGGTTTTCTTTTATTGACAATTTCAGAAAGTCCTGATATTTTTTGATTGTCAAGGAAAAAGGAGAAAAAGGGGTCAGGCGAAATTTTTCGCAAGGAGATTGTAACCCGACGCAGTAAGGGGCACACTGTGTCTCGTTGTGAAGTCGATTTTTTTACTTAATGTCAGGTTTAGCACAACAAAAGTAGGCGGGAAAGTCAGGCTGGAAAGTGGTCTGACCCCTTATTTCTCTACAAATTATGGTTTAGTTTTTAATTCTAAATATGCCAGTTGGCCCCTGACATGATTTCAACCAAAGTTTCTCCAAAAGCATGATATATAAGTTGTTTTCAAAAACGAGGAACTAAAAAGTGTACATCCTCAACTTAAGGACACGACCAAAATGTGAAATATGAACATATGTATGTGTGCAAGAGTAAGCGATTTCTGGTAAAATGAATCCATGAGACGAGCAAGAATAACTTATTTATAGAAAAAAAGGGGATTTAGGCTTTTTTACATTTGAGCGTCTAATTGAAATAAAACGCCTACACTTTGATGTTTTGACCTACCGTCCCCGGTTTTCCCTTATTCTATTTAGAGAATTTAGGTAAAATCTTGATTATAAAATTTCTCTTTTTAATTTCATCATTTAATCCTTTATAAAGAAAAATAAACTGATATTCTCCAAGAAATCCTGCTCCAGGCTGCCAATAAAAAATGCCCCTCTTTATGTCAAATGTAGAACCTATAGGAAGAGGATTTAATTTTCCATCAATTAATAAATAGCCTGTATAAAATCTAGGTGATGAGTGATTATCTTGAAGATGTATTTCAATATGCTCGAGTTCTATTATCTCTATGTTAAATTTTCCTTTATCATCCGGATAAACCTCTACAAGATTTGCATTTGGATTATATCCCTTTTTAAACTTCACTGGTTGAGAGAAATCAACAGGGATTTGGCTAAGATTCCTCTGGCCTATGACTTCCGTCTTCTGATTTCCGACCTCAGACCTCTGACTTCTGACCTCCACCATCTGTGCTGTGCTCCCTGCCAAGTTCTGAATAGTAAAAAAACGACTACCTATACCATCCGTATTACCGGCATTATCTGTCGCAGTCCACTGGATAGTATGAACACCATTTTCATAAACTGTAGTATCTAAATAAAAACGACCTACAGCACCATCACTGTTAGCATATGAAGGAAATGCATTGGCAATGTCTTGTCTATAGATGTTATAGGTTGGATTTCCCAGATTTACTCCGTCAACATAGACATTAATTGTTGAACCATCAAAGGGTATATGATTGGGTTGTGGAGTCAATACCCAGCCCCAATTTACATAACAGTTTCCTGAAGCAGTACCCCCCTGTTCAGGCGTATCAATAGTACCAAAAGGTTTAAAAGCATTTTCATTGTCAACTATGATAGTTTTTGTACCTAAAGTAATTTCGTTTCCTTCTGCATCAAAGGCAATTGCTTCAATAGTATAGGTCCCATTACCTCCATTGGGAAGCAAGTTTGTAAGCATCATGTAACCCCACCCGGCTTGATAATTTTTGGGATAATAGGGATATATCAACTCTACATCTGGCCTTGCTCCTACTACAAAAACTGCATCACCTATAAAATACAGAGACTTTCCTTTTTTACGAAAAATTTTAACACTTTTTATCTCGATATCATCTAAAGCCCAGCCTGTAACAGGTATATTGCTGGAAACAGTTGATCCATCGACTGGAGTGGAGAAATCGCCAAAAGGTGCATCTGTTGAACTATAGACTTTGAGATTTACAATTATAGTTTGGGGAGAGTTGGTAGCCGCACTATCTGATACAGTAATAGTACCTTTATATGTTCCTGTTGATAATCCTGTTACATCTATTGATACAGATACCAGGCCTGAGTTCACCCCTGATGAAGGATCGCATTTAAGCCAGGTTTGATCAGTTGTTACTGTCCAATTCAAGGTTCCTCCTCCACTGTTTTCTATTAAAAAGGATTGAGCAGACGTACTGGTGCCAGAAGTATTTGCTCCAAAATTAAGTTTTGTGCGGTTAAGAGAAATTTCGGGAGAAACCGAGTAAGCTGAATAGTTCTGGTTGGGCATAGACGAAGTAACATTGGAATATTCTATACTTCCAGGGCTGAAGCCATATCCGGTTAAATAGGGTGTGACTGTTCCTGACCAACCGCTAGAAACGGTAGCAGAATAAAATCCAGAAGCATCGGTTGCAGGACTTCCAGGTAGACCATTCATGGTGACATTTTCAAGAACAGAACTCCCAAAAGTAACTGTGCCTGAAATTGTACATGTTGAATAAAGCGCGCTCTGGAAGTTCTGATTGGGATGATCTGCCACAATATTGGATAAATAAACCGAGGTCGGACTCCATGAAAATACTGTTGAATGAGAGGGAGTAATTGTAGTGGTTGTTCCATATGGCACTTCATAAGTATAATTCCCACTGCTGTCAGTCGTTTTAGTGTGATTATCATGGGAAAAAGTTATGGTTACTCCCTTAAAGGGATTTATTCCATCAGTTACAGTTCCGGAAATCGTATAAGTTAGTCCAACAGCAATATAGTTTTGATTTGGTCGATGTGAGGTTAAATTTGTATATGATCTTCTAGGGGGAGTAAATTTATATCCAACTCTTGAAGGTGTGACTGTTCCTGACCAGTTATAGGATACATCAAAGGAATAATTACCATAGCGATCAGCAGTCACTGTATTAGATCCACCATCATTGTACCTGAGATTGGCTCTACTTACTCCGGCATTTCCTGAAATAGTCGGGAAGAAAATACTCTGTGCATAGATATCAGAATTGCCCGAACGGTAGTCCTCCCATGTGATAATAGCCCCACCCGATCCATCTGAAATTAAATAGGGGGAGTACTGGTTATTTGAAGCATTGCACATGGCAACACCGTCAGCAATCCATTGAACAGAGCCGTCTGAATTGATTCTCTGAGCATAGATGTCTGAATTCCAATATCCCTTACGTTCGTCATGCCATGTGATAATTGCCCCACCCGTTCCATCTGAGATTAACTGTTGCCATCCTTGATCATCTGCAGCGTTGCATATGGTTACACCATTTGCAGCCCATTGGGTATCGCCGGATGAATCGATTCTCTGAACATAGATGTCATAATCTGTTCCCGAACGGCGGTCATACCATGTGATAATAGCCCCCCCCGATCCATCCGAGATTACTCGAATGTTTCCTTGAAAGTTTTCAGCAGTGCAAATGGCCACACCATTTGCAGCCCATTGGATAGTACCGGATGAATCGATTCTCTGGGCATAGATGTCTGAATTCCCATGTCCATTACGTTCGTCATACCATGTGATAATTGCACCACCCGTTCCATCGGAGATTAACTGTTGCCATCCTTGATCATCTGCAGCGTTGCATATGGTTACACCATTTGCAGCCCATTGGACAATGCCGTCTGTATTGATTCTCTGGGCATATATGTCTGAATTCCAATTTCCCTTACGTTCGTCAGACCATGTGATAATAGCCCCACCCGAACCATCGGAGATTAGCTGGGGGGATCTTTGGCCACCTCCAGCAGTGCATATTGCCACCCCATTTTCAGTCCATTGGACAGCACCATTTGAATTGATTCTCTGGGCATATATGTCTGAATTCCAATTTCCCTTACGTTCGTCAGACCATGTGATAATAGCCCCACCCGAACCAACGGAGATTAGCTGTGGAACTCTTTGGAAATGTTTAGCGATGCATATAGCCACACCATTTTCTGTCCATTGAAGAGCGCCGGATGAATCAATTCTCTGGGCATAAATATCCCAATTGCCTGAACGGGTGTCCTGCCATGTGATAATAGTTCCCCCCGATCCATCGGAAACTAACCGAGGGGATTCTTGGGAGTATGCAGCAGTGCATATTGCTACCCCATTATCAGTCCATTGGACAGCTCCGGATGAATCGATTCTCTGGGCATATATATCCCAATTGCCTGAACGGTTGTCCTGCCATGTGATAATAGCCCCACCTGACCCATCGGAAACTAACCGAAGGGATTCTTGGGAGTATGCAGCAGTGCATATGGCCACACCATTTTCAGTCCATTTTACACTTGCATTGATAAAAAAACATAAAAATATAATTAAGATAAAAATTAAAGTAGAGTTCATTTTCATATTTATTTACTCCTTTTTTATTTAATATAAATATAATAGAGCAATTGTGATGCCAATTTGGGAAATTTTGTATTTGCCCTATATTCCTATATTTTCGGTAATGTAGCTTTTACCTAAATATCTTAAAAGTTAAGTCATAGCTTAACTAATTTTGCTAAATTGTTAAAACCCTTTAATATCGCAGGTTTACGAAAATGTCATAGTTAGGCTATAGCTTAACTATTTTTTAATTTCTTTGCTCGCTTTTTGGAAACAAGCTAATATAGCGTGTCTTCAGGGAAAAAATAGTTAAGTCATAACTTAACTTCTTAAACCAATAGTGTGTTGAGGGAAAAAATTCATTTGACCTCTTTCTTATCTTTCTCAGAATCTATATTGCAATCATTGTAAGTTTCAATTAAAATATCTGGATGGTGACCAACGATGATAGAAAATATTAAAAATAAACTCTGGGAAATGTTAAAAGAAAAAGAAGTTTCCCTGATAATGATTTGCGATAAAGAAGGAAACATACTGTGGCATAAAGGAAGAAAAGTAAAAGGAAGTTCTATTGATGAAGGGGAAGGATTTTCAAGAAGCGCAATAAAAAAATTAATCCAAAAACAATATGCTGAAAACGATGATAGCTCGGATACTTTAAACACAAGTTTATCAGAGTCAGCAAAAAGTCTTCATCTTAAAACAAATATCGTCCTGCCAATTACTGAAGGGCTATTTATCTATATTGACAGCGGTACAAAAGATATATTCTCTGAGGGTGACATTGCTGTATTTCGAATGATGGGAGAATTACTTGGAAATATAGTGGATAATATAAAAAAAAAGGGGCATAATACCGATGGAATAATCGGTGACAGTGATGAAATTGTAAAACTAAGGAAAACTATTGTTAAATATTCTTTAGAAGAAGAATCTGTACTGATTATTGGAGAGACCGGCGTTGGAAAAAATCACATAGCTGAATTGATTCATAAGTATTCCGGAAGAAGGGGGCGATTCGTTGTGGCTGAAATAACCTCAATTAATGAAAACCTTTTCGAGAGCATCATGTATGGACATAAAAAGGGAGCATTCACTAATGCATATAAAGATAGAAAAGGTCTCGTTCAAGACGCAGAAGGTGGCACTCTTTTTCTTGATGAAATAGCCGAAGTTCCAGTTTCAGTTCAATCTAAACTTTTGAGATTTATTGATACAAAAAGATACAGGGTATTGGGCGAATTTAGTGAGAGAAATGCAGACGTAAGAATTGTTGCAGCAACCAATAAAGACCTTAAAAAGGCAATAGAACAGGAGCAATTCCGTGAGGATTTGTATTACAGGCTCCAAGTGCTTAAAATCGAGATACCTCCCATCAGAAACCGCAAAGAGGATATAAAGGCTTTTGTCCAGGAGATGAAATATTTATTGAAAGAAAAGGATATCGGTGAAAATTTCTGGAACGTCATGTTTGATTATACCTGGCCTGGGAATGTAAGAGAATTGATAACAGTTCTGAAGCGGGCAGGAATCCTTTTAGATAGCCCCATTACTGGTGATGGAATTATTAAAGTTATCATGGAGTTAAACAAGGAATCAGTTGAAAAAAACTACGATAAAACGGTTGAAATCTGGAACAGAATAGAAAGAGGAGATAATTTCTGGGATATAGTATGGAAACCTTTTATAGATAGAGATATAGACAGAGATATTGTCAAGCAAATTTTAAATAAAGCTTTTTTAAAAGGATCGGAAAATTTTAAAAATATGATTTCTATTTTAAATATTGAAAACTCAGATTATCACAAATTTATGTCATTGATGCATCAATATCGAATCGATCCGAGAAATTGAGAAAAAATTCGCCTGGTTCCTAAACCAGACACCTGAGGGAAGTTGCTTTGTTTTTAATTAATCTATTTCTGCTTTAAAACTTCGTAACGCTTTTAAAAGCTCCCGAGGTAGTATGATAAACAATAAAACTTATTTGTGCAAATCAATTTTTAAAATATTCGTGAGTAATAAATTAAAAACATCTTTAGAGGTATAGGCATATGGGAACTTTTCGAACAAATATAGGAGGTATTTAGATGGTGCGTATTCCGATAAAAACCGCCACTAATTCCAATTGAAAACGACCACTCATTTTACAACAAAAACGCCACCCTGTAAAGTTCAAAAAAAGCAAGGAAAAAGAGGTCAGGCGAATTTTTTCGCCCACTCTTTGGCGACTGTCCACTTTTCAATCTTTTATACCTTATTTTTTTGAAATTTCAACTTTTTTAATAATAAAAAATCCAAAAAAATAGGAATAGTGCTTGAGTTTCTGAATTATAAATAAGCGGGTACACTTTGGTTTATTTGATTTTTTCAGATCAATATAAAAAACTTAAAACTACTCTTTTTACTTCTTTAAAAAAATGTTTCTGGTTAGATAGAAATAAAATGCCAATGCAAATGATGATCCAATTCTCCAGGCAAAAATATTTTCCTCTATGGTATTAAAATTTCCTCTTTCAGCATCCTTTTTAAAAAACAAAAAATTGAAAAATAGATTTATTATAAATACAACTCCGATGATATTTATCCATCCTGGTAACCTTTTATCCCAGAGTTTTGTAATGTCATACAAAAGTATTTTAAAACAAAAATTTCTATTTACAAAAACAAGGAACCAGGCTAAAAGTAATGGTAAAGATAGGACCAAGATAATATCCTTAAAAAACAGGTTCGTATTTATGATGTCCACAGGATTTATGTTCAATAATGACAGACAATTTATAACAATATAATAGATATATCCCATAAATATTATAATGACAACAAGATTATCTATGAATGGCTTGAAAATTTTTTTCATTAATATCACTTTTAAAATATAACTACATCATGGTGCTTGCTTTGTCGGCTGTCCCCTTTTCAAGTCCCCTTTTCAACCTTAATCGGGCTTCTTGAATATTTCAAGCACCGACGCCGCAGCCTGGTTTGACGGGTCCTTTTTTGCCAGATACTTTATCGCGTTTTCCAGGTACTGCGACTTTTTGCCCTGCAATACGGCTTTACATATACGGGCAATGATTTTGGCATCCTCCACTTTACCGTTTACCACCGCGAAATATAAATTGTAGAATTGCTGTATACCGAAATCATAGTCATCGGCATGATCTCTCTTTAATGCCTCCCAGTGTTGGACGGCCGCATCCAGGCCCTTTTCTTCCATTATTTTCCAGAGCCCAGCGGATGCCCACGGTTTTATGGGCGTCATTTGATGACCCAGGATTATATCCAGGGCGGCCTTGGTGATTTCCTCGACGGGAGCGGGCACCGTGTTGGCCATAACCACAACGGCGGCGGATTTTTCGGGCAACATGATAAAATTGGTCATGAAGCCGGGGTCGCTGCCGCTGTGACCGACGGTTTTTTCGCCTTTGTATTCTTTTAAAAACCAACTCAATCCAACGGCAAACCCGGAAGGCGTACCTTCTTTGACTTTAATCCATGGGTGAAAGAGACTGTCATATGATGCGGCATCCAGGATTTTATTGCCGGCAAAGGTACCGCGATTCAAATTGATCAGCGCCCAATTGCACATCTCCACGGCACTGGAGTGCAACGTGGAACTGGGACCATGACGGCGGTTGTAGGGATAAACGGGCAGGGTAAATACTTTAAGACTGAGGGAATGGGGCGATACCCAGTTTCTCGGCAGACGCTCCGGCTTGAGAAAAGTGCTTGTCTTCATACCGGCTTTATCCAGGATGTACTTTTTTTGGTAATCGGCAAAAGACATCCCGGATACCTTGGCGATAACATCACCCAGGACCTCGAAAGCGATATTGCTGTAGCGGAACTTCTCACCCGGTGCGGCTATCATTTTTTCCGCGGCAATACTGCGCACATAGCGTTCCAAAGCGCCTGCGTCGTACTGCGGTTTGTCCCACTGGTAATCGTTGGAATCGGGCATGCCGGAATTATGGCACAGCATTTGTTTGATGGTGATTTTTTTGTAGTTCTCGTCCGCCAGTTTAAAGTAAGGCAGGTAAGTGGTTAAGGGGGCATCCAGGTCCATCTTTCCCTGTTCCACCAGTTGCATGATTGCGGTTGCGGAAAAGGGTTTGGAAATAGAGGCCATATGGAATATGGATGATATGGTCACGGGTTCTTTGGCGCTAATGTTTTTATAGCCGAAGCCTTTGGCGTATACGATTTTATTTTGATACACGACGCCGATTGCCATTCCCGGCACGGAATGGGAAGTCAGGACCTTTTGAATTGCCGGTGTCAGGAGCGTGTCCAGTTTCTTGCTGGTTTCGCCTTCTACGATAAAATCGGGAACGGTTTTTTTTTCGGGTTTGACGTTCGGTGTGTCGGTGTTTTTCTTTTTTTGGCCGTAAGCGGTGAGAAGCATACTAAGAAGAATTACGACCGGCAACAGGGTTTTCGTTATATTTTTATAGCTGGTCATTTTGATACCTCCACTCATTTATACAGGAGATCCCTGTGAATGTCAAACGTTTCCGGCGGCCACCAGTTGTGACAATAAAAGGTGTTAGGCAGAAAGTGCGCCAGCAAAAACGTTTGATTAATTCGTGTTAATTCGTGTAACTCGTGCTTCGTAGCGGAGCCACTCCGCAGAGTAGCATTCGTGGGCTATTTTTATAGTCTCCGGGTGAGGTTTTTATTATGAAGGATTTCACCTTTTTTGAAACCGATCACAAAAAAAAATAATAAAAAATTAAAAAAAAGTTGACAAATGGAAATTTTTATATATTATTAATTACGGGACTTATCGTAGTACGATGTTTCCCGTAATCAAGGAGCTTAAATGAGAAAAAAAAGAAAGTTGGTTCAGCCGTCAGATGCTGAAATGGAAATTCTGAACATATTGTGGGTGCACGGACCCAGTACAGTAAGACTGGTTAACGATGAGTTGAATAAAATACGTCCCCTGGCATATACCACAACGTTAAAAACCATGCAGGTGATGATGGAAAAGGGATTTTTGCGCAGGGATGATAAACAGCGCAGCCACCTGTACACCCCCTCCCTAAAAGAGAATGAAACCAAGCAGGCCCTTTTGGATCGGTTTATAAAGACAACCTTTGCCGGCTCTACCTCTCATTTGGTCTTGCAGGCTCTGGGCCATCATCAGGCATCCAAAGAGGAACTGGCCAAAATTCGCGCCTATTTGGATCAGTTGGAGGAGGGCAAAGATGATACAGCTAAATGAAATAATTTCCGACAGATTAATCAACGCCCTGGGGTGGACCATTATTCACTCTATATGGCAGATTTTTATAATCACCCTGGGTTATTTTCTGTTAACCTCATTATTTTACAAAGATAGGTCTCAGAGCCGTTATAATCTAGGTATCGTCTCATTAATTGTACTGCTGGGGGCAACAGGAATTACCTTCTGGAGGATTTACAGCTCCTATATACCGGCTTCCGTTGTTTCCAGGATTGCCCAGCTTAATAAGGGTGCGGACGTGGCAGCAACCAGCAGTTCTTCATTGATATCTGTTATCCAGAATTTTTTAAGCCACCAGATGCCATTAATTGTAGGGCTCTGGTTTTTGGGGGTTTTGATCCTGGTTATTCAGTTTATCAGGGATTACTTTCATAATATCATGATCAGCAAGCATCCAGGCCAGGATACTGCCGATAGGTGGGAAAAAAGATTATACGAGCTTTGCCGGAGAATGAAGCTTGAAAAAATAGTAAGAATGAAAGAATCCCCACGTATTCATACTCCCATGACCATTGGCCATCTCAAACCCATCATATTTTTTCCGCTGGGATTGCTGAGTAGTATTCCAGCTGACCAGGTTGAAGCCATCATGGCTCATGAACTAGCCCACATATTGCGAAGAGATTATCTGATCAATATTTTACAAAATTTTGTAGAAATAGTTTTCTTTTATCACCCTGGGATTCGCTGGATTTCCGCCAGGATTCGTGCAGAAAGAGAAAACTGTTGTGATGATGTGGCTGTCGGAGTGGTGGGTGATTCAATTAAATTTGCCAATGCTCTGGCCAGCCTCCAGGTCTGGAAACCAAAGCAACCTGCTCTGGCCATGAGTGCCCGCGGCAGGAAGGATAAATTATTTCATCGAATAAGGAGAGTGACAAAAATGAAACAAAAAGAAACAAGATCCTCAGAAGGATTGGTAGGTGCCTGTGTATTGGGTTTGTTTTTGGTGATTGCTGGGATTGCCACCAGTGCTGCCAGCATGGGGCCGGATTCAACCACTCCGGCCCGAATGAAAGCCAAATTATTTTCAATGGAAGCAGCCGGTATGGTTGATGTCAGGGTCGAATCTCAAGCCAAGGGTACGATTCAATGCTTTATCACCGATAATCATAAAGGGATGAAGTATTATGATCTTAAAGAAAATCTGGATGGCAATCCGTTTCTTTATACCTCCACTATCGCCTTGAAAGCAGGGGATTATAGGGTGACATGGACAGATAACTGCACGGTTAAACTGAAAAAAAAATTGGCAGCGGGACTCGAGGACCAGTTAATTGAATATAAAGCAAAAATAAAAGAGCTTAAAGCAAAGGGAGAAAACCTGTCTGCCGAAGAAAAAGAGAAATTAACGAAACTATATCAGAAATCCAAGCAACTGGAATATGAGATGCAGAAAAAGGTGGCTCAAAAAAGCTGGATGAAGCTCTCGGAAAAAGCACAAAAGGAGATTCAGAAACGGGAGATAGAGATAAAAGAACTCTATTTAAAGACCGAGGAGATAAAAGCCAAAGGCGATTCCATGACACAAAAGGATGAAGAGATGTTAAAAAAATGTGAAATATTGATAAAAGAACATCGAAAGGCCATTCAAAAAATAATAGAAACAGAAAAGATCGAATAACAAGCAGCATAAAATACAGAGCCAAAGAGAATAACCATACACAATACACAGGTTTTAAGGGGTGCTGGTATTTCCCCTGCAATCCCCGGGGCGAAAACCAGCACCTCATACCCATTCGTACAGGTTATATTTTTTAGAGGTAACGGCTCTATAGTGGGCCAGATGGAGTGGTTCTGAAATCCGGAATTTTATGTGAAGCTCAGATCAGTAAGGAAAAAGGGGCCAGGCGGAAAGCGTCGATTAAAATCGGCAGGAGGTAGAGGATGAGAGTTCCTCACGATGAAGGAGTAGCTGACCACATCGGCCCCGAGTCATGCGGCGGCATTGGTAACGATGC
>Ga0180438_10008514_pt1 | contig 13027 bp, 16 predicted proteins | sample SS_ome_12_FD_132455 | JGI IMG/M metagenome (GOLD analysis project Ga0180438, IMG submission 132455) | Hypersaline lake sediment archaeal communities from the Salton Sea, California, USA - SS_3_D_2 metaG | ecosystem: Environmental > Aquatic > Non-marine Saline and Alkaline > Hypersaline >...
CAAAAAACCATTCTTTCGTAGAAGGGGCTTTTTAGCTTCTGCTTTTCGAGCTGCGAGCAGAATGAGGGGAGACCATGTGGAATGATAAGTTGCTCTTTTTGCTTGAATTGATCCTAGGCAAAAGGGTTCTGGGTGTCAAGAAGAAAAAGCTTGGGGGTCAGGGCATGAGCCAGTTCGGAAGGACCAGGGATATGCTGGGCACGTAAGTAATGATCAAGAGGCAAATGAGCAGCAAAAAGAGGAAAGGCATGACGGCTTTGGCCACATCGGTCAGGGTCTTACCGGTAATGCCCATGGAGACAAAAAGGTTGAGACCAAAGGGGAAGGTGAGAAAACCGAATTCCACGTTCACAATCATCATGATGCCAAAGTGAATCAGGTCAATGTCAAATTCCTGAAGGGTCACAAAAAGGATAGGAGAAAGAACCAGAATGGCGGAGACAATGTCCATGAGACAGCCGATGATGAGAAGGAGAATATTGATGGCGAAAAGAAAGAGGTATTTGTTGCCCACGTGGGCGACGATGAATTCGGCTGCTTTTACAGGGAGTTGCTCCCTGGTGAGAAGCCAGATAAAGGTCATGGCGCAGGCAATGATGAAAAGGAGGGATGCCGAGAGCACAGTCGCTTCCTTCAGGGTTTTGTTAAACCTTGACCATGTGAGCCCTTTGTAAATGAACACTTCCACCAACACCGCATAGACCACGGAGACAGCAGCGGCTTCAGTGGGCGTAAAAATGCCGGTGTAGATGCCGCCGAGCACAATGACCGGCATGGCCAGTCCCCAGGAGGCTTTCTTTATCAGACGAAGCCCTTCTCTGAAGGAGATATCCTGTGTCGTTCGCCAGCCATGCTTTCTAGCCAAAATGAAGGCGTAAAGCATGAGAACGCCGCCGATGAGGAGCCCCGGGAGGAAGCCCGCCATGAAAAGCTTTCCAACAGAAGCGTTCATCACCAGGCAATAGAGCACCATGGGAATCGACGGCGGAATCAGGATGCCCAAAGAGCCCGCACAGGTGAGGAGGCCGGTGCTGAATCGATCACCGTAGCCGCTTTTGACAAGGGCGGGTATCATAATCCCGCCGATGGCGATCACTGTGGCCGGACTCGATCCGGATATGGCTGCGAAAAAGATGCAGGCGAGTACGGAGGCAAATGCGAGTCCTCCCCGAAATCGTCCCACCAAGAGATTCATCACATCCACGAGGTACTTTGAAATGGAGCCCTCAGCCATGATACTGCCCGCAAGGATGAAGAAGGGGATCGCCAGGAGGATGAAGTTGTCCATGCCGTTGAACAACTGCTGCACAATGGCCTGCAGAGGAACGCCCAAGTAGAAATAGAGGGTGGCACCGGTCACGGTGAGCAGCACGATCGCAATGGGCGTAGAAAGGACCAAGAGTGCGCCAAAAAGGATGAACATAAAAGCGATCATGCTGGCCCCCTTGTGCGGCAGAAGGGCTCTTTAGATAGGATCGCTTTTCCATGCTTTACGGATTGCATGAAAAAGCGGATTGAAATGACGGCCGAAAAGAGGCCGATGGGAAGATAGGGAATCCACATGGGGACCTGGGTTGCTGGTGTGAGCACCCCATAGCGGGCGAGCTTCGAAATCTGGATCCACGCAAAATAGCACGCGACCGCCATGATGATGGATGCCACAAGATTTGCCACCACTTTGAGGAGATGTGCGAGCCAGTCCGGAGAATATTGGGTCAGCGCCTCCATGCTGAAATGGGTCCCGTATTTGACGCCAAGGCTCGCGCCCATGAACGTAACGAGGATCGTGAGGTAGCGGGCCCATTCCTCGAACCAGTCGTAGGCTATGTTAAACCCATAGCGCATCACCACCTGCCACGTGGCACCAAAAGCCAGAATCAGGAGGACATAGCCCACGAAGAGCTCTTCCATGTTGTTGACGGCTTTCCAAAGGTTCCTCATGGGGCTCCTTTTTGGGTGGACCCTTCTTGTGAGGGAGCAAAAAGCTCAGAAGGCGAGAAAGGCGCCCGGCGCCTTTCTCGCCCGAAACGCGCTATTTCATTGTGAGTTTGTCTGTCTCGTAGTGTTTGATCTTCTCCTGAATGAGCTGGTAATAGGTCATGCCGGCGTATTTCCCGAATTCCTTCTTGTTGGGCACTTTCCCTACCTTTTTCTCGTACTTTTTGTGAACAGGTTCCATCACCTTCATGAAGGCCTTTCTTTCCTGAGGTGTAAGACGGACGATCTTGAGACCCTTGGACTCTTCCTGCTTAATGAGTTTCTCTCTCAGATCCATACAGCTGTCGCGGTTGATCTGAAGGCCAAGCTTTGCAGCTTCACGGAAGATCTTCTGCTGGTCAGGGGTCAATCTGTTCCAGAGGTCGATGTTGACCACGATGACGCATTCGGTGAGGATGTGGTTGGTCAATGTGGCGTAAGGACAGACCTCGGTAAATTTCATGAGAATAGAGGTCATGACCGGATTGTCCTGGGCATCGATCACGCCCTGTTGCAAGGCATTGTAGATTTCAGGGAAAGGCATAGGAACGGGACTCGTACCCAATTGCCTGAAAGAGTCCAGGTAAACGGGGCTTTCCATGACGCGGATTTTGAGACCGTTCATGTCTTCAGGCTTTCGGATTTCTCTTTTCGTGTTGGTGATATCTCGCATGTCGTTTTCCGTGTAACCGATGGCCACCATGCCCTTTCTCGGAAAAAGATCAAAGAAGATCTTCTGGATATCGGGATCGTCAAGGACCTTGTAGCCCACCTCTCTGCTGGGCCAGAGAAAGGAGAGATCGAAAAGCGCCACTTCACGGACAAAGTTCGAAGCGACAGCTGTTGTTGAGGAACAGATATCCAGGGTGCCGCCCTGCACCTGCTCCAGCGTGGATCGCTCTCCACCGAGCTGACCCATGGGGAAGACATCGACTTGAATCTCGCCATTGGTTTTCTTGTTGATGTAGTCGGCAAAAGCAATGCAACCATGGTGCTGGCCATGGGTGGGTGGGGCCACATGGGCGTATTTCAGAACCATCTTTGCAGATGCCGGACCTGCAAATGAGAATGCGAATAGACAGGCTAGAAACACTATGAAGAGCTTTTTCATCACTGACCTCCTGTTGGAATCTATGCAGAGAAACCGTCGCAATTCATATGCCAAGCAAAGCACACGGCCCTTGCCGGTTGTAATTCTTTGATAAGAAAAAGGAATTGCTCAGGCAAAAGGGGTTGGGGTGAATGTATGCAGGCTGGTAGACTGTCAGCGTTCTTTACACACTGTAAAGGACTCAGGAACTGTTAGGTGAGTTCCCTCCGCCACGAGGGGCGTTCAAAAGGAGGTGACGACTTTTTACTCTGTGGTTTTGGAAAAGTGTTCTTTGAAGGCCCCAATGACACGCTGGATATCTTCCCTTGTCACGTGCAAGTGGGTGACAAGCCGGATCTGCTCGCGACCGGCAATGAGAATGCCTTTTTCTCTGAGCTCCTTCTGAAGGGCCATGAAGCGGGGTCTTTCAAGGGAGACAAAAACCATGTTGGTCTGGACTTTGCTCATATCGAGGGACAGATCCTCGATTTGGCTCAGGCCTTCGGCAAGAAGTCGCGCGTTTTCGTGGTCCTCTGCGAGCTTTTCCACGTGCTCGTTCAGGGCAACGATGCCGGCTGCAGCCAAAACACCGGCTTGCCGCATGCCGCCTCCCAGAACCTTGCGCCAACGCCTCGCTTTTTCAATAAGCGCCCCGGTGCCACAAAGAATAGACCCTACAGGCGCACCGAGTCCTTTGGATAAGCAGATCGAAATGGAATCGAAATGCCGGGCGATGGTGCTGACGGGAACCCCGAGCTTGACCGCAGCATTAAAGGCACGGGCCCCGTCGAGGTGAATGGCCATGCCGTGCTCCTTGGCGAAGAGGCCTGCTCGTTCCAGATAGTCCACGGGAAGCACCTTGCCGGCCTGGGTGTTTTCAAGGCAGAGAAGGCGGGTGCGGGCAAAGTGAAAATCATCCGGCTTGATAGCCCGGGCCACCTCGTGGAGATCCAGTGAACCGTTTTCTTGAAAATCGAGAGGCTGGGGCTGAATGCTGCCGAAGATCGCTGCACCACCCCCTTCGAATCTGTATGTGTGCGCCTGCTGGCCCACGATGTACTCATCGCCCCGTTCACAGTGGCTCAGCAATGCGAGCAGATTGCTCTGGGTGCCGCTGCTGGCGAAGAGAGCGGCTTCCATCCCGGTCATATCCGCGGCGAGGGATTGAAGACGGTTGATCGTGGGGTCTTCACCGTAAACATCGTCTCCCACCTCGGCCTCGGCCATGGCCGCCCGCATGGCCGGTGTGGGTTTCGTTACCGTATCACTCCGAAGATCGATGATTTTTTCCTCATGGCCCATGGGTCTCACACTCCCCTAATCTTTTCAGCATGCGGTTACTTGCGAACACAAGGTCCGGCGGCAGTGCCACCCCCTCACCTTTACCCGCCTCTGGCGGGCCAGCCTCTCCCCCTCGAGGGGGAGAGGAGATTCTCTCAGCCACGACACACACCACTGCTTTCGGATAGACGATGAGAGGGTTGATGTCAAGCTCGCAAATCTCAGGACGCTTGGAGACAAAAACCGACAGGCGCATTATGCAGGCCTTGGCTGACAGGTTTTTTCAGGTTGCAAAAAATCTTTTTTGCTGTACTTTTAGATTCAGGAACAGAAAAGGCTGAAAGACAAGGAACATAGGCTGTTTTGGTGGGTCACGCAAATGAAAAAATTCATATATCTCGATAATGCGGCCACCTCTTTTCCCAAGCCACCGGAGGTCGCCCGGTCCATGATCTATTTCATGGAGGAGGTAGGCGCAAACCCGGGAAGGTCAGAACACCCGCTGTCGGTTGAGGCTTCCCGCATCGTTCAGAACACCCGCGAGAGCCTTGCCGCACTGTTTCATGTCAAAGATCCTGCGCGTATCGTGTTCACCATGAATGTGACGGAATCGCTCAATACCGTCTTTTCCGGGTTCTTGAAACCCGGGGACCACGTCATTATCACAGCCATGGAGCACAACTCGGTCATCAGGCCATTGAAGTACCTAGAAGAAAAGGGTGTCATCACTTTGTCCATCGCCCCGTGTGATCATAGGGGATTTCTGGACATTGATGCACTGCCGAAACTCATCAGGAAAGACACGGCTCTCATGGTCTTAAACCATGCGTCCAATGTGTGCGGGACCATTCAAGATGTGAGAGCGGTTAAGGACGCCGTGGGCGATATTCCGCTATTGCTCGATGCCGCGCAAACCGCCGGATGCTATCCTATTGATGTGGAAAAAGACGGCATTGATTTTCTTGCTTTTACAGGCCACAAGGCCCTTCTGGGCCCTCAGGGTACAGGGGGATTGTACATCCGGGAAAACCTGAGCCTCCTCCCGCTCAAACGAGGGGGGACCGGAAGCATATCCGAGAAGATACATCAGCCAGACTTCTTGCCGGACGCCCTTGAAAGCGGCACGCAGAACAATGTGGGCATCGCCGGACTCGGGGCGGGTGTGGACTTCATTCTGAAAGAAGGCGTCAGCAAAATCAGGAAACACGACGAATCGCTCACGGCAGCGCTTCTTAAGGCACTGTATGATGTGCCGGGCCTGACCATCTACGGCCCTCTCAAAGCTGAAGAGCAAACTTCGACATTAGCCGTCACTTTTGACACCATTCTTCCCACCGGAACGGAGCATGTGTTCAGCGGCTGCGGATCGATTAATCTGGGTTGGCTGGAGGAAGGGGTTCCCCTCGGTGAAGCGGGCAATCTCCTGAACCACGAATATGACATTTTCGTGCGCGTCGGCCTGCATTGCGCACCCCTGGCCCATCAGACGCTGGGAACATACCCTGAAGGCACTGTTAGGCTCAGCATGGGCTATTTCAATATCTTGGAGGAAATCGAGATCGCTGCCAAAGCCATCCGGGAAATCGCCAACAAGTGAAAGTCTCTTATCCGGGCACTTTAGCTGTTTGAAAAGACACCCCCTTCCAAAAGGCGGTTGCCGGTCCCTGTCTTTTTCTTCAAGAGCATATCCATTGCCTTCAGAGGCGCGGGTCTGATCTTTGAGGGTTTAAAGAGCTCAACTGGTTGTCGGGACCGCAATATTCTGCGAGAGCTTTGTTGGCGTTAACCCTCAAAGATCAGACCAGGGCATCGTCCGGAGGAATCCCTTTTGGGATATGCTCTTTCAGAAACAGACAGGGACCGTCCCAGAGGGGATGTATCAGGATGGCGCTAAGGTGTTCACCCTTATCCAGGGCCGCCGCGTTTCTTACCCGACCGGATTCTTTACTCAGAGAAAAGGCGCTCCCCTTCGCCGTAAACGGCCACAGGGTAACTGGTCAAGTCAAAGGGATCGTTGTTCCAGCAGATGAAGGAGGCCCACCTGTTCCTTTGTAGCGAGCCGAGGATATTGTCAATACCGAGGATTTCCGCATTCCTTCGGGACACCAGATCGATGGCTTGCGCCTTGGGAAGACCGGCCCGTGTGAACCAACGGGTTTGGAGAAAGATCTGTCTTGCAGGCGTGACAGGGTGGTCTGTCATGAGACCGAAATCAACCCGTGAATCCAGGAGGTAGCGGATGTTCCGCCAGTTCTCATGTTTCAACTCCACTTTGTAGGCGAAAGAGTCAAGGGGGCCGTAAGTGACCGGAATTTTGCGTTTCTTCAATTCAATGAAAATGTCAGGCTGATGGACATCCATGGCATGCTCAACCGTGACCTTGATTCTGAACTCGTCCACCAAGCGCAGCACCGCCGCAATATCGTCAATCTTGTGAACATGGGTCCGTAGGGGTTTTTTGCGCGCCAGCACCTCCCGAAGGACTCTCTCCTCCGCAGAGAAGGTGATCTCTTCCTTTTTTGTGCCCTTTGCCCGGCGAAACTTCTCTTCTTTCTGGCGCACCTCGTCCAGTTTTTTCCTGAAGAGAGCCACAGCCCCCATGCGCGTGGAAGGGCGTTGGCCCTTCCATTCCTGGGTAGACATGGGATTGTAGCCGAAGGCGGCTTTGACGCCTGCACGGGTGATAAGCGCCTTCGTGCTGTTTTTTGCGTAGTTGCGGATGACAGCAGAAAGCCCACCAATAATATTGCCGCTTCCGGGGAGGACGCAGGAGTAAAGAACGCCCATCTCAATGGCGTCCTGAAAGGCGGTGTCGTCCATCTGCACGGAATCCAGTGCATCCGTCAGGGCGAACAGGGAGTCCAGTTGGTCATTGGCCTCTGAATCACGGCTGGGCTCGCCCGCCCTGGCCATGCCGATGTGGCTGTGAGGGTCAATGAAGGCGGGCGTCAAGACCGGAAAGGACCCAAGGCGTTTCCCCTTCGCCTTGTTTGAAACATCCACGATCTCACGTCCCTCAAAGACAATATAGGCGTCCTGGATGACCGACTTACCCGTGTAAATCGTTCTACCGTGTATGCATTTCATTCACATATCCCTTATGATTTGCAGCATATCCGAGGAAGAGATGATACCCACCAGTTTATTGTCCCTGGTGACGAATACCCGATGAATACAGCCCCTGATCATGGCATCAGCCACCTGCTGGATCACGGTGTCTTCATTCACGCTGAAGATCTTGCGTGTCATGATGTCCCGCACCGTCAAATAAGGTTCAGAAGCCACGCGAAATGATCGAATTTCTTCCTTTGCGTATTGGTGTTCCAGTCCACCAAGATAGTAATCGGCAGGGCGCTGCCACCCTTCCTCTTTTCCTGGCATGGCCTGCTGGCGCACAATGTCGGTGAGAGAGACGACGCCCAGGAGTTTCCCATCCTCGGAGGTGACCGGGACCCCGGAAATGGAGTTCTCGATCAGGAAGTCGGCCAACCGGTCGATGGACCAGTCGGGGCCGACGGCCAGGACATCCGAGTTCATAATATCTTTTGCTTTGAGCGCTTTCATGGCTTCCTCCAGGTCTTCTGACCATGAGACGACTGAGGGGGAGAGTTCCAGGATGCTGAGCAGCGCTGCCTCAAGCCTGCATGATCAAACCGCGACATCCCCTGTTTTCATGGGTCCCCCGCAGGATAGTGGAGTCATGCAGAAAAATCAACCGTGTCATTTAATGGGAGGGAAGTCGCTGCCAGCTGGGCCTAGGATTTTGAATTGCAGGCAGTGTGCACCGGCAGGTGTTTTGACCATGATTTTACGATTTAAGGATCTCGCCCATGCCAATGAGGGCTTGCCGGGTCAAAATGGGCCCGGCGATCTCGAAGAGAACAGTGGACGCAATGACCACGGTGAGAATCGTTTCTCCCAAATCGGGGCGGCGCTGGGCTGCGACAAGGGCGATGCCTATCCAGAGCCGGAATAGGGGTTCTGCCTGAGCTGCAGTCCCTCCCGCCCAGGCACCCACAAAGCGACCCAAAATCCGCAAAACGAGATAGCCGATGCCGACCAGACCGATCTTGATAAGCATTCCCGTCTGAAGGGACGCGCCAGTCAAGACAAAAAAGAGAATCATAAAGGGCAGGTCAATGTTCTCAATGGCATGAAAAGGCCGCGTATGATGTCGGGCCAGGTTGGCCACAAGGCATAAGGCTTAAGGCTCACGGGAAAGCGATCATCCAACTGGACTTTCTTAAGCCCTACGCCTTTAGCCTTCTGCCCTTTGCAGCGGGGCGTTGTAAACAAGAGAGGGTCCATGCAAATGCTTTCCAACGATACGATTCGGTTCGATCTAAGGGCGTTCCTGTGTCACCTTTTCCAAAAGCTTACGATAGTAAGCATAGTTCTCAAAGGGCACGTCCTCACGGACCCGACCGTCGGCAAGAGGGATATAGCCGCCTTGTGCAAGGAGGGGGGGCACTTTTTCTTTCACCTCACGCTGAATGGCCCCTTTACCGTGGCGGAGGGCGTCCAGGTCAATGCCGCCGATCAATCGGAGATCCCGGCCAAATTCCCGCCGCAAATCTCGGTAGTCCATGGTTTGCATGTTGGACTCCGACGACCACAGACAGTTGAATCCCCACTTCAGGATGCTGGGGATCAAGAGCCTTGGATTGGCAAAGGTGAGGAGAATGATCGTTTCAACACCGTGGCGGCGAATGACTTCGAGAACCGGTTCGTAACTTGTAAGGACGAATTCTTCATACATCTTGGGTGAGATGAGCGGCCTGTCGGTTCCGCCGATCGGTTCGACAAAAACGGCCGCATCGATATCGACCTCCTCCAAAACCCTTTCGGCCAGGCGGGCAGAGAACTGACCTCTAATGGCCATAGCCTCACGGACAAATTGGGGGTCATCTTTGAGAAGAAGCATGACTTCGGTAAACCTTCGCCAGTTACGGACCCCCATGGATAGGAAAAAGCCGCGGTGCACCCAAAGGGTGAGGATATGGTCCCGTCTTTTCCAGGCCTGGACGCGTGCGGCCCAGTCCTTGTGCAGGCGGTGAGGATCATCGGGGTTGAGACGCCGACGAAACACGTCGAGGTGTGACCGCGAAGTGGGCCATCTCTTGAGCTCAGGGCGCGGGTCGAGATCCGGCTCGATCTCCTCTCGTTTGTCGAAAGAGAAGATCTGCGAGAGATTCTTATTCCGCGGTAAGCCCTGCCGTCGCCATGCCTCGAGCACGCCTTCCCGCAAGCCCTCCTCGAAATAAGGCACGCGATCAGGGGTGCCGAAGCGCATGGTTTCCAGAAATCGCTCTCGACTATTCATAAGGGATCTTTGTTCAAAGCCACGAGGTCTGCAACCTGCTTACCCTTCAGCTCTACGACGCGGAGGCGTCATCCCTCCCAATTTCTGCTTTTTCAGAAGCTCAATGACATGAATCTCGGTGAACACCCAATCTTTCTCGATCTTTTGAAGAGCGCATTTTACTTCGTAAACCTCAAGGATGTCCTCACCTGTATGCCATTTTCCCTTGACCTGGGCATTCAAAATTACTTTTGCTGTGGTCTTTTGGCTCATGGTGATGTCAAGGTCGTGAAAACCCAAAGTGAGTTCTGAAAACTGGGAAAGCGCGCTCACGGCATGGGCCTGTATCTCTTCGCGTGTATAGGTTCGCGACAACGAACGGCTTTCATCGGTGACGGCACAGTTGTCGGCGAACAATCTCTTGATCTTTTGAACTCTGACCATCCATTTCAGTCGATCTTCATGGGACTCTTTGGAAACCGATTCGGAAAGGCGCTGAAACTGCCTTTTTATCTTCCTTTGGTCACTTTGCAGAAAGTAAAGCATGCAAAAGACCCCGAGGCCTATGACCAGGATGCCTGCGATGATCGATTTTGGTCTAACCATAGAAATTGAAGCTTCCGTTGCGACAGATCGGTTTCATGCTGGGTTGGGCTGGGACCCTCAACGTGGAAAAGGACACAAAAATGGCCCGAGAAAAGGTAAGCCGCGATCCCAACAAGGAGAATTCTTATCAGGAACTTGGGCGCCAGGAAAGGAAAAAATTTCTGAATCTCGTGACATCCCGTCATGATGACAACAAAGGAGAGGCAAAGAAGTGGGGTGGAAGTGCGGTGATCTCTTGGTGGTTTCGGAAGTTGGGATCAGGCTGTACGGTTTAGAAGAGAGAGCTGTTCATTTAAGGTCCAATAGTCGTAAATGTAACCGATGCCAAAGATCCCGCCTGTAAACAGATAAATGATTCCTGTAATCCATTTGCCCATATACATTCTGTGAATACCGAGGAGACCGAGAAAGGTGAGCAGGATCCAAGCGACGTTGTAGTCGTATCGGCCCTTTTCGAAGCGCAGGTCAGCTTGCCGATCCATGGAGGGGATCAAAAATAGATCGATGATCCAACCGATGAATAAAAGCCCAAGGGTAAAAAACCAGATGGTTCCGGATATGGGCTTTCCAAAGTAAAACCTATGGGAACCTGTGAATCCAAAAATCCATAAGAGATAGCCCATGAGTTTGCTGTGCGTTTCATCGCCGTAAGCCATGATAACAACTCCGTGTCCAATGCTTTTTAAAACATAAGGAGCTAAATCGGTGCTGTCAACTCTAATCGATTTTTGACTCGCTTAGGGTGAAAGTCATGAGGTAATGCTGGGGGCCTATTTCTTTGAGTGTTTGTTCTTTGAAGCCATGAGGAATGACGTGCGATTCAACATCTTCAGGTGTGAGCCTGATGGTTATGGGCGGACCAATCGGCCCTTCCACTTTGTTAAACTCAACAATTCCGAGCGTGCCTTCAGGCTTCAAAATCCTGGCCGCCTCTTCCAAGGCATTTTGATCGCCCTTTTCCTGCACCAGATCATGCAAGACCGTGGCGATCAGGCAGACATCGACACTTCCGCTCTCTATGGGGATGCGGGAGCCCACATTGGCGACGATGGTCCTGATGTTCTTGATACCTCGTGCCTTGATGCGGGCGACCAGGGTGGCGATCGCCTCTTCCCAGATGTCCACGGCATAGACCAGCCCTTTGTCTCCGACGATGCCGGATGCAGCCATAGCGTAATCACCGGGCCCACAGGCCAGGTCCACAAAAGTACTCCCTTTCTTCAAGGCCAATTGATCAAAGAGCCTGTTATGATCAAGGAGTGAGAAACTGCTTTTACCTGCCCCGTGCGGTTTGTACAGAGGCGTTTTCGCCATTTGGTCTCCTCCGACCTCTGAAACGCGGCTTACCTCAAGAGGTCGTGAGCCAAGCGGCAATAGAGCTCCACCCCCAGGGGTAGGACATCCTCATTGAAATCGAACTTGGGGTTGTGCAAAGATGCGCAGCCTTTCCGGCCCGCCCCAAGGAAGAAGAAGCAGCCCTTTGCTTTCTCTAGATAAAAGGCCATGTCTTCACCCCCCAGGGTGGGCTCCGGTTCAACAACCCGGTCCTCACCGACGACATGAGAAGCGCATTTTCGGACCAGCTCGGCTATCTCCTCATCATTCTGCAGCGGGGGATAGCCTTGCGAGTACTTGAGCTCGTACTCCGCCCCCATGGACTCGCATACGCCACGGACGATCCTTTCGACCCGTTCAGGCCATGAGAGCCATATCTGGCGGTCAAAAGTCCTCGTGGTGCCGCACATGTCAGCCTCTCCGGGGATGATGTTGAAGGCGCTTCCGGCCTGGAATCGGCCCACTGTAACGACCGTGGGGCTCAAGGGATTCATCTGACGACTGACGATTCTCTGAAGCGCGTTGATGACCTGGGTGCCCACCTCGAGGGCATCCAGACAAAGATGAGGCATGGCCCCATGGCCCCCTTGGCCAATGATTTTGAGGTCGAACCGGTCCATGGCGGCCATAAGGGGTCCTCCTTTTACCCCGATCGTACCTTCCGGGATTCCCGGCCAAAGGTGGCAACCGACCGCATAGTCTACCTGAGGACTTTCCATAACCCCTTCCTCAATCATAGGCTTGGCGCCGCCCGGTCCCTCTTCAGCAGGTTGAAAAAGGAACTTGATACTGCCCTTGAGTTCATCTTTGATTTGCTTCAGGGCCGTGGCCGCTGTGAGGACCATGCTCATATGGGCGTCGTGTCCGCAAGCATGCATGGCCCCTTCGTGGATGGAGGCGAAATCGAGCCCTGTTGACTCTTTGAGGGGAAGAGCGTCCATGTCGGAGCGGATCATCAGGGTCTTACCGGGTCGCCCCGTTTCCATGAGACCGACCACACCGTACTGGGCGATACCCGTCTGAACCTGGAGGCCTTCTTTCTTCAAATATTCGGCCACATAGGTGCTCGTTTTCTCTTCGGTATAAGCGGGTTCAGGAATGCGGTGAAGATCGCGGCGGATTTTGATCATCACGTTCTTGTATCCGCGAACAAGTTTCTTGAAATCGATCATAGCAGGACCTCCCAAAAGGCAGACGCTTTCTTTAGAAGGCAGGCTTCTTGGAAGCCATGGACCTTTTTCTTTCACCATCATACGATGGGAGAAGAAGGGCGTTGGCTTTGAATGGTACTCAGGAATGCAGGACTGACTTTCGGGGCTTTTACCAGATCTGTTTCAAGAAAGTCAATGATATTGAATACTATTTGTTCATGAGATGCACAGCCAGAAGCATAGACGAAGGAAATGTCGAAAAGAGGGATTACGGAGCAGAGGGGA
>Ga0180438_10008515_pt1 | contig 13026 bp, 13 predicted proteins | sample SS_ome_12_FD_132455 | JGI IMG/M metagenome (GOLD analysis project Ga0180438, IMG submission 132455) | Hypersaline lake sediment archaeal communities from the Salton Sea, California, USA - SS_3_D_2 metaG | ecosystem: Environmental > Aquatic > Non-marine Saline and Alkaline > Hypersaline >...
GAACGAGTCGCTCCCTTTATTGAATTCATTCGCTAGATCTCGCAAAACTCGGTCAAATTTAATTCCTTTGATCACATCGGAAATGACTGTGCTGACCCCATCACCGGCTCCTTTCCCCATGGAGCCCAGTAAAGGACCTGCTTGATTTACCCCCTCTTGGATAAATCCCCGCGCAAATGATGCACCCATGCTTTCTAGTTCTACGTTTGTTGGAATTGAATTCATTATTTTACCTTTCTAATGTGTTTGTTGTTTTGTGTTGGCATTATAATGACTTGCGTTAATTAAGTAAAGTGGTGGTAGTTTTTATAAATAAAAAATGGAAAATGGAATAAAGAATTGGGAGAAATGCATTTTTAAGAATGAAGGGTATAAACTCAGAGGAAGGGTTCGCCCTTCCCCGGGACAAGAGGGTGTTTAAGAATTGTTTTCATCGGCAGATGCTAGAATTTTTCCTAGATAGGAGCTTCTAATTCGAACTTTTCCATGGAGTGCGTCTAGGAGCTGACTAGAAAAATGAATACCGTTTGCTACATAAATTTTTTAGATCAACACTCTATAAATAAAGTTCACTAAGAAACTTACGTCCGTCGACAATCTCAATGCCCTGTTTAGTATGTTCTCGCTTTAATTCTTTCACGACTTGAATTGAGGGAAGCTGATATTTTTCATGAAAATAGGAAATGCCGGAACCTAGATGGTGGTTGGCATTCTTCACTTCAATAATTTGCTCGATTTCTCCATCTTTAACTAAGGCAAAATCTACTTCTTTTTGGTCCTTTGTACGTAGATAGCAAAGTGAGTAATTTTCAGCTTGATAATCGATTTTTCCAAGAACATGCTTAAATAAACACCCCCCAACAAAATTTTCAAACTTATTTCCATTATCTCCCTTTACTAAGCCGGTGTCAAAAAAATAAATTTTAGGTTCTTTAAGAAGGCTTCTTGCGATATTTTTTGAAAAAGGAACAACTCTAAAAACAACATACAAAGCCTCTAAGATTGAAATATACTTTTTTACTGTATTCGGCGAAATTGAAACATCTTCTGCAATCGAGCTGTAAGAAATCGGAGAGCCTACACGTTCTCTTAACAAATCAAAGACCAGTCTTATCGCTTTTAAATTGTGAATATTCTCGAAATCAAGAACATCTACCCGGAGCAAGCTGTCAATATACTGCAAGCGCCATCGCCTTGCATCAACTGGATCATCAAATAAAAATGGTTCAGGAAAACACCCTCTTTCGAGGAATCGATCCAAACTAGCCTCTTTTGCTACCTTTCGTAGTTCGGCAGGAGAAAGAGGCATTAACCTGTGAAGAAAATATCTACCCGCAAGAGAGTCTCCAACCTGATTAAATATCTCAAGCCTTGCACTTCCTGTTACAAGAATTTTCTGATGCGGAAGCTTGGTGTCGTAAACGCCTTTTAGGTAAGTTTTCCAGTTCGGCATTTTATGAATTTCATCAAGAATAAGAAGCTCCATAGATGGAAGCCAAGACTCTTCTTCGATGATTTTTCTGTCTCCCGTGCTATCATAATTAAGGTAAATCGTTGAGTTAAACTCTTCTCCGATTTCTTTAGCCAGGGTCGTCTTACCTGCCTGTCTTGGCCCGGCCAGTAAAACCATTTTTTTTTGTAAATCCGCAACGATTGCTGCCTTTTGGTATCTTTCCATACTGACTATTATGCAGCAAAATGCTAAAAAGTCGAGACTATTCTGCATTTTAGTGCAAAAAAGTCGTCTCTTTCTGTGGATTATTATCTTAGTCGGTTGATCATTAATGCATTGCGTATAATTCCGCAGGAGGAGGAATAGAAGAGGTAGGATGGACTCCGGCTAGCGCCTCCGGTCCTTAAGAGGGTATTTGAGCATTCATTTGGGCGGGGAATTCTCCCTTTTTCACCCCACTTTTTGGCTCAAACTGCGCTGAATGTACCCATTCAGCTCCGTTCTCCACCCAAAACTGGGGCAAAAAATCTTAGAATTCCTCGCAGCAAAGCAATGATCAAACACCCTCTTCGGACTGATCGCTGAAGCGATCCTCCTGCCTTCGGCAGATGAACCCCGTGGGTTCGAACCCTAGGCTTAGGGGGTAAAATTCGGAAGAGGTAGGATTCGAACCCACGGTCCCGTGAAGGACTTCTGTTTTCAAGACAGACGCATTCGGCCACTCTGCCACTCTTCCAGAGTACTAGATTATAGAGATTTTTCCCCTTAATCTGCAAGGGTTGACTTTTCCTATGCAAATACCCCCCTACGAAAGGGTCTCCCGATCACTTTTTTTCTTTCCGAGAGTGTGGCGTAGGGCCTCTTCAAGGGTAGCGGTTCCCCGATGAGTGCTTGTCGGAGGATGGGGCGACTCGTTTCGTCTTGAAAAAAGCTGGGTGGCACTTTTTCCAAACCATATGGGGTAACTCCATTTTGGAGGATGATATACGCATCTGCACTCGAAAATCGCTGAAAGGGTATTTGTGAGTTGGGAAGGAGAGATTGGGCTAAAAGGGGCCAGAAAACAGTTCTTTCCCCTTTTTTCATCTAAGATCAAATCGTGAAGTCTATAGATAAAACTATCTAGATCGATCCACGAAAAGCTATCCCCTTCTCCAATCACCCCAAGGCCAAGTTTGAAAAATAAGACGACTCGAGGGAGGAGTCCTCCTGCTGAGGTGAGGAGATGTCCAGTATTTACAACGATGTGTTCTCCTTTTTCATAGCTGGGGATCTCTTTTTCCCGGTCCTCTGGCTGGATGATTGAGATCAAATTTTTTGGGGGATGACTCGAGAATTGGAGTTGATCAAGATTCTGTTTCCAAGGGTTGAAGTAGATGAGATCATCTAGTTTTTCTTCAGAAATACTTTTTATGTTTTTCAAAAGAGCCACCCGATGCCCCGCAGTCCTTAGAAAGCTAGCAAGGGGAACAGTAAGGTAGGCTTCTCCATTTATAATACCAATGTTTCTGCCGGTGGTGTGGCTATGTCGGAGAGCTTCCAGGTCATTTCTGAGTTGAGCGTGCCGATAGTTGAACATCTGATCAAGCATTTCTTCTACTTTGCCAACTCGAAGCCCAAAAGGGGGGATAAAATCGATCCGGTCTTCAAGAATCGATCTTTTTTCGCTGATCTGCTGGATTGAATGGTAATGGATCCACTTTCTAAACGGACCTTTTATTTGGACATCTGTGAAATGATCGGTTGGAGAGTATTCAGTATGTTTTGCGATCCATTTAAAGAAGAGGGGGCCTTTTTTCAGTTTAAGATGGAGCTCTGACCCGACTTCTAATGAGGGGTCTCTGCGCAACAGCTCCACTTTCTCCCAAGGGGGAGTTAACCTTTCAAACGCCCCTTCTTTTTCATGCCAGTCGAAAAGGGTCTTTGCTGAGAAAGGGAAGTGGCTTTTTTTTGTGTAGATCGGCAAGTTACCACCCTTCTGTTCCAGGGCCACCCTTAAGGGGCCCTTCAATCTCATGGGTAATCCATCCTCCGTAAAAATCCCCTTCTTGAGCGGAAACTTTTTCCCCATCAACAAAGCAGCCATCGACCCGACTGGGATAGAATGCGATATAGTCTTTGATTTGGGCGTAGTCTGAGTTGGGATCAGGGTAGGTCCATGCTGCCTCACGGGTGACTACTCCATCCACTTTTAGGTCTAAATAGTGGGCCTTTCCCTTGTATTCACAAAAACTTGTCCTTGGTGAAGGGACGAGAACATTCTCTGTAACTCCATCAGGAGGTAGGTAGTAGGTGGGAGGGTGGCTGGTTTCAAGAATTCGGAAGGCTTTGTTGGTTTTGGCAATGGTTTTCCCCCGAAATTCGACACGAATCTCTTTCTCCACTTTTTCAAGTCTGGGGGGTCTAGGGTAGTCCCACACATTTTCCTTCTTGTTTTTTTCGATGGGGCCTCCTATTAATTGAGTTGATAGATTGCCCAGTTGAGAGAAAGGGCATACGTTGTCCAAAGGAGATAGAGGAGAAATATCCAACCAGGGAACTTTGCAATTCGAAAAAATAAAATGGTTGTGATCAAGACCAGGACAAAAAGTAGGGTAAGATCAATAAGGGCCCAACCAATGAGGTGGTAGCGAAAAAAAAGGGGGGACCAAAGTCCGTTGACTAGAAGTTGTCCGATAAAAGCGATGTAACAGGGCCATTTATTTTTTTGGCTCTTTTTTTCGAAAACTATCCATACGGCAACCGCCATCCCTATGTATAGGAGTGTCCAGGCGGGACCAAATACCCACGAGGGGGGTGTCCAGGAGGCTTTTTCTAATTCGGAATACCAGGGTGAAAACGAGTCCATCGAGGCTTTGGAGCTGAAGTACTGGACGATCGCTACTGGTAGGTACCAAAGGAAAAGAGAAAGAATCGATCTACTCTGTTTTTTCAAAATGGGTTTGCTCCATGGTTTTTCCTTAAATATAGCGGGGAATTTCTCTTGGGTCTAGAAAAAATTATGGCGATTAGATATAGATTGAATTTGTAAAAGAAAATATCGGGTTGGGAATGTCAGGGAAATATTTGATTGTAGGCGCTGGCTCTGGGGTGGGCCTTTTTATTGTCAGAGAACTTTTAAAAGAGGGGTGTGGCGTGGTCGCTTTAAATCGCTCGGAGGGGGAGGTTGCCTCACTCGCAGGTCTTGAGTTTCACCAATTGGATGTGACTGATCGGAGAAGCTCCCTTCCAAAAATTGATGGTCCCGTAAGTGGTCTCGTCTACCTACCGGGGACCATCAATCTTAAGCCTTTCAAAAGTCTTTCTGAAGAGGATTATCAAAGGGACTGGGAGGTGAACTGTCTTGGGGCTGTACGAACAATTAAAGCCTATCTCCCCAATTTAGAAGAAGGGGAGTCGAGCTCGGTCGTTCTGTTCTCGACGGTCGCTGTTTGCCAAGGTATCCCTTTCCATGCATCGATTTCTGCAGCAAAAGGGGTGTCGAGGGGCTTACTAGGTCTTTAGCTGCTGAGTTTGCCCCAAAGATTCGGGTGAATGCTATTGCTCCATCACTGACCAATTCACCACTTTCTACCCATCTTTTGAATGAAGAAAAGAAGAGGGATCATGCTGCCAAAAGGCACCCTATGCACAGGTTTGGGGAGCCTGAGGATATTGGAGAGGCGGCTCTGTTTTTATTGAAAGAAAAAAGTCGGTGGATTACTGGACAGGTGGTTCACGTCGATGGTGGTCTATCCACCCTCAATCTCCTCTGAGCTGCGGTACATTTGGCGACTACCGTTGATTGTCGCCTAATCTCTGTCTAAAGCCATTTTTTAAGGAACAAAATTTTGAGGTCAACGAGGCAGGCAGATCTATGGTAAAAAATGGTTGCTGTTGGCTTAGCTGAATTCACCTAGAGGTTCAAGGCTTTTATCATCTTCAGCAATCAAGAGGATTAAATAGGTAGTTGATAGAGGATCGTTTCATTTAAACCCCCTATCGTTCCTCGTTTAAATCCGTATCGAGTCAGGATTTTTTCCATCGCAACGTTGTTTTTGAGGATGTGCACGTGGATCGATTTAATCCCTTCGGCTTTAGCAATCTCTATGCAAGATTCGAGGATTTTGCTTCCTAGCCCTTGCTTTTGCATCTCATCAATAATCACAATTTTGAAATCAGCAATTTTTTGAGAGGGAAGCTTACGAAGGCGGGCGGCGCCGAGGAGCTTTCCTTTTTGCTCAGCAAGGAGTAGGATCTCTCGATCAAAATCGGCATGGCAGACGCGGATCATCCGCTCATGGCTGATCCTCTCGTCATAGGTCATTGGATCAAAATAGCGGGCACGTACGGTCTCGTCCGAGAGTTTTTTGTGGAACTCGGCGAGAGCCGGCTCGTCTTCAGCGCGGCCAGGACGGAGGGTGATGATTTCTCCATTCCTGAGGGTCGCTTCGGTGATGTATTCACTCGGGTAGGGACGAATCACCGGCTTGGCAACGGGCTCTTTTGAAAGGATGATCCGCGCATCAAGGGCGATGAGTTGGTCTTCTGAGGCAAGTAGAGGGTTGATGTCACACTCTTCGATGTTAGGATGGTTGACTGCTAGCTCGGAAAAGGCGATTAGGATCTGTTCGAGCTTGGTGAAGTCGACGGAGCCGCGTCCCCGAACCCCTTTGAGCGCTTCATAGATTTTTGTCCGGCTCATAAGTCGCTTGGCAAGGGTGGAGTTGAGGGGTGGGAGGCCAAGTGCCCGGTCCTTATAGACTTCGACGAGTTGTCCACCGGTTCCGAAGAGGATCACTGGTCCAAACTGGACGTCGATGGTGCTGCCCATGATGATCTCATACCCATCAAGGGAGATCATCTGCTGGACGGTTACTCCAAGGAAATGCTCTTTGCCCGCTTTTTCTGCTGTAGATTTTTCAATCTGGTTAAAGCCGTCATGGACGGCTTGGCTGTCTCGAAGGTTGAGTAGAACGCCTCCGACATCACTTTTGTGGGTGATGGTCTCGGAGTGGAGCTTCACAACGACAGGGAATCCCATTCCTTCCGCGGCTTTGACGGCTTCTTCGGCGGAGGTTGCGATCTCTGTCCGCACGGTGGGTATTCCATAGGCGGCGAGGACTTTTTTCGACTCTTCTTCAGTGAGAAGCTCTCTTCCCTGGCTGAGGGCGTTTTGGATGATGGCTTCAGTGTTGTCGATTCGATCTTTTGCTCCGGTCCAGTCTTCACGGATTTCTGGGGTCTCATAGAGGGCTTGGAGGGCGTAGCTTTGTTGCCACATGAGCGCAAAGGTTTTGCTCGCGCTGTCGGGGTATTCAAAGGCGGGGATCCCTAGATCACCGAGGACGTTGATCCCTTGTTCGACCTGTGTTCCCCCCATCCAGCTAGCAAGGAGGGGTTTGTCGAGTTTGGCGTAGGCTTTTAAGCATTCGGCGGTCCCTGTCACATCGGTCATGTCTTGCGGAGAGAGGACGGTGAGGATTCCATCGATGTTGGGGTCTTTGGCTACCACTTCGATCGCCTGGGCATACCGATCTGGTTTTGCATCTCCTAGCAGGTCGACGGGGTTGGCATGGCTCCATGCGTCGGGCAGGAAGGCGTTCAGCGCTTCAAGCGACTGTGGACTGAGTTCTGCGATTTCTGCCCCATAACGGGCTGCTGCATCGGTAGCAAGAACGGCCGGGCCTCCAGCATTGGTGAGGATGGCGAGATTGGGTCCCTTCGGAGGGGGCTGTTTGGCGAGAACTTCGGCCATATCAAAGAGCTGGCCGATCTCATCGACACGAAGTACCCCGACTCTGCGCATGGCGGCGTCGAAGACTTCATCGCTTCCAGCTAGTGAGCCGGTGTGGGAGGCGGCAGCTTTGGCTGCAGCTTCTGTCCTTCCTGCCTTGATGACGATGATCGGTTTGTTGAGGACCACTTCTTGAGCTGCTGAGAGGAAGGCTTTCGCATCGCCAATTGTCTCCATGTACATCAAGATGCTCTTTGTATTTGGGTCATTGCCCAGATATTCGATCAGGTCTCCCCAGTGGATATCGGCCATCGAGCCGATCGAGACAAAGGCACTAAACCCGATTTTCTGCTTTAGACTCCAGTCGAGAACGGCGGTGCACATGGCTCCGGATTGGCTGATGAAGGCGATATTCCCTTTAAGGGCCATTGTGGCGGCAAAGGTGGCGTTGAAGTTGACGAGGGGGTTCATGATCCCTAGGCAGTTGGGGCCGACGAGGCGGATTCCACCAGCTTTTGCTCGTTTGAGTACTTCATTTTCCAGCTCAAGACCTTCTTCTCCGAGCTCTTTAAATCCTGCGGAGATGATGATCACTCCTTTGATCCCTTTCGCGGCGCACTGGTCGATGATGCCGGGTACAGTTCTTGCTGGTGTGATGATTACGGCGAGGTCGGGCGAGTCTTCGAGTGCTTCAATCGAGGGGAAGCAGGGGAGCTGCAGAAGAGTTTCATACTTGGGATTGATCGGATAGATCTTCCCGGCAAACTTTCCAATTACAAGATTTTGTAAGAGGGTATTTCCGACCGATCCAGGGGTAGTCGTAGCTCCTACAACAGCGATGCTTTTAGGATTAAAAAACTGATGCAGCGGGTGCTCAGGTCCTTTAAAAAACTCGTGTGTCGGATCGACGATTACTTTTTTCATATTAGTGGCACCTTAGCCCATTCAAATGAATCTTCACAAGGGACCTAGCGGTGCTTCTTGCTGTGGTGTTTTTTTCCCCTATGATGGCGATAGTATCTGTCGCGTCGGTAGTACCTTCTTCGAGGGCCATAGTAGTAGTAGGGGGCGTATCTTCGTCCATAGTGGCGGCCATAATATCTTCCATAATAGTAGCAGCCATGACCATAGTATCTCGAATACGGACCATAGGAATATCCGGGAGGGCAGTAGGGAGGATAGGAGTAGTAGCCACCGTATGGGTATACCTGGACTCGGAACCCAGTCTGTTCGATTTCAGCAACTTCCCCTTCAACAGGAGAAGTGATCAAGAAAAGGATTCTCAATAGGTTTATTAGAAACATTATTAGCCCTCTTTTATTTGATTATAGAAACAAATAGTTTAAATAGTAAATAAAAAAGAACGGTAGTTTAAACTGAAAAGTGGGCTCTCCGCTCGGCTACTACATAGCTAGTCAAACCTCTCCAATCTTTGTCATTAGCGAGCTCTTGGAGTTTTTCTAGATCTAGATGAAGAGACTTGGAAAAACCGGGAAGGTACTGAGCGATATCTTCTTCATGTTTCTCAAGATTCTTGCCATGTCTGTCCAAGTACTCTTTCCACGGGTTTTCTCTGCCGAGCATGCCCGTTACCCAACTAATAGCCTTGCTAGTTGAGTGGTTTTGGAAGTGGGCGACTTGCGCGGTTTTTTCTTCATTCATCAGCTGGAAAAAGAGCATTTCGAGTGGATGATGGGGTGTCCTTGTGAGCGCTTTTTGCATTTGAGTAAGTTCGGCTTCATGTTGATACCAGTGGAAGGGGCCACCTTCTTTCATTTTCGAGAAGAGATGGCTTGTATAGGTGTAGGCTTCATGATTGGAGAACAGCCAATTCTCACTGTCTACGAAGAGGAAAAACCTATTCCGAAAAGGATCTGAAGAGGAGAGGAGGGCGGGGGAATGTTCAGGGAGATCACTTCCTTCCTTAGGGGGAGGGGCCTTTTCACCGTAGCAAGGGCAGTAGCAGCAGAATATGCAAGCGAAAAGGTTCTTGAGCCATGTGAATATGCCACAAGCGTAGGTCGTTCCCATCGAAGTAAGGGTCGAGGGGGTCAAAAGAGGAGAATAGCTCCTCCTAGGGGGAGTCTGAAGGATTGGAGGTGTACTACCTGAAATGGGCTCGATCATGATGTTCTCCTTTTTGTTCGAGGGAGGATAGAGAGGTGGAATTTTTTTCGCAAGATTGACTATGAACCTACCCGAAGAAAATCACGGAGATCTTCTTCGAGAATCCAGCTTCCTTTTACAGATCGCTTATTTGGCAATATTAAAAAATATTGCCTTCATTTCGCGATCGAAAAATTAAGCCGCATTCTCTTTGAATTTCTCTAGAGATTTTATTTGGATAGGTTCACGATATGAGGATGATTTTTGATCTTCTTGCTTTTGGATGTTTTCTTCTCATCTTGTTCTACTTCGGCTGGCGCAAAGCAGCCGGTGTGGAAAGTGAAGAGGCTTACTTGATGGCAGGGCGGCGGATCTCTCTTTTTCCCCTCACGGCTACTCTTGTGATGACGGAGCTCAATACCGCAACCCTTCTTGCTTTTTCTTCCTTGGGATACTTAGCAGGAAAGTGGGCTCTCACGTTGCCTCTAGTTTTTCTCATAGGACTTCTTTTCTATGCGCTCACCGTGGCGAAAAAATGGAAGGGGTTTAATGGGGTCTCTGTGGCTAGCTTTTTCTCAGAGCGGTTTGGCAAAGACGTTGGCCTTCTCGCCAGTGTGGCTCTTTTGCTCGCTATGTCGGGCTTTAGCGCTGCCTATGTGAAGTCGCTGTATTTGCTCTTTACCCCGCTCTTTCCCGGGATGAGTCCATGGGCCTTAAGTAGTTTGCTTGCCGCTTTTGTTCTTCTTATGGTTGTTCGAGGAGGACTTGTCTCGATCGTCCAGACCGATCTCTTTAGCTTTGTTCTTGCCATGATCTTCTTTCCGCTTCTTGCTATCTTTGCCTTCAAGATGCACCTAGGTGCGCCAGTGGAGATCTTGGATGCAAAAGTTCTTCTTCCCCCCAGATTTATTCTCTCCCTCATTGTGCTCACCATGTTTACCTACATTCTCGCCCCTTGGTATGGGCAGAAAATTTTTGCAGCCCGTTCCAAAAAGACGGCATATTTGGCTGTTGTTCTTTCGGCACTTCTTGTGTTTTTTCTCTACGGCTTAGGCGTTGTAGCTACCTGGTTTTTCCGGAAAAACGGAGGAGTGGCTCCATCAGCTGATCAGGCCCTTCCTTTTGTGATTAACCAAGCTTTGCCAAATGGGCTTCGAGGCCTTGGCTATGGTATTCTTTTCGCAGCTTCTGCAACGACCTTGTCTGGGGTATGGAGCGCCATGTCCTCACTTGTTGTAGGAGACTTCTTGTCACGAAAAGGGGAGAAGAGTCACCGGCGAAGTATGGGGCTGACTACTTGTTTCGCGATCACTTCTTTGCTTCTGGCGAACCTTCTCGAAGGCCGGGTGCTTGATAAGTTAATTTTAGCGAACATCCCGGTTGCAGCTCTTTCCTTTGCCCTCCTGGCCGGTTTCTACTGGCAAAAGACTTCTAGAATCGGCGTCTACGCTAGCATGCTTGTTGGGTGGGGATGGGCTCTATTTTCCTATTTTTATTTTGGCGAAACAGGTGGATATCTCTGGTATTGGGTGATGGGAGGTATTCCTGCAATATTTATTACAGGGGTTGTTTTTTCTTTAATTTTTCCAAATCGGTCTGCTTTAGTTAATTACTAAGGTCTTGTTTTTAAGTATAAAATGAGGTATGATTGTATCTAATATTACATATTGGAGGACCTTGTGGAACAAAAAAAATCTTCAAAGATTGGAAAAAAAATTACATTTATATGTGTGGGGCTGGCTGTTGTACTCACTTCGGTATTTAGCTTTGTCTGTTTCGACTGTGATCGGCAGATGCACAACCCTCTAGAGTGGCAAGCCTTTTCTCCTTCAGATGATCGATTTGAGGTGAAGTTCCCAACCGACCCAAAGGAAGACTCACAAGAAATTTCTGTTTCAGACAAGACGCTTGAATATCAAGAGTTCAAGTCGGAAGACAAGCATGCTGAGTATTCGGTGAGTTATATCGATTTTCCGGGGATGTGGAAGCTTGTTGGATCAAAAAAGATTTTAGCCAAATCCTTTGATGGGCTGATGGAGAAAGAGAAAGAGGTGGAAGAGATTCTAGCCCAAGAGCATTCAAGCCATAAGGGAGAGCCTTCGCTCCACTACCACCTCAAACAGGCTGGAAAGACGGTCAAAGGAAGACTCGTAGTTGTTGGAAACACAATTTACAGGGTCATGGTAACCTATCCAGAGACGATTGCTGATTCGATAGATACAGAAAGTTTTCTCGACTCGTTCCAGCCGCTCAGATAAGGCTTGCCGTAAACAAAAGTTTTTCTATAATGCCTCATTGTTTAAAAAATGGAGGCACAATGCAATCGATTTTATCTAAGGTCCAGACCGCTCTATTTCCCCCCGAGCCAAAAACATTTACTCTCAATTTTGATCCTAAGCTGAAAGTAGACTGTGTCTATGCGTGTATCCACGAAGTGGGCAAAGGAAAGGTTTCGGACATCAAGATATGCAAAGAGTGGATGGTTGTTCCAAGTAATGGCTCATTCACCCTAACGCTAGAGCTTGCTCTTGTTCGGCAAACAAGAGGGTTTCAAATCTGTGCCATGCGAAAGGATGAATCTGGGAAGCATGTCAGTGTGGCTCAGCTGTCGGGCCCTTCCCCAGAACTACTTTCTGCAGGCTCTTGTCTGACGATTCCAGTTCTTTCAAGATAAAGACAGGTTTGAGGATCGCCAGCGGTATTTTCTAGAAGCTCTTTTGCCGTGATTCTGTAGGCCTTTCCAACAAAAGGATCGCGCACATAAAAGTGTTCCCCTTCAAAGTGATCAATCACAATCCAGTGTCCTGCGATCTCTTTGTGGGTAATTGAGCAAATGACTGGGTACCCTTTGGAAAGGAGAAGTTTAATTAGGGTGGGGTCGCTTCTTTTAGAAATATTAAGGGTTGTCGAAGAGAGCTTGAAACCTCGCTTCAGAAGATTTGTATGAGTCTTAGCTTGGTAGATAAGATCTTTTCCCTGCGTTAGGTCACATCTTGCATACCAATCCCAAAAATCCATAGGCAATTTCATCGTGGTTTCTTGACTACGGACTAGATCTGTATAGAGCATGAACAGAGCGGTGGCTCCACAGCTTTGTCCGTTTTGTTGTTTGATGGTGTTGTGGAACGTGCCTCTAGCGTTGTAGCCGAGGGTAGAGTCGTAGTATGGATCTTTTTGGAGAGCTTTTGATCTGATAGCATCAAGGGGCTCTGTATAAAAAAGAGAGTCCGGAGCGCCTCCTCTCCTTCCCATTGCCCGGGCTAATTTAGGAGAGATTCCTGCAGCTGAATTGAACTGACGTGGGGCGGGGGCTTGGGGGACCTTACGAGGACGCTTTTTTCCTTCTTGGGCCCGCGAAGATTTGCTTTCTTCTTTCTTGGGGCTAAAACTTTTTCCGAAATCAATGGAGCTTAAAAAGTTTGAAGGAAGAGGTGAAGATGCTGAGGATTAAGAAGAGCTCGGAGAGATGCGACCAGCAAGAGCTTCGGCTCTTTCGCGAAAAGCTTGATCTTGCGCCTGAAAGGGATAGCTTCCTGCTAGCATTGCATCTAGATCATCACGTTCATGATCAGATCCTTCGCCAAAATTAAGTGTTTTATTTCTAGGTGGAAAGGGTGGTGGTGTAGATGAGGTGTGTTGCACAACTCTCTATGAGCCGACAAGCAGAAACTTGAAAAACAAAAAGGCATAAGCGTAAACTCTCTAGCTTGTACACAAAAGGAGCTCGCTTATGCCTCGCCACAAACGTGAC
>Ga0180438_10008516_pt1 | contig 13025 bp, 7 predicted proteins | sample SS_ome_12_FD_132455 | JGI IMG/M metagenome (GOLD analysis project Ga0180438, IMG submission 132455) | Hypersaline lake sediment archaeal communities from the Salton Sea, California, USA - SS_3_D_2 metaG | ecosystem: Environmental > Aquatic > Non-marine Saline and Alkaline > Hypersaline >...
GGACCGTGGAAACCTGTTCACAGCCCCTTGCCAAACGGCCGGCAGGGCAGCCGTAAAACGCCCCGTTGTGCGCGTGCGAATGGAGGACGTCAATCTGATGCCGCTTGATCATTCGCGTCAGGCGGGGAATGCTCAGCACGTCGCCGTGGAATCTCTTTTCCAGCGGTTCCACGCGGAATCCACGATCTCGAGCCTCTTCGGTGAACTCGCCTTCCGCCAGTGGCACGAGCAGCGGCTCACCGCCGTGTCGCCGCAGGCCGTCGGCCAGATCGAGGACGACCGACTCGACCCCGCTCCGCATTCGCCCGCCCAACACGTGCATTACGCGGAGCGGTCGAGCCGGACCCTCGCTATCGGTGGACCGCGGATTGAATTCTTGGACTGCCATCAAATCGCTCTCCATTTGTTGTTCGCGTTCCGGCCGCCTCAGAACGATCTTCGCGGCGAGTCGGCCGCCTCCACCAGCACCGGCGTTTCCGTGAGCAGGAAGTCGCCGGCCGGCATGGTTTCCACGGTCGGCTGCGTCCGGCCGTATTCGGTTATGATGCGGATCGAGCGGACGCGGTCGTGCGGAAGCAGCGAGGAAAGGTCGATCTTCGCCGCTGCTTCCTCTTGCCCCGGCTTCTGCGCCACGCCGTCGTCGAGCCACAACGCGTAAATCGGCCGCCCGGCCACGGTGAAACGGTACCCTTTCAGGCGGGTGTCGGCGTGGGCGACCTTCTCCGCGTCGCTGAACTGCCCGAGCCGGTCGATGATCATCTTGTACGTGTAAAACGAGGGGCGGGGGAGGCCGACGACGGCCTTGGGGTGAAAGTTGCCCTCCCGCAGGCCGCCGATCTGCCAGTTCCGCATCGCCCCGGACATCAGCGTGTTGGGCTTGCCGTCGAGCCAGGTATAGATGTTGGTGCCGGCGAGCTTCAGCCCCATCTCGGTGATCAGGGACTTGGCCAGGTAGCAGGCCTGGTCCTTGTAGAACCAGGCGCGGACCTGCGCGTGGGTGTAGCCGCCGGCGCTCTTGCCGCCGGTCAGGACCTCGTAGATCACGTCGCCGTCGTCATAGAGCGCCGGCTCGAACTGGTTAAACGTGGTGAAGGCCGCCATCATGCCCTTGCGGTTGTGGCAGGGGATCTGCGTTAGCGCGCCGCCGTCTCCGACCCAGATCGGCTTGCTGTAACCGTTCTCCTTCATCCGCCGCCGGATCCAGTCGACGGTGCCCTCGACGGCCGTGTAGTTGCTCAAGAGGTGGAATTCGACCTCGTCGAAGTAGTCCTTCTCCTCGAGAATCCGCTTGTTGAAGTCGATGATGCCGCGGAACTGCTGCGTCGTCTTGTGGCGGACGTCGTTGGCCGGGTACTGCGACGGCGCCGTCCGCAGCTTCCTCTCGATCTCGGCGTCGCTCAAGGGCCCCTTGTCGAAAAGATCGGCGAACCAGAAGCCGGAGAGGATGATCTTGGTATCCGGGTTGGCCCTCTTGGCGGCGGCGTGGGACCGCCTGAGCAGCTCCACGTACTGCTCGACCGTGCCGCGCCAGCAGACCTCGCCTTGGGCCTCGGTCAATATCTCGTAGTGGCGGACCGGCACCTTGAGGCCGGGCATGTCGTCGACGCCGTCCATGTCGTAGCGTTCGACAAACGCCTCAACCCAGGCGAGGTAGTCGCCCCAATGCTCGTCCTTCGGCGGCGAGGCAGCGAGCTTCACTTTGAGTTGGCTAAAGAAACCTTCCTCGCCCCGGCAACCCCACTTGCTTCGCGGCCCGATCACGATTGTCAGGTACGGGAAGCCCGCCCCCTGCAGGGCTCGAACCGCCTCGTCCACCAGTCGCCACTGGTAGCGATGGACGCCGGCGACGGGCGGATCGGGCTCGATGTCGTCCCAGTGCGTTCCCGGGCCGTTGAACTTCGCCCAGGTGGCGCCCAGCTCGCGGTAGTGATGGGCAATCTTGTAGCCGTTGGTCGAGGCGTTGATCGGAAAAACGTACTCCATCCCGAAGGCAAAAGGCCGTGGATCTTCCTGAGGGAAAGCGGCGGCAGCGGCGGCAGCCGCACGGGCGGTTACCATCGCGGCGGCCGGCGGCACGTCGCCGGCCGACGGCCGCCCCATGCAACCGAGGAGCAAGCCGACCAGGGCGGCGATCGCCGCCAGCGGCACGGCAGCCGCGCCGAGACTCGATTTCGCCGAGCTACCATCGGTGGCCGAACTGTGTTGTCCGCGAAAATGCAGCATGGTTCTTGTGCAAACCTTTAAGGGAGAAGCTCGGCGGCCGCCTCCAACTCGGAGCCGCTTGCGGCCTCAGGTCTAAGACCGCCTCGGATCACCGCGGCCAGCTCCAGCATCTTCCTGTTTCGCAAGAGCAGGTTGACGGCGAAGTAGATTCCCAGCGATGCGGCCACCAGCCCGCCGTACGCGGCCACCTTGTGGAAGACCGTGCGGAGGTCGACCGCCGGCGCCAGCCAGTCGCCCGAGTAGCTCAAGGCGAGGCCGGCGCAAACGGCCGCGGCGGCCGTCTTGCCCAAGGGGCCCACGAGCGACCGCAGCCCGAGTCCGCCCAGGTCGCGGCTGAGAAGCACTCCCATGACGGCAAGGTTGACCAGGGCGACGAGCGAGTTGGCCAGGGCAATGCCGCCGACGTCCATCACGCGCATGAGGGTGTAGGCCAGCGCGGCATTGACGCCGACGAGCACGACGCCCACTCGGGCCGGCAGCGACGCCCGCCCGGTGGCGCAGAAGTAGTAGTTCACCAGGATACTCGTGACCGACGGCCACAAGCTGATGGAAAGGTAGCGGATCACGTCCGCCGTTCGCTCCCCTGCCAAGGCGTCGAACTGGCCGTATTGGAAGGTCAGGCCGACGATCGGTGTGGCGAAGGAGGCGAAGATCATGACGAGCGGAAAAGTGAGAAAGGCGATTACGAAGAGGTTCGTCTGAAAGAGCCGCCTCAATGCCGCCCGGTCGCCGGCGGCGACGAAGTGAAGCAGCTCGGGATAGAGCACCTTGAAGACGGGCATGGCAACCAGGGCCGGCGCAAGGCCGATGAGCACGAAGGCGAATCCGAACGCCGACACGGCCCCCTCGCCCACCAGCGAGGCAATCATGCGATTGACGGCAAGGTTGACCTGCGAGGCCCCGATGACGAACATCAACGCGGTGAATTGGCGGAGGACGGCGTGGAGCTGCGGGCTGCGGAGGCCGGCCAGACTGGGTAGGCCGTGGAATTTGTCTCGCACGCTCGGCGTCACGACGAGGAACTGAATCGCCGCGCCGGCGAGCACCCCCGCGGCCACGCCGGCCATCTGCATGGCGAACACCCCGTCGAGAACCAGGATGCCGACGAGCGTTCCCGCCGGAAGGCACAGCGACGCAAGGGAAGAAACGGCGTAGCGGTGCCCGGAATTGAGGACGCTGTCCATCACGGCGTAGAGATTGACGAAGACGATCGAGGCCGCCATGATCCGCGTGAGCGTCACGGTCAGCCGTTGCGCGTCGGCGCTGAAGCCCGGCGCCAGCAGGGCCACGATCCAATCGGCCAAGAGGACGTAGGCGACGGCGGCGGCCAGCGACACGCCGAGGGTGAGATTTCGAAAGTCGCCCGCCAGCCTGGCCGCGGCCCGTTCGCCCTGCTCGTGGAGCGTCTGCGTGTAGACGGGCAGAAAGGCGAGGTTGAACGCCGTGCCGAGCGACATGCTGAAGACGACGGGGATCAGGCGGGCGGTGAAGTAGGCGTCGCTCTCCTGCCCCGCGCCGAAGCGGCCCGCAATCAATACCGCCGCCACGACCCCTCCCAGCGCCAACAGGCAGCGGGCCGTGAGCACGATTCCCGACGAGAAGACCAGGCGTCTGGTGCTGCGAGGAGTGTGCAACATAAGTGAAATCGAGGGAGGCAGCCCTCGAAGGCGATCGAAAGAGACGGCCCCTTCTTCCAGGATCTAGTCGATGTAGCCCAGACCTCGCAGCCACTCGATCACGCGCTCGGAGTCTTCTTGGGAAAGGTCGACGTTCGAGGCCGCCTGGCCGGCTGCCACCGCTTCGGCAGGCTCGGGCGCATACTGCGAAAGCAGCTCAGGCTCGAAGATTTCCGCCAGCACGCGGCCGTCCAAATCGTTGGGAATCGGCTGCTGCAGCGAAAAGAGGATCGTCGGCAGGACGTCTTCGAGGCCGGCGTCTTGGAGCCGGCCGCCGGCCTTGATCCCCGGCCCCCAGGCCGCGAACATCCCTTCCATGCGGTGGAAGCCGTTTCCCATCAAATGGCAGGCAGGGCTCACCGGCTCGAACGCTTTTTCGTTGGGAGCCACGTCGACGACGTATTTCAGATCGTCGCAGATCAGCAGGATGTCGGGCGCAAGGCCGACGTGCGGACCGCTGAAAAGCTCTTCGCGCTTCCAGGCGGAGACGGGGATGGGGTCGCCGGTCTGCGGGTGTCGGAGGCGGCCGAGGGCGGCGATGATGGCGTCGCGAAGCTTCTCGTACTCCTCCCCCGGCTCGACGATGCCGTCCGGCTCGCGGCCGCGGAGGTTGATCCGGATTCCCTGCTCGCCCAGCGATCCGAAAAACGCCTTCGTCCGCGGCCAATCGATCGCCGCCAGGACGTCGCCCTGCATCTCGGCCCGCGGCAGCAGCTTGCGCCCCCTCAGAAGCCGCGTTAGAGCGCGGTGGAGCGCGTGCAGTGATCTTACCGCCAGCGGCCACTTTCGCAGTAGGCGGTGGAGCTTCTGAACGGCCCTCGCGCGGGCCAGGCCCTTGGGCTCATACGTCAGCCAGCCCTGTTGCTCCAGCCAGGTGTTGAGATAGAACCAGTAGTACTGCGGTCCGAAGCCGTGGTCGGAGAGAAAGATCACCCGCGCCGATTGGCCCGCCGCCCGGCAAATCTGTTCGATCTCCTCGTCGAGCTCGCGGAAAAAGCCGCAGATCAATCGCTTCACTTCCGGGTCGTCTTGGCGATGGTCGTCCGGATCGAGGTAGCTCCAGAGGGCGTGCTGGAGCGAATCGGTCTCGGAAAAGACGACCATGAAGAAATCCCATGGGTCCCGCTCCATGAGGTGGCGGACGTATTTGCCTCGCTGCCGCGTGGAGTCTACTAGATCGCGGATGAAGGGCTTCGGCCGCCGGCCGCGCCAAGTAACCACGATGGAATAGTCGCCCAGCTCGGGGCGCAGCTCGTCGTAGAGGTCGGCCGGATAGGTAAACGTGCCGTCGGTGCCGGGCGTCATCACCCCGGTCATCATCGTGCCGTTGAGTGGCTGCGGCGGATAGGTCATCGGCACGTTCACGACCGCCAGGCGCTTGCCCGCCCGGCTGAGCATCGACCAGAGCGTGTCGGCCTGGATCTTGGTGGAATTGTTGGGCAGGATCGGCGCGGCGTGGTTCCGGTAGCGGCGGAAGTCGAAGATGCCGTGCTTGCCGGGATTCTTTCCGGTCATGAACGTCGTCCATGCCGTAGGCGTCAGGGGCGGCACGGCCGAGCGGAGTTCACCCGAGGTGCCTTCCTTCAAGATCTTGGCAAAGAACGGCATGTGCCCTTGGGCCGCCATGCGGCGGAAGACGGCGAGACTTCCCCCGTCCAGCCCGATGGCCAGCGTGCGGGAAGTCCCGTTGACGGCGGGTAAACTCATCAGGTCAGGCTCGCGACAGGAGGGGAGGAGGCCGCCTCTCGGCCGAGGCACGTCGCCTCCTTCGTGGGGGTGTACAAATTGGCATAGGCGACGGCCATGCCGATCGTCATCCAAAGATACTTGCTGTCGAGCTGGGCGTAGATGTTCATCGCCCAGAGCATCGCGAGGTAGGCGGCCAGCAGGCCCAGCCCCAGCATCCTCGCGTCGACGTCCGGAGCATTGCGAACCGCCGCGCCAAGCTCCAGCAACACCGCGCCGAGCATCAACAGGAACACGGCCAGTCCCACCGTCCCGTTCTCCGCCCAAACCCGCATGTAGTCGTTGGTTTGCGGATAGGGTTTGTTGGGCACGGCCGAGCCGGCCGCCGGAAAGTAGCGGTGGTACAGAAAGAAGGAAGAACCCGTGCCGGCGCCGAAAACCGGATGGTCCTTGACGGTTTCCCAAGCCATCTTGATCAGGCCGAAGCGGGTGGTGTTGGCAAACGCGTACTTCGTCGAGAACTTCTCGGTCGTGACCACGGTGGAGCTATAGCCGAGCGCGACGAAGGTCGCCGCCCCCGCGACGAGCACCGCCGCGGCCGCCGCCCACTTCTTTCGCCCCGGCAGGGCAATCAGAAAGAACCCAAAAACCATCGCCATGCCGATCCAGCCCCCCTTCGCGCCGGTGCCGAAGGCAGCGACGACGTAGAGGGCGGCGATCAAAACCAGACCTGCTCTCCAGTGCCAGCGTTTTGCGCAGTGCCAAAGGTAGGGCACAAAGGCCAGGCCGAGCATCAGGAACGCCACCTGGTGGTCGGCGTCCTCGTGCAGCCCCTGCGAGCGGACCACCGTTCCGACGCCCTGAAGCAGCTCCGTATTCTGCCAGGGAGTCACTTCGAGGAACTGTCTGCCCGTGGCCATCTCGTAGCAACCCGCGTAACACGTCAGCAGACCGCCGAGGAGATAGGCGGCCAGGGCGTAATGAAACATCTGGCGGCGGCGGGCGATGGCCAGGATGAGGTAAAACACGATCACGAGCTGGACCCGCCGAATGACGATCGCCCAGGGGTTGGAAGGGTATTTTGCGGGATCGATGTTGGAGTGCGCCGCAATCGAGAGGCAAGAGACGAGCAGGAAAGCGTAGATGAAGTAGGTGCTGAGGTTGCCGGTCGCCGCGCCCAGCAGCCGGGGGTCCTTGGTCAGCAAGGCACGCAGCGTCCAGATGCCCAGGGCGGCCAGCGTGGCCAGCTTGGCCAGAGTGATTTCGCTGACGCCCACGCCCGTCTGGCCGACCCCCAGCAGATTCAGATTGTCGAAGGTGAGCGTGGCGAAAAGCACCAGCAGTGCAATCTCTTCGGCCTTCAGCCAGCCTCGTCTTTCGGCGAACTCGCTCGGCATGGTCGCGGCAAATGCCATTGCGCTGGCGCTTTATTCAGATGGGATGCGGCCGAGTTTCCATGGATGCAGCGACCGGCGTCATCGCTTGACGGGATAAAGCAGCTTCCGCCGCCGGCCTGGCACGTTGGGAATCGAGCCCAGCACCGGCCGGCCGAAGTCCCTCTCCAGCGGCCAGGGCGTGTCGTACGCCTCGTCAAAGTAGTTCACCACCAGCGCCACGAGCACGGCCAGCACCAGCGCCACGGGAAGCCCAATCAGAAGGTGCAGCTTCCAGCTCGGCCAGTCCGCCCCGGCATTGGCCGGAAGATAGGCCGCGTCGACGAGCCGGATGTCGAACTCGCTCAGCCGGTTGAGCTGCTGCACCTCCAGCTCCGCCAGCTTGTTCTCCAGGTTGACGTAGAGCCCTTCCTGCGTATCCGTGCGACGCTCGAGCTGTCTCAGCGGCAGCTCCTTGTTGGCCATCGTCTCCAAGTCGCGGCGGAGGGAAACAACCTGCCCCTCCAGCGCCTTGCGGCGGGCGGCCGACGACTCCAACTCGATCTCCGCGTTGACGATCTGGCCGGCCAGGTCCTGGTAGAGCGGATTGACCGTGGTCGTCTCGCTCTGCACGTGCCTCTCCTCCTCTTGTCCCAGCAGATCCCCGGCCAGTCCGGCCCTCGCCCGCAGACTCGCCAGCTCCGGGTTCTTGTCTCCCAGCTCCGAGCCCCGCGAGGCAAGCTCCATTTCGGCCAGATACTGCGACCACTTGATGTCTTTGACGAGGGGGTTCTGGGCGACGACGGTGGCGGCGGGGATTCGCTCCGGCACGTCGGCCAACTGGCGGCGCAGCTCGGTCAAGCGGCCGCGGAGACCCTCCTCCTGCTGGGCGACGCCGTCGCGCTCCGCCTCGGCACGGTCGATCCGCGCCAGGACCAACTGCTGCTGCGACTTGAGGTCGAGGAGGTTCTCGGCGATCTTCAGCCCTGCCAACTCGCCCTCCACCTTCTCGAGTTCCTTCCCCGCGATTTCCGCCCGCTCTCTGGTGAACTTGTAGGCCGCCGAAGCCTTGTTCTGGGACATGGCGATCGTTTTTTCCACCAGGAGCTGGGCCAGGCGGTTGGTGATGTCCATGGCGACCACCGGATCCTCCTCCCACACGGAAAGCTTCACCAGCTCCGTGGCGGAGACGTTCTCAATGTCCTGCCGCTCGTCGAGCAGCAGCCGGATGGCGTCATATTCGTACTTCGGGCCGGAATCCTCCAGGATTCCCAGCCACTGGAGCACGTCAATGGGGGAGTGCAGAACGGCGTGGTAGCAGTACCAGAAGATCTCGCGGATCGATTCCGGCGACTCCGCGCGGCGCGCAACTCGCCGGTCCAGGGTATATTCCCCCACCACCTGCTTGGCCAACTCCGTGCTCCGCGAGATCTCGATCAGGTTCTTGGCCGGATTGACCTGGTAGTTCGGCTGCGCGGGCGTGGCCATGTCGTGGAAGAGGATCAACTGTTGGCGCGGGTTTTCGTGCACCAGAATCAGCGCCGTCGCCTTGTAGAGAGGATACTGCAAGTAGGCGTAGGCGCCGATCCCTGCCGATCCCAGCAGGAACACGACCAGAATCAGCCACTTGCGGCGGAACAGGACGAGCCAGAATTCGCTCAGCAACTCACGCGGCGTCATGACGGACTCCATGGCGTGTTCCAGGATGAATCGATTCGTTCACGTTACCGGCCGCCGAAAAGGCGAGGAACCCACCGCCTCCGGCGGTTGAACACCAGGCCGGTGATCTTGCCCCCGGCCTGCTCGATCTGCTGCTTGCTCCGCAACAACGCGGCGCGGCCGGTCTTCCCCGCCCGCACCACCAGCACGCAGCCGTCGACGTGCGGCGCGAGCGCCAAGGCATCCAGCCCCGTTTCCAGCGCCGGCGTGTCGACGATCACGAAGTCATAGCGACGGGAAAGCTCGCCGAGGACCTCCGCGGCGCGCAGCCGACCGAGCAGCTCGACCGCCGCGTCACCGGTTGTGCCCGCCGGGACGACGGAGAAACCGCCTTGCTCTTCCCGCCGACAGACCTCTTCAATCCGCTGCCCGTTCTGGATGAGCTGAGCCAGACCTGGTGATTGCGTTTCGGCCAGCCGGCGGCTGAGGCAGGGGTCCTTGAGATTGGCGTCCAGCAATAGCGCCTGGTGGTTTCGCGCCGCCAGCGCGGCGGCGATTCCGATCGCCGTCGTTGTGGTTCCATCGCCGGCCAGCGCGGCGGTGACCAGCCAGCTTTGATGGGGCCGGCCTTGGGCGGCAAGGATCATCGCGTCCACGACGCCCGCATACGCGGCAGACAATCGCCTCTCAGTCGTTTTCTCGCGCATCACGCCAGGTCCTCGCACATGTTTCAGTTATGCGCGGACTCCGTTCCCCTAGGTGGCCATTGCCACCCAACGTCGCGTTCGTGGGTTCCAGCCGGGTAATCGGGGCTTGTCTCAGGCCGTGACGCCTTCGACCGGGGAGGTGTTGGTTGCGGGGGGCGGGAGCCGTTGAGCGGCCGCCGGATCAGCGGGCCGCTTGTTTGCAGCCGCACCGTGTACCCTGCCTGCGGCACGACCCATGAGACTGCTGCCTCGGAAGGCTTCGGAATAGGAAATTCAGTATAATTCTGGTGTTAAGATAGTCAAACCTTGTCCCCGCATGGAGTGCCCCGATCCGGCTCCGCGGCAGCCTGGGAGCGACTCCGTTCTTAGAGCGCAACTCTTTACAAAGCAGCATCTTAAGAACTACGGCCGGGGCTGAAATCTATTTTTGCCTACTTTCTCTGTCAATTTCGAGCCAGTGAAGCCGCCGGCTGTATTTCAGGACCGCGCTTGCCGGACGAGTCGCCGCATCAACCGTCATCAATGCCGGCCCCGGCACGCCTCCACCCGACGCAGCCGTTCTCGCACAGTCTGCGGGGCGAATACCCCAGCGATTTCGCTCCTCGCTTCCACTCGGGAGCGGGGCGTCTTGGGCCCCGGCCATCGCCAACGAGCTTGTGCAACGGTTCCGGCGGCATGCAACGCTACACCGCACTGCCACCGCTTATCGCATTTTCGTTGACGCGATTCCTCCGCCCGTCGATAATGCGACTGGTGCGAAAACCCGGGGGCAGCGGTCGTTGGGGCATGCATGCGGGAGAGAATCGGTGCTTCTCCACCGGGGCCAGGGTCGTACTCTTCGGCTGGTTCGATTGGCTTGTCTCTCGCTCGCTGAATTCCGGGAGGAGATTATGAGGCGTCCGGTTCTTTGCCTTGCTCTGCTGCTTTGCCTGAGCGGCGCCGCGCGTGGGCAGTCCCCGGCGGGATTCGTGTTCGGAATGGAATACGCATTTCCCGGCACGACGAGTTATTGGGCCGCTAGCCAGTACGCGGAGCTCGGAGCCACCTCGTGCAAGTTCAACGGCAAGGGCACGTTTTGGGGGGACGTCGAAACGGCGCCGCCCGTCGACGGCGTGCACTCTTACGACTGGTCCAGGGTGGACGAGTCCGTCGACGCCCTCCACCGCGCCGGTTTCACCAATCTCACCGTCGTGATCGGCTCGCAATGCGCTTGGGGCAGCGAACCGCTGGGCGACCTCGAGGCGCTCTTTCCCGACGCCTCGACCATGCCCAAGGACGAACATCTGGGCGACTATATCGAGTGGGTTTTCTCTTTCGTCGAGCGCTACGACATGGACGGCGTCGACGACATGCCGGGGCTCGCCGCACCGATCCTCAACTACGAGATCCTCACCGAGGCCCAGCATTACGTCTACTGGTACGGCGACGAGGAAGACTACGTCACCCTGCTTCGGATCTCCTACGAGGCGGTCAAGGCGGCCAACCCGGCAACGCAGGTGATCCTGTCAGGTTTCTGGTTCGCCGACATCTTCGACGGCGGTCCGCTCGCCGACGCCGAGATGACGAACAAGTTCTTCTCGTCGCTTCTTTCCTACTTCTGGAGCGGCGACCTGCGTTTCTGGATTCTCTGGAACTACGCCCGCAGCTACGGCTTCAATCGCCGCATCCTGGAAGAAGGCGACTATTTCGACGCCGTCGAGTTCCACCTTTTGAGCAACTACACGGCGGTCGAGGGCACCGCCGACTTCATCCGGCGGGAGATGGCCAAGAACGGCTACAACAAACCGATCTGGATCGGCGACTGCGGCGCGCTGCCGCAAATCCCCTGCCACGACCGGAAGACGTGGGACGCCGTGTTGACCTCGATCAGTCTCTTTCAGCCGGCCCGTTACGCCGACGGCGACGTCATCTTCGACGTTTTGACGCAAAAGACGGACGCGGGCGGATACACGTATCCTCAAGTGCTCGACTGGTACTATCGCGACCAGGCCTGCCACCTGGCCAAGTCGCTGATCGCGGCGATGGGCAACGGGCTGGCCGGGGCCAACGTCTTCACCTGGCTCGACGGCCTGGTCATGCCCGATATGCTGGCCACCGAGCGGAACTGGCAGATCGGCGGATTGCGGGAAGGCGGCCTGGGGCAGGAGCTGCCCGTCGGCCCGCCTCGTCCCTCCTTCCACACTTACAAGCTGATCGTCGCGCGGCTGGGCGGTTTCGCCTCCGCCGCGAAGGTCTTGGGGACCGGCACGAAGGGCACCGTCGTGTACCGTTTCGACCTCGCCGGCGGGCCGGTCTTTGCCGCCTGGTACGACGAGGCGCCGATCGGCCCCGGCAACGCGGAGAGACCCAGGACCGTCAATCTCAGCAGCCTGATCGGCAAGGACCAGGTCGAAGTGACCAGGATCATCACGCGGTTCGGCGTCGACTCGCCTGCCGTCGAGACCGCTTCTGCCAGTGCCTTGACGCTCACCGACGTGCCCGTCTTGATCCGCTAAGGAGCGGCCGAGAAGCAACTTGGGGACTGTCCCAATTTTCGTGCAGCGAAAATGGGACTGTCCCCTTCCGAAATCCGAGTTACGGAACGGCCAGGGCGGCCACGCCCGTGGAGTCGCGGCGGGTCCACACCCTCCAGTCGACGAAGAAGTTAAACGTTTCGCCCAGGTAGCGCACGAACGCCTCGCCCGGCGTCTGCTGCAAGAGGACCACGTCGCCCGGTTGGATGAGGATCCGCTCGCGGGGATCGCGCAGCGCCCGGTTCAGGTTGACGCGGATGGGCACCTGCCCTCCGTCCGCCGTTCGCCGCAGGACCAGCGCCATGCTGGGAGAAGGGCCTCCGATGCCCGGCTGCACCAAGGTGGTGGGAAGGATCGAATTGGTGCTGTAGCCGCCGTTGGCGATCGTACCGCCGACGAGGGAGACGGCCTCGACGACGTCCAGATCGTAGTCGCGCGGGAGGGTGTGCTCTCCGGTCGGCAGCAGCCCGCCCGTATAGAATACCTCGTAGTCGCGTGCCTCGATGAAGACGACGTCGCCGTCGTAGAGGACGACGTCGTCGGGACCGAACGGCAGCGGTTGCCCCGGCGGAATCCGCAGTGGGAGCTCGATGCTTCGCCGCGGCTCAGCCAGCGAGGCCGCGTCGGGATAAAGCGGCGTTGCGGTGGGACGGCCGCCCATGTTGCGGTGGATGATGATGCGGTTGAGGGCCTCCAACCCGGGCAGGCCGCCGGTCGCGGCCAGTGCGTTGAGCACGTCGTTCTTGTAGGCCGGCAACTCGAGCTCGTGGCCCGTGCCCCGCTTCTGGTTCCGCACGAAGTTGTTCTCGATGAGCGTGGCCCCGCCGATGCTCTCCTGCCGCATCACCACGACGTGGTAGGTCCGCGGCTGGATCAGCGTGACCATGATGCGATCGACTCCCGGCTGGAGCAACTGCCGCTCGATCGTGTAGGTTCGGGCGACGGCCTCCTCCGCCTCGGCGAGCGTCAGGCCGGCCAGGCGGATCGGCGGCACCAGCGGCAGCGAGACGGTGCCGTCCTCCCGTATCGGCACGGGAAAGCCCAGCCCCGGCGGCGTCTTCTGCTGCAGCGAGTAGTGGACCGGCGGAGTTGACGTGCGGTCGCCGAGGACGCCGTCGATCCAGATCCCCAGAACGTCGCCGGGCGCCAGCCGGTACAAGTCGGGGGCAGGTTGGCCGAGCAGCGCCA
>Ga0180438_10008517_pt1 | contig 13024 bp, 9 predicted proteins | sample SS_ome_12_FD_132455 | JGI IMG/M metagenome (GOLD analysis project Ga0180438, IMG submission 132455) | Hypersaline lake sediment archaeal communities from the Salton Sea, California, USA - SS_3_D_2 metaG | ecosystem: Environmental > Aquatic > Non-marine Saline and Alkaline > Hypersaline >...
TCGAACTCATAATCGTTGAATACGATATGATCCACAGCGCGAATGCCTTTCGAGTTCTTGCGGTAATCATCGGCCAGGGTATAGTCCAGTACGACGTGATCGTCGAGATCGGAGAAATTGTACCAAGATCGCGTGATGTTTTCGGGAGTTCGGGGTTTTACTTCCAAACTATGGTCGTGGCGTTCTGCGTGAATTTTACGGATGATGACGGGTATGCCCAGGGGTGAGCCGATGGTTACCAGCGTGTCTACTTTGATATCGGGAATATCCCGGCTCAAGACGTCGTAAGCGATGATGCTGCCCATAGAGTGGGCGATGAGAAGAATTCGCTTATGCCGGTGTCGTCGGAGTACTCGCGCCAGCGCTTCCCGTATCAGATCTTTTACCGGACGGTCGTTTTTGTTGTTGTCCCGGATGGTTTTTGTGTAGTATGCATCCAGGTCTTCGAAGTAACGGCGAATAATCCGGTCCGTGATGGCCTCGAAATTGAAGGTGAGATCATCGTTCAGGAAGATTTTATTCATTTCCTTGTCCAAAACATCGAGCATTATTTTACGTGTCCGTCGGGATTTCTGTTCTCTATTTCCTCTGCCAGGCCGGTAGCGTGATTTCGCATACAGAGGATGGTTCTCGTTTCGAATCCAGGGCTTTAAGGATTTGGGATGGAGATGATGCGCCCAGTACACCATATCGAATCGGAAGAATCCATGCGGGTGTCCGATGCTTTTTAGACCTTCACGAATGGATTTTTTCCACCAATGCTTGAGTATCCATTTGGGCGGCTTGTTTCGAAGGCCGTGGATGCCGATGATGATCTTGGACATGGTGATACGTTTAGCCCTATATATTGTATAGATCGTGCGTTTCGGTTTTAAGATTATCCAGTTATGAAACTCCGGGCGTAAAGCCCGTTCCTTTTGTCCTCATTTTTAGAAGCTCTTCCGATGTTCGGCAATTCATCACATGGGTCTTTTCTAGCCAGCCTCTTCGGGCGACGCCTAATCCCAACCGCATGGATGCTAAATCTTCGGGATGATGAGCATCGGTGCCGATGGCCAGGCGAATACCGGCTTCCTTGGCACGCCGGACGTGGATGTCGTTCAGGTCGAGGCGCTCTCCGCAGGCGTTGATCTCCATGGCTGTGCCGGTGTCGGAACAGGCCTGCATGACCCGTTCCAGATCGACGTCATACCCTTCCCGTTGATTGATGAGTCGGCCTGTGGGATGGGCGATGATGGTTACGAGGGGATTCTGAGCTGCGGCGATCAAGCGCTGGGTCACGTTCTTTTTGAATCCCGAATGGATGGCCGCGATAACGATGTCCAGTCGCGACAGCAGTTCGTCGGGAAAATCTAACGACCCGTCACTCCGGATATCGACTTCGGTTCCGGCGAGGATTCGGAAATTTTCCATCCGCTCGTTGAGAGCACGAATTTTACCGATCTGCTCTTCGAGTCTCTCGGGTGTTAATCCCCCGGCATACGCAGCAGACCTGGAGTGGTCGCAAATGGCGATGAAGGAATAACCCAAAGTTTTGGCTTTCTGAACCATCTCTTCGGTGGTGGCCGTGCCGTCACTCCATCGTGTATGGACGTGAAGATCACCGTTGATGTCGTACAAATCCACCAGTTCCGGGAGATTTTCCCCCAGGGCTGCCTCCACTTCGCCCCGGTCTTCCCGAATCTCGGGAGGAATCCACGGCATACCCAGGGCCTCGTAGATTTCTTCTTCCGTCCCGCCGCCGATTTTTTCTTCTCCACGGAAGATGCCGTATTCGCTGATTTTCAAGCCCTTTTGCTTAGCGATGCCGCGCAGCCGGATATTATGGGCCTGGGAGCCGGTAAAATACTGGAGCGCGCTGCCGTAAGAATCCCTGTCGATGGCGCGAACATCGATCTGTATATCGCCCTCCACCAGGACACTGCCCTTGGTTTTACCGGAACTCAGCACGCGCGTGACCTGAGGAAGGGATGTGAATGTCTTCACGATCGTTTCTCCCTCCTCGGTCTCGATCAGGATATCGATGTCCCCGACGGTCTCCTGCATACGGCGGATGGAGCCGGCCGGATAGATACGGCCTACGCTGGGGAGTTTCCGCAGGCGGTGAATGATATCCTCCACTAGGGCAAGCGCCTGGCCCAACGGAACACGCCCCAATCCTTTTTCCCGGAGTTCGATTCCCTTGAGGATATTCTCTGCCTTTTTCTGTCCCATGCCCGGAAGGTTGGCCAAACGCCCGTCATCGATGGCCCGTTTCAGGCCGTTCAGGTCCTGGATGCCCAGTCGCTCATGGGCTAGGGCCAGGGTCTTGGGGCCTAAATTCTGGATTCCCAGCAAGTCGATCAAACCCGGCGGTACCGATTGAACAATCTCCTCGTATTTGGACATACGTCCTGTGTTCAAGAATTCATCGATCTTTTTGGCTAGGGCAGCACCCACGCCAGGAATCGATTGCAGTTGATTCGCCCTACCCAAGCTCTGGATATTTTCCTGGAGGTCTTTGATGACGCGCGCCGCCTTGCGATACGCGTTGACCTTGAAGGGGTCTTCACCCTGGAATTCCAGGATGTCGGCCATGCGGTTGAACATGTCGGCGATGACCCGATTTTTAGCGGGTCGCTCTCCCGAATCAGCATTACCCATGGGTGATATGATCCATGATGTTCCCTAGGTTGCATCCTCCTTAAACCAGGCTTTTAGGTACGGCTCTGTCAGTTCTTTATAGAGGATCGTCTGGCTCGCAAAGAAATTCAAGCGTACACCGATGCGGCAGAATGCATACATCTGTTGCCAGATCAGCAGGAGGAGAATGCCCAGACTGGTGGAAGGGCCAAAGAGCTTACCCACGAGAGAATACATAACAAAACACAACAGGCCGAGCAGAGCCACCAGATAGTACACTTTCAGCGTCCGGCCCAGGTTCTGGAAGACGAATGCCCACGATTGCAGAGCTGTTTTACACATGCGTTTACGATCCCGGAAGACGGTGCCAATTTTCGCGTAATCGAAGACCATATTGATGAAAAAAAGTAGAAAGATAAAAATCCCCGTCTTAATCATCAAAAAAAGAATCCGTAAAGGCTCTGAATCCCCGGCAATCGAGTTGAACAATGCCCCGAGACCGCTGTGGATGAAAAGCGCAGCGATGATGAATACGATGGAGAACAGAAAAAGGCGCAGGAATCTGCCGAAGTACCGACCTGCATTCCCGAAGAATCGATGTGCCGAGAATGCTTGTTCGTCTCGAACAAAAACGCCTAATATCCCCCCGTTTAAAAAAATAGAGGTCACCAGATAAATAAGACCGATGATCCATATTAGTTTCACCTCCATGGAGGCGGACTGGCCGTAGTCTATGATGAATTCTAAGAATACCTGCATTCCGATTCCCCGCAGTACGTCCTGTCCCATCAGACTGTGACCGAGCATTTTATCCAGTTGACCGCCAAGGGGCCGAAGCAGAACTACGGCGAAAACCAGTTGTACTCCGAATAGAATAAACCACATTTTCAGGTTGTCGATGGTCTTTTTAATCCCGTTTAAGAATATATCGAAAATACTCATGTCCTGCTCTCCTTAACCAAAGAATCCGAAGAGATGAAGCATCGTTTGGAACCAGTAGAGAAACCGTGTATTCAGATAATTCAAAGTCTTTCGTTGGGACTTGACGGTTCGGCTGTTGTTGGCGAAGTTGGAGTCGAGGAGCAGTTTTTTGTCCGGATCAACGGCAGCATAGGCCAGCTTGGTCGGCCTTAGAAAATCGTACCGGATCCAGCGATCCCTGCCATCCCACACGTGGCGAACGCTATCTCCCTTCTCGAAGACGATAAGAACATCCACGGGAATGATGACCTCTCCCTGACGGTGTATATCAATCCTGGATTCATACAGGTCTCGGTTTTGGGAATCTTTCAAGCCTTGGTCGATGCTTCGCCCGCGCTCTCGCTCTCCCGAATCTGGGAAGACGATTCGTTCCCCTTCATGATCGAAGTGGCCCATCGGTTTTTTTACTTTCTTCGTACATACCGATGCGACCTGATAATCCAGTTCGTACGATTCCTTCAGGATTTGGTCGAAATACCAGTCGTAGCTTTCACCCGTGATTTCATTCACGATGTCTATAAAGTCCTGGGTTTTAGGATGTCGAAATTTCCACCGTTGGAAAAACGTCCGCATGACGTGATCCATGGTCTCTTGCCCGATGATGTTTTCCAGCGTCCAGAGCATCAGGGCCGGCTTCACGTATAAGAACGTCCGAGTACCCTTACCGATGAATGACCAGGCATCCTTGACCGAGTAGTCCCGCCGCGTCATCCCGATGTATTGGGCACGATTGAAGTCGAGTTCACCGACGCGAATCCCCAGAACATCGATGAGTGATCGGTCTTTTTTAAAGTATGTGTTAAAGATTTTTATTTCGGTATACGTGTTGATGCCCTCATCCAGCCAGGCTTCCTCGAATTCGTTGTTGCCAACCATACCGTACCACCAGTTGTGACCGAATTCATGGATAACGACGATTTCAGGGAATCGCAGTCCTTTGGGAATGTTCCAGTATGTATCCGCCGTGACGAGTGTGGGGTACTCCATCCCGGAGACGCCCGAGCAACCCGTCGGCGGATCGACCACGGTGATGCCGGGGTATGGATATTCGCCGATCCATTGGGAGAAAAAGTCGAGATCGATTTCAACGGCCCGCATGTATCGGGGTACGGAGGAGGCATGGTCTTTATCGTACAGGATGGTGATGTCGACATCTTTGTACGTCTCCTTGGCCACTCGAAATTCAGGCCAGGCCGTCCACGCAAAATCATGGACGTCTTCGGCCCTGAAGGTGAGTGTCTTATTGGCTCCCGATTCGCTCGTATTCTGAAGCGTGCCGGTTGCACCGACGACGTATTCCCGCGGCAGGGTTATGCTGACTTCGTAGACGCCGTAGTCTGCAAAAAATTCAGAGCGAGCGTGGTATTGGTGGCAATTCCAAGCACCGTCGATGTACACGCCTATCTTGGGAAACCATTGGGCTGCGAAGAAAAAGTTCTTGCGATAACCGTTTCGTTCATACACGTAAGGAAGCTGAGCGAGATAATCCATTTCAACCTGGATTTGCTGGCCCGGGCGTATTGATCTTGACAAGGGTATGCGTATCACGGTCTGGTCGTCTTCGTTATTATCGTCGGGATGTATGAATTCGATCCGGTCCGTGAGATTTGTACCGTTCGCGATTAGGGTGTCTACGTCTATCCATCCCCAGGCTTCCTTTTCACCCAAGATACCCGTATCGCCGTCCTTTTCGCGGAAATAGGTGGATCGGTTGTTCTTGAAGGCATTCAGATACAGGTGAAATTGGAGCTCCTGAACAAGATCGCGGGAGAGGTTGGTCCACGTGAGGACTTGATGGCCCTGGATTTGCTTTTTCTCGACATCCAGCGTCACAACCATCTGGTAATTGGCATTCCGGGGGCTCAGAGGATTCTCAAAGATCACCTGACTCTTCAGTATATAAGGATGGAGGAGCAGGATTCCAAGGATCCACATGCTTTTTCTCATGTCACACTCCTTTTCAGGATCGTTTCGCTCTTATGTATAAGCTGTATGTCCAGTCGATGTCATAAAAGGTCGACCGCTGATATAAGTCCCAAACATTCTAAACGATGCGGAATTATCCACGGTTCATCTTTACGAAAATTTAGTAATATAGTTGTCAAAGTTTTTGTTTTGCATTCGGTTGGGGATGAAATCGGTGTTTGAAGACGTATATTCTTCACATCAGATAAATCGTTTTGATTGGGGAAGGATGAGCAGAAAAAACTATTCATGGATGACATGGACGAGAACAACTGGAAGACAGGTTTTTTCATCGTGCTACGCGGTAAATATCTTCATGGAGTATCGTCTGAGAAATAGGCCACGGGATTTAGACCCATGCTCAGGGTAAGCGACTGGATGGCGTCACTGTTTTAAATCCGAAGTGTTTATACTGGTTCAAGCAGAACCGTTGTTGACTTATGTCGAACCGCTATCATCGAGTTTCTTTTGGAGTGCTTCAATCTTCTCGCGGTATCGGGACTCCTCCTTGGGGTTGTTATTAATCAAGGTTTCGTAGATCTTGATGGCCTTGGCGTATTGTCCCTGGGCCGCATAGATTTCACCCAAAGTGGGGCTGACAATCTTTGTTTCCGTTTTCTCTTCCGAAGCAGTGTCGGTTTCCGCTTCCCTGGCTTCGTCGGTGGATTCCGGTTCAGCGGCTGTTAAAGGCGTTTCAAATGTATCGTCTTCCGATGGTGTTTTCCGAGGTGCTTCCTTTTCAGACTCTGTATCAGGCATCGTTTCCGGCGTAAGGGGTATTTCTTCTTTACGGATTTCCGGGGGCATTTCGCCAATATCCAGCAGTGTGTCCTCTGAGAGGTCTTCTTGCTTTTCTTCCTTGTCGTCCATCTCTGTGGCTACATCGGCTATGTCGAATGAGAATTCCTTCTCGTCGGGCTTGGCCTCAGGCTCCGGCTCTTTTTGGGGCACATGTGTTTCCATGTCTTCGGCAGTCGGTCCTTCCATCGGCTCGAAGACGGGTTCATCCCCGATGAGCTGGGTTTCGGCAGCGGGGAGGGAGATTTTTTCGGTTATATCCTTCTCAACCGTATCCTCGGGGATGTCCAGGGAGATGGATTCTTCGACGTCCTCCTTTTCTTCCTCCAGTTCAGGGAGTTCGATTGTAGGACTCTCGGGCGTACCATCCTGAGGCGGAGTGGTTACTTCATCAGCTTGCTCTGTCGTTTCGGCTGAGAATACGTCTTCGAGTTCTTTGCTCCAATCCTCTTCCGACTTTCCTTCGATGCTGGGTGTTTCTTGAACTGCGGGTGAAGGTGTTTCTTCGATCTTCTGTTTTTCAACGGTGGGTGCTGCGATTCGACCCTCGCCCGAGACCGATCGTAACATCTGCCGTGTTTCTTCATCCAGGGGATCGATGCGAAGTATGGTCTTGTAATGCATGATGGCTTTATTTTCCCATCCTGTTTTGGCCATCAGGTCGCCGAGTTCGCGATGAGCGGCAAGGTACTGCTGGTCGTGAGTAAGGACCTTTTTATACTCTGCTTCGGCTTTTTCACGCTCTCCTTTTGCCAGGTAAGCTTTGGCCAGGATGAAATTGCCCGTTACGTAGGAAGGATGATGGTTGATTCCTTCCACACAGAGTTGGATGGCCTCGTCGATACGTCCCTGCTTCAGATAATAGTCGGCGAGTCGTGCGAAATGCAGGGATTTGGGATTGTCTCGAAGGCGGGCCTCCAAATACTGAATGTTCTCTTCGTCGGTCATCGGTTATACTCACTTATATTAAAGGAAGTTGTTGACTCGGTTCTTATCAAAATGTATGAAAAAGGAAGGCCAATCGCAAGTGTTTTTAAGAATTGGATGTCTAACCTTTAATAGTTTTTGCTAATACCGATCTCTGGACAGAGACGGGCTCGTCCAAACGACGGGACACGTTATTTCGATCAGGATTTTGCTCTTTAGCGTGCTTCATCACCATCCGGAAACCATACGATTCACGATATCTGTGATGATTTTTTCTGTCGCTTCCTGAATGCCGTCGTCCCGAGTCGTCTCCGAATTATCGTAGCTCCCCCAATGACGGAATGTTTCCTCCCATAGAGTTTTTCGCTTCTGAACATCCTCGAACACGATTTTTACAGTCAGAGTCACCCTGAAATCCGAGGCCGTTTCACTCTCATCGTACTGCCCCGCACGCTCTTCGACCCGGAGAATGGTTCCTTTGATGATAGAGTCACCGCCCCGGGGCCCGGAAACCTTCAGGGTGTTGTCCTGGGTGATGGCGTCGATGAGCCCGTCGGTGAGGCTCTGATCGATGCCGATTTCTGCCGTTTCATCCTCGAATAAAGGAACGGCTACGGTTTTGATGTGTGCCGGTATGGTCGATCCTGAGAAGGAATAGGAACCGCATTTTATGAGAAAAAGCATCGTTCCGATAAAGAAAAAAACCGTAATCAGGACGTGTCTATCTTGTCTATTCAAGACCAAACTCCTTCAGTTTTCGGTAAAGCGTACGCTCTCCGATCCCCAAGGCACGGGCAGCCTTGCGTCGATTTCCATCGAAGCGATTCAACGCCTTTACGATGGCCGTTCGTTCCACATCTTTCAAGGATAGTTCTTCATCGGTGGGTACATCGGTCTGGGCTGTAACTTCGGCATCGGGCCCGAAGCGGAAGCCCGCCGCGTTGACGGTTTGTGATCGATGGCCCAACAGATAGGTGTGGATGTCTTCGACCGCCATTCGGATATCCAGGAGAGCCCTGTATATCAATTCCCGTTCGGCTTGATCCGTGGTCTTATGGACGACGACTGGAAGGTTCCGTTCCGTTTCGACGGTTTCGCCCATATGGTTCAGCAGCATGGCACTGTCAACGAGGCGACCTTTTTCCAGGACGATGATACGCTCAATGACGTTGCGGAGTTCACGAATATTGCCCGGCCAGGGTCGATCCTCCAGGAATGAAAAAGCTTCTTCGCTGAATCCCTCAAAAGTGATGTTATTGGTTTTGCATACATCCTGGGCAAACTGTTCTGACAGGAGCCGGATATCTTCTTTCCGCTCTCGCAAGGGAGGGACATTGATTTTTACGGCATTCAGGCGGTAGAAGAGGTCTTTCCGAAACTCTCCCTTTTTAACGGCGATCTCCAGGTCTTTATTGGTTGCGGCCAGTACCCTGACGTCCACATGCTGTATCCTGGAGCCGCCCACTTTCATGAACTCTTTTTCTTCCAGAACCCGAAGAAGTTTCACCTGCGTTCCTGTTGGCATTTCTCCGATCTCGTCCAGGAACAGAGTGCCGCCATCGGACAGCTCAAAGTACCCCTTCCGCGTCTCCACGGCACCGGTGAAGGATCCCTTCTCGTGGCCGAAGAGTTCGCTTTCCAGGATTCCCTCGGGAATAGCACCGCAGTTAACCGTGAGCAAGGGTTTTTCCTTCCGCGTGCTGAGTTGATGAATGGCCTTGGCGATCATTTCCTTGCCTGTCCCACTCTCGCCGGTTATGAGAACGGTGATGTTGGTGGGCGCCACCTGCCGAATACTCTCCAAGACCTGCAAGAACGCCTCGGATTTCCCGATCAATCCCAATGTCTCCGATAGAGATATTTTTTTATTTTTTCGACCCTGTTCTGCCATTCATACCTCGATGTTGAGTCCATCGCTGGCAAAGGCAATATTCATCCATTCCGGTGCATCGTACGCATCCAAATCCTTTCCGTCCAGTTCAGGAGGAATATGGGTCAGGATGATGCGGGGAATTCCGGCCGTCACTGCTGCATGGATGACGGCCTCGACGGTTACGTGGGTACATTCGGAGATAAATACGGCTACACCGTTGAGCTCGGAAGTCACATGTTCCAACGAATCGATGTCGGCCGTGTAAATGACGGGACGGTCTTCCGATTCCAAAAAACGGAAACTGTAGCTGTCACAATCCATACCAACTTTTTTCGCATAGCGCAGGTTGCCTTTCAGATGGTCATTGGGTATGGCCGAGAGGCGAAAGCCGGATTTTTCTACTACTTCACCTGGCATGATAGGACGCAGGTGAAAGCGGAAAGGCCACTTCTCCTGAAAAATATGGAAGTAGTGAAAGAGGGTCTGGAAACCCGAAAGGACACCGCTGGGCAGGAAAATATCCAGGGCTTTTTTCCTGCCCGCTAGATGGAAATACTGAAGGAGTCCCATGAGTCCTGCGGCGTGATCTGCATGGGTATGGCTGATGAAAACGGCCAGGATTTGCTCCACGTTCACGTTGTATTGAACCAGTTGCCCGACCATACCGTCGCCCGCGTCGATGATGTAGAAGCTGTTCTTCGTTTCCACGAGATAAGCCGATGGGTTTCTGTGGGGAACGGCCATACCCGAGGCCGAACCCATGACGGTGATTTTCATCGTCCTACTTTTTGAAAAATGCGACGGTGCGTCTCAGCCCTTCCTGCAGCTGGATTTCCGGCCGCCAATCCAGTAACCGGTCGGCTTTTTCGCAGCTGATGACACTCCGCCTTTGTTCTCCCGGCTTGGCCGGCCCATGATTTTCCTGAGCCTGGCCGCCTGTCATTTCGTTGATGAGGGTAAAAAGTGTGTTCACATCGGTTTCGATGCCTGTCCCGATGTTGAATACATCGTTTTTATCGTAAGACAGGCTCTTCAGATTGGCCTGTACCGTATCACCGACATACACATAATCCCGTGTCTGTTTGCCGTCTCCGTTGATGATGGGCTGTTCTCCCCGGATGAGTCTATGGCAGAAAATCGCAACCACGCCCGCTTCTCCGGAAGCGTTTTGACGAGGGCCGTAGATGTTGGCGTAACGCAGGACGGTGTAGCGGATGCCGAATTCTGTGCTGAAGTAGTGCAGGTATTTTTCTACCGTCAGCTTACCCACACCGTAGGGGGAGATGGGATTGTTGGGATGGGTTTCATCGCATGGATACACGTTCTGATCACCGTATACCGCTCCGCCTGTGGATGCAAATATAAATTTTTTTACTCCGAAGTTGGTGCAGTTCTGGAGCAGGTTCAGGCTGCCCATGATGTTCACATCGGCATCGTACAGCGGGTCGTCGACAGAGGTGCGCACATCCATCTGGGCTGCATGATGACATACAGCGTCGAACCGGTTGAGTTCAAATATTTTCGTCATTTCCTTGGCGCGGATATCCATCAAATAAAAATGGGCTCTGGGATTGACGTTTTCCATCCGGCCAGTACAGAGATTGTCTATGACAGTCACATCGTGACCTTGATCCAGAAAACCATCTACCACATGCGATCCGATAAATCCAGCACCGCCTGTCACCAGAATGTTCAACAATGCCTCCTTCCTAAAACGAGCGTATGGTTACGACGCGTTTACGACACGGTTGCGTAATGTGCCCAGGTGTGTTATCGTAATCTCGATGACATCTCCGTCCTTTATGGGAGAGACGCCTTCGGGAGTTCCCGTCGCGATGACGTCGCCGGCTTCCAGAGTCATATAACGAGAGAGATGGGCAATCAGCCGGGGGATTGTAAAAATCATCGAAGACGTCTTGGCATGCTGCTGCTTTTTTCCGTTGATGGTCAGGGTGATGTCCAGTGTCTGGGGGTCTTGGATTTCATCTGCAGGAACCAGGTAAGGCCCCATGGGACAAAACGTATCTAAATTTTTGGATCGGAACCACGGGCGGTTTTTCTGCTGATCCTCTTTCTGCATCGTCCTGGCCGTGACGTCGTTCAGAATCGAATAGCCGGCCACATAAGATATAGCCTGGTCTTCGGGAATATCTTTGCTTTGTTTTCCGATGACGACGGCCAGTTCGGCTTCATGATGAACCTCGCCCTCCAGCCATCGGGGAATGACGATATCGGCCATGTGAGGGATAAGAGCCGAAGGTGATTTGGCAAAGAAAAGGGGTTCGGACGGAATGTCGTGTTTCAGCTCCTTGGCATGGGCCTGGTAGTTGCGTCCAATGCCGATAATTTTGGAGGGTCGGGCGATGGGCAGTTCAAAATTGAACCCTTTCACCATCCGGAGTTCTTCGTGCTTGGATCGAACCCAGGGTTCATCCAGAACGTTTCGAATCATGCTTCCCGAACAATACCCCAACTCCACCAGGACTTGGAGGAATGTGAAAGACACGGGTGTTTTGATGCCCCTGGCTTTCTGAAAAATGTCCAGAGCACGTGTTAAATGAAAGGTATCGTCGTTTATTTCAACACCAATACCGATTTCTCCCTCTCCCCTGGAAAACGCGAATAATTTCACCCTGTTTACCTCCGAATATGTGTCGAGTATTTCAATGTCCCTATATTAATTATCTGTTTTGATTTTATCAAGAACAAATTAAAAAATCCGAAAAATAAAAATAGCTTGCATAAATTATTTTAATTATATAAATTCAAAAGTTTTGCGGAGAATGGTGATGTTCGATGATCTGGTAGAAAAGCTCGACATAACCGTCAGAAAAATTAGGGGGATGGGCAAACTGACGGATAAAAACATCGCAGAATCGATGCGGGAGATACGGCGTGTTCTGCTGGAAGCCGATGTAAATTATCGAGTTGTCAAGGATTTTATCGCTCGGGTTCAGACAAAAGCCATCGGTGAGGAGGTGCTTAAGAGTGTGACGCCGGGTCAGCAGGTCGTGAAGATTGTACACGATGAATTGGTGGAACTGCTGGGCCACGCCAATGTGCCTCTCAAGTCCAGCGACGCCCTTCCATCGGTCATCATGATCGTCGGGCTTCAAGGATCGGGCAAGACAACGTTTGTCGGAAAATTAGGTGCCTATCTCCACAAACGCGGGAGAAGTCCCGTGCTGGTGGCAGCCGATGTCTATCGACCGGCGGCCGTCGAACAGTTGGTCACGCTGGGAGAATCCGTCGATCTGACCGTCTTCTCCCAAGAAGGTGAAACACCGGTCACGATTGTTAAGGATGCTTTGGCCGTGACCCGAAAGCAAGGGCACGACACCCTTATCCTGGATACGGCCGGCCGGCTTCACGTAGATGAGGCTATGATGTCCGAGCTGGAAGACATCAAGAAGGCCGTAGAGCCCACCGAAATCCTATTCGTTGCCGATGGTATGACGGGCCAGGATGCGGTACGTTCGGCAGAGGCCTTTCTGAATCGACTCGATTTTGACGGCATCGTGCTGACCAAACTGGACGGCGATGCACGGGGCGGAGCAGCCCTTTCCATCCGTGCCGTGACGGGTAAGCCCATCAAATTCATCTCTGTCGGCGAGAAACTGGATGCGATAGAACCATTTCATCCCGATCGTATGGCTTCACGAATTCTGGGCAAGGGAGACGTGGTGACGCTCGTGGAGAAAGCACAGGAGGCCGTCGATAAGAAAAAGGCAGAAAAGCTTGCTCAAAGAATCAAGAAGCAATCGTTTACATTGGAAGACTTCTACGAGCAACTTCAGCAGATCAAGAAAATGGGATCGCTGGATCAAATCGCATCCATGATTCCGGGTGTGGGTCGAA
>Ga0180438_10008518_pt1 | contig 13024 bp, 11 predicted proteins | sample SS_ome_12_FD_132455 | JGI IMG/M metagenome (GOLD analysis project Ga0180438, IMG submission 132455) | Hypersaline lake sediment archaeal communities from the Salton Sea, California, USA - SS_3_D_2 metaG | ecosystem: Environmental > Aquatic > Non-marine Saline and Alkaline > Hypersaline >...
AGGGTAGGAACAGATGATGGAGCTCAGAGAGGTCATACTTACGAATCCTTCCCGAATACTGCAGGTGAGCGATGGAGAGGAGTTTGAGCAGGTTGTTGCTGAGCTCTGGTCGGTCGCAATGGATGAATCTCAGTCGAAATCAATGCGGAAGGCGGCGAAAAAGGCTCTGTACATGGCAAAATCCCGGGGACTGGATATAGAACGTGTGAAACCAGCGTTACTGAAACACATTCCCCGCATGGAGACGAGAAAAGAGATCGAGGGAATATTTCTCACCACACCGGACTCAGAGTTGCTCTTCCTCCTTATTGTGGCGCTTGTGAACGTACAAACAGGTGCCCTGGATCTGCTGCACTTTCTCATCCATCCAGAACGAGGTGTAAGAAAGTATTCACTTGAACACGGCGCAAAGAAACAGCTTCAAAGAATAAGAAACTCGAATCCTGACCTCATGCAGGTACCCGAGCAATACGGTCTTTACCGGCTGAGGAAAGCCCTGAAAAATACGGATAGAAAAAAGATATCAGGCCTTGCAAATCTACCGTCTATCCTCAAGCTGGAGAGTGCCACATCAGGGGGCAACAGCCCTGCAGACAGCATATCGATTCCCGGCAGTCCCGGGCCTGAGGACGAGATCGTCCATCCAGTGATTGATCTCCTTCAGGTCAGGCTCTCACGGGTATTTAATCCAGAGTATGAAAAAAAGATATTTCAGCTGGGAGAGGTTGTGCGACTCTCCCTTCCCCCAGAAGATATGGAAGAGTTCAGGCGAAACATCTCTCTTGCACAGGAGAGCAGGCTCATCGTAGACGGAAAAACTCCCCAAGAGCGGGTGGAGCAGGAGATTGATCGCCTGTTTTCGACCTACTTCACACCCCAGAGAAGGTCCCTTTACAGGGAGCTGTTGCTTGATATCGCGCTTCTGTTATATCACAGGGGGCAGGAAGACCATGCCCGTATTCTCATCGACTATGCAAACAGGCTTCTCAACACCGCTGTCCCTGCGCGTGAACATCCTTTTCTGAGCTTCCTCGTGTACAAGGAGCTCTTCGGACAGAGAAATCCACCTGCGTAGGTCAGTGATGTGTTCGCAACAGCGTTGAACGTGCCCTATTCATGGAGGAGATCGTGCTCGTGTACTGGATGCTGACCGCTGCGGTGGTGAGAGGAACCCGTATCACGTACCGGATGCTCTCTTCGGAAACCGTTCTGAGAACAGGAGACGAGCTCATTATTTTTGACACCGGTTTCGGAGACACTGGAGAGCTGAAACGGGAGCTCAGGCGTTTTTCACTTGACCCCCGTGACTTTACCTATGTGTTCAATACCCACATTCACATCGATCACTTCGGAGGGAACGTCCTCTTTGAAAATGCACGGAAGGTGATGAGCAGGAGGGAATATCTTTTCCAGAAGCGCTGGAATGAAGATTTTTCCAGCACAGAAAACAAACAAAATTTCATCAGAAGACACTATCCGACTCTTACCGATGAAGAAGTGTGCAAGATCACAGACACCGTGAGCTCGGTACAGGCAAAATATTTCAAAGACCGTTTCTTCGGCAGTGAGGATACGTTTCTCTTTGTCGAAGACAATCCCCCCCTTCCTGACTGCATAGAGATCATCGAAACCCCCGGGCATACCCCGCATCACCTCTCTTTCAGGATAAGAGGGGTGGAACAGGCGGCAGTTATTGCCGGAGATCTCATTCCGTCCAAGAGGAGCTTCTTCGATGGGAAGTTCAACTTCATTGAAGTGTATACTGATCGTGGCCAGGCGATGAGGAGCCTCGAGCGGTTGCAGCTGATCATTCGGGAACAGAGGGAGGTGATCATCCATCCATCGCATGACCGCCCCTTTTCGGTTTGTGAGAAGAGTTACGTGAGTGACAACCCCTATGAAATTTGCTGAGCTCCAGCCTGCACATTCCCATGCCTTGCCTTATTCCCCTTGTGTTGAGGGATTTTTTGCCCCTGGGACAAAGATCGTATTCCATCACTCCTGTAAGGTGCGGAGCCAAAAAGACGCAGGTATTTGATCAAAATTCTTGTTCATTGAGAGGGGGTATTATACATTACACTCATCGATAGAATAATCTTCCGTGCAGGAATGAATGAATGGAAGTGTTAGGTACCGGGAAGCTCAAGACAGATTTCCTCGAGGCGCTTCTGGGAAAGATCCAGATCACCGATGATCGGGTGGTGGTGGGGCCTGGAATCGGTGATGATGCCGCTGTGCTCGATTTCGGAAATCACTACCTCATCGTGAAAAGCGATCCCATCACCTTCGTGGCAGACAGGATCGGGTGGTATGTGGTAAACGTGAATGCCAATGATATTGCGGCAATGGGGGGAACTCCACGCTGGTTCCTTGTGACCATCCTCCTCCCCGAAAGGCGCACGACCATTCCGATGATAGAAGAAATCATGGGCGATCTGCGTCGGTCATGCGAGGAGCTGGGTATTACACTCATCGGGGGCCACACTGAGGTTACCCACGGTCTGGAGAATCCTATCCTTTCCGGTACGATGATGGGTGATGCAGCTCAGGATCAGCTGATAACGAATGACCGGATCAGCGAGGGGGACGTGCTGTACATGACGAAGGGTGTGGCAATAGAGGCAACCTCGATAATCGCCCGTGAAAAACGCGATGAGGTCATCGGAAGCTTCGGAGAAGAGTTCTACAGGAGATGTCTGGAATTTCTCGAGAATCCGGGATTGAGCGTGGTAAAGGAAGCCAGACGCATCTGTGATTCTGTAAAGGTGAACGGTATGCACGATCCCACGGAGGGAGGGATCCTCTCCGGTGCCTACGAGATGGCGCGTGGATCAAACCTGGATTTGGAGATCATTCTTGATCTGGTTCCCGTGTATGAAGAAACGAATACCCTCTGTCGCCATTTTCGACTCTCCCCTTACGGGTGTATCGCTTCCGGGTCATTGTTGATTGCAGTACCGCCCGCTGAGTGCTCGAAGCTCGAGCGCATCTTTTCGAAGAGCAGCCTGGATTTTCCCCGCCTGACCAGGATCGGAGAATTCACGGGACCTGGGGGGCAGCTATTTGTTACACAGGATGGGAAACGGCAGGCGCTTAGACCCACCGGCAAAGACGAGCTTACCCGCATCCTTTGAGATCGATCTGTATCGGATTGAACCGCGCGTCCAGTCCGAAGACCGGGAGTCAAGGGACGGTCGTCTGAAGACCGGCGGTCCAGAAACCGGAAGTTCCTTGAACGGTCCTCTATGCCTCCACCGGATTCGCTGCGTGACATGTGAATCCCTCCCGTTCCAGTTGTGCCTTCGCACGAATCAGCGCGTGCCGTTTTTCAAAAACAGCAAAAACGGATAGACCGGAGCCTGCGAGAATCGCGCTGAGTGCACCAAGCTCTTTCATTCGTCTCTTGAGCGCATGGGAGACCGGATAGTACCTGAATATCGCTTCTTCGAAGTCGTTGTGCAGCTGCTTTGAAAGCATCGGGATATCCCCATTCCGAATGGACTCGACCAGGGCTTCGAGAAGGTCGTGCCTTTTCCCCAGCTCATCCCACTCAAGAACTGAGTATGCCCATGAGGTGGAGGGCTTTTTTTCCTTTGGTGTGGCGATGAGGAGCTCGAGAGGTGGAAGGGTGAAGGGAAGCGTCTTCACCACGTCCCCGATTCCTTCAATCAGGCAGAGCCCGCCCTTCACACAGAAACACACATCCATTCCGAGTTTGCTCGCAAGACCGACGCGTTCCTCAGTACTCAAAGCAAGAGCGTAGAGGTCATTGATGCCGTTCAGCACCGCTGCGGCATCGCTGGATCCACCGCCCAGTCCGGCTCTTGTGGGTATATTTTTTTCGATTGTGATTGTGAGCCCTCCCGGCAGTCGGTAGGTTTTGAACATCAGAAGGGCCGCATGCCGGGCAATGTTTTCTCTTTCGTCGATGGCCGGTTCGTTAATAGTGATGCCCTCATTTTCGGTTTTCTCGATACGCACCCTGTCGTGGAGGGTGATTGACGTGTTTATGAAACGGACCCTGTAGTAATCCCGCTCGCCTGTCTCTGGCAGGATGTTCAGGCTAAGGTTTATCTTGGCGAAGGCCATGCGTTCGACGTGCATCATCAGGTTTGAGGCCTCTTTATTTGTTGATTTACTATGGCATGTTGATATATTATGGTGAAGAGAGCGAAATGCAAAGGGATAACTGAATGAATGTCGCGATAATTTGTGCGGGCGGGAACGGCGAGCGGATGCAGACGAAGGAAAACAAGATATTTTTAACGTTGAACGGGAAGCCGATCATCTACTACACACTGAAGTCCTTTTCCGAGTATGAAAAGATCGACGCGATTATTGTCACCGTTGGAGACGAGAATGTATCCCGGCTTCGTGAAGTGGTTGATGGCAACCACATTCAAAAGGTGATGGGGATAGAACCTGCCTATGCAACACGACAGGAATCGACCTTTCACGTGCTCGAGAAGCTGAAACGCCTCAATATGCCGTTCAATTCCTACGTGATCATACACAATGCAGTCAACCCGTTTGTAAAACATACAGAGCTCGATCAGTGCCTGGATGCAGCGTACACCCACGGTGCGAGTCTTCTCGGGTTTCCTGCCACCGACACGGTCAAGATTGTGGACGACAGGCGCCTCATAGACCGGACTCCTGACCGGGAAAATGTGTGGATTGCCCAGACACCGCAGATCATCCGTTTCGAAATAGCGGTGAGGGCGTTCGAGCACGCTTCCAAGAGAGGTTTTTTTGCAACTGACGACAGCACACTGGTGGAAGCAATCCATCAGCAGGTGAAATTTGTCGAGTGCTCACGGGAGAACTTCAAGATCACCTACCCCCATGACCTGGATCTCGCCAGACGTATCCACTCAAAGAGAGTGAAGGAGAATCATTTTTGGTACGCATAGGGTTTGGCACCGATAGCCATCCGTTCGAAGAGGACGGGGAAAAGCCTCTGGTTCTCGGTGGTGTCAGATTGAGCGACAAAGATGGTCTCAGGGCGCATTCCGACGGGGATGTGATTCTGCATGCCCTCTTCAATGCCATCAGCCAGGCATGCGGTGGAGAATCTCTCGGCCATTATGCGGATCAAATGTGCGCCCGCGGCATCACGGATAGCAGGGAATACCTGAAGGTTGCCCTCGAGATGGCACGGAATCTGGGGTACCGGATAAACAACATCGGTATAATGGTGGAGGCGCAAAGGCCTCGGGTTCCCCTGGATGACAGCACCAGAATGAAACGCTCGATTGCCAAGATTGCAGGAGTGGGTGAAACAGATGTTGGTATCACCTATACCTCGGGGGAAGGTCTCACCGCTTTTGGAAGAGGCGAGGGGATGTACGTTCAGGCGGTGGTGAGTCTCGTCAAGGTTTGATTCCATGTCACTCTTGAAACCTGTACGTATCGGCACCCTGATAACCCGCAACAATGTGTTCGTCGCCCCTCTGGCAGGATTCAGCGACACCTGCTACCGAATAATAGGGAGGAGGTTCGGAGCGGGGCTCACCTTTACCGAAATGGTGAGCGCTCACGGCCTGGTGAAGCGCAATCAGAAGACCATCGATCTGCTGAGGATATCGAGAAAGGAGAGACCCTCTGGGATACAGCTCTTCGGTTCGGTTCCAGAAATCATGAGTGAAGCAGTCTCTATTCTGAGCGACTTCACCGCAGACCTCATCGACATCAACGGGGGGTGCTCGGTAAAAAAAGTTTTGAAGACTGGTGCAGGAGCCAGATTGCTTGGTAATCCTGATACTTTTTATGGTATTGTCAGGGCCTGTGTGAACGCATCGATCTACCCTGTAAGCGTGAAGATACGACTCGGCCTGTCCGAGGACAGGATCAATGTGCTTGAGAATGCAATCGCGGCCCAGGAGGCGGGAGCCTCGCTTTTGACCCTTCACCCGAGAACGGCCCAGAGCAAGTATAGCGGAAAGGCGAGGTGGGAATACATCGCGGAGGTGAAGTCCCGTCTCGGGATTCCTGTGTGCGGCAACGGTGACATTCGATCACCCGAAGATGCGGTTCGAATGATCGTGGAAACCGGCTGTGATGCGGTGATGATCGGAAGGGCTGCGATCGGTAATCCCTGGCTTTTTCGCGACATCGTGGAGGCATTCGAGGCTTTTCCCGATTCCCTCCCTTCCAGAAATCCCTCCTATGACGAGCGTATCAGGCTTGCGGTTGAGCACCTTCACGCTGCAGTGGCTCTCAAAGGAGAAGTCCGCGGGGTACGTGAGGTGAGGAGGATCATCCACCAGTATTTGAGGGGTATTCCCTATAGCAGCCAGGTGCGGGATGCGGTGTTCAAAATTGAGAGCCTCGAAGAGCTCCAGGAGAAGCTCGAAAGTCTTCTCGTATTAAATCCCCGGTAAATGCCCTGTACTATTGCTGTTGCGTGGAGTAACCACGTTGACCGCACACCCCGCTTTTTTGGAAAATCCGGATGCTGCGATCTCCCGGGTCAGTCGGTTTCCTGAAATACCTGGTCCAGCAGGAGGATCAATCGCTTCTGCAGAACCGAGTAGGAGTAGAAGCGCCGGCCCAGACCGTAGTTCTTTTCCACCATTCTGCTGATTTCTCCAGGATTGTCACGCAGGTCGGAAATCTGCCGGCTCTGCCCGGAGGTGATGAAATCATCGAATCCGAAGACTTCAAATCCCTTGGGGCTTATATCGGCCCGGAATATGTCGTAGCGGGACACCACCAGGGGGCGGCGGTAGTATACGGCTTTCAGAAATGCGTTTCCGAAACCCTCAATTGCAGAAAGGTAGGTGATTCATCAAGCGCAACTGGTTTCAATCCGCGCCGAGAGATATACCATCTGGTTCCCAAAAAGTTAAGCTCCACACAAAACACTCCATCCGATCTCATACTTGACGATTATAACCCATGGTGCTAATGTGGAAAGTAATGGCATTGTGTATAAGTACGCATTAAGTAAGGAGGATGCAGGGGAACATCGGTGAATTTAAAGAAGCCTTCCATGGAATTTCATGTTTCACGGTCTGCACGTGATTTTTACAGATTCGATCAGATGCTTTTTTCATTGACCGGGAACGTGATTTTCGCAGACTTTCATGCGGCCCGGCTGTTCGCGCAAAAAATGAACGAAGGGCGTGACCTGATCCTCTACCCGGAGAGGGCAGTCAAAGCAGGCGACATCAATGCAATGGGCTTGATCGATGAGATCCTGCACTATATCGTGACCCTGTATCGGGAGCAAAAGAACCCCCGGGTCATGGGCCAGGCCATGGAGTGGGTGACCCGGTCGGTGGGAAGGGAAGAGATCGATGCGCTCCTGGCACGCTTCGTTGACCAGTTTCCTCCAGTTTCCGTATATAAAAATGAAATAAGTCCCGGGGATTACCTGAAAGGCGAAACAGCAGGTGTTTCCAACAGGGAGCTTGCTCTTGAAGAGCTCATCATGCTCTGGTTGGCCAACGCCAATCAAGCCTTTTCTCCCTTCCTGGAGCTTTTCGACGACGAGACCCTTGAGAAGAGGACCCCATATACGCAGGTTGTTTCCAGCCTGAAAGAGTTCTTCCATACCCAGCCCCCCTTCGGGCCTCATCGGGAAAGCCTGCTGGACATGCTGTGCCGTCCTGCCATGGAGGCTCCTCATTCACTGAGCGCACAGCTGGATTATATCCGCAGCAACTGGAGCCAGCTTCTGGGTGAGTACCTTTATCGCCTTTTGAGCAGTCTTGATTTTATTAAAGAAGAGCAGAAGCTCACCTTTCTCGGCCCTGGCCCCAGCCGGGTATACGAGTACGGAGGTCTGGAGCTGGAAGCGGAGCGTTTCAGTCAGGACCTGGACTGGATGCCCCGAGTGGTGATGCTGGCGAAGAACGCCTATGTCTGGCTTGACCAGCTTTCCAGAAAGTACAGGCAGACCTTCACCCGGCTTGATCAGATCCCCGATGAAGAGCTGGATCTTCTTGCCGGTTGGGGTTTCACCGGTCTCTGGCTGATCGGGGTGTGGGAGAGAAGCCGTGCCTCTGCCAGGATCAAGCAGCTCTGCGGAAATCCGGAAGCGGTGGCCTCAGCATACTCGCTGTACGATTACCGGATCGCAGACAGTCTGGGAGGAGAGGAGGCATTCGCATACTTCAAAGACCGGGCGTGGAAGAAAGGAATACGGATGGCCGGGGACATGGTCCCCAACCATATGGGCATTGACTCACGCTGGGTGATCGAGCACCCGGACTGGTTTGTATCCCTTGGTCACAGCCCCTTTCCCTCCTACAACTTCGGGGGTCCCGATCTATGCGGGGATGAGAGTGTGAGCATCCACCTTGAGGAGCACTACTTCACCCGTACGGATGCGGCGGTGGTCTTTCAGAGGACTGAGCACACCACCGGTGATACCCGCTATATCTATCATGGAAATGACGGCACAAGCATGCCCTGGAACGACACCGCCCAGCTCAACTTTCTCAAGCCCGAGGTACGGGAAGCGGTGATCCAGACTATTCTGCACACGGCAAGCCGGTTCCCCATCATTCGATTCGATGCCGCCATGACACTCACGAAAAAACACTATCAGCGGCTCTGGTTCCCTGAACCGGGTACCGGAGGCGACATCCCGTCACGGGCAGAGCACGGGATGACAAAGCAGGAGTTCGACCGGCAGATGCCGCTGGAGTTCTGGCGGGAAGTGGTGGACAGGGTTGCAGAGGAGGCGCCTGATACACTTTTACTGGCGGAAGCCTTCTGGCTTCTGGAAGGGTATTTCGTGCGCACCCTGGGCATGCACAGGGTGTACAATAGCGCTTTCATGAACATGCTGAAGAATGAGGAAAACGCCAACTACCGTAGCGTGATCAAGAACACCCTGGAGTTCGATCCCCAGGTCCTGAAGCGTTTCGTCAACTTCATGAACAATCCCGATGAGGAAACGGCGGTGGCCCAGTTCGGAAAGGATGACAAGTACATCGGAGTGTGCACCATGATGGTCACCATGCCCGGCCTCCCCATGTTCGGACACGGGCAGATAGAGGGGTACACCGAGAAGTACGGGATGGAGTACCGGCGTGCCTACTGGGACGAGCAGCCTGACCTGCAGCTGGTGCAGCGGCACGAGCGGGAGGTTTTTCCCCTGATAAGGCGCCGTTACCTGTTCGCAGAAGTGGAAAGCTTCCTCTTCTACGACTTTTTTACTCCAGAAGGGCACGTAAATGAGGATGTGTATGTCTACTCAAACCGCTTCCGGGGGGAGCGTGCCCTGATCGTCTATCACAACCGGTATGCAAAGACGCGGGGCTGGATCCGGAGCTCTGTGGCCTACTCTGTGAAGAAAGACGGGGAGCGCTCCCTGATTCAGAAAAACCTGGCTGAAGGGTTGGGGCTAGAGAACGGAGAAGGGAAGTTCACCATACTCCGGGATTTTAAGGCTGGGCTTGAATATATCCGCAGGAATCGGGACCTGATCGAGCAGGGATTGTACGTGGAGCTTCGGGCATACCAGTGCCATGTTTTCCTCGATATCCAGCAGGTGGAGGACAATGAGCAGCATCGGTACGCACAGCTTGCCTCCTTTCTGGACGGGAAGGGTGTTCCGAATATGCAGGAAGCCATGAAGGAGCTCTTCCTCAAGCCTCTGCACCTGGCATGGAAGCAGCTGGTAAATCCGCTGATGATCGGACGGATCATGGAAGCCAGGCTCAGCGATTCGGGTGGGAGTCCTGATGAAACGCTTTTAGGAGAGGTGGAGCGGAAGCTTGAAGGCATCTTTACAGAGATGAAAACGCTCTCCCACCGGTCGCGTGAAGAAATCCAGACCAGAGCCGCCTCCAGGCCGCAGGACGAAAACCTCCCCCATGTCCTGGCAGGAAAGGTCAAAAAGAGGCTTGAAGTCCTGCTCCAGATTGTGATCCTTGAAGACCGTTTCCCCTCCCCTGCGGCGGAAAAAGTGTACAGAGAAATACTGGAAGCGCCAGGAGAGTTTCTGGGAGAAGACCTTTTCTCATGGGGGTCGCTCCTGAGCTGGCTGTTCGTGCACCTCGCAGGTAAGATTGCGGGTGAGGGGGGATTTGCCCTGCGAAGTCGGAGCTGGCTCGACGAGTGGCTTCTTGCGAAGGTGACTGCCTCAGTCCTGACAGACACCGGGCTGGAGGAGGCTGCTGCAATGGAGGCTGTTGCGGTATCCAGGATTCTCACAACTCATCAGCGCTGGTTTGATACGGACGGTGAGGGGCGAAACAAATCCTACCGGGTGATGGAGTCCCTTCTCCGGGATCTGGAAGTACAGTCATTCCTGCAGGTGAACCGCTACCAGGGCATCCTGTGGTATAATGCAGAGGCTTTTGGGCAGCTGCTGCGCTGGCTTTTCACCGTGGCAATTGTTCAGTTGCTGGACGGGAGTTCTCCGGATGCTTCGGTCATCATGGAGGAGGTTTTTGATATTCTCGGCGCACTAAAGCGAGCCCACGAGAGATCAGACTACCAGGTTGAGAAGCTGATGGATGTGCTCAGGAAATGATTCCGCGGTGGCACCGTCATGCCCTGACTGTCTTCTGAGAAACGCATGCCCCGCATCTCCGTTGATATTGACCATTCTCAGGCGCAGATCGTTTCTGGTTGACAAATATCCCAGAGAGTTTAAAATTATAAAAATCAATAAGAAAAACGTACTTTACAGCCACTGGGTTTTGAACATTCAGAACACAACCCGGATATTCAGACATATTCCCGCAGGCTCCATACTTCCGAGTGCCGGTATCATAGGTATCCGGTTGTACAGGTAAGCGTGCAACTCGACTAGGAGACAGGCAATGGGCCAGGCAGAAGCAGGCAGTCCGGCATCCCCTTCCCGAGCAGGCGGGGATAGCCCCCATGCAAAACGATACACCACCATTGATATTCCCAAAGAACCCACCGGCATCCAGGGGCTCGACTGGGTGCTGCAGGGGGGTTTCCCCCGGGGGCGGGTCACCCTGGTGTGCGGCGGACCGGGGTCTGGCAAGACCGTGCTGGGCATGGAGTTCATCTACCGGGGTGCTGAACAGGGTATGCCGGGGATGTTCGTTTCCTTTGAAGAAGAGGCGGTCAGCCTGCGAAGAAACGCGCTGTCCCTGGGATGGGATCTGCAGCGACTGGAGAAACAAAACCTACTGGGTTTGCTGGACCCTATGCCCCGGCCTGGCTCGGTGCCAGCCGGCGAGTTCAGCCTTCACGGACTGGCCGCAATATTAGCCGGCAAGGCCGAGGAGCTCGGGGTATGCAGAATCGCGATCGATGCCATTGACGTGCTGCTCCGCCTGTTCAAGGATCCGATCCAGGAGAGGGAGGAGCTGCACTTTTTGCATGCATGGCTCCTGAAGAAGGGAATGACCGCGGTGCTCACGGTGAAGCGGGACGGCGCCAACGGCACGGATCAGTATGGATTTTTGGACTATATGGCCGACTGCGTGCTGATGCTGGACCAGCGAATAACCACCCAGATCAGCACCAGAAGGGTCCGGGTTCTCAAGTACCGGGGCTCCGGCTTCGGGCGAAACGAATATCCTTTCATCATCGAAGACGGCGGGATCAACCTGTTACCGGTCAGCGAAGCGGAGCTTTCTTATCAGCCTATGGGTCCGACGGTCCCAAGCGGGCTGCCCGGCCTCGACAGCATACTGAACGGAGGCTACCGCCGCAACAGCACCCTGCTGATATCCGGGGCTCCTGGGATAGGAAAGACCACTATTGCCTCCTGTTTCGTCCGGGAGGCCTGCAGCAGGGGGGAGCGGGTGCTGTACATAAACTTGGAGGAATCCGAAGAGTCCATGGTGCAGTGCATGCTCAGTCCGGGGGTGGACCTGCGCCCCGCACTGGAGCAGGGAGCCCTGGTCATCCGCACTCTTATGCCTGAATCCATGGGAGCGGAGGAGCACCTCATCCGAATCCTCCGGGAACTGGACTCCTTTGGGGCCAGCCATCTGGTGATCGACGCCGTATCCGCCTGCAAACGAATGGGCTCGAAACAGTCGACCTTCGAGTTTCTGCTCAGGATTATCTACGGCTGCAAGGATAGGGGAGTTACTTGCCTTTTCACCAACCAGGAGACTCTACCTGCACAGAGCATGGAGTTCGACGAATTTGGTATCCTCTCCATGATCGACACGGTGCTCGTGCTCCGCTACGAGGAGCGTGATGGGTCGTTGCAGCGGAGCATTCTGGCGGTCAAATCCCGGGGCAACCGTCATTCCACCCGGCGGCATCACTTTACTATCGGCGATCAGGGAATCGAGATACACGATGCAGGTCCATTCGATCCGAATAGACCCGGCGGATCCGGGCTGGGGGAATCGCATGCCCGGTAACAAACCGCAGAAAAGCTCCTCACGATGCAGGATGCGCCTGTTCATGGCAGGTGAGGAACCCAACTCGGTCATGGCCAGGGAGAACATGCGCAGGATCAGCTCCGAGCACCTGACCGGGCAAGACGCCTGCATTGAGATCATAGACGTATTCCAGGACTACCGGACCGCTTTGGAGTACGACATTCTGGTCACGCCTGCCCTGCTTGCATCCGGACCGGGAGGAGAGGTGGTGATTCTGGGAAACCTCAGGGAAACGGAAAAGGTGCTCGCTGCCCTGAGGAGTGTGGGAATACAGCCCCGAATACCCCAGCAGTGTCACTGAATCAGCGGTTCGGACCGTCCAAGGAAGCCGGAAACTTCCCCAGCTCGACCGGAAGGAGGAGCGCCATGACTGCAGACGATTGGAACCTGCGTGATCTGCAGCACAAACTGGAACGCGCGGAAGCGGTGATCCAGGCACTCCGTGGACATCAGGTGGACGCGGTCATCGGAGATGAGCACATATCCTACGTGCGCCTCAGGGAAACCGAGGAGGAGCTGCGAAGGAGCGAGCAGCGCTATCGGGCTATTGTGGAGGATCAGACCGAGCTGATCTGCCGGTGGACGCCGGACGGAACACTTACTTTCACAAACCAGGCCTTCCGCCGGTACTATGTCGGGGACCGCGAAGAGCTTCCGGGCATGCACATACTGGACTTTGTGCATCC
>Ga0180438_10008519_pt1 | contig 13024 bp, 18 predicted proteins | sample SS_ome_12_FD_132455 | JGI IMG/M metagenome (GOLD analysis project Ga0180438, IMG submission 132455) | Hypersaline lake sediment archaeal communities from the Salton Sea, California, USA - SS_3_D_2 metaG | ecosystem: Environmental > Aquatic > Non-marine Saline and Alkaline > Hypersaline >...
AATTGTCCAGCTTGGTCTGGTCAAAGCTGATGGCTGGTGGTGTGGAAAAGGGGCCAGTGGGGCCAGTCACAAAAGTGATTGCTGTGCCTGCAGAGTAGCTTGCCCCTGTAGGATTCCACAGGCTCCAGACTGGGGTGCTCTCTGCCATGCCTCTCAGGAAGAGGATGACAAAGGTGCCCACTGCAATGCCTGCTGTGCCATTGATCTCCTTGGCATAGGGCAGGTCTGTGGCTCCACCATCCCACACTCTGCCAGCTGACTTGGTGGCCCATGCTGTGCCATTCCATGCCTGCTCTGTGACACCATACTCACCACCTGTCTGGTCACTGTCTATCTTCCCAATCAGGAAGGCAGGAGCATTGACCTGACTGGGCTGGGGCACCAGTGAGATCCTTGTGCCTTCCACTCTGATGGTCTTGTTGTCACCAGTGACAGGCTTTCTCATGAAGTCCCTGACAGCATTGAAAAACTGCAGGGTCCATCCTCTTGGGATCTCTTTACCGGGGCTTGGGTCAGATGGTAGTGGGGTGGGCATGGCTGCTATGGTCCTGTGTAGAGTTCAGTGTCCCAGACATCTGCATAGGTATACTCCACAGTGCCCCTGTACTTGCTGCCATCTTCCTCCACACTGACATTGGTGACCAGCCATGCACCTGTATATCCAAAGGTCTCAGCTGGCGTGACTCTGGTGGCAACAGTCTGCAGCACTGCTTCCACATTGCTCTTGCTGCTGTGCCAGAATTGATATCTGGAGATGGGCTGTGGCAAGTAGTATGCTTCCACTCCTGCCTTGGTTTTTTCAGCAAGGGCACCAGCCCCATTGTCTGACAGTCTCCACTCATCGCCGGGGCTTTCCTTGGCCCACTTCCACTGGGTGCCATCAGCATCCTGTTGATTGGTGGCAGTGTCAAACCATGCAGGAGTGTTATCAGCTTTGTCCTTGTGCTGATACAGGTCATGATTCCACTTCATCAGATAGTTTGGGTGGGTCTCCAGTGGCTTCTCAAGAGTGGCCACTGTGATGGTCCAGAGATCATCATCATCTTCCTTGCCACCAATAGACACAGCAGCCAGCACTGTGGTGTAGTTCAGTGACAGAATCAGATAGTCATCATCCTCTTCATCAGGAGCCACACTGAAACTCTTGAAGTAGACAGTGCCCATCTCATCATCAGTGTGTGCAGCCTTGAAGGCAGGCACCAGAGACTTCCACCCAGATCTGGGCACCCTGTAATTGTAAGCCACACTCTCATCTTCAGAAGAGCCACCAAAGACTCTGCTGTTTCGGATCTCATAGGGGCCTGTGATTGGTCCTGTACTCATTATGCAAACGCAGGTCTCATGGTCTTCAGAGTGGCCACTGTGGCCTTCTGCAGCTTGACCTGCTCCTTCAATTGTTTGGCCTCTTCTGTTTCGCCTTGGACCTTTGCAGATCCAATCCTGCCACCCACTCTGAGAAGAGAGTCAGAGAAGACCTGTGTGACCCTTTGTTTCACTTCCTGCTTCTTGGTCTCTTCCTTTGGCTTCTCTCCTGCCAGTGAGTCCTCTGTCTGCTGCTTGACTCTCTTGGCCACCTGCAGCTTGAGCTTCTCATCCAGCTTGGCCAGATCCTTCAGCCTCTTCTTCTCAGCCTTCTCCAGCTCCTTGCTGACAGACTTGTATAGCCTTGGATCTAGGATGTCCTTCAGCCTTGCCTTCTGCAGCTCCAGTCCTGCATCCTTGAGATCCTTGCCCATCTGGGCAGCCACCCTTCTGGTATCCTTGCCCAGCTGCAGGAGCCCATTGCCAGCCTCTTTGGCAACAGCTGCACCAATGCCCTTGAAGTCACCTCGCTTGATGGCTTCCCATGCAGCCTTGCCCATCCTTCCAATAGTGTTGAAAGCATTTTTGAAATTGGCCACCAGCAGTGTTGCATAGGCTTTTGCAAAGGCCTTGATGCTGGGCCAGAGATTGCCCATGATCTCCTTGAGGTTGTGGAAGCCAACAGTGAAGGCTTCCTTGATATTGTGGATGGCCACCTTGCCAGCATTCCAGACATTGGTGAAGGTGGTCTTGGCCACTATCCACATGGCATGCAGGCCTGCCTTCAGGTTGACAAATACAGTGGCTATCTGGTAGGCTATCTCTGGGCCTCTGGTCTTGACTGTCTCAGCAAAGCTGCTGATGGTCTTCTTCACATCACCCACACCAAAGATCATGTCAGCAGTCAATACAATGACTTCACCAAAGGCTTCACCCAGATCACCCACCACATTGACCAGCTGCTTCCACTGGCCTATGGGTGTCTCTGCCATGGCAGTGGCCACACCTTTGAATTGAGACTCAAGCTCTGCCATTATGATACCCTGTGCCTTGCCAATATCATTGGCCTTCATGGCTTGCTTGATCTGATCCTTCTGCTGCTTGCTGAAGGTGATGCCTGCCCTGCCCAGTGCTGTCATCCCAGCCACTGGATCATTGAGAGCTTTGCCCACTTGGATGGCACTGCTCTTCAGATCCTGACCCAGTGATGCACTCATGTCTAGGATGGCAGCAGTGGCATCTTGGAAGGTCTGGCCTTTGATGTTCTTGAAGGTGGCCAGCAGATTCTGTCCCTGCATGATGGCCTCATCTCCAAAGGTGGTGACAGACTGCAGCCTTGCTGCTTCCTGCTCCATGGTCCTGAAGGAGATCCCTGCAGCATGGCCAGTGGCCTTCAGGGTCTGCCTGAGCTTTGCAGCCACCTGCTCCTGCTCTGCATAGGCCTTCACGCTTGCAGCAGCTCCAGCAACAAAGGCAGCACCAGCTATGGCACCATACCTCTTCATGTTGCGCGATAGCTTGGCCACAGACTTGTCTGCCTTGGCCAGACCCTTTCTGAATCTCTTTGTTTCAGCTGTCAGATATACTTTGAGATTAGCCATACATAGCCTTTACTATCTTCAGTGCATCCTTGGCTGACACAACATGTCTGCCACAATTGTCGTTTGGGCTTGGAGCAAAAAACTGCTTGACCTTCCACCTGCCCTGCTGGCTGCAGTAGCCAGCAATCTGGGCAAGGTAGAAGTCCATCTTGTCTCTCCTAGTGTCAAGCCACTCAAAGTACAGGCCCCAGTCCATGACCTCTGCAGCTTCCAGCTGATGCTCTATCTCAATGACTCTCTGCCCTAGAGCTTCTGCAATCCTGTGCAGCAACAGCTCTTCAGGCTTCAGCCTTTTGGGGCTGAATCAAAGCCATTGACTTTGAGCAGTGCCTGCACCAGCTCCTGAAAGAGGCTGGTATCCAGCTGTCTGGCTTCTTCTACTGTCAGCAGGGGCTTGCCTTCTTCATCAATCAGGCTGGCTGCTATTGCTTCCTCATCACCAGATTCATCATCCAGCCACTTCTTGACTTCATGATATTTGCTGGCTTTGATTCTGACTGGCTCTGCCAGCCCCTTGACTTTGACGGTCTCCACCTTGGTGGCCTGCAGTAGTGCTTGCTTGGTGATCATGGTCTGGTGCTCCTTTCTATCTCAGTGATCAGCTACCATAGACAGGTGCTGTCTCTGTGTTGCCGTTCAGATTGGTGACCAAGAAGGTCACATCATAGACAGGCCTGCCATCAGTCTCTTCAGAGATGGTGCCCACCTGCAGTACTTCAGCATAGATGGTCAGAGTGCCAGTGCCATCAGGGAAGGTGATGACATGGGCAGCACTGCCACTGAGTGCTTGCAGCTTGGCATAGTCATCAGGATCAAAAGGAAACTGATGGGTGAACTGCTCATACTTCTTCAGGGTGGCAGCTCTGGCAGTCTTCACACCAGTGTTGCCTTGGGTAGTTCTCTCCAGCTCTGCCTTGGTCCAGCCGGGGATCTCCACAGTGATAGGCTTCTGAGCCATGCTCAGACCAGCATGTGCAACGCTGAAGCCATGACCTTCTACAATAAGTCCCATGATGCACTCTCCTTGTTATGGCATTATGTACTTGACAACTAGGGTGAGCTGGTGCCTGCACACCACTGTCTCACCTGCTTCATTCTCCAGCTCTGACAGGTCTGTGCTGCCTGTGATCAGAGCTACCTTGATATCTATGTCAGACCATGTGACAGGCCCCTGTGCATGGACTGCCTTGATGATTCCATTCCTGACTGTCTCAAGAGCTTCATCATCATCATGGTATATGTCAATCTCGAATACCTCTCTAGCATCAGAGAGTCTCTGCTGGATGTTGTAATTGAAGTCACCAGTGCCCACCCTCTTGAAGACACCATAGGGAAAGGCTTGCCTCTGTGGTGCCTTGGGCTGGTAAAAGGGCATGCTGAGTGCAGCAGCTTCTGCCACACTTTCCAGCTTCACTCTGATTGCCTTCTTGATACTCATCAGAAGATGTCCTTGCCCAGCTTCAGCCATTCCACTTCAAGCTGCTTGCCAGCTTCCTGTGTGATCATTGCCAGTGCTGCAGGTCCACCCTGCTCTCTGGCTCCTCTCAAGAATCTCTGCTCTCTGATGTTCATCTTGGTGCTGCCAAACTCCAGAACATTGGCGACAAATTCAAAGCCTATTTCCCTGCCTTCAAAGCTGACTGTCCTCTCTGATGGCTTCACCTCCACTGCCCCTATGATGCCCTCTCTGCCTGTCCTGACAGAGACCTTCAGCAGCTTGGCAATGGTGGTGCCGGGGGCTTTGGTTTTGGCTATTGTCTGGATGATCTTCAGGCCCTTCCTGATGGCCTTCCTCATGACTCTCTTGGCCACAGTGGTCCTCATGTCCTTGAGCTGCTTTCTCAGCTCTACATCACCCACCAGCTCTATTGCAGGGCCTGCCATGTTATACTTCCTCAATGCAGGTGAAGGTCATCCACCTTCTTCTCTTGTCTGCCACCACACCCAGAATCTGCAGAGTGTGTGTGTCATGTGTGATCCTCATCCTCTCATTGAGAGTGGCCAAGTATCTCACTGTGATTGTCCAGACTGTTCTTGCTCTGTTCTTTTCCTGATCCTCACCTTCAGTCATGACATCCTGCACCACATCAGCCCACATGGCCTGTGTGTCTGCCCATGTCATGATGGGCTGGCCACCATCACCCTGAGAAGGTGTGCCTGTCTGGAAGGTCACCCTGTCTCTGAGCTGGCCTGCTCTGGTGTTCAGTGGCATCAGACATACTCTCTCTTGTAGCTGTTGACCAGCCTGTGGATTGCAGCATTGTCAAGGCTCCATGCTCTTGTGTCACTGGCCTCATTGGTCAGGCCCCTAAATTCATAGATGTCCAGAGCAGCAGCCTTGACAGCCACCTTCAGTGCTTCTGGCACATCATCACCTGTGGCACCATAGCCCACCACATAGGTGACCTGCACTGCATCTGGTCTGCTATAGATGTCTGGCCATGTCTTGCCATAGGCTGGGCAGATGTATGCAGGATCATGATTGAGATCAGTGTCATACTCTGTGGCAGCAAGTGTCTGGATGTCATTGTCTGCATCATAGTACTTCACACTGGTGATGGAGCTGACAGGAGCAAAGGGCAGCACCAGAGCCTTTGGAAACTTTCGCCAGTAGGCCACCACTGTGGTATTGATCAGCAGCCTGTTGGTCAAGCCTTCAATGGCATCCCTTGCTGCAATGCCAAGAGCTGCCACCAGTGTGGCATCCTGTGTCTCCAAGATTCTGCAGTACTCTTGGATCTCTGCAGTGGTGACTGGCTCTGCAGCAGGCTCACCCTTGCTGAAGCTGTCATAGTTTGGCTTGCTCATGCTGGCTGCTCCTGATGAAGTAGGGGCCAAGCCCAGTGAGGACTTGGCCCCTGTGTTGGGCGTCTTGGGCTGGGGTCCAGCTTAGGAGCCAGCAGCCATCTTCAGGGTCTTGATGGGATTGGTGCCAGCATCCAGCAGATCACCATCAAAGCGCATGTAAGCCACAAAGGCATCAGCATCCTTCTCAAGGCGATAGCGTTCCTGCAGGCGATAGAAACGGACAGACCGGACTTCCCTGATCATGTACTTGGACAGATCACCAAAGGCCATCACCAGATTGGTGGCAGCAAGGCTGGCTTCCACATCTTCATTGAAGACAATGGGGTGGCCCAGCAGGAGCCCACCAGCTGCATCAGCCAGATTGGGTGTCAGGACATAGCTGCCTGCACCATCTTGGATCAGGCGGAGCTTGACCATCAGGTTATCATTGAACATGAACTTGGCACCGCGGCGGCGATAAGCAGAGCCCACGCTGTACTTGAGTTCCAGCAGGTCCTCATAGGTGATGCTGGTGGCGTTGGTGGCAGTGCGTCCCACAGTGGCAGCAACCATGACACCCTTGGGTGTGCTGGAGCCAGTGCCAGTGGTTATCTTGGTGTTCTGGATGCGAGCCAGACGGATGCCCAGCTGCTGGCCAATGACAGAGGCCATGTCAAAGGCTGAATCTTCCAGCAGCTCCTGAGTGATCAGGACAGGATTGGAAGTGTACTTGTAGGCATTGAGGATCACTTCACCAGTGGTGGGCATGGCCTCATCACCACTGTTGTCAGTGTTCTCATTGATCTGTGCACCAGTGTTGCCAGTGTCATTCATGGTGGGCATGGGCATGGCTCCGCCGGAAGCTGTACGCATGATGGTACACTCATTGCGGAACTCGCCAAACTCCAGCAGGGCAATCTCAAGAACACGGCGGAACTCTTCAGGTACATACTCAGCACCTTCAGTGTCAGTGGCCACATTCATGACGCGCTGCTCTTTGCTCTGGATGGGCTGGCCCAGATCAATCCTGAGATCTCTGCCACCATTCAGGCCATAGTGCTTCATGGCTTGAGCTTCACGCTCACTCACTTCCACATCACCAAAGCTGGAGTTGGAACGTGCCCAGCCATTCAAGGCATCCCTGTAGGAAGGCTTGGCAGTCTGCTGGCCAGTGGTGTCTTCGCGCCCCGGCATCTGGCCCATGGTCTGGGTGATGCGTTCCTCTGCTTCAGCTTCCTGAATCTGCACAGTCAGCTTGTCAAAGTCATTGCAGGCCTCAGTGAAGGCAGCTCGCTCTTCCTCAGTGAAGTCACGCTCTTCCTTGCGAATTTTCTCACGCAGGTCATGGACAGTGTTGTAGACCTGACTACGCTTCTCTTTCAGTGCTTTGCCTTTCATCCTTGCTCTCCTGTTGGAATGAAGAAAGCCAGTGACCACACACCATCAGGTGCTGGCTACTGGCTTTGCAGTTTACTTGAAAATTGCTGGCAGGACTTGGCCTGCTTCACCGATAGTATCGGATATGATCTGGACTATTTCAAGTCCAATCTGAGAAAAAAGTCAGACCTACATCTTGGCCTGCATCTCCATCAGCTTGTCATCCAGCTCTGTCTTCTCATAGTCCCTTGCTGGCTCTGGGCCCTTTTCTGGCTCTGTGCCAACAGGTCCACTTGGTCCCTTGGGGCAGCTGGGTCCAGTGGGGCCAGTCTCACCTTCTGGGCCAGACATGGCATCCCTCATCTCAGCACTGATGGCATCCCTCATCTCTGAGTCAGCAGATTCATAAGCAGGGAAGGTGACAGGGCCAACATCAAAGAGCATGGAGACATGCTCAATGGTCCTGATCACTCTGCCATCATCAGTCTCCTCATAGCTGGTCTTGTCAGGGATGAATGAGAAGCTGGAGCCTGTAAGGTCACCTCTCTTGAGCAGCACCAGAGTGTCTCTGCCAAGCTGGGTGTCAGGTGGCTCAATCTCATAGTGCAGGCCTCTCTCATCCTTCACCAGCTTCATGGTCCCTGCCTTGGTCCTGCCCAGCAGCATGTTGCTGTCATGATTGAAGAGGCCCCTGACATCCTGCTGCAGGACATCATCAAAGGCTTCAGGGCTGATCCTCTCATAGACATTATCCCACAGGTGGTATTCTGTGCCCCTGTCATCAGCATCAAAGAAGACAGCACCATGGCCCATGATCACAGGTGGTGCATCTTCATTCTCATCACTTCTCAGCTGGGCAGTGTACTGCTCTCCAATCAATACCCTTCTCTCTGGCTTCATAGTCCTACCTCTTCCTTTGCTTGCTCATAGACTTGCTGCACATAGTGATCAGTGATGTCTGACTCATTGCCATCCACCACACAGGCCAGCAGCTTTGCTGGTGCTGAGACCTTTGCTCTGATGATGTCAGCATGCTTCCTTGTCAGCAGTATGAATTGCTCTGCACTGTGTCCATGCTTCTTCCTGTGCTTCTCATAATTGAAGACCAGCCTTTTGGTCATGGCTGCAGTGGTGTCACCCAGTAGGCCCCTTGCCAGATCCTCTGCTTCACTGTTGTCAGGAGAGCTGCCAAAGTTGTTGCTGGGCTGAAGGATCTCATCATATCCTTCCATCGCATTGAGATTCTCTGCAGCCCTGACTTCATTGACTGCATGCCAAGCAGCTCCTGCAAGTGCTGCCCTGTAGTAGGTGGCTCTGGCTGCAAGATTGGCCCTGACCAGTGCCTTCCTTTCATACTCAATCAGGTGTGACATGGATCTCTTCTGATCCTCAGTGAGCAGCTTGTCTTCCAGCTCTTCCTCAAAGATCACAAACCACACATCAATGGTGTCATCCAGAAAGCTCTGATTCTCTTGCTCCAAGCTGTTGTATGCTGACTTGCTATTGTCTCCAATCTTGTGGGCAGGGACACCGAACCAGTTGGCCACATCCCTGATGCTCCACTCAAGGGACTCAATCAGCTGGCTGTCTCTGGCACTCAAAGAGAGTGGAGTGGCCTTGGCGCCACCCATCAGGATGGCTGTCTTGTGTGCATTGTCCAGCCCTTGGTGCATGCTGTTCCACATCTTGCGAGTGGTCTTCACCTGATCAGCTTTCATCCACTGTGGATACTCCAAGATCACTCTGGGCTCTGCACTGTTCTGGTAGAATTTGTTTGAGTACTTCTGTGCAGAGAGGCCCATGCCAAAGCTGTTGGTGGCATACTGCAGGACTGAATAGCCCACAAGCCCATCATAGCCCATGCCCTTAAAGTGCAGGACATTCTCAGCCAGCAGCTTGTCAGGCAGCTTCTTCTCACCATCATAGTGGTATAGATAGTACAGCTTGCCATTCCTTCTGACAGGTGTGACTCTCTGGGGCTCCAGTGGGATCAGCTGGACAGGCTTGCCAGCAGCATCTCTGTCAATGTATGCATAGCCATTACCGGGGTCCAGCAGGCAGTGCAGCATCATCTGGCTGAAAAACTGCATGGCAGTCTGCTCAGAGTTTGGCTTCTTGGTGAGCAGCCTGTACAAGGGGTCAGCCTTCTCCTTGTCCTTGCCATTGGCCACAGCCTTGAGCAGATGGCAGGGCACCTTGCCCACAGTGGAAGAGACCAGCTGCACTGCTCTCCAGACAGGCGAATAGGTCAGGGCCTTGTCTCTGGAGATGACTGCATCTGACCCACTGCCAATTATGCTCTGGTTATCATTGGGCCAGCTCAGAAGAGACACAGATGGATCTTCTAGGCTTCTGGTCTGTGGGGTGTCAAGCAGTATCATAGCCAGTCCTCTCTGTTGGTTTCCGGTAACGTATTCGGATTGCAGCCCTTTGCAAGTCTATTTTAGGACTCCAGACAGAGTGCTTCAAGGTCTATGTCTGGGGCCTCTGTCTCAATGTCTCTGGCCATGGTCTCTCTGATTGCTCTCCTGATAAACTTGGCTTGGCTCTCTCCATGCTCCTTGGCATGCTGCCTGATCTCAATAGACAGCTCTGTGGGCACCAGTATATTCAGCTGCTCCTTGCCTTTCCTTTTCATAGCTTCACCACATCATAGACCATGCCAAGCCCTACCACCAGAAGGCAGCAGGCTGCTCCATCCAGATTCCACAGAGAAGCTGCCCCTGCTCCAACAGCAGCCAGACCACCATAATAGAAGCCAGCCCTGAGAAGTTTTGCTCTGGTGTTAGCGTTACACAGTAACGATTGCAGCAGGCCCTTCTTCTTCTGGTCCTGCACCTCTGAGTCTATATCAGTACTATCGCGCATTCTTGGTCCTCTTCTGTCTCTTGTGTTAGTGACATAGCATAGGCTATGATCAGGGCCTGCATGCCATCCACCTTCAGGGGGCTCCATGGCTTTGGCTTCACAGGCTTGATAGCTCCAGCTGGGCCAGCCTGTATGGTCACATTGCCTGCTTCCCAGTTTAGCACTGGGTCATTGTCATGGCAGAGCTGGTGAGACTTGACCAGCTTGCCGAACTCATTGGTGGGCATTGACAGGGACTGATAGCCCTGCCCCATCTCTACCATGGTGACACCATCCTCATCAGCCAGATCTGTGATCAGGCCTGTGGCATTCCACCTATCATATCCAACACACTGGATGTCATACTGGTCCTTGAGAGTGTTGACCATCTCCCTGACAAGGCCCTGATCCAGCACCCTGCCTGCTGTCACTGTCAGCATGGCCTTCTGGCTCTTCCACAGGATGTACTCTGCCTTGGCATCATAGGTCTCTTGTGGAACAAAGTGCCACACCTTGCAGCTCTGGGTCTTGGGCCAGTACAGGGCCAGAGCAGTCAGGTCATCACTGCTGCCCAAGTCAAGGCCACCAAAGCATGGCCCATCATGCTCGGTATCATTCTCACCACATAGCTGCCAGTCCACTGGGTCCAGCCATCTGGTCACCCTGTTGGTCTGGATGTTGGCATGCAGTCTCTTCACCCACTCCTCATGGGTGGGGTCCACTTCACACTTGTTGATCTCTGTCTGCAGATAGGCCTCTTGGACACTGATGCCAAAATTGGGGTTCACCTTCTTCAGGAAGTCCATTGACTTCCAGCACTCTTTGTCCTTCTCATAGTCTGGCTGGCCATCATAGATCACTGGCAGATAGCTGATGTCTTTAGTCTCTCCAGACAGGACTCTCTTGGCATACATCAGCTCCAGATTGCAGGGGCTTTCGCCGGGGTGATCTGATGTGGTCATAGCCACCACCAGTGGCTGTCTTCTGGAGACTGTGCCAGCTTCCAGTGTGGTGATCAGCTCATTGTCCTTCTGGGTGTGTAGCTCATCAATCAGGAGCAGGTGCACATTGGGTCCATGCTTTGTCTCTGCCTTTGAAGAGAGCACCTTCCAGCTGCCACCATTGCGAGTGCACAGCATCCTTCTGGTGGACTTCCTCACCATGATCCTGTCTCTGAGCTTCTTGGATCTCTCCACCATCAGGTCTGCAGCACTGAATACTATCCTTGCCTGATCAGTGTCACTGGCACAGCTGAAGACTTCTGCCTGCATCTCATTGTCCACATCCAGCATCAGCAGCCCAATGCCTGCACCCATCTCTGTCTTGCCATTTTTCTTGGGAAGATAGATGAAGCACTTTCTGAATCTCCTGCTGCCATCAGGTCTCTTCCATCCAAAGAGATGACCAATGATTGGCCACTGCCAGTCTTCCAAGATGAAGGGCTTGCCATCAAAGTCACCATCCTTCAGGGTGAAGGTGGACTGCCAATAGTTGATGACCCATCTGGCTGTCTCTGGATGAAAGGTGCAGTCACCACAGTTGGCCCATGGATCAAAGGGCTCTGGATAGCCGGGGATTGGTCTATGCCAGACATGATCATCATACAGCTCCATCAGTATCTCTCCAGCTCTTGGAAGAGAGCCATGGGGATGTGTGCCACCTGCTCCACATCCCACTGGTCTCTTGTGTGCTTGGTCCTGCCACCATGCCTGATGGTGTAGTCTCTCTCTGTCAGCATGATTGGTCTGGCCATCAGCATGGCATAGTTGGTCTGCACAATGAAGAGAGCAGAGAAGCCTGTCTCTTTGGCCAGAGACTTGAGTGCTGCCAGCTTTGACAGGGACAGCATGATGTCTGGATACTGCCCTTCATTGATGTCTCTTCTTTTGATCTCCACCCGTGCATGTGACCACCCAGTGTCAGCTGGCTTGACTGCCAGATAGTCCACAGGATACAGTGGGGGCATCTCCAGCATGGTGGCCTTCAGTGCCCTGCCTGCCTCTGCTGCAATATCTCTCTGCTGCTCTCTGTTGGCAGCTGTCTCATAGATCTGTCTCATGGTATCACCTCTACATCTGTGGCTGGTGTGATGGGTGTGAAGTCCAGCCCCACTCTGGCACTGGGTGTCAGGCCAAACTCTCTCAGGAGTGGGGTCAGCACCTGCACCATCTTCCTCTCTGTGGCCAGCCATGGGGCCTCTTTGATATCTCTGGCTTGCCCTCTGCTGTCTCTGACAGGGATGTAGTCAGGCCTGCCTTGGTACTTCTTCTGATGGTCAATGAGAGCACCATACACTTTGCACAGCTGGATGAAGGCCAGCAGGTCTGTCTCACTCAGCACACCCATGGCAGTCAGGCTGCTATAGTGCTTCTCCCAGACCCACACTGCAGATGGCTTGAACCAGTCAGGGGGCTCCTGCTTCATGACCACCTGTGGCAGCTCTGTGGCCTGTCTGGCCAGTGCCCTCTTGTCACCCAGTGCAGCCTGTATGGCTGTGGGCTTGGGCCTTCTTCCACTGTTGCTATTGCCTGCCATCTTTCTCCTTCTCCATCTGCTCAATGGTGTTGGTCAGGTCTGTGATCTTCTCTTCTAACTTCTGGAGTCTCTCAGCCAGATGGACAGGCTTGCCCCCATGGCAGTAGCATCCTGCTTTTCCATCAAGCACACCACCCCAGCAGACAGGGATGAAGTGACCCCTGTACATATGGCAATGGTCAGGCACTTCCATCCAAAAGCTCCTTGATGTTGAAGCCTCTCCTGACTGCACTCTCTATCAGCTCATGACAGTGCTGGCAGACAGGCAGGATATTGGAGAGTACTAGTGCAAGCTCTGGGTGGGTGTGGACTGGCTGAAGATGGTGACCATCTGTGGCTGGCTGGTCCTTGCACCACTGACACAGTGGCTCCTGAGTGAGTGCTGCCAGTCTGACCTTCTGCCATGCTGCACTGCTCCTGATGGCTCTGGCCTGCTTGTACCTGTCACTCATGACAGGGGCCTTCTCTGGGCCTGCCCTATAGGCCTTTCTGACCTTTGGCCTTCTGGGCTGGTAGTGTTTTCTGGTGGTCATGGGCTTGGCCCTTTTCATATTCTGCATTTTCACGCAAAAAGT
>Ga0180438_10008520_pt1 | contig 13021 bp, 9 predicted proteins | sample SS_ome_12_FD_132455 | JGI IMG/M metagenome (GOLD analysis project Ga0180438, IMG submission 132455) | Hypersaline lake sediment archaeal communities from the Salton Sea, California, USA - SS_3_D_2 metaG | ecosystem: Environmental > Aquatic > Non-marine Saline and Alkaline > Hypersaline >...
ATCTACAAGGGATAACAATTCTGGAATTCGGTGACTAATCACTATCATTGAAAGCCCATGATCGCGTAAACCACGGATCATCTCGCTAACTGTAGTTGCCTCTGCTACACCTAAGGCTGCATGTGGCTCATCCATTACAAGAACTTTGGTATTTTCCTCAAATGCAATCGCCCTTGCGATGGCGACCATTTGACGTTGACCTCCTGATAAATTTTCAACCAGGCTTTTTACAGAACTGATTTTGATTGCTAATTCCTTGAGAAGTTCTTCTGTTTCCAGATTCATTTTTCGCTTATTTAAAAATTTGAGCCCCAAGAAATTCCTAACTCTCTCGCGGCCAATAAAGACATTACTGGTAACATCCAGATTATCGAAGAGGGCAAGATCCTGATATATCATTTCAATCCCTAATTTACGTGCATCAAGGGGATCTTCGATGAGCACTTTTTCTCCGTCAATTTGGATATCGCCTTCATCTGCAAGGAGAACACCACTCAACAACTTCATTAAAGTAGTTTTGCCAGCTCCATTGTCCCCCACTATGCCAAGAATCTCAGTTCGTCGTAATTCAAGATCAACTTTTTGAACCGCGCGTACTGCGCCGAAACTCTTTGACATTCCATTCATTTGAACTATCAAATCATCAGCCATCTTGCAGTTTTCCTCCCATATGATGCTTACTAATCAGATTCGGATATAAATCCGAACCTCACAACAATGGAATTTGGTTATCGTAGAAATAATTAGATAAATAATTTATTCTGTTCTTTCACTTTTACAAACAATATGAATATTTAAGATTCGATTTAGATGAATAAGGAACTGAGATCAGCAAGCAGTCATCTATTCAATAAAGAGTCCTCTAACCAAATTCCTTCATCAAACAGCTTGACAAAGCCTGCTGACCTCAATTTATGTACCTATAGAGCTGCTATCAACAATGATCCATCCTTCTCATATTCGTTGAGATATTTTCAAGGATCACTCTGGATATAGCTCGTCAATAGTATCTCTCGTACAAGCCTGATGCTCCATAAATACTTTTCTGGGAACATCTTCTCCCGCGAGGATATCGGTAACCATTTCTACTAAGAATTTCCCATACTGATCCGGGAAGTAGCCAACAGACATCTTGAAGGCATTATCGTCCTTCCGGAGTTCAGCCTGGGCCTGTGCATCACACCCTAATCCAATGATTACCACATCATCTTCGCGACCGGCCTCTTCAGCAGCAGCTAGCGCCATAAGAGCGTGAATATCATTGGTGGGTGCATACATGACGATATGTTCGGAATCAGGATTTGCGTTGAGATAGGCCGCAAATGCTGCCTGCGCTTTCTCAGCCTCAAGTTTTACGTCAATCCGGCCAATTGTGTCCATGTTCCAATCAGCATTATGACCTTCTATGACCTTCATGAACTCTGTCAGCCTACCAAGCGTATCCTCATCCCAGTCCGAGGTCCAGGTTGATATCAGGCCATCGATCTCTCCGCCCCAGTTTTCCTGAACCCAGTTTAGAGCCCATTCCCCAGCGACCTTGCCTGATCCAGGGCTGCTCGCACCGAAGTACCATACGCCTTCTTCATCAGGTGCTGGTCCATCAATGAAGGAGATTGGGATTGGTGGGTCAGCTGCTTTCATCTTGTCCACGATGACTGGGTAGACATCCAAGTTGCCATTGAACTCAATGAAGAAATCCACGCCTTTGGTGACCATCAGGTCAGCATTGGCAAGACCCTTGTTGAGATCAAATTCATTATCGACCGCAAAGACCTCATATCCTGCAGCTTCAAAGGCCTCTACAATGCCATTCTCCACATCCATGCAGAAGTCACACCCAGCTCTGAGAAGATTGCCAAAACCAATGAGGCGTGTCTCCTCTGGAGCTACGACATCCTCGGTGGGTGTCTCCGTCTCTTTTTTACATCCTGTCAATAGGAGTGCAAGAATGAGAAGGACCGATAAGATAGTAAATGCTTTTCGCATCATTTTTCTCCTCCGTAATTTCTCGAAAGCAAGATACAGATCTAATCAATGAACCTTATTTCGATCTCTCCCTCCTTTCCTTATGCAGTAGCAACTCCCATCATTCTGCTGAATCCTTAATGTCCAAGACCGTGTCTGCTGATGGCGAATTTGCGAGGATAGCCTTCTTGGTAACACGATGCGCTTGTTCGATGTGCATGGCCATTGCTTCTGCTGCACCATCTGGATCTCTAGCTTCTACCCTCTCCAGGATCTTTCGATGGAATTCTATGGCTTCTTCTGGAACACCTTCCAATTTACTCGCCATCCGTCGCGCTTCATATAGGACATCGATAAAGGGATCTAGCAATAACGCAAAAATTTCATTTCCGGTCGCGCGAGCGAGGGTTACGTGAAATTCAAGGTCGTACTGAGCGAAGGCATCGGAGTCACCAACTACAGATTCCATTTTAGATAATAGATCCCTTAGTTCATCAATTGAATCAGGCTGGGCTCTTTCGGCGGCAAAGGCTGCCACTTTAACTTCTAAAACTCGTCTGACTTCCATAAGGTCGTCATGAGATATCGAATGACTCTGTGTTGATAGGTACATTCCTAAGGAGGAAGATACATCTTCTGGCTCCAGCGCCCTTACATAGGTACCACTTCCCCCCTTCGAGGTTAACAATCCTTTGGCTTCAAGGACGCGAACAGCTTCCCGGATCACAGTCCTACTCACGCCAAATTGCTGACATAATTCTCTTTCAGGGGGAAGCTTCTCGCCCGGGTGAATTTCTCCGGAAAGAATAATATGCTCTATCTGTTCAGTGACCTGGACAGATAGTTTTTCTCCGCGCTGGATTTGTTCGAATGAATTTCTTTCCATGACCTTGGCAATTCACGAGTTCGTTGCGGGGAAATATTGGTATGACCGCATTCTATCATACCTTTTAGGGACTGTCAACAAGACACACTCCGCATGATGTTCAACCAAGGAAATGGCCTATCAAATTCAGAACTAGCAGTTCACACAGCTTGACAACGATCTTCCGCCTGCTTAAACTGTAATACCACATTTGGTATGACCAAGTTTTTTGATCTAAAGGAAATAGATAACCAGAGGTTTTTTATGCTTCGCTCTCGAGTTGGCCACTCACCATCTTGGAAGATAATGTTATGATTCATTGGAACAGATAACGAACGACACTTTTGATCAACATCAGCTAACCTGCTTCAGGGCTGGAGTCATAGGATGAGTCAACATTTAGATGCAACAATCTTAGAGAAAATAGTTTTCTTCGCGCAAAAAGCTTCTGAAGATAAGTTGGTCTGCCTGACACAGGGGAATATAAGTGCCAAAGATCCCCAAACTGGTTATATTGCGATAACGCCGCACGATTCCCCCTATGAATCAATGTCAACTGCCGACTTAGTCATTGTTAATGAGCGCGGTGAAAAGGTCTTCGGCGAGAATGATCCTTCTTTTGAAACCCCTGTTCATTGCATGGTCTATAGATCGCGGACTGATGTAATGGCTATTGTCCATACTGAACCAGCGTATGTGAACGTCCTGGGTGCATTAAACAGGGAGCTACCCCCTCTTACGGTGACGATGCTCAAAGCATCGCGCGGCACAATTCCAATCATGCCGCACAAACTCAGCGGGTCAAAAGAATTCGCCTCCGAAATGCTTCAAATAATGGGCGCACGTAATGCGATCATTTGGCAGAATCATGGCATGCTTGTTGTAGGACCCTCGGTTGAAAAGGCTTATGGTCGCTCCGTAATCGTTGAGCAAGGTGCCCAAATGTATCTACAGTGCTTATTGCTTGGGCAACCTCAAACATTAGAGCATATTGATCCTAATTTGTTTAACGAGAATTGATTTTTATCTTATTTGAGAACTGGATTCTCCGAATATTTATGCACTATCAGGTAATATGCAGAGTGCATTAAGAAAGTGCAAAAGCCTGAAAATGAGCTTTCTCGGAATTGATGTTGGCACAACCGGATGTAAAGCTGCTGCCTACAACCTGGAGGGGCAACAAATATCCTATGCCTATAGGGAATACCCTCTCGTTTCACCTCACCCTGGTTGGGCAGAACTTGATCCCAATGTGCTATGGGAATCTGTCCGCTCATGTATCAGCTCAATTGTTTCAGATGTAAAAAAAGACCCCATTCAAGGCGTTACTTTATCAGCTCTCGGAGAGGCAATCCTTCCTATTTCTATTGATGGAAGCCCATTAGCCAACTGCATTGTATCTTTTGACAACCGGTCACAACACGAATACCAACATCTCATGAAACGCATTAGCGCCGAAAGCATTTTTAACAAGACAGGGCTCTTTGTTGAACCGCACTATAGCATTTTCAAGCTTATGTGGTGGCACAAGAACCAGCCCGAGATCTATAAAAACACCTGGAAATTTCTCTGCGTCGGCGACTACATTGGTTTTAAATTGGGATTACGGCCTGTAATGGACTACTCCATGGCAACACGAACACTTTGTTTTAACGTCCATAGCTCGAGATGGTCAGAGTCCATCCTCGATGCCTCAGGAATCGATCAAACAAAGCTGCCTGAAGTCGCCTCATCAGGGACTATCATTGGTGAAATTTCCCGAGACATCACTAGAGATATGGATATTCCCACAAAAACAATTCTAGTTCTTGGAGGACTCGATCAAGCCTGTGCAGCACTTGGGTCAAAGGTCATTGCCTCTGGAGATACACTGCTTTCTGTGGGCACCGTCGCTGCAATTGGCCCGGTTTTTTCTTCTCCAACCGAACGAATGCGCGACGATAGGATCCTTTCCATGCCTCATGTTGTGCCAGATGTGAAAATTACATTTGGTGCATCCATTGGGGGCGGTTCTGTGCTTCGCTGGTACAGGGATCAATTTGGATATGAGGAACAGAAGATTGCACAACGCGAACATCGTAATGTGTATGAAGTCATCATCGATCAGGTTCAAGATGAACCAACAGATCTGCTGGTCCTCCCCCATTTTTCCGGATCACGGTTTGCTTTCACTGACCCGCAATCAGAGGCAGCTATCACAGGACTAACCTTTAATTCAACCAAATCTGACGTCATCCGAGCGCTTTTAGAGGGTGTTGCATATGAACTCGCTATCATCAGAGATCGTTTCCTCCATGCAGGTATTCCAATTCATTCATTCAATGCCTCTGGCGGCGGCTCTCGATCTGGAAAGTGGATGCAGATCATTGCTGATAGTTCACAAGTTCCTATTCACACCATGCAGACTTCAGATGCAGGAACATTAGGGAGTGCGCTTCTTACTGCTTATGCACTCGGGGAATTTGAGACTCTTTCAGTAGGAGCAAGACAGTTCGTGAAGATACGCTGCAACTTTGAGCCTAGAGATGAATGGCGCTCATACCATTCTGAGAGGAAAACTAAATATAAAGCGCTGTATCAAAAATTAAGCTTGGATGTTAGCAACCTCACTGATACAGATCCAATAACACCATCCATATGATCAATGATGATGTCGATTTCCTATCCTGCCGCGTAAAATATCTTCGGCATCAAGGAACACCTTTTTAGCCGCCATCAGGCACTCGGGGTTTGCTGGTGCAGACAAAGTATCCAACCAGGTAACTCCTCCCTCAAGAATGGTGAGCATGTAAAGGATATCCTCATTGCTAAGTGCTTCTCTTTCACCGCAATGCACATACACCGGCGAAGTATGGGCTGCAATATGGATCGGCCATGAATGCCATACCTTGTGATGACTGATACAGCGCGCCGCGATCCATCCTGAAGCATTGATTTTTATCTTCCCGTGCATATTCGATTTCAGCACACCCGCATCATACGTCTCTTCTGCGATTACCTGACCATTCATCACAACTTGCAGTATATGAAATGGCTGAGTCGACTCTACCCAAGCCAAAAATTCAACACTTCCTCCATCATCAGGCAGAACAAGGTCTCCACCTGGAGAGATATCCTCCACAGACAAACCAATTAAAGGTCCACTCGTAGTGAACGTTCTCCCACTTCGTACGGCTTCTGCCCAATTTTCAAAGGTGAACTCATTTCCTCTAAGGTCAGCATATGTCCGTACACCACCAATAGGCATACCTGCGGACATCTTGTCTGTACCCCCCACTGCGGGAAGACGATATCCGCAATTTAAGAAACGATACCATTCCTTTACATTGAAGCCTTCAAGTCTTTCCGTAAAATAACGAATTTCAACTGCATCTATCTTGTTTAATGCAATATCGGCAACGGCTTCACAATATGGAACGGGAAAATGTGGAAGAACCGCCAAACCATCTTTTTCACGGCATAAATCAGCCCACTCTGCCATGCTTGACCAGGTGGGATCGCCTATGGCGCTCTCCAGTGGTCCCCCACCACACATCGGAAATATTGGTTCGCCCTTTACACCAAGGAGGTTCATATGTCCTAGCATGTGATGGCGATTCTCTAAACCAACCCATATCAGGGTATCGTTCTGACTAACGCCTGAGATTTCGCCAGTGAAATCTGCGACATTCGTGAACATATTCCCCCACTGCGAAGCCAAAATATTTACTACATTAACCCCCTCAGCTTGTGCCTCCAGCCAGGCTGTTTGCGGGTTAACAAAATGAACATGTACATCGGCAGTCACCCAGCCTTCACCACGCCAATCACAAATTCGCTCAACACTAAGTGATAATTCTTCCATATCTGGTTTGATATCAATTTTTCTTCTGCTGGGTTGATATTCAAAACCCTTTGCAACTTCCACATACACCTCTCCGACCGGCAACTCGATTTGGAATTCACCATCCACATATGCATATTCCGTGGAGCCCAGCTTCAAATCCCCACCATAATCTTCAAACCAATTATCATTTACTTCAGCGCGGTGTCCGCATGGAGGCAGATAGCGCCCATCATGAGATCGAAAATGAATACGTGTAGGGGTGGTTTGTTGTGTTTGCGCGTCAATCACCTTAACCTTCATCCACTTATATTTTTGTTCCACCAACTGCACTCGAATCTCCCCACTTTCACTCTGAGCATACCCATCCGAAAGCACACTGTTTAATTGCAGGTCTTCACCATCTATGTTCAATGTCGCTTCTGGATTTGCAGAGACATCAATAAAGTAATTTTCATGCTCCAAAAGGACCTTTTCCTCTTCACCCCACCCCCTCACAAGTCCCTGTAGCCAACCATCCGCATCAAATTCTTGGGCTAAATATCTTCGGCAAATCAAGCCAAGGTCAATGGAAGTTTTAAGATCAACCAGTGGCTTAGGCTTGTTCAACGTAATCTGGAGGGGCACACGTCGCCCATGTCTTAGTGGATTCTCATTACCTTTATAAAGCGTTACTGCACCAATTGCGAATTTCGATCCACCCTCCGATTTAATTGACAGAAATTCAATTTCATTTTCGGGAAAAGGATTTTCCATTGCATAAATCCAGTATTGAATCGATGCGAGAATCTCTAAATTTGGAACGGGCCCAACCCCTGTTTGATATCGTCCCCACATTCGCTGATCATATGGCCCTCTCCAGTCCAAAACTTCGGGCTCTATATGGCTCCTTGCTGCAAAAGACTGAAGACCGAAGGCCATGATCATCTCACTAATTTCAAATCGACGCCGAATTGATTTCCGAAATTCTCTCCCATCGCCATAGTGAAGGACATACTCGGCAATGTGTTCACCTGGGCGTGTAATCTCTCCGACTTTGTAATCTTCTGGCTGGGATAGGCCATCGGGATCATGCGATTGATCACAGAAATGTACAAAAACTAAATAACCACAGGATGAATGTAAAGGAATGGTCAATTTAGGTAATGTCTTATCGAGCACAATTAATCTTGAAGCTTCATCATCGCTGATTTCGAAGGGTACGCCCCAAAATTCCTGCTCACCTCGTGGCAATGTGTGTAAATACTCATTTACTGCAGGATGCCACTCAGGTAGATAAGAACCCGAATTAAAGTAAGGACGTAAATTTAGCGGGGAGAATTTGATCATGTTTTCATCCTCCTCAATTTCTTATTTGTAAATGGATAGCGAATGGACATACGACAAACCAAAACTATGGAGAACAGAAATTAAATTGATCTACTGTGAACTAGGCAGGAAGTGAACTGACTTAAGTAGTTTAAGTTTTGTGGGATATTTAATTTTCCGATTCTATCGTTATTTCTTCAGGACGAATATTATTAACGCGGCCATAAATAAAAATAATATCCAGGTAACCCGCATCGCCATACTTGAATACATGCCATTCTAATTCAGCGAAATGTAAAACATCTCCTGGACGAAGAGGGCTTCGATTTGTTAACTCGTTTCTTTCTATACCGAACTCTACCCAAGCATCTTTCGCATCCAGAACATAAACGACTTCCTCGGCATGATGATGAGGCTCCATCGGTCCATATTCTTTGGAGTAAGTTGCGAAACCCACCGTCATCTCCACGCTTTTCGAGAAGGATTCTAATCCTACCGCTTTCTGGATAGCCCTCCCTGGTAACTTTATCCGTGCAAGATCATCCTTGGTAAATTGCCTCATATAATTTCTCGTCGTGATTGGTCTACTGAATCCGCAAACTTCAAAGTTTGAGATTTGCAGTGTTACTTGGGCTCCAAGGAACTACCCTTTACCTTGGAACCAGATAACGAGCTTCTAGGATGGTTTTTCTTGATCCAAAGCGGAAGCCATGGCTTCCGCGGCTCCGCTAGAATCTCCAGCCTTGACCTTTTCAAATATCCTCCGATGCAATCTCAACGTCCAATCGGGGGGATCTGGAAGGTTGTGGGCTAGCACAGCTTCATACATAACATCCATAAAGGGATCAAGGATCACTACGAATAACTCATTCCCAGTGGCTCTGGCCAATTCTATATGAAACTCTAAGTCGAATTGTGCAAATTTCTCCGGATCATCTAACGCATCTTCCATCTTAGATAATGACTTTTCAAGTTCGAGAATCCCCTCATCTGTCACACGTTCTGCAGCCAATGCCGCGTTTTGGACTTCCAATACTTTTCGAACTTCCATAATCTTTTCATAAGAAGCTGTATCGTTTCTTGTAGTTAGGTACATTCCCAACGAATTTGCTACATCATCTGCATCCAAAGCTCTTACATAGGTCCCGCTTCCACCATGTGATTCTAGAAGCCCCTTGGCTTCTAGTACTCGAACAGCCTCCCGAACTACGGTACGACTCACCCCAAATTGTTCACATAACTCACGCTCGGGTGGTAGCTTATCACCTATGGAAAACTTACCAGAAAGGATAAACTCTTCGACTTGCTCTGCGACTTGAACGGACAATCGATTTGCTCTTTTTACGTGTTTAAATGAGTTCTCATTCATATAGAAGGTAACCTCTCCAATTTAAGATTCTGGTAAGAACGAATGCAATTATACATCTCAATGATAACTCGCAATTACAGGAAGCTGGAAGAATGCTTCTTGGTTGATATATTCATTATCAATTTTCTATCATCCTGGTCCCTGAGATATTTGGAAAGAACCGCTCAAGCTCTAAATACAATTGACGAACTCAAATAGGTATGATAGAATGCGGTCATACCAATTATAGCATATAATCGCCCTTTTCTATATATTAACAGATGATTTCCATTGTGATTGTGGAAGAGAATTTCAGCGTATTGTGATTTAGCTACACGCCTTCAGGAAGACATTCCAAGGCGAATTGAGATGTCAATTATGCAGAACAGCTTAATTTTTACTTACCTGATATTATCGGGCTAGCAAAGGAGCAAAGCATGATACCAAGTCTCCAGTTCTTTGGTGTGGCTGCCTACAAATTAATAACTGCATCCGGCGTGCACATAATGATTGACCCGTTCCTTGACGATAATCCGTATTCTCCAATTAAATCGGATGATATTGAACATCTAGATATGCTGCTCATCACACACAACGCGTTCGATCATTTTGGGGATGCCCCAAAGTTGATAAAGAAGTTCAAATGCCCTGTAATCTGCGCGCTGGATGTTCTTCACAGGCTGGTGCATTACCATGATATTGACCGCGACCTGTTTCGCGTCACGATCTGGGGGATGGTTATCGAAGAATGCGGCGTGAACGTGCGACCAGTTGAGAGTCATCACTGGTCTTTTGGTATCGCCCCCGATGGATCACTGCTTTCCGGACCTGCGATGGGATTTATCGTAGATATTGCTCCGGACATTAGTATCTATCACCCGGGGGATACAGCGCTTACATATGATATGAAATTATGGGGAGAACTTTACAAACCCACCTTGGGTCTTATTCACGTCTCATTACCCGAGGGAGAAGGTGTTTCCTTGCCTCATATGGAATGCTATAAATCAGGCGAATTGACACCTTATGAATCCATATTAGCGAGCCAATGGTTGGGATTGGATCATGTTGTTGTGAGCCATTATGTGGATCCAGAATGTGACGACGTTGTCGAGTTTCTTAAGCTTGTAGAAACACATGAATGGGAAGATGGTTTACGTCCTAAAGTTACAGTCCTTGAACCCGGCGAGGTTATTGAACTTTGAACGAAAACTGATCAGGAAATTATCGAAAATAGATTCTGCATTTCCCGGTTAGTTATCAGTTCCAGGAGATGTGTATTCAGAAAATATAATCAATATTTGTAAGAGAAACCGTACTGATACATACCTTGGATTGAATAATATTGACAGTTGTAAACCGCAATCTCTCGGCACTTCCAAGAGTTTATCTATAACGCGAGGTTTATGTGGCTCTGGATAATCTTGATATTGAAAAACACTCAATTCGCGATCGAGTCATTTCAATATTAAATGGTCAAACCCCCGACCGACTTCCATTCATCGACCGAATGGACTTTTGGTACAAGTACCATATTCAAAAAGGAACCCTACCCGATGAATATCTAGGTATGACGCTGGTCGATATTCACAAAGATGTGGGAATCGGAATGGAGGCTTGGCAATTACCCTATACCTACAAATACCATGAAGTAGAAGTTGTTTCTACACTCAATGGAGATGAACTCTTCCATGAGTATGAACCCATGCTTGATTACTTCCCAGCTATTTGGGACATGATACCCGAAGACCGCGTGGGGATAACGACCACGGAGTTCATTACGCCAAAAGGGAATTTGGTTGTACGCCATGAAATGGTGGAAAGATCAATTGCGGAAGGCGCACGATCTTATGTGATTGAACGCGCCATTAAGGAAGAAGATGATTATCTGATATTTGAACACATTGTAGAGAGAGCAGAATTTGTCCCAAAATTTGAAGAGTTTTACACTACTGAAAATGAACTCGGTGAGCATGCTTTTTTAGTACCAAACATTGAACGTATACCGTTTCAAAGTCTATTGCTAGATGTACTGGGTGAATTAAATCTCTTTTATGCTCTTTATGACTATCCAAAGTTACTTGAACGTTTAATTAAAGTCCTTCACATTCAAACAAAAGAAAAAATTAAAAAATTAGACGATTTCAAAGTTCCTTATGTGGAATTCGTTGATAACCTTGATGGTTTTATGACCAATCCAAATTTATTTGCACAGTATTGTCTGCCCAGTTACCAAGAATATTCAGAGATGCTAAACCATCAAGGGAAACAAGTTGGGAGCCATACAGATGGTGACCTAAAATCGCTCCTTAAATTAATCGCCCAAAGTGGTCTAAATGTTTGTGAATCATTTACACCTGCCCCGACAACGGGATGTCCCTTTGAAGAAGCCTGGAATGCATGGCATAACGGCCCGATCATCTGGGGAGGGATTCCATCAAGTTATCTAGAAGAACGCATCAGCGAGAATGAATTCCGGGAGTTCATCGAATTCCTATTAGAACTTATTGGGGACAGACCCATCATTCTCGGGGTTGGCGATGCAGTTATGAGTGATAACCTCATCGAGCGAGTATCGTATATTGCTCAGAGGGTTGAAGAACATCGACCTTAGGCCTAGTCCTGTAGTCTTTTGACAGCCAGGATGTGTTCACAGAATCGTTGAGCGGTTATCTAGTGGGACATACAAAGTATCAAAGAAACACTATGAGGAGATAGTTCCAATGAAAAAGATCATCATGCCTAAATTGGGACTAACCATGGAAGAAGGAACCATACTCCACTGGCACGTTTCCGAAGGAGAGTCCATAAGAAAAGGCGAGATCCTATTTGAAGTTGAAACAGATAAGGCCGTCAACGAAGTTGAGGCGACTAATTCAGGGAAACTCGGGAAGATCGTCGTGCCTGCGAGCGGCACAGCAACTGTGCTTCAAGTGATCGCATATCTCTTAGAAGAGGGCGAGGAGCCTCCAGAGGAATGGCCTGAAGTAGAAACAATGACTACTGCAGGGGAAGCTATTGATTCTGCGGACAAACCAAAACCTCAACCTAGAGCTACACCTTTGGCACTTCGATTGGCAAAAGAAAAAGGGGTTGACCTCGCAAATCTCGAAGGTAGTGGGGAAAATGGGACTATTGTAAAGGAGGATGTTCTTCGTGTCGCCGAGTCAGCACCCGAAATGGAGAGGCCACAGCCAAAAAAGGTCATGGCAAGTCCAAGGGCAAAGAGATTGGCACGAGAGAAGGGGATCCCGATCGGCACTATCTCAGGGAGCGGTCCTGGGGGACGCGTCACAGAGGATGACGTTCTTCAATCCCTGGAAGAAAGTAATCTGATTTCTCCCTCTCGCATTCAAGCTATCACAGCACAGAGATTGTCTACAAGCTTCAATACAACTCCACACTTTTATCTACGAATTGAAACAAAAGCCGACCAACTACTCTCTTTGCGAACTGACCTCCTTCCCGAAATTGCGAATACAACTGGCGTCCGGGTAACCATTACGGATATTCTTCTTGTTCTGATTTCGAAGACACTCGAGAAACATCCGCTCCTCAATGCTTCCTGGGAAGAAGGCAATATCAGGACACACAAAGATATCAATGTTGGCATCGCAACTACAGTTGAGGAAGGCCTCGTCGTGCCAGTCATAAAAAACACAAATATCAAGCTTTTATCAGACATTACCGCAGAAAGGTTTGAACTTGTCGA
>Ga0180438_10008522_pt1 | contig 13020 bp, 14 predicted proteins | sample SS_ome_12_FD_132455 | JGI IMG/M metagenome (GOLD analysis project Ga0180438, IMG submission 132455) | Hypersaline lake sediment archaeal communities from the Salton Sea, California, USA - SS_3_D_2 metaG | ecosystem: Environmental > Aquatic > Non-marine Saline and Alkaline > Hypersaline >...
AGTTTGGGTAGAAGCCAGCGTTGGGTACGGGCCTCTCTCCCTTGGGTTGTTCCGGCGCATCTACCAGCCATAGCGGACGGCGCATACCAGTAATCCTCTACAGATGCTCAGCGAGGAACTCGACGGTCGACTGGCACAGAACCGCGTCGTCGCTAGTCCCTTCATCATCTCGCTGTGATCGGTCTTCGGCTCTGAAGCGCGCCTCCTTGATCTGGACCTCGCATCCGCAGCTACGCAGTGCCTCAGCAGTGTCATAGACAGAGGCGACAGGGCTCATCCTGTCCACGGGGGAGTGGATGAACAGAGCGGTGAGAGGGGTCTGCACACGGACGGCCTGGTCTCGCCTGTCGGTTACCTCGCGGAAGAACTCCCGCGTGAACGTGCGCGGATGTTGCCCCTTGTCGAGGCAGTATGATCCATCGCGTTCCGCAATCTCGAACACCGCTTCGCCGTAAGCTCCCGCGATGAATCCGTACACGTCCAACAGGGAATCCCAGAGCACCAGTACATCTACTCCGTGCCGGGGCTGGCTGCAGATGTCCCGAAGCGCTAGATCGGCCGACGTCCCATACGCGACCAAGCCAAGCCGTTTCACACCGTGGCTCAACAGGTACTCCTTCACGAGCCGCACATCGTTCGCGGCGCTGCCGTACGTCAGTTGTGTCGTGTCCTCGTTGGGAGAGCACCCCGGGAGGTCGAACTGCACTGCGTCGAGGCCACGGGCAGACAGAGCAGCAGCCAGTTGGTCATATCGCCCTCCCCGCTCATGCCTGTCCGAGGTGAATCCGTGTACCAGAATCACACTGCGCTTCGCGTCGGGCATCTGCCGCTCCAGGGCGAGCGACGTACCGTCTTGCCGACTGAGGTGCGTCAGCATCAAGCTCCTCCTTCAGGGCAAGTCCGTTACCCTGCCGTCATGGATGCGCTTCATCTCAACTGGAAACTGCCCTTCGCGGTTGGCGTCAATCGTTATGTTGCCGAGAGGACTCGGGAAGTCCCTCACAGCCATCAAGCCGTCGTGAATCTCCTGCGCTGAGACGCCCTTCTTCTTGGCCGCCTCCGCGATCATCATGGTGCATAGGTAGGTCGCTGCGCTCTGGTAGTTTGTGGGCTTGCCGAACTCTGCAACGTAGCGGCGCACGAACTCTGCAGTGGCGGGGTCCATAGCGTTCTCGTCATAGAGGCTGGCAGTCAGGTAGGCACCCTCCGCGGCATCGCCGGCAAGGCTGAGGCTGTCCGGCAACGCGAGCGTCGCCGTGGACACTATGGGAGCAGTGATGCCGGCTTCCCGTATTTGCTTCAGAGCGTTCGGGAAGCCCTGTCCATATCCCATACAGAAGATCACGTCGGGTCTGGCCGCTCTGATCTTCAGCACGGCGCTCCTGTGGTCCAGCGCGGTTATGTCATAGGCTTCGCTGAAGACGACGCTGCCTCCGTACTGACCCTCAAAGGCGCGCTTGAACTCATCAGCAGCCCCCTTCCCGTAGTCGTCATTGACATAGTAGGAAGCCGCTCTTCGCGCCTTGAGCTTCTCTGCGGCGAATTTGGCGAGAACGGGTGACTCGACGTCACTGGTTAGGAAGGCGCGGAAGACCCACTTGCTCTTCTCTGTGATAGCAGGGGCCGAGGTCGCGGTCGCGAAGAACACGACGCCGTCACGATCTCCGCCTGACTCGATGGCAGCCGCGATCGGAACGCACACTCCGCTGAAGGTAGCGATGACAGCCGGTACGCGATTCACATCTACGAGCTTCCGGTAGGCCGATATTCCGGTCTTGGCATCATTCTTAGTGTCCTCGTAGACGATCTTGACGGGTTGACCGTTCACCCCGCCCTCCGCGTTGAGTTGCTCCACTGCGATTTCGATGCCTCGCTTGTGGAGCTCGCCGATCGTGGCAGACTTTCCGGATAGCGGGATTGCCGCGCCAATGGTAAGAGCCTGCTTCGGGGCTCCTTCCCGCTGTCCGCATCCGCCTAGCAGTACTCCAGCCAGCGTGGCGAGGAGCAGGAGCACCACCACTACTCCAAACCTGCTTCTGACGCATCTTGACATCTCTTTATCCTCCTCCTGTCTGTTGATGTTCGGCCCGCGCATCTTCTGCCGGCCCAAAGAATGCCGAACGAAGCGCCGTTTCGCTCCGGAATCGCTGAACAGGCCCCGTGTCGACTACCTTGCCGTTGCGCAGCAGCACAACTCGGTCGCTCAACTCGAATCCGGCCTCCATGTCCTGCTCCACGATGAGCATGGTCGAACCGTGTCTACGCCTTAGTTCTATCAGTGCACCAACCACGCCACGCCTCAGGTGAGCAGCCAGCCCGGCAGTTGGTTCATCGAGCACAAGTATAGACGGGCGCTGCTCCAGTACCATCGCCAGCGCAAGAAGCTGACGTTCTCCCCCGCTAAGCAGACCTGCGCGGGTCTTGCGCTTCCTTGAGAGATCCGCAATCTCCATTATCTGGTCATTGGGGGTCGAAGTCCCTTTCCTTGCCGGAGCCACTTCGGCGGCGAAAGCCAGATTCTCCTCGACGGTCAGGTTGGGGAAGACCCGACCTCCTTGCAGCAGAGACCCCAGACCGGCCTCTATGCGTCTCCGCGTTGCCCACGTGGTCACGTCATTGTTGGAGATGAAGACGCGCCCCGCGAGAGGAGTCAGCATTCCAGAGATAACCCTCAATAGGGTCGACTTGCCCGCTCCATTCGGACCCAGCAATAGAACCGCTTCACCCACTCGTGCCTGCAAAGAGACATGCTCGAGTACGAGCTTCCGACCGTACCCCGCGGACACGTTCTCCGCAGCGATCGCACTCATATCCATCATGCCTCTGCCACTGAACCCTTCAGGAAGAAAGCTTCGCCCATCTCCCGACTCTCGATGATCTCCTGGGGAAGCCCGAAGCTCACTATGCGCCCGCGATCCATGAGGTAGACCCAGTCCGAGTACTGGAGCACAGCTTCGATATTGTGTTCGATCACGACCACTGTGCGCCCAGTTGCGGCGAGTTCCCGCAACAGCCGCATGATGCGATGCGCCATGTCCACATGGACGCCGGCTGTTGGCTCATCTAGCAATAGGGACGTTGACTCCCCAGCTAGCATCCGAGCTATGGCCACCAGCTTCTGCTCTCCATAAGAGAGGTCTTGAGCAAGGGCTAAGGCCTTATCGGCGAGACCCACGAAGCCAAGATGGCGAAGGCTCTTCTCACGGTTTGTCTTCTCGGCCCGCGACACAGCACGACAGAGGACCAGCGCTGCCAGGGGGTTCTCGCCCAATTGCCTCCGAGAACCCGTCATGACATTCTCAAGAGCCGCGAGGCGGGGAAAGCACCGTACATCCTGAAACAGCCTGCCAACGCCAAGATTGGCTATCTCCCACGCTGGAAGGCCATCTACTCGTCGGTCATCAACATAGACCTCTCCCGTATCCGGCGGGACAGTCCCGCATACGATGTGAAACAGAGTAGTCTTTCCGGCTGCATTGGGGCCGATCAGAGCCGTCACCTTGCCGGGCGCGAAGGTGGCGGAGACTCCATCAACCGCGCGGACACCCCCGAATCTTCTGCTGATCCTTTCTAGTCTTATCCCTGACATGGCCTATTCCAGCTGGTAGCTACCTGCGAGACCCCGTGGACGGAAGTACGCGACCGCAATAACCAGAGCTCCGTAGATGATCTGGCGCATGTTGGCAGCCACCGCGTCTGGCACGCGCAGGAGTCTCAGCGCCTCAGGCAACAGCAGCACGAACAGAGTGCCAACCAAAGGGCCTCTGAAATTCCCTGCCCCACCTATGATCACGAGGCTGACAAGCAGAATCGCTTCGTCGAGGGAGAAACTCGTGGGGTCGATATAGCTGACATACGTCGCGTAGAGCACTCCAGCAAGCGACGCGCCACACGCGGCCAGCATGAAGGCCCTCCCTCGTACACTGCTCGCGTTCTTCCCTGCAGCAACGGCTGCGATCTCATCGTCACGAACCGCTCTCAACAGCCTCCCGAATGGCGATGCATATAATCGCCAGGATAGAATGCCGGTTAGCGCCGCTGTGGCTACGCAAAGACCGGCGAAGCTCTCTGGCTCTACGAAGCGGATGCCGAACATGGCTGGCTTCGGAATGCCCGAAATGCCGAAGGGACCGTGTGTCAGACCCATCCAGTTGTACGCGACAGTATAGACCACGACCTGAATGCCCAGCGTGCAAAGAGCAAAGACATCGCCCCTGACCCGAAGGCACGGCCATGAGACGAGGAAGGCAAAAGCTGCTGCCAGGGCAACAGACAGCAGGACAGCTACCGCGAACGGGAGGTGCAGGGCAACCATGGCCAGCGCCGCAGTGTAGGCCCCAAGGGCATAGAATGCCGCCTGGGCAAGAGACAACATGCCTCCATATCCCAGCAGTAAGTTCAGTGAGAGGGCAAGCATCCAGTAGATCGAGAGCATGACTACAAGATGAAGTAGGTAGTTCATGCCTCCTCCACTCGAACGCGCAGCATTCCCAGACCTCTGGGGCGTAATGCCAGAACCGCGATCAGGACGCCAAAAGTCACAGCGGGCTGCCAGGTTGACGGCATTAGCCAGCCGGCTACAGACTGCAGGATTCCTAAGGCCAGTCCGCCAATCGCAACGGCGGCTAGATGAGACGCCCCGCCGAGGATCATGGCGACCACTGCAACCAGAAAGGCGTCGATTCCCATGTGCGGCTGTAGGCCCACGTCGACCGCGGCCAAGCTTCCCCCGACCGCTGCGAAGATCGCACCGACAACGAGTGCCCGCAAGCGATTGGCCATGACATCTGCGCCAAGTGCCTCAGCCAGAACACTGTTGTCGGCAGTCGCTCGCAGCTGCCTCCCAAGAGGTGACCAGGCCAGCACCATGGCCAGCAACGCAAGCATGGCCCACATGAGACATGCCTCCAGTGCTCGGACAACCGTTACCCTAGCCCCGGCTACGGCAATTGTGGACTGCACTCCGGACTGAACCGCAAGGGTCTCGTTACCAAACCCCATCGCAAGGGCATTGACCGCACAGATGTAGACCCCAGTGGTCGCAACCATGGATACCAGCGCAGGTGCCTGCCGACGTGCCAGCGGCCGCAGCAACACCACCTCCACAGCGACCGCGAACGCGACGGCTGCTAATGAGGCCAAGATCGCACCCAACCAGATTGGCAAGCCGCCAAGCTGCCTGGCAGCGTACAGTCCGTAAGCTGCGACCGCGAACACTGCTCCGTAGGCGAAGTTGAAGACTCGTGATGTGCCGTACACAAGAGAGAGCCCCACCGCCAGTCCCGCAATGACCGAACCGGCCGTTACCCCATCAATCGTAAGCTGCCACGCAGCTTCACCCATCGCTCAGACCCCACCGGAATGTGGCAGTTCGTTGCGTATGCAGGCCCTCGCCGCGGACACACAGCCACCGTGGGCATCCCGCATAGGTCGCGTCCAAAGCCCCCTGCGCCTGTACAGCAGCATCGTATCGGCTCCTGGTACACATATACCACACTTCACCGGTTTTGGCAACGGCAGTGATGCGTGAAAGCCACATCCTTCCCTACCTCCTGTTGAGCTTGTGGCTCTTATGTCCCACTAAGGCCAATCCGAAGGTAGACCACCGCCGAGCAGGATGCCCAGGTACCTCGACGGATTCCTCCATGGTTTCACCACGGGTTGTGATTGTGGCACTCCCGGCGGCCTGGCCAGATCGCTGCCGAGGGAGACGGTGCTGCCTATGGGTGACATCGCTCTTCGCTTGACAGAGTAGACTCATCCGCGCACACTTTTCCCCTGGAGCCAGGGGCAGGGGGCGGTAGGGGGACGTGGGACTAACAACCAAAGGTCATCCTACTAGACGTGGGAGGTAACGACTTGGAGCACTTCGTCGTGACGCCGAAGGCACATAACCACATAGTCCAGCGCCTGATTCAAAGGTTCCTTGGCGGAGACGCTAGAAGGCGACCCGAGGCGGAAGAATTAGTCGTCAGGGTCGTCGCCGCCCTCAAGGCGCAGACTCCTGATGATTGGCGCTTTACCCGCCACCCGTCCGCACATTTCTTCATCTCGGTTGTGCAAGAGTGTTGCGTTCCAGGCGCAGCCGTAGCGAAAGACCGCCAGGTGAAACTACTCGGCGGCACATATCGCATGAGCGGCCACGGAGCCGAACTCGAGAAGCGCCTGCGTAAGTACGTACTCGTGATGACAAGCGTCAACGAGGACGCAGACGCCCCGGGGCACCTGGATAGACTGGAACACATGGCGGATCTGTATCTCGCGGACCTCCAAGAGCCAGCCAGCGCAATTGTCCATGAGCTGAAGACTGCCTACGCCCCCGGCAGCGAGATTGCCCAAAGGCGAGCATCAAGCCAGAAGCTGCTCGAGGACTACTGCCATACTGCCATCCTCAGGTCGTTGAAGGTGCCTCGCCTGCACGCAGCCTTACCGAATGCGCTGTTGTGTGCGGACGATGGGAGCCCTAGTGGCTTCCAGGTCTGGGTTCGTCAGGCGGAGTGCTGGACCGCGCCACGCCTAGGTGGAGGCAAGCCGTCAGTGCGCGCCCTATTCTGCCCTCTAACCAAGGATGGCCCTACAGTCGAGACCGGGCAGATATGGTCTTTCGATGCACAAGGGAACATCAAGCGGGAAGGACAGGCAAGTGTGCGGGCGATTCTCGGGGTCAAGTGCCCGAAACCGGAGGGCTACCGGAGTGAGAGCTACTGGGTCCTGCCCACTAGGCTCGACGCCATATGGCTGGATCACGACTACCTTTGTCGCGAGAGGGCCTATGAGATGTCGGCAGCCGAGGTGGCGACGCTGACGGTGGTGAGATGGATCTATGAGCTGGCCTTGGCCAAAGCCGGACTCGGCGATGGCCCCGCCTGGTATAGAAAGGGCAGGCCCGGATGAGTCGCGTGGAGTCCTATCCTCGGGAGTCAGGTCGCTTACCTGGAGACACAGCAGAGGCCGATCCTGCCCGAAAGTGTGGCAGCAGGGGAAAGATGGCGAACGGAGAATAGCTTTGGGGAAGGCTGGCGATATCTCGCAGGGTCAGCCGGAATCCTGTGGCAAGGGAGGGTTCAACCGATGGCGATGACTGCTTCCGAGCTCGCTAGCCGCCTCGCTCAGACAAGGCACAAGTTCTTCTGCTCGCCTGAAGACGGTCGCTTCGGACTGGATGTCGGCGGGCTCCAGGGAGATCTGGACGTGCGCATCCACCTGGACGAGAATGGCGAGTTCGTTGCCTTTCGCATCCGCGGCTACATGTCGGTGCCAGCTGAGAAACGCGCCGCCGCCGGCCCGTTCTTCCAGGCGCTGGCCGAAATCCACTACTCCTACAAGATGGTGCGCTTCGAGTTCGATCCGAGCGACGGCGAGGTAGTGGCGAGCGTTGAGATGCCCATCGAGGACGGCTCACTCACGTCCGAACAGGTCGGACGAGCACTGGGAGCGCTGCTAATGGCGGCAGATCAGTTTCGCCCCTATCTTCAAACCACGCTCGACTCCGGCGCGCCGCCCTGCCCGGTGAAAGTGGCTCTCGATCAGGTGAACTCCGCGACGAGGATTTGCAGAGACCAGCAACTCAGCGCCGAAGCTGCAAGGGAACTCCTGCGGCAGGCGGCGCTTGGGCAGATGCCGGACAGCGCGCAAGCCGAACCGGACGTTCCCAGCGTACCGACTGTCCAGAAGAAACTCTAGCCAGAGGACGCTCGAGGTGCCAGAGCAAGACGATCTGCTCAAGACGGTGGGAGAAGCTCTTACGGCGTGGGGTTATCTCTGCGAACCCGTGGAGGACGGGCTGCGCGTTCGCGATTTCGCGGGGACGGATGTTTGGGTCCGCTACAACGATGAACACGGGGTGCTGTCCTTGCAGGCCGCCGCGGTTCGGAATCTGAAGTCGCTGCCCGGCCCGCTCTCTGTGAACTGCCTTGACATCCAGAGTCGCACCTACTATCCCAGATTCGAGTGGTTCGCAGGGCAAGGCGAGCTTTGGTGCTGCGCTTATGTGCCTGTCGGCGAGTCGGGCCTGGACTTGCCCGCTTTGAGGTCGGTCCTCACTAATCTCGAGAATGTCCTGCGCGAGAATCTGCAGAGCCTCAGAGGCACGGCCGCGGAAGCTGCGCGAAGCGCAGCGGCTCAATCTGGCAGCGGTTCTGCAAGGGGCGGCAGCGTCCAGTCAGAGGAGCTGATCAGTCGAGCGGCCGAGTTGGGCAACTTGGGTCGTGACCTTGTCGGACTGGCTCTCGTGGGTGAGATTCTGCCCATGTATGTTCGGGAAGACCTTGTGCGCCAGGTGATAGCGGTTCTCGATGGACCTCAGAAACAGGTGCTTCTCGTTGGGGAGCCTGGCACAGGTAAGAACGCGCTGGTGCACGCCCTGGCTACCTGGATCGCGCAGGACGACGACCGGGTCAAGGAGGCGGCAGTTCGCCGCCGACATATCTATGAATGCACGCCCGCCTCCTTTCAAACCTCCTGCTACTACGCCAGCCACCTTGAGACCAAGGTGCGGATGGTCGCCGAGAACTGCATCCGAGAATCCGGCATACTCTTCGTTGACGACGTCAACCTGGCGGTGGCGGCCGGCCGCTATGATGACAACCCCGACCGGACTGTCGCGAACCTCTTGCTCCCCTACCTGGCGCGCAACGAAATCACAATGATCGCCGCGACGACTCCCGAGGGCTACGACGCTATGCTCCGGGAGAACTCCCGTTTCACCAGGCAGTTCTCGGTTGTGGAGATACCAGAGCCCTCTCACGAAGAGACTCTGACGATGGTGCGAGATCGCCTGCAGAAACTCGAGAAGGGGCAGGGCGTTTCGCGTCGCTACACCTTCGGCGAGGGCATTGCAGAGACCGTTGTGACCGTGGCCGACAGGTTCATGAGATCCCGACGTTTTCCGGGCAAGGCGCTCGAACTGCTGAATGAGGTGGTGGCCCTGCGAGCCATGCGTCCGGCGGCAGATGCGATTCAACCTGAGGACGTGTACCTGGCGGCGAGGGAACGAACCGGGCTAACGGAGGATATCGTCCTGCCGAGCAGGGCGTTATCCATTAGGCAGGTGGCGGACGCCCTGGGACACGATGTCCTTGGGCAGGGCCAGGCAGTGGAAGCGGTCGCCGATGTAGTAGTGCAGTTCAAGGCAGAGATGGAGCCGCAGGGGCGTCCATTGGCTGCGTTTCTGTTCGTAGGCCCGACCGGCGTTGGCAAGACGCAGCTTGCTCGCAGCCTGACGCGCTATCTGTTTGGAACCGAAGAGCCTCTGCTCCGCTACGACATGACAGAATTCGCGGGCCAGGACGCGCTGAACAAGCTGTGCGGCATGAGCGGCTATCGGCAGAGGCCCGGCCGGCTGGTTGCGGACATCATGGCCCGGCCATTCAGCGTGGTGCTGTTCGACGAGATTGAGAAGGCGCATCCAGATGTCTTCGACGCGCTCCTTCAGGTTCTTGGGGAGGGGCGTATGACTGATGAGACCGGGCGGACCGCGGACTTCGTGAATAGCATTATCATCATGACCTCGAACATCGGCGCCGAGATATATCAGAGGCGGACAGCGGGTTTCGATCTGGGCGCTCGCGAGGCCGGCCTAGAAGCCGAGGTCGCAAAGGCCATCCGTGACCATTTCCGGCCGGAGTTCGTTGGTCGCATCTCTCGCATCGTGCACTTCTTCCACCTGCCACGAGAGACCGTGCGCACAATCGCGGGCCGCGAGGCCGCAGCCTTTGCGCTGCGGCGCGGACTGGCGAAGCGCGAGATCGGGCTGGAGGTGGCGACGGACTTGTTGGAGGAGATCGTCCGACAGGGCTACGACGAGCGAGAGGGGGCCAGGGCGATGCAGAAAGCGGTTGAGCGGATACTCGCTCCCGCCGTTTCGGACTGGCTCGCGAGCCACCCACTCGAGAAGCGCAAGGTGCTGACGGCTGACTGGAGAGGAGACTCCGCCACCATCTCCTCGCAAGATGCACGCGCCGCAGAACCGTGTGGCCGCGAAGTCGAGAACGCGTAACGGACAAGGACACGCGCCCATGAAGATACCGAGCATTCTGGAGACTACGAGAACCGGAGTCAGAGTGATGGATCTCTACTCCCGGCTTCTCAGGGACAGGATAATCCTGTTGACAGGGGGGATAGACGACGATCAGGCCGACCTCGTCGTCGCGCAGCTGCTCTTCCTAGAAGCCGAAGGAGGCAACCAGGATATCTCGCTCTACATCAATAGCTCAGGCGGCAGCGTGACCGCCGGGCTGGCTATCTATGACACCATGCAATACATCACATGTGACGTTGCCACGGCGGTCGTCGGACAGGCCACCTCCATGGCTGCAGTGCTCCTCGCTGCGGGGACGAAAGGGAAGCGCATCGCGCTGCCCAACGCCAGAGTCATGATTCACCAGCCCTGGCAGCAGATGATGGGTCAGGCGGCGGACGTCGAAATCGAGGCGCGAGAGCTTGTCCGGTTGAGAAACCAGATCGTTGACCTGCTGGCGGAGCACACTGGCCAGACGAGGCGCAAGATACTCCGGGACGCCGACCGCGACTTCTGGCTCCCAGCGGAGGCGGCGCAGAAATACGGCATCGTAGATCGCGTGGTCGCCCGCCGCGAACTTGACAAAGGGTGAGTAGCTATGATATATGATGGTAAGCGTTGGAGAGGAGTCTGAGGCTATGCCTGGACGAGAAGCAAAGCCTCCTGAGGACAGTCCTGAAATGCAGGAGAGCGCTCTGCTGGACGTCCGCGAGGCTGCTCGATTCCTTCGCGTGAGCGAGACCTCGATCCGGCGATGGACCGATTCGGGCAAGCTCAAGTGCTACCGGGTTGGAGAGGCGCGCCACCGTCGGTTTACACGGGAGAACCTACTTGACTTCCTGCGGACGACTACCGAGAAGTCGCAGAGCAAGACAAGGGATAGGAAGCGGTGAGAACATGAGCCGAAAACGGTTACCCGTGTTCATTCTCGGGCTTGCGAGCCTGGCGACGCTGGCGCTTCTGCTGAGCGGCTGCGCCAGGATGCTCGATAGCGGCAGCGGCCAGGAAGGGCCCGAGGTGGGGCCGCCTCGCGCTATCATCGTCATTGACGCCAGCCGGTCCGTCCTCGGCAATTGGGACCTGATCCAACAGGCTGTTCAGACGTTCGTCAAGCGCTTCCAGATGGAGAGAGACACTGACCTCGTGATCATCCGTCTGGATTCAAGGCCGAGAGTGGTCCAGAAAGTGGCAGAGTCTCGCACGACAGCCAAGCAATGGGAGGAGTTTCAGAACGAGTTCAAGGAGCCTGACGCTGCTGGCGCAGGGACAGATCAGCTTGGGGCAATGGAGCTCGTTCTGCAGCAGTGCCAGGACAACCCGCGCGTGAAACCCGAATCAGTTGCGCTGCTCTACTTCTCGGACATGCTGGCGGAGCAGCCTGTCGGTCAGCGCGGCGTGTTCCGAGAATGGAGCGAGTTCGACTGGATAAGCCTAAAGGAGAAGGGGGTCTCGGCTGGCTTCTATGTGTTCCAGGATGCCACCCATCCGAAGGCGGCCGAGCATCGAAGAGTCGTCGAGGATCTGAAGGTGGCGAGCGTGGATGCCGGCGTGCTTGCCGACTGGATTGACAGCTTGACGCTGAAGGATGATCTCCAGCACGGCCGCTTCCGCGGGCCGGCATTCCAGTGATGAGCAGGACACAGCAAAGGGGAGCATGAGACGGTGAACACAGCGTCCAGGGCAATCCGCGGTCTGATCGAAGTGGTGGTCTGGTCTTCTCTGGCATATCTGACCTTCCGCGCGACAGAGCGCATGGGAATCGGGGCCGCCTATCTCCTCGCCGCCCTGACGGTTGTGGGCACGATGGTCGCTCTTGGGCAGACTGCGCGAGCGCTGGCTCCGGATCAAGCGCCGGCCGCAGAGAGCGAGTCTCCTGGTTCATCCGCAGGCCGCCTATTTGGACGGTGGGTGCCGCGGCTCTTCGTGCTGGCGATGACCCTGGCCTTTGCGATATGGGACGTCCATGCAATTCAGGCCGGGATTGTAGAGCAGAGAGGATCACAGTCTGTCGGATGGCTAGCATCCGGAGGATTCCTGGTCGTGTGTCTCTGGATGGTGCTGACAATGCGATCCTGCGCCCCACAGACAACCGGAAGAGAGGACGGGCCATGAGCGGGCTGGCCGGAATGGCATTTCTCGGGTTTCTCGGGGCCGCCCTGCTCATGGTGGGGATTTGGCTTGCGATTCGGATGCTCGTCCGCCGCTTCATGAGCCAGGATGCAGTCTTTGCCTTGGACCGTATTTCCTTCCTGCTAATTGCGGCGGGATTCAATGTGGCCTTCTGGTTCTACGCCTTCACGATCTCTACCGCTGGCTTCAAGCTGTTCGCCGCCGCAATCTCGAAACAGCCATCCGGTATTGCCGCCACGCTACTTCGCATCGGCGGTCTGATCGCAGGCGTCCCAGGCGGTCAGGTGAAGGCCCCTGCCCCCTATGAGTTGACCGGTTTCATTGTCGCAACCGCGAGTGTGGTGATGGGACATGTCGTACTCCAGTCGCTCCTGTGGCTATCGGAGTGGATCGGCCATGGTATCTCTGTTGAGCGTCTTCGCCTGCAGGCAGAGGCGCGGCAAGAAATCGCTGAAAGCGGCGTACTGCCTTACCCAACCGATGGTCATGGTAATGCCCATGCTGTCACCGAGTGGGAGAATGCCGTCGAGGAACGGGCCGACCGCATGGCGCTCTGGCAGGTGGGATGGCGTACTGCCGAACGCATCCTCGCGGTCCTAGCCGCCGCCCTGTTTTTCAAGCTGGTCGTCTTTGACTTCGACGTCCTACTGATGCAACTGCAGATGGCTGAGAGCTTTGGGCTCGTGACAACGGGAAGCGGCGTAGTGTCGCCGGCGGACATCCCGCCTCCTCAGGAGCTGTTCGCCAAAGGAGCCGGCAGCGCTGCCGTAGTGATGCAGGGGCTGAAGTGGTTCTACATCGCCGTCATCTTTATGTGCGCCTATGCGTGGCACCGGGCGTGGAGCGAGTACCGACGCTGGCAGGAGCGTAAC
>Ga0180438_10008523_pt1 | contig 13020 bp, 13 predicted proteins | sample SS_ome_12_FD_132455 | JGI IMG/M metagenome (GOLD analysis project Ga0180438, IMG submission 132455) | Hypersaline lake sediment archaeal communities from the Salton Sea, California, USA - SS_3_D_2 metaG | ecosystem: Environmental > Aquatic > Non-marine Saline and Alkaline > Hypersaline >...
GGTTTTGGGCGTATATCTGGCCTAAAGGTGACTCCTGCGCCATCGAAAGACCATTGGAAAGCAGCAGTTTGCAAACCTCGGAGGTCTTTGCGAGCGTTTTTCCTATCCCCCTGAACGCTTACAAACCAGGTTCTTGTCAGGAATTTGGTTTCTGTAGCTCTTCGATTACTGCCCCAGTCAAGGACGGGAGTACGGCCTCCACCGCCGGGCTTAATCCCTCTCGCCAACCGATCTCGGCTGGCTGAACGCCAAAGACCACTATCTTGGGCAAAGCGCGATCTAGCGCGTCAGCCAGCGCCAGGGCCTCGCTCAAGCCGGTGTTATGAAGCGAGAAGCTGTCCGCCGACATAGCCAGCCGAGCCTCGTCTAGTGTGAAACGGAAAAACTGGCCTGGCTCTTGTCCAGTGTCAGCAGCGTCTATGACCACTGTTCGCTCCCATCCTTCCAGCTCATTCAGCAGATCAAGCCCGGCATTTCCTACGTCCAGGGCCATTACCCCGTCCGGCAACCCACGACGGGTCAGTTCCTCTATTACTCGCGGCCCGACTCCGTCGTCGCCGCGCAGGGGATTGCCCAGGCCGAGTACCAGGGTGCCAGACGGCGGGTTGCGAGACTCGCCGTTTCGTCTATTCGCTGAATCTCTCACACAAACGTCACCGTCAAGAAGTGTGTCGAGCATGAGATGCAGGGATCGTAGGCCCGTACCAGCATCTCCATCATGAGCCGGATTTCCTCCTGCGGCTTGTCCAGAATCTGAGGCAAAAGCGCCTGCATATCGGCGTTCAGGTTGGCATAGTTCTGATTGGTGGGGATGATGCAGTTCGCCTTCACGCAGATGCCGTTTTCATCGTAGACATAGTTGTGGAAGAGGATGCCGCGAGGCACGTCGCATGAGCCAGTGCCCTCCCCGGCCTTCACGTCCACCTCCGGCGGCTCCTCGGGCTGGATGCCTCGAGTGAGCAGTTCATCTATGATCTCGATGCTATCCTCGATTGAGTGGACCATCTCCACAGCCTGGGCAGCAGAGTTCAGGAAGGTATTGGTGCAGATAGGTTTCATGCCCAACTTGGCTGCCGCTTCCTTGGCGCGAGGATGGAGCTGATCGTGGTTATTGTTGAACCGTGCTAGCGCGCCTACCATGTATGAGTCACGGTTATGCTTCGTCCACTTGGCCGTGGAAAAGGGTACACACCACTCGTTGGTCACCTTTCGGTAGTCCTCAATGGGGTAGGAAAAGCCGTCGGTGGTCACGATAGTACCGTCGATAAAGGCATACTCGTCGTCTTTCTTGAGGGAGATGTACTCCGTCTCCCGCTCAAACTCTGGCCAGGGGAGGGTGGCAAACAGCGCGATGGTCTCATCCATATCTGCGCGGGCGTCCACCAGACGGGCCTGCATATCGCGCAGGTCGGCCTCACTGGGCAGGTGCGTGAAGCCGCCGACGGCCATCGCGCAGGGATGGGTATGGCGGCCACCGATCATCGCACACAGGTCACCCGCTAGCTTCTTGATCTTCAGTGCCCGCTCCACAACAGGCCGATGAGTCTGCACCAGCGGGATGACAGAGCCGACCCCAAGGAAATCCGGTGCGACCAGGTAGTAGGTATGCAGGACGTGGCTGTCTATTATCTCGCCGTGGAAGTTGAGCTTGCGTAGCAGCACCGTTTGCACCGAGGGCTCCACGCCTAGCGCCTTTTCCGTGGCGCGCAGACTGGTCGTGGCATGGCCGATGCTGCAGATGCCGCAGATGCGGGATGTGATATGGCTGAGTTCGTAGTAAGGGCGTCCGCGCACGAACGCTTCGAAGAAACGAGGGGCCTCGACGACCTCGAAACGGCACTCCTTGATCTCGCCGTTCTTGACATCCACGACGATGTCGCCGTGCCCTTCGACGCGCGTTACATGGTGTACGTTGATGTTGACATTCACGGCGCTCATCTTCCCTCCTCAGCCATTCTTTCCTGTATCTGATACGTGTTAAACATCGTGAGACGAGACATCACTTTCTCAACAGTCAAACCAGCCTCGGCCAGCACATCTTTCATCGCGTTCTCGTTGGGATGCGGGATAAATCCGCGGCAACCCTCGCAGCCATCTCCATGGGTGGGACAGATGGCGTCGCAGCCAGCCCGCGTGACCGGCCCCAGGCAGAACTTGCCGATGTGGAACATGCATACGTTCTCCTTCAGCTTGCACTCGACGCAGACGGGGTAATCGGGAACAGGGGGTTTCTTGCCCACGAGCACTGCCTTGACCACCCGTATGAACTCCTCCCGATCGATGGGACAGCCTGGAATGACAGCGTCTACCTCGATCACGGCGCTGATGGGACGGGCCTCGTAGGTATTGTACCAACCCGCCTTATCCCCGTAGACCCACTGGCGGACGTCCTCCAGCGGATGCAAGTTCTTGAGGGAATTGACACCTCCCAAATGCGCACAGGCCCCCAGCGCGACGACGATGCCGGCCTGGGCCCGGATCTTCTCCAGGCGCGCTTCGTCGGACTTGCGGGTGCAGGAGCCCTCGACAAAGGCGATCTGGTAGTCCTCTCCTCTCTCGGTCATCGCCTCGCGGAACTGCACGATCTCGACAGCGTCGAGCAGGTCCAGATGGGTCTGGAGGGAGTCAATCACAGTCAGCTGGCAACCCTCGCAGCACGCAAAGTCGAAGAAAGCGACTTTTGGCTTTCCATTGTTCGTTGTATCGCTCATTACAGCGCCTCCTCGATGCCCTTGATCTGGGCGTAGGTGAAAACCGGTCCATCCTGGCAGCAGTACAGGTTGTTGATTTGACAGTGGCCGCACTTCCCCACGCCACACTTCATCCGCCGCTCCAGCGACAGGTATATCTGCGTCTCCGGGATGCCCTTACCCAGCAATTCCATCAGTACGAAGCGATACATGATGGGCGGGCCGCAGGTAACGGCGACGGTATTGCGCGGGTTGACGTTGATCTCTGGGAAGAGCGTAGTGATGACACCCACGTGGCCGTCCCACGTCTCGTCCCCTCGGTCTACGGTGATGCGACACTCAACATCGTCGCGGGCGACCCACTCATTCAACTCGTCGCGGAAGAGCAGTTCCTCGGGCCGCTTGGCTCCATAGAGGATAATCACCCGTCCAAAAGAACCACGCTCATCGAGCACCTGATTGATCAGTGAGCGGAGCGGGGCCAACCCCAGGCCACCCGGCGCGAAGAGCACGTCCTTGCCGCGCATCTTCTCCATCGGAAAGCCATGACCAAAGGGCCCACGGATGCCCACCCAGTCTCCTGCCTGCATTCCGTGCAGCGCGTTGGTCACGTCTCCCACTCGCCGCACACAGAGTTCGAAGGACCCATTGGAACGGCTAGGCGAGGAGGTGATGGAGATGGGAGCTTCTCCCACACCCAATACCGACACCTCTACGAACTGTCCCGGGTCGTGGCCCAAGCTGCGCCCGCCTGGCAACTCAATGGTAAACAGTTTTTCCAATGCGGTCATCTGGTCCACGTTGGCCAGGCGAGCCATCTCAGGTGTATAGATTGATGTCGTCATGATCTGTTCCCCCCTTACGCCGATCCGTGGATGGTGTTGAACCCGTCCACAATGCTGATGTTCGCCACGCAGGTGCGAATGCAACGACCACATCCCACGCAGCCCAACTCATCGAACTTCTCATAGATGTACTTTCCCTTGCGCATGAAGCGGTGGCGCTGGCGGGCTGAGCGGGCCTCGCGGAAATTCTCGCCGCCGGCCACGCGAGCGAACTCATCCAACTGGCAGGAATCCCAGCGGCGCCGTCTTTCTCCCTCGGTGAGCGCCATGTTCACCTCGTCGAAGACGTTAAAGCAGTAGCACGTGGGGCAGACATTGGTGCAGGATCCGCAGGCTAGGCATCGCTCGCCCAATTCCTCCCATAGCGGATGGTTGTAAGCCGTACTCAGGAGGGCCGGCAGTTCAGCGGCATCAAAGTCCAGGCGGTAGGTGAAGCGAGGCCACTTGGCGCCGAGCACCTCGTTCAGGCGACGCACGTCAGCGTCGGTCGCCTCGTTAGCTGTCCCGTAGCTGGAGAGAAGCTGCTCTCCGGCCTCGGTCGCCACATCCACCGCGTAGGCTGCTCCCAGGTCTGTCATGTGCAAATCATACCCGGTATCGGCGGCCAGTGTTCCCATGCTTTTGCAGAAGGAGTGTTCGTCACAGGGCTCTAGGCACTCCAAGCTGACGATGATTGTCTGCCGCCGTCGTTCCAGGTAGTGAGCGTCAGGATGTTCCTGGGAGAAAACCTCGTCCAATAGATTGATGGCGTGCAGGTCGCAGGTGTGCACGCCCAGAAGCACTGTCGGACTGGCGTCAATGGCCGTCTCTACGTGCGGCTCCTGCATCGTGAAAGTCGCCAGCCGCTCCTTCTGGGGCTGCAGCACCTTTTTCGGCGGTAGGATGGTCGTGTTGTAGTCAAGCCGCAATTGGGCTGGGTCAGTGATTGGTCCGAAGGCGAACTTGGGTCCCTTCGCCTGCGGCCCGATGACCCGATAATCGGCCATCAGCGCTTTGACCAGCGGTGCAAGCGCTCCCTTATCCACAATCATTAGGCTCATATCAGTCTCCTCGCATTGGTATATTGGCAGATCGGGGAACTGGTAGATTGATGGGCTGAGACCTGATGGCCTGTCTACCTACCAGTCTATCAGTCGCCGGTCTACTGAGTGTGTATGACAATCTCCAGGCGGGTGCCTACGCCCACCTTAGACTCTAATTTCATCTCATCGGCGCATGCGTGGATGTTGGGCAGGCCCATCCCTGCGCCGAAACCCATCTCCTGCACCCAGAGAGGGGCGGTAGAGAAACCTGGCTGCATGGCTCGCTCGATGTCCTCAATCCCCTGTCCCTTGTCCAGAGCCTCGATCGTGATGCGGTCGGGCCGCACCTCGGCGACGATCTCGCCCCCATCGCTGAAGATAACTATGTTCATCTCAGCTTCGTACGTGGCGACGGACACGCGGCGGATCACCTGGGGATGGATGCCTAACCGGCTCAACGTCTTCCTCAGCCCGCTGGATGCCCCCCCGGCCCGGGCTATGTCGCCTGCGGGCACACGATATCCGAACACGAGGGCGATATCGTCGGCAAGGATGTCCTCAAAGATATGGCTGGCACGATAGCGGTGAAGTTCCTCCTCGTGATAATCCACCTCCAGCCGCCTGAGCATCGCCTGTGCGATATCCCCTGGGGTGATAATGCCGACCATATCTCCCTCGCGATTGATGATGGGGAAACGACCGAACCCGAGTTTACTGAACTTGCTCACAGCGTGCACGAGGGGCTCGTCGGCGTAGAGGGTCACTGGCTTGGGGGTCATCCTCTCACCCACCGTGGCATCTACCTCGCGGGCCTTCAGGCTCTTGACCAGATCCTCGATGCTGATTATACCGACCATTTCTCCGGCTTCCACCACTGGCGTTCCGGAGATGCGGTTGGTGCGCAGTACCTCTCCGAATTCGTCCATAGTGAGATCAGGGGATACAGTGACTATATCCCGGGTCATGGCCTGTTCGACCCTGAGCTCGTAGGCCAAAGCCTGAAGCTTGGTGATCTCTTTCGTGGTATCCTGTTCCACGTCAGTGTACCCGATTACTTCTCCTCAAAAGCGTCACGCCACCGGCGTAGGGTGAGTTCGAACAGGCCACAACTGGGAAGCCCGGCCTGGTAGATTCGGCCACAGGTCTCGAACATCGTGAACTTGGAGGCCAGCAGTGGGATACCCTTTTCCTCAGCCAGGGAGATCGTCTCGGGTGGGGGAATCTTGCCGCGTACAAAGACGATGGCCCTTATGCCCGCCATTTCGGCTGTACGCACTACTTGAGGATTGGTCAGCCCGGACATCAACAAGGTCCCCTCATGGGTGAAGGCCAGTACATCGCTCATCAGATCGGCACCACAGCCCATCTGGACTTCTATGTCTAGGTCCACGTTCTTGGAGATCGCCTTGCCTTCGACGACCTCCAACACTTCGCGAAGCTTCATCTCATTCCTCCCAACTGAGCACTTGTCCGTCGAAAAACCTGTTCTATTGTACGCCGATCCAGACGGAAAATCGTCACAGGAGTGCTAGACCGTCTTTGAACAAGTACTGAGTATAGCACATCGCTGCACCGATGCCAATGTCGTTTGTCCGGTCTCGGTTGTGATGGGTCTCCTGACACGGAATCATTGTGGCGTGATCTACATATCCGGCGCCGCTGCCAGTATGCCGCTTTCCACCATCAATGCGAGGGTCTCCTGAGCCTCCGTCTCATCAAGCCGGCTGATGGCGAACCCAGCGTGAACGATGACATAGTCTCCTGTCTCGGCCTCCGGCACGTAGGCTAAGCAGACCTCGCGGGTGATCCCTCCAAAGTCTACTTTTCCCATCCGCATCAACCCTTCCGCGTCGATTTCAACTATTTCAACGATACGCCCCGGTATTCCCAGGCACATGCTCCTTTACCTCGTTTCTTAACCAAGCCAGCCAGTCGTCGATCCCTTCCCCTGTCTTGCAGGAGATAGGGAAAAAGGCCAAGCCAGGGTTGAGCGCTTCTACTCCCCGGCGAAAGTAGCCCACATCAAACTCAAAGGCCGCCAACACGTCCATCTTGTTCAGCATCAAGACATTCACTCCCCGATACATCACCGGATACTTGTAGGGCTTGTCGTCTCCCTCCGGCACGCTGGCGATGAGGACGTCTCGGTGCACACCCAGTTTGAAGCTGGCTGGACAGACCAGATTGCCCACATTCTCTATGATGAGCAAGTCTAACTCCGCTAGCGGGAGTTGTGGCAGCGCGCTCTGGAGCATTGGTGCATCCAGGTGACATGTGCCGCCAGTGTTAATCTGGACGGTAGGAACCCCGAGCGCGGCGATCCGGTCGGCGTCCAAGGTGGTGGCGATGTCGCCATCCACCGCGCCGATACGGAGCTCCTCCTTCAGCGCCTCTACCGTGCGCATGATCAGGCTGGTCTTGCCGGCCCCTGGGGAGGCCATGATATTGATAGCAAAGACCCCCGCTGAGTCTAGCCGCGCATGATTGGCAGCGGCCAACTGATCGTTGGCACTCAGAATCCGTTCCACGACGGGTACACGCACAGTCATGTGGTCCTACTCTACCTCGATACTCTCCAGTCGAAACTCGTCCCCGCCAGCGGCGACGACCCGTCTCTCACGACAAGCGGGACAGGCGTAATCACGCCCGTCTAGGGGGAACGTATGGCCACAGGCCAAGCAGCGTAGGGTGCCTGGCACGCGCTCGAAGTGTAACTGAGCCCCTTCAGCGATGGTATCCCGGCTGACGATATCCCAGTAGAACTGCACCGAATCGTCCACGATGCTCGCCAGTTCCCCAATGACCAAGTTTAGCCGGGTGATGCGCTGGGCACTGGCGCGCTCTGCGTGGCGCAGTGCGATTTCCAGCAGGCTCTGGGTGATGGATAGTTCATGCATCGATGTTTGTGCCCACGAGGCGCAAAGTGGGCTCGTAGACTGCCGTCATTATACCTGAATCAACCTCAATGCACAAACAACTGTACTCCTCTCTGAAGTAGAGACCTGCGTCGAGGGCAGACTGGCTCTCGCTCATCCCCAAGTGTGGCTTTGCTTGATCTCTGCTTCTACTCATCACATCCAATGCAACAAGCATTTGCTTGACACATCTCAGCCACATAGTATAATCTACAGGGCATAGCAGTTGCTTTTCCTCCACTATAGTTGGAGCTTATGGAGTAGTTGGAGCTTATGGAGGCCGACCTGTACGTTGTGCATCCACAAGTTGGGCTCATCGGGCATGCTTCATGATAAGAGTACGTCGCGGAGACCGGCACAATGTTCAGGTATGCCCTACCTGTACTCCGACAACCATGCGGGACAAGTCCACGCTTTTGATGTCCTGCAACCACGGGCTTCCTTGCCTGTTGTTGGCTGTCTGAGGAGACCTCGACCATTTGCTGATGGGCCGGATGGAGGTTTCCCTTTTGATTGGTTTGAGGCGTGAGGCAAGAGCAGGATGCTTCGGTACTGTTTCTGGATTCCGCAATGAGAGGTGTAGACAAGGAGGTGATGTCGTACATTTGAGGTCTGCTCTGTTCTCAAGTACTACTTGGCAGTAAGTCATCGAACTTAGAAGAAGGAGGTATGCTGAGATATGAGACTCAGCCGAAGAGAATTCCTGAAGCTCACGGGAGCTGCTGCTGGCGGGCTGATGCTTCCCCGCGGCGTCTCCGCGGCCTCGCTGGCGGCTCGTTTCCCGCTGCACAAGCCTGTCGGCGAGACGCCCACCATCTGCTGTTTCTGCGGGGTCGGGTGCGGAGCCATCGTCGCAGCCCAGGGTAATCGGGTGGTAAACCTGGAAGGTGATCCTGACCATCCCATTAACCAGGGATCGCTGTGCAGCAAGGGGATGGCCTTGGCCCAGCTCAACACCGTGGATGGCACGGTCAATCCTCACCGCTTGCAGAAGGTCAAGTATCGCGCCCCGGGTTCCGATACCTGGGAGGAGAAGGACTGGCATTGGGCCATCGAGACGATCGCCCGGCGCATCAAGGACACCCGTGACAAGCACTTTATCGAAGCCGATGGCGAAGGCCGCACCGTCAACCGGCTGGAGGCCATTGCATCGCTGGGTGGCGCGGCGTTGGACAACGAGGAATGTTCGCTGATCATCAAAGCGATGCGCTCGCTTGGCCTGGTGTATATCGAACACCAGGCCCGTATATGACACTCCGCTACTGTTGCGGCTCTGGCAGAGTCGTTCGGTAGAGGAGCAATGACCAATCACTGGTGTGATCTCCAGAACAGTGATTGCATCATGATCATCGGCAGCAACGCTGCCGAGAATCACCCGATTTCCTTCAAGTGGATCACCAAAGCCATTGAGGAGAACGGTGCCACGTTGATCAGCGTGGATCCCCGCTTCACCCGCTCGTCGTCCAAGGCCGACATCTACGCCAAGATGCGCTCTGGCACCGACATCGCCTTCGTCGGCGGGATGATCAAATGGGTGCTCGATGATATAGACGCTCATCCTGAAAGATACAACATGACCTACGTCACCGAGTACACCAACGCGGCCTTCCTGATCGATCCAGAGTTCAAGACCGCTGCCGAGAACGATGGCAAGTTCTCCGGCTTCCAGATGGCGGAGGATATCCCCAGCATCGGGCAGTTCGGCAAGTACGACAAGGCCACCTGGAAGTGGCAGACGGACGGGGATGGCATCCCGCTCAAGGACAAGACGCTCAGCGATCCCAACTGCGTCTTCCAACTGCTCAAAAAGCAGTTCGCGCGCTATACGCCTGATATGGTCTGCAGCGTCACCGGCACGGATAAGGAGACCTATCTCAAGGTATGTGAGACCTACGCCAAGACCGGTGGGATCGGCAAGAGCGGCACCATTATGTACGCCATGGGCACCACGCAGCACACTCATGGCACGCAGAACATCCGTGCCTATGCCATCCTCCAGTTGCTGCTGGGCAACATCGGTGTGGCGGGCGGTGGCATCAACGCGCTGCGCGGCGAGTCTAACGTGCAGGGCTCCACCGACCACTGCCTGTTGTTCCACATATTACCAGGCTACCTCAAGCCGCCGGATGCCGCAGAGGCGACACTTCAGGATCACCTGGACGGTCGGGCGGCGGCCTTTGCCACCTCTGACCCCAAGAGCGCCAGTTGGTGGCTGAACTATCCCAAGTATCTCGTCAGCCTGCTCAAGAGCTGGTACGGCGACAATGCCACAGAGAGCAACGAGTTTGGCTATCAGTGGCTGCCCAAGCTCAATCCCGGCACCAACTACTCCCACATCTCCCTGTTCGAGGCTATGGAGGCTGGCATCATCAAGGGGATGTTCTGCTGGGGGCAGAACCCGGCGGTAGGGGGTCCCAACTCCTTCGCCGAGCGACGGGCGCTCCAGAACCTGGAGTGGCTGGTGAGCGTGGATCTGTGGGAGACCGAGACCTGCGCCTTCTGGCAGGAGCCCGGCTTGGACCCTGCTGACATCCAAACCGAGGTATTCTCACTGCCCGCGGCGGCCTCCTATGAGAAGGAGGGGACTATTGTCAACAGTGGGCGTTGGAGCCAGTGGCGTTGGAAGGCGGTCGATCCACCCGGCGAGGCGATGGGCGACCTGGAGATCATCTATGAGCTAATGCTCAAGATGATCGAGCTCTACGAGGCTGAGGGCGGTCCCGTGGCCGATGCCGTCACTAACCTGCGCTGGAAGGGCTGGTACGACGCCAACCCGCTGCCGCGCGGTGCCGATAGCCTGGTCGATCTGGTATCCCGCGAGATCAACGGCTGGGCCGAGGCGCAGTTGCTCAATGAAGATGGCTCGGTCCAGTATGAACAAGGCCAACTAATGGCTTCCTTCGGCCACCTGAGGGCTGATGGCTCTACCTCGTCCTCCAACTGGCTCTACACCCAGTCGTACACGGAGGTAGAGGGCGAGGGTGTGAACGCGGGGGAGAAGAACAGGCAGAAGTGGCGCGACAACACCGACTACCACCCCGCTGGCATCGGCCTCTACTCCAAGTGGTCCTGGTGCTGGCCGGTCAACCGGCGCATTATCTACAACCGTGCCTCAGTTGACCTGAACGGCAGCCCGTGGGATCAGGAGGACTTTGTTGTCCGCTGGTTGGACGCGGAGGCCAAGTGGGAAGGAGACGTGCCCGATGGCGGCTGGCCGCCAATGAGCATGGAGGGCACGCGTTATCCCTTCATCATGAAACCAGTGGGCTTTGCTCACTTGTTTGGACCTGGTCTGGCTGAGGGACCATTCCCCGAACACTACGAGCCGCTGGAGAGCCCTCTGAGCGACAACCCGTTCTCCGGCACAAAGCGCAACCCGGCCATCAAGGTCTGGCGGCCGGAAGAGACCGCCGATCCCAAGGACTATCCGATCGTGTGCACCACCTACCGGGTGACCGAGCACTGGCAGGCGGGCCAGATGACGCGCAACCTGCCTTGGCTGGTCGAGCTGATGCCCCAAATGTTCGTCGAGATGAGCGAAGAACTGGCGGCCGAGCTGGGTGTCTCCACCGGGGAGTTGGTCACCGTCGAATCGATGCGTGGTCAGGTGCAGGCTACGACCATCGTCACCAAGCGCTTCAAGCCATTCCAGTTGAACGGTCAGACCGTGCACCAGATCGGCCTGCCATGGCACTGGGGCTTCACTGGCCTGTGCGTCGGTGACAGCGCCAACAGGCTCACCCCCCACGTAGGCGACGCGAACACGATGATCCCGGAGTACAAAGCGTTCCTGGTCCGGGTTAAGAAAGGGGGTGCATAATGAGCAAGGCTGTACTCGTCGATCTCGTCCGCTGTATGGGATGTCGCGCTTGTCAGGTAGCCTGTAAGGCGTGGAACGACAATCCTGGCGAGGTGACGCTGTGCCTGGGTTGTTACGACAACCCACCGGATTTCTCGGGCGATACCTGGAGCCTGATCCGGTTCGACGAAGTGGAAAACGAGGGGAATCTGAATTGGGTCTTCACCAAGCGCCAGTGCATGCACTGCGTGCATCCAGCCTGTGCGTCGGCCTGTCCAGTGAGCGCGCTTGAGAAGCAGCCCGACGGGCCCGTGGTGTACGATGCCAAGAAGTGCATCGGCTGCCGCTACTGTATGATCGCCTGTCCCTTCAATGTGCCCCGCGTCAACTGGGGTGAGGTCCTGCCCGAGATCAAGAAGTGCACGTTCTGCTCTGATCGCCAGAGCAACGGGCTGGAACCGGCCTGCGTCAAGGCCTGCCCGACCGATGCGCTCGTCTATGGCGAGCGCGCGGCCCTCATCGCGGAGGCCAAGGCACGGATTCAAAGCCGTCCTGGCAAGTATGTGAACCACATCTATGGCCTGGAGGAGGCTGGAGGGACATCCTGGATGTACCTCTCCCCGGTCCCCTTCGAAGAGCTGGGCCTCCCCGAGCTCGATTCGGAGCCTGTTCCGGAGTTGAGTGAGAGCCTGGCCGTCTATGGCACGCCCAGTATGCTCGTTGGCGTGGCGGCACTGCTTGGAGGCATGTACTGGTTCACCAAGCGCCGGGCCGAGGGAATGGCGGAGCAGAAGTAAGGAGGAATGGTTATGACAACAGCAACGAAAACAAAGGAAAGAGTGTCTTTCTCCATCGTAGACCTGATCCTGGCGGCGATAGTCGTGTTTGGAGCGGTGTTGGGCATCGTCAGGCTGGTACAGGGCCTGGGTGCTACGACCAACCTGAGCAGCGCCTATCCCTGGGGAATGTGGATCGCTTTCGATGTCTTTACCATTCCCTTCTCCGCCGTGGCTTTTACCCTGGCTGCCGTGGTACATATCTTCAACCAGGAGAAATATCACGGTCTCTCTCGCTTCACCGTCCTGGCTGGCTTCCTTGGTTACCTGATGGTGATACTAGTCCTGGTGATGGACATCGGGCGCTGGGACCAGTTCTACAGCATACTGCTGCCGTGGCGCTGGAATCTCCACTCCTTCATGTTTGAGGTCGCCATGTCCATCACCATGTACTTTGGAGTGTTGGTTCTGGAGATGCTCACCATCGTCTTTGAGCGCGGTGGGTCACCAGTGGTAGAGTGGCTCAAGCGCTTGATCGTTCTGATCGCAGGCGTTGGCGTGCTCCTCTCCTGTGTGCACCAGGGTTCGATGGGCGCGGTCTTTGTCATCCTGCGCCATAAGCTGGAGGCCTTGTGGTGGACGCCTATTCTGCCCGTGCTGTTCCTCACCTCCGCTCTGTTCACTGGGCTCTCCGTGGCTATCTTCCTGGGTGTCATCACCTGGAAGGCACTGGGCAAGCCAGCTCCGATGGAACTACTGCAGGGCCTGGTCAAGTGGGTGGTCATCATCCAGGTGATCTACCTCGTCCTCAAGCTCGGGGATCTGCTACTTGCCGGCGAGTTCGGGCTGGTATTTGGGAGCGGTCGGTACAGTCTGCTCTTCCTGGCGGAGATCATCATTGGCGTGATCGTGCCTCTGGTTATCTTCACCACCGGTGCGAGGGAGAGCGAGAGTGGATTGCTGGTCGGAACAA
>Ga0180438_10008525_pt1 | contig 13019 bp, 18 predicted proteins | sample SS_ome_12_FD_132455 | JGI IMG/M metagenome (GOLD analysis project Ga0180438, IMG submission 132455) | Hypersaline lake sediment archaeal communities from the Salton Sea, California, USA - SS_3_D_2 metaG | ecosystem: Environmental > Aquatic > Non-marine Saline and Alkaline > Hypersaline >...
ATGAAGTACATCATCGAGGTGAAGTTTTCCACCAGAGCGTCGATGTAAGCCATCGAGATCCCGTTGTGGACCATGTGCCGCAGGTGCATCGAGATCGTGTAGGCTTGCAGCTCCCACCGCGTGCGCCAGGGGTCTGGTATCTGCGGGATGAAGTGCAGGCCGCTGATGATGAGCCAGAGCGGGATATACAGCGCCTTCCACCAGCCGGGCACCCAGAACAGCGGTATCCACCCGAGCAGGAGCAGCGCGATGCCCTGGGAGATGATCCACAGGTAGAGGTAGCCAAACAGCACCCGGGTCCACTTCATGGCCTGGAGCACGTGCTTGATCTCGTGGCAGAGCGTCCGCCAGTTGCCGAACTTCTTGGCGTCGTCCCCGTGGTGGGTCGCCATGGCCACCGTGAACCCGAGCGTGGTGTTGAAACGCTCGTTGTAGGCGTCCTGCTGGTCCTTCGGGTAGACGATGTTCAGGATCCAGTTGATGATGTTGTGGATGGCGTAGGCGCTCTTGGGCCCGACCCGGAGCTTCGGGGTCAGCTCCTTGGTGGCTCGCGCTTGGATGGCTTGGAAAAGGGCGACGTTATCGACGGCCATAAGACTACCTCCCGTGGAGGTAGACTAAGCCCTAGCGGACGCGCTTCAGGATGTCCTCCCAGACCTTGATCTCGGCCTCCCACTCCTTCTTCTCGTGCTCCTGGACCGGGACGGGCTTGTTGTTGATGGTCATGACGACATCGCCAGAGATGCGCCCCTTGAGGAACTTGATCTTCATGGGGACGATGACCTTGAGCACCCGGAAGTCGGCCTTGGGGAAGTCCTTGACGAATTGCAGCATGTCCTGCTCATCGCTGTACTCGTGGACGCCAGACCACTGCACGTGGCCCTTCTCGTCCAGGTACATGCAGCCTCCGAACTTGGAGTAGGTGCTGGCCTTGGGCTTGTTCCAGCGCTGGGTCTTGGGGTTGAGCGTCTGGCCGACAAACCGCCAGCCCTTCTTGCCCTTGTCCTCCAGCCAGAAGCGCTTCTTGGTGCGGTGTCTGCCGTAGGGGTAGTCGTCCACGACGTAGGCTTTGTCCGGGCTATCGTGGCCGTAGAGCGGCGTCACGACGCGAGCCTCGACCATCCCGGCGGCCTCGCGTAGCTCGTTGTCTCCAGCTTGTCGTATATGCTCGCTGACTTTCATCGCGACCTCCGGCTGCGTCAGACTAAACCACCTGAAACATCGGGACCGTGTAGGTGGCCACGACCGTCCCACTGAACTGGTCCACGATGCGCGCCGAGCTGACGCGGCAGCGGTCTCCCAGATGCTCGTTGCAACCGCCCGGCTTCAGCGCCTCGTTGAAGCGCTCGACCCACTTGGCTAGGTTGGCCTCGGTCGGGTTGCCGTAGCCCGAGTAGGGACCACGCCTACGACAGCGCCACTCCATCCCGCCGACAGTGTTGGTCTCGATGGTGTACTTGACCGGATAACTACGTCCCATGACTGCCTCCCTAGTCTCTTCCGTGGTAGCCGTGGGACTTGCGCTCGATGTACCCGTTACAGGAACACACGCCGTTGCGCTTGGCCGCCGCTGCCTCGGTGTATTGCTTGTCGCACTCCAAACACTGGTGAGTGCGCCTGGTTTTCTTGCCGTCCAGTCCGATGTGATAACTCTTGCCGGTCTTCGCCATCTCATCACCTCCGTGCCACTCTTATATGGTAGCAATTCGGGGGTGATTGTCAAGTGTATATCACATGGTTTATGTTAATTGTCAACCCGTTTGACTGGGACTTCGAAGGAGGTAGGGAGGGGCTTACTACGGAGCCGGCACCAGAGGCGCGTGTACCAACGGATCCCAACTGTGCGCGTCGTGACCAGCTGGATGCTGTCGTCAGGAGTCTGGAGGCGGGTGCCTGAAGGGATCACCACACGGGTGTCTCCTTCCGTCATGAAGGTCACCTTGCCGTCGTAGGCCGGGTTGAAGATCCCGATCAGGCACATGACTATGAGGCCGACAGCTGCCACGATAGCAATCCATTGGTTGCCCCAGCTGCCAAGAGCCCAGAACAAAGCCGTGTTCAGGAGGAACATCAGGACTAAGTTCTGCCAGAGAATTCTACGATGGATTCTGCGCATCGGGTGAGTCTACTATATCACTGAGCCCCGACACCAGGATTGGTCTCTTGTAGACTCCAGCGATGTCGGCCTTCGGATCCCCAGGGACCACATTCACCCCGAGAGCGCTCTTGAAGTCCCACCACTCCTCGGGAGTGAACTCGATGCCCTCCACCATTTTGTGGAAGTAGTACCGGTTGCGTAGCCCGGAGACCATCAGCGGGATCTCCTTTTCGAAGAACCGCAGACAGTGCATGAACAGCCCCTTGATCTCCCATTGGGCATGGTCGTTGAGCGCCCGGCCGCACTTGACGTGGCCAATGACGTGACGCCACATGCGCCAGTTGTAGGACACGTACACCTCCGTCTTGCAGGCGTTGGTCAGATGGCTGCGAGCGTCCTCGCTCGGGATCCCACGGTCGCGGGATCGCAGGTACGCTTTGTAGGCGTGGAGCTGATCTCGACACCACTCGAATCCATTCTCGACCTGCTCCCGAGACAGGTTCTCCCGCTGGCCGATCGCAGCGAGCACATCCAGAAGAGACTTCTGGTCGCAGATCATCGAGCCATCGCTCGTCTCGTAGACGACCTTCTCCCAGAGTCCTTTGGACCCCATGATGCTCGGAGGCATGATGACGAACAGCCGCTTGTTCTCATCTACCTGCTTTTTCTCCGAGGCGTAGTCGCAGAAGCGCTGGCTCTCCTGGGTGATCGCTGCCAGACGGTGCCTGACAAGCTGGTGGGACATCGATCGGGAGCCAACGAAACAGGCAGTGAACCCTGCGTGCTCCAGGATCGACTCGTGGCCATAGTCGATGGCGATCTTGTTGATGAAGGGCTCGGCAGAACCTTCCTTGATCCGACCCTCCGACTTGTGTGAAACACGGCCACACTCTTCGATGAGCTTCATCCCCCGTTGCGCCCACTCCGGGTCGTGCTTCGGGGTGATCATCTCCACGTGAGGTGGCATGATTGCGATTCCAATCATTGGTATCTCCTGGTTATTTTGTCAGTTCTACGATGGATCTCAGAACGGGAAGAACAGCAGAGCCCGGGGAGGTCTGAACGATAGCCAGCTCAGCCTTGCGTCTGATCTTCATCAGACGCCGGGCAAACTCTTCTTCGCCAAGTCGTGGAGGCTCTGTCTGGCTCCCCTTGCTGCCAGGCACCAGGTAGTACTCGTGGGTACCCTTCTCAGCGCCCTCGCGGCGTCTTCGTTGGACATCCCATCCACCAAACTTGGGTTTGCGTAGGTCCCTGATCCGGGCCGAGACAGAGGCTTGCGGATATTTGAGGGCCTCTTCTAGCTCTGCCAGGGTATGCCAGCTGGGGTTGGCGATCAGATAACGACGCACGTCCGAGAGCTGGCGCTTCAGGCGTGTCTTGTCCTTGTCCCTCTCGTAGGTTTCTCCGTCGAAAGGCATTGTGTCACGCGGTCGCCTTCAGTACGGCCAGATCCAACACCACGTCGGCTGGCATGATGTAGCTCTTGGCCTCCTGCATAGCTTTGCCGAACACCTCCAGGCAGTGGATGGCGTCGCCGAGCTTGGCTTTGCGGAGACCCTTGAACTGGTTCAGGTAGTATTGGTTGACCAGCTGCTCGTCGATGAGCATGCGGATGAGGGCCTGGAACATCTCTACAACCGAAGCCAAGAAACGATCAGGCTCGTCGATGTCTTTGTAGAGTCTGAAGCAACGTGCTTCGTCCTTTTTCAGCAACGCGGTAATGAACGAAATCACCAGCGTGGTTGGAGCTGAAGAGGTGACATCCTCAACCAAGAGCTGAAGCTCCCCCTTGCCCACGTCCGGGTGGGACATGACTTGCTGGAGGTACATCAGCGCCTCGCGCGGGTGGCCCCCAGACGCCGTGGCAATGTAGGTTGCCGCCGTCTTGTCGAGCTTGAAGTCTTCCCGACTGGCGACATTGGCGAGCCACTTGGCCAGCACAGGCTCCGCGATGTTTCGTAGCCCTACCGGGGAGCACCGAGAGAGGATGGTCTTGGGCATCTTCTCGGGGTTCGTGGTGACGAGAATGAAGCAGCAGGTCTTGGGAGGCTCCTCGAACAGCTTGAGTGCTGCCTGGTATGCTTGCGGGGTCAGCGCATGGCTTTCGTCCATGATGACCACCCGCTTCTCGAAGCGAGGGGCAAGAACCGCGATGCTCTGGAGTCTGCGGATAGTCTCGATCCCTCGTTCTTCGGCTGCGTTGATCTCCTTCACATCCGGATTTCGGGGCTCAGCCGTGCAGGACTTGCACTTGCCACAGGGATCGTATCCGTCAGGATCCTGGCAGTTGATGCGCCGGGCCAGAATGCGGGCGATGGTGGTCTTGCCTGTGGACCGTGGGCCATTGAGCAAGACCGTGGGCGGCACACCCTTGTCGATCATGCCTTTCACGACGTTGACGGCAGCCTTCTGGCCAACCACTTGGGAGAGCTTCTTGGGTCTATATTTGTCAGTCAGTGCGATCATGGTCACTCCGGTTGCACTCTCTTTACCAGGTCCCGGGCGAACCTCATGCCACGCTTGACCATCTTTTCATCCCAGCCTTTGGTCTTCTCCAGGTAGCCCCGCATGCCTTGGAGCAAAAACTTGGCGCTGACCATCGCGTGCACGTCTTTGATCTGCTGAGAATCTTGAGGGAGCGCTGTGGATCCGATCTGAACCACGCATGGAGGCAGAGGGTGTGGAAGGTCTTCTGGTCGAACAGTGAGCTTCACGTAGGCATTGGGCCACTCTTCGGGCACCTCGGTCAGCTCGACCATTGGTTTCGGGCTGGTGATCTCGATGAACTTGGGCCGCTTTTTGGTGGCGAGATCAACAACGAGGACGCCCTTGGGTAGCTTCTCGTCAAAGCGGGTTTGGTAGGGTGCCCCTGGATACCAGGCGTTGCTGGCCATCTTCTGGAGCTTGTGGATGTCGCCCAGCGCCCAGTAGGTAATGGTCTGGTTGAAAGCGGGAAGCTTAGCGTACTTGTCTGTGTCCCCTACGAATCCGTTGTCGAGTAGCGCGCCGTGGAAGAACTCGTGTGCCAGACCAACCACGGGGCCCTCCCAGTCTTCGGGGATCTGGTCCAGAAAGTGCTGGGTGAGGAAACCCATCTCGACGCTGTTCCAGTCGTTGTAGGGTAACGCTACCCACCAGACACCCTTGAACTCCTCGCCAGTCGGCTCGTCCCAGACGCGATGGCCAAACTTTGGGGCGAGCCCAGTCAGCCAGTTCAGCGCAGTCTGCTCGAACTGGCGTCCCCACTTGTCGTGGTTGCCTGTGATTGACACGATGGGAACAGGACAGCGTCTGAACAACTCGGCGACCAGAGCCCTCTCCTCGTGATTCGGAGTGGGACGATCGAACCAATCGCCAGAGACCACCAGGATGGAACACTTCTCGGCCTTGACAACTTGTAGGATGTCGCGAAATACGAGACGGGCACGCTTGAGGTTGTCAGGGTATCTGCGGCAGCAGCCTACATGGAGGTCGGCCGCATGCAGGATCTTCATTTTCGTCCGCCCTTGACTCCCTGTTTCACGCCAAAGTAGTCGCAGGCTTCGTCCACGTACTCTTCGGTCTCCTGGTCACGAACGTTGACCCTGCGGTCAATGGTTTGCCTGAGCGTCCGTCTAGCTACCGTTCGAAACATACCCTCGACACGATCGACGAGTGCCTTGCGGACCTTAGCTGGATCATCGCCTTCCTCCAGCTCCCAGGTCTCGCCCCAAGTCGGCGTGATGCTCTCGAAGTCACCGATCTTGATCGCGTCCCGCTTGCTGTATTCGATCCGGATCGGCTTAGCCACGGGTCTCTTCCTCCTCCCACGTCTCGACCTTTCCCTCGTAGGAGAAGAACTTCTCGTAGGTCACCATACGCTTAGCGATCTCGAAGCACCGATCGATGTACTTGGACTTGCGCATCAACTCGCGCGCTCGCTTGTACTGAAACTTCTTCTCCCCGAGCCGGTAGTAGGCTCCGTCCTTTTTGATCTGGCCGGTAGTTGTCAGGAACGTCAGCCTATCGTGGAAGCGGTCATATCCCCGACCCAGGATAAGTCGTATGTCGTCAGCCTTCTTGAACGGGTCAGCCATCCTGTTCTTCTTGACGAATAGAGAACCCTTGGCGGTGCCCTCGGGCAACCCCGACTTGCTGTTCTTGCCAGCTGCTCGGCCCATCCTGATGAAGATGCGGCAGTCTGAGTAGAACTTGAGCGCGTAGCCGCCAGCATCGTCCTCGTCGTCCACGAAGAACGTCCCGATACCACTGGTCCGGAGTGGGTTGGTGGCCACCAAGACCGCGCCTGCTCGGCGCACCTGGCGCCTGAGCCGTTTCTGCCAGGTCGAGTGCATCCGGGCGTAGACGCCGATGGGGTTCTTCTCGTCGTTGATGGCCTCCGAGTCGAATGCCTCGTAGCTGTCCACCAGGACAATCGTCTTGGGTGGGGTGTTTGGATCGGTGTCCTTGGGCAGCGCGTCAAGTAGACGGCCAGCCATCCGATAGAACTCCTCGCCGGTTTCAGGATCCAGGTAGTAGTACCCACGAGATCCATCGTCGAGGCGGTACGACTCGTCGAGCAGGATGCCCTGACGGATCATGTACTGTCTGGCGCTGGAATGCTCCATGTCGAAATGGAAGATGCGAACGCCTTGGATCTGGGATGCAGCGATTGCCTCCTGGAGCAGCGTACTCTTGCCATGGCCAGAGTGTGCCAGCAGCGTGTACATCCTGCCTTTTCGATAGCCTCCACAGGTGATCAGGTCGAGCATGAACAGCCCGGTGTGGATGCAGTTGCGTGGGTGGGAGACTTGAACAGGGAGCGCTACTGGGTGCTTCATCTTGGTCAGGACCTCTTCCAGACTCTTGTCGAGGTCCCGGGCTGCTTTCGTACGTGTCTCCCCTTTGTTGGCACGTGTTCGTGGTGCTGGAGTCTCGGCTCCCTTCTTTGAAGTCGCGAGTTTCTTCGCCGGAGCCTTCTTTGCGGCCGGCTTTTTCTTCGCCGCAGGCTTCTTTTTGGTGGTCATCCGAGTCTCCTCAATGCGCCGACAACGGCTTCAAGGGTGATGTCTCCCTCCAACGAGTACACGACATCTTCATCCAGCATGAAATGCAAGCAGGGGACCCGACTAACCTCGGGCTCAGCCGCGTTTACCTGGCACACCTCTAGCTCAACACCAGGGGGTACCACGCGGCTCCAACTTCGTGAGGAGAGCCGTGCCCGCTCGCTAGGCGGGTCGCCCTGCTTGACCCATAAGATAAGATGTCTAGTCCTCGTCATCGGCGGCTAGGTCCATGCACTCGTCCCTATGCTTGCAGACGGTGCAGTCCTCCGTGTCGTCGTCCCCCATATGCCCGTAGCACTTCTTGTGCTTAGGACACTTGCTGCCCTGTTTTGCCTTGTTGTTACAGGCTGGGCCAGAGTCGTCGTCTCCGTCGTCTCCGTCGTCATCGTCGCTAGACCGACGCCGACGGGAAGACCGTTCGCGATCCCTCTTTTTGTTGTTGCTGCGCTCGCGAGATCTCTTGTTGCCCCGATTCTTGGGCTTTTCATCGTCGTCGCTGAAGTCCCCATCATCGTCCCCGAAATCTCCGTCGTCGTCGAAGTCGCCCTCGTCTTCATCCTGTGATCGACGGTTTCGTTGACGGGTTTTCTTGCCCTCCCGCTTCCCCCGCTTCGGCTTCTCGTCCTCTCCGTCGTCGTCCCCGAAATCATCGTCGTCCCCGAAATCATCCTCGGGGTCCGCATCGTCTTCATCGCGCGACGGCCGACGGCGCCGATTCCTCGGCTTGCTCTCGGGCTCGTCGTCGTCCCGAGACCGACGCCGTGGGCTCCCCCTACGCCTACGACGACGATTGCCTCCATCGTCATCACCATCGTCGTCCCCCTTCTCCTGATCCCTCTCTTCCAAGCGAGCGATGGCCTCATCGACCTTCATGCGCTTGAACTTCTGCTTGGTATCAGACAACGAGGGTGGAACGACGATCTCCATGAGGTCTTGTAGCTCGAAGGAGAAAACCTTGCCGGCGTAGTCACTGTCGGCGTTTTCGGGGATCTTGACCTTGACCATCGTGGAGTCGTTGAGCAGCTTGACCGGCAGCCGGTCAGCCTTGGAGAAGGACCATCGCAGGGCCGGGTCGCTGTTGTTGGGGTCGTAGCTGACCTGAACCACGCGGCCGTACTTGCTGTGGCCCATCGGCTGGGGGGTACCCTGCACCTTGTTGAACTTGGACAGGTTCGCCAGTTTCTTCCGCTCGCGCGAACCGACCTCGAAGATCTTGAGCGCGCGGCTCTTGTCCCCAAGAAACAGGGCCTCCACGTCGATGACCCAGAAGATGCCCGACTCGTTCGCGTGAACGTCCCGGTCGCAAGCCGGACACTCGCGCTCGTCGTCCATGGCAGACGCTTGGAGGTCCCACCGCAAACACATCTGAGGGAAGAACCTCACAGCGTTCTTGCCCTTCTTGATAAATGGCACCCAATGCAAGGCCATCGGGAGAAAAGCGTTGATAAAACGTACCTCGCGAACATCGCCGGCTTTGAACTCCAGAAGGAGATCCTTGTTCTCCTCTTGCCAGGACTTCGTGAACCCAACGTTGCCCACATCATCGAAGGTCTTCATGCCCATAGGTCATCATCTCCGTTCCGTTGTAAGACCTCTTTACAACATCGTTTGGAGCACCCTGAACTGGCGCTCTCGTTCGTTTTGCTGCTCGGCCTCGGACGTGTTGCAACACGCTCTTTCCAACAGCCCGTGGCGAAGCATCACGACCTGCCGCAGATGCCGGGGCAACGTTTTCAGGTCGATCACAGGATCGTCATTTCTCTCTTGCTCGGCCTCGACCTCGTCCACCAGGAGCACGTCTTTGGTGGCAGACAGTCGGCGGATTCTCTGAGCCCGGGGGCTCTGGTCTTCTTTACCCGACTCGCGCTCCTGCCGAGCAATTTTTGACTCCTCTTCCAGCACGCTGTGGCTGACCTGGATGAGGGGCATCTTGCGCGAGATGTACATCAGAATTGCTTGGCGAATCCAACGACTTGCAAAGGTAGAGAAGGTGGAAGGGTGAACGTTTCCATCTGCATCCACCGCGTTGTAGCGTTCAGTCGCGTGCAACAGGCCGGTTGACCCGATCTGGAAGAGGTCCTGGCGGATGTCCTCGGTAAAACCGTGAGAGCTGGCAGCCCTCCAAACGAGAGGGAGGTAGGCTGTGCAGATCTCCTGTCGAAAGGCCAGATACTGGCTGTGGTAGGCCAACACGTGTGTCCGGGTCGGGCCGTGGCTCACAGAGGCATTCTCCACCCAGCTTCGAAGCGTGTCGCGATAGAAGCCCAGAGAGCGTAGCTCCAGGAGAAAGTGCATCCACTCGACCTCCTCCTGGAGCCACAAGCGCGCCAGCTCCATGAGTCTTGTCAAGGGGAATTTTAGATCTTTACGTGTAAACCAACGGCGTCCGTGGCTAGTGCCCGTTACGTCTTTGATGATGGGGATCAGGCAACAAGCGCGGAGGTAGTCAGGCTCTTGTTGAGCCAACAGCGCAAGGCTCTGCCACAGTAGGGCATCCATGCGCTGGAAGTGACGAACAAGCGCCCTTCCGGACAAGCTCTCGTACTTGTCGATGGTCAGCGGAACAGTCAGGGCCCGGGCTCCTCTTACGCACTCAGAGCCTCTTTACAATATCGGCCTTTCCACTTGACAAGAGTCTTTTTGAGGATGGTGGCAAAGCGCTGGAGCCTTGTTGCATAGGCGTCCAGCTCTTGGGCGGTCCAGACCTGGGCGAGCCCCGGTTCGATCTCCTGCCGAAACTCTCCTGTAAGCTTCCGGCTAACCCGGTAGGTACCGAGTATCTGTCTGCACGTGTTGAGGTTGGTGGTGACAGCTTCTGCAAGGACTTCCGGGTTTCGACTCCTGCTGCCTGCAAGGCGTGCTTTCGCCTCCTCCACAGCAGAGAGTTGATCGGTGATCGCGCGACAGCAACCCATTCCGCTCTCCTATTTCTCACCCGCTACTCGACGGGGCTTGTGCTCATCGCCGCCATTCGTTGAGGACCGCCCGCCGTGCCGTCGTCTTCGTCGTTTTTCCGCTACCTCGACTTCCATGATGTGGAAGACGATGTTGTGATCATACCTCCGATTGAAGACACCAAAAATGGTGCGTATCGCGTTGGCCAAACGCCCACCCTTGCCGACCAGCGCCCCGAAGTCTTCGGGGTGCGGGGCCACATCGATGACAGTGCTGCCTTCGTGGGGGTGGATATCGATCTGGCACGATTTTGGATGAGTAACGCACCAGCCAATGGTTGTCAATACCCATTGACGGATTTCGCTCAATTGCTCTTGACTTAGCTTCATGGTTGTTGCTCCCGAAGAAGACGCTGGAGGTCCTTGGAACGCATGGAGCAGTAGCCCACATCTGCAAACGTGCAGAACGGGCTTTTGGCGTCCGGATCGCAGACCGGGGGTAAGTCGTCAAGGTCCTGGTTTTCTATTTGATGCAGTGTGTCAATGTGCCGCTGGAAGCGGTCCCACTCGGGCTCGAACTCGAAGATTTTGGGTTGCCAAGTTGGCCTGTCGATCGAGATGTACCAGATCAAAACCTTTGTGATCCTGAAACCTTTGGCTTCCTGGATCATGCAGGCGTAGGCGTTGGCTTGCTCGATGTGGGGAGGGTACGGCTTCTTGATCGTCAGCCAGTCAGGGTAGGAACTGCCTCTGTGCTTACGATGTTGTAAGGTCTTGAATTCCAACAGACTAAAGGCTCCAACGTCAGCACTGTCTGGACTAAGACCATCTGGGTGCCCCGAGAGCCCTTCATAGGACAGCTCATACTCCCTGTATCTCAGAGTAACATCGTGCAGGGGGCATTGGCCAGGAGGACCCAGCACATCATGGACCACGTAGTCGCTTCCCAGAGTGAGCTTGCAAATAGGACATTCCCAGTCCCCAAATAAGATCCCAGCCTGACCGAGCCAATACTGCAAGCAGTTGTGGATCCCGTGGCCACGCCACAGCCGGACCTCCTCAGTGAACGATCGTCGGGTGGCTGGCTGGAGTTTCTTGTCCAGCCAGAAGGCACGCGGACAAAACGGTAGAGAGGACGCCCGGAATTCTTTGCGCCGGTCTGTCCAGATCTCAGTCCGATCCAGTGCACGCCAGGCACTTACCGCCCGACGGCCATTGAGCATTATGTCCATCCTGACTTATGCCTGGGGAGGCTTCATGCCAGGGGGCAGATTCGGGTGAGTCGTCATCCCCGTTCTTGCATTGAGCAGCCGCTCGCTCATCACCTGGAAGTGCTGCTCGAAATCCTGCAGCATTGATCCTTTCGGGAAGATCCAATAGGTGGCTTCCAAACCGTAGTCACACCCGTTGGTGGCATCCATGTTCGTCAAGGGGAACATCGAGAAGCCTTGGTTGATGCCCATGTTCCCTGTGAGCACGGGCTTGCCGTCAGGGCCCCTCACCGGGTTGCCGTTCGGATCGAGTTCCAACTCGGGCTCGAACTCGATCCCGATCTGACAGAGAAAAGCATTCTGGATGAGCACGTTGATCTTCTCTGACTTGCAAGCGTTCAGGTACTCGTTGGCTAGGTCCTTCTCTCCGTTAACGTAGCCCACCACAAAAGTCCCGGGACGGTGGGGACCAACGGGGGTCGCGCTCATCGGCAGCGCCATGAGGACCAGGGTTCGGTTGTCGTCAGTCATCAGATTCTCCTATGGTAACCAGCCTACAGGTAAACTCCGGGGGCCTAATCGAATCCAAGGGTGAGCCCCCTCTGGAGTCCTCGGGTCCAGAACCTCTTTACGCAACTCGTTGACCTCTTCTATTGGAGCATCCCCCGGATCATGATCTTCAGACCACTGCCACACGTCGATCTTGACACCCGAGTGCTTTAGTGCGTGTCCTACTCGAAAGGCTGCCTTTTGTCCTGCGTCGTCGGGGTCGAAGGCCAAGACTACCCGTTCTGCTTCCAGCCATTCCAAAACCAACGTGGTTCGTGTCTCGCTCCATGCCGTCCCGAGGTTGGCCAGCGCAGGAATGCCAAAACTCAACAGGCGTAGGGCATCGGTGATGCCCTCTACCAGCACCAAACAGTGCTCCGGGTAGATTGCAGTGGTCGGGATAGGCCACAACGTGTGCAGGGCTTCCATGCGTGGCATGTTGCGGTACTTGCGACCTTCCGCTCGGTTGTCCATGTCGCGAGCGACCCACCCCACCAGCTCGCTTTCAGCGTCCCACACAGGCCAAAGGATCCGGCGCACCCTGTCGATCTCGTCGTACCACCAGCGCGCGTGGATGTGTGCGAGGTCCTGACCGCTGAACTCACGCCACTTGCCATAGGTCCACGGCCGGGTCAGAGGGGGCAACATCGGGTCGCGACGGACCAGCTTTTTGACCACCTCGTCAGCATGCTTGAATGCCCGGGGGTCATCCCAATCGCGTTCAAGATCGCCTGTTTTCAGGGCTTGTGCGAGCTTATCCCACATCCCGTGAGCACGGCAGCCGAAGCAATACCAGCGCACTGGGTCACGGTTGGTGTAGATGACAAGGCTTGGGGTCTCTCTGTCTGGATGGAAGGGGCACCACGTATGGATCATGCGCCCGCCTTCTTGGAAGCGAACACCTGCGCCTTTGAGTGCCCGGATAACCGACCGCTTGTAGATCAACTATTGCCCCACTGCTCTGCGGCTTCGATGCGCCGCAGTATCTCCTTTACACAAGGGATGCGTGGGTTCGGAACCAAAGGCTCGTTGCAACGGAGCCAGCGGTTGGGTTCGTTCTCGTCATCGCCCCAACCAAGATGCTGCCAGAGCAACCAGCGGATCGTGTCTTGTTTGAGACCCGTCAGTCTCTCGATGGTCCGGACGTTGAGTTGTCGCCACTGCGTGAGTAGCTTCTTGAACCAGATGCCCCATCGAGCTTCTGCTTCTACAGCAGCAG
>Ga0180438_10008526_pt1 | contig 13018 bp, 9 predicted proteins | sample SS_ome_12_FD_132455 | JGI IMG/M metagenome (GOLD analysis project Ga0180438, IMG submission 132455) | Hypersaline lake sediment archaeal communities from the Salton Sea, California, USA - SS_3_D_2 metaG | ecosystem: Environmental > Aquatic > Non-marine Saline and Alkaline > Hypersaline >...
GCTGGATAAAGCTTTACCGGTTACTATATTTGGTGGATTTATCAGTCCAAACTTTCTCGTATCCAATTTACTGGTTACTTAAGAGCTTGGAATACCTTGAGTATTAATTGTTGTACTTATAATAGATGTTCCTATCCGTATAATGAACTCCTTCTTCACTTCTGACCGAGGTGAAGCGAAGGGAATCTATGGAGTTGATGTCTTTTTCGCCGTAGCTTGTTTGGATAATATTCTCAGTTGGCACTGTTGGATCATATTTTATGCTTGCTATCTCCGCATCCCTGGCCTCTTTCAAATCTACTATTGAACTAAAAGTAACACTATTTGAATCCATTTCTATTTGCGGCGTATCTTGTTTCAAATTGTATCCCTCAGTGTATATGTCTTGTCGCTCTATTACAAAATCATTGACCTCCTCTTCTTCAGTGAAAATTTGATAATATACATTTTTTCCTATTGCCACGTAGTATCCTGGCTTAAAAGCTGTAATTCCTAAACCAATTATCACATGACTGTTCAATGCAGATGCTAAGGACTCTGCACTTTCTTCTGTCTTACAAGCATATGATCCACTAACACCTATACATGTTGCTATTCTCTTAAGTTTTTGTTCATTAGACTCAGTTATTCTGCCCTGATTCCTTCTGAATTTTCTACTTGCTGTTCTTGGATAATTTGCTGGCAATACTATCTCCCTGCGTTTAAATACATTTCCTCTGCTAATTTTGCAGTCTTCCAAAATGGAATGTTGTACTTATCCAACATTGCTATAAGTAAGCTTTCAAAATTATGAACGACTCCAAATGCATATCTTTCAATTCTTTCAAATTCATGATCTCCTGAACTGAACCCAGCAACATTGATCTGGCCATTTGCCTTTTTTTGTAGTTTGTCATGGGTATGATACCATGGTTTGTGATATTCTTCTGCTAGACGGAGACCGTCTCTGCCTGCAATATCAGATCGGCTTATGTCCCTGACCATTAGCGCTTCATGTGCAGCCTGTTCTCCTTCTTCCTCGAAATTGGATTCGTCTAATTCACATTCAATGTAATCATCTATTCTCATACCTTCACTTAGGATGTCATAAAGAGTCGCACCCTTTGGTATTTTAGCTCTAAAAACTGTATAATTCTCATTTTTCATTCCTAGAAGTGCTCTCGAATTATAACCCCTTTCAACAGTAAAATCATATTCTCTGCTGATGTTGAATGTTCTTCTAACATAGTCTACTAAATTAATTGGCTTTTGGGGAATTACTCTGATAATTCTGCTGCGTGCGTTTGATTTGGGAGTATTTGACTTTGGATCGATCAATTCTTTTATATTGTCAAGTGTAAGGGCAGACTCATTTCCAACAAGTACAAAGGTATCATCAGGGACTTCATAAGTTTCTTCCTGTTTGGATTGAGAAAATTCAAATTTTTTCAACCGTTGATATTCTTTTGATAACTCTCTAGTAATCTTAATATATTTATTTGCATCTAGATATTTAAATTTTGCTTGCAGGTTCGGTAGAAAAACTCTCATGAATTTTTGAAATTCTTTTTCCATCTCTTCCATGCTTTGCGGCCGATTATCATTTACGTCGGTTCGCCATCCTGCAATTATATTTTGTAGATTTCCACTCCATTGAGTTATGTTAAAGTTTGAATGATTATCCAAATGTTCTCCGATTACCTTGAGGTATACATTACCATATGGAGTGGAGAATAATTTATTGTCAATGATTGAAAGAACTTTTAACCGCTCCAACCTCCCACCAAGTGTATACCTTGTGGTGTGGGTGCCTATTTCGTCTTGTTCGCATAATTCCAGGAATTTTGAATGAGATACATAATTTTTCTTTTGTTTGACATGCATCAAAACATAATCTCTATCTTCGAGTTTATGGTTAATCTGATTAAGGTCCAGAAGCCCATTGAAAGCAATATATACATAATCTTCTTCGCTCTCTTTCTTTAATTCTCTTTCTTGTTCAATAAGTTTTTTTAATCCTAAAAATAAAGTTCTTCCTGTTGCGAGTCTGAGGTCAGGATCTTTGTTAAAATGTCTTAATTGTTGGGAGATTGTCGACCCATATAAGAAATCGAATACTGATCTTGCCTTTCCTGCATAAGCGTTCTCCCAGTCAAACTCTTTCAGGTTATCATAAGCTTCCTGGATGTCTATAGGTTCCATAGTATGCATATTCATTCTATAAAGCATATCAGGGGTTACAATTTGTTTATTCCACTTACTCGCAAATTCATTTGCAGATTCAATCACAGATAAAAATATTGATGAACCAGCGATATCCAGATCAGTTGCAGCCACAACTTTTTCCAAATCGAGGGGGTGCCCTTCTTTCATACCGTTGTGATCACAAGGGAGTCTTCTTTTTGCAAGAACGTAGTTAAATAAGAAGCTTCTCACTACATGAGACTTAAGATCGCGAGGATTGAACGCTTGGAAATTTGGAGTTAATTTTAGTTTTTTCTCAAGGGCTGGCCAATCATCCGAATCTTGAATTATTTTTTGTAGGTACCCGTTAGTTGTTTTTCTGTATTGCAATGGATTCCCATAAGTATCTAAGACAATAACTAGAGAACCATCCCTTTCGAAAATAAAGTAATTAATATCTTCTGGTACAAGGAGGTTGGAAGAGTTATCCTTGACAAATTCTGTTCCTTCTTTTGTAGGAAAATAGGATTCTCCCTGTGATATCACTTTTCCTTGTTGTTCAAGCGATGTTAATGCTCTTTCAACAGCTCCTTGAAGAGATTCTGTTTGGGAGTCCAGCATATCTATCTGGGGATAACCTCTTCCTTCAATTGCTGAGCAGATATATTCAATACTGCTCCCGTCTTTTATTACTTCAAGTACTGGCCTTTCTAAGTCAGTTGCGATATGCTCATTGATATACCGTATTTTACGTCTAATACGTCTTGCGCTTTTGTGCCCCATATGATCCAAATGTTGAGCATTTATATGATAAGGAAACGATCCTTGTATATTGAAATAGCGATCTCCTGAATTATCGACTTTCTCTCCTCGTGATAACCTTCTGACTGTTATTATGTCATTGTGTAGCGCAGAAGTGTTTCCAAAGTCGTCATAAGTGTCTGGCGCAAGAGCTCTCACTAATGATTCAGATATTCGCTTTTTTTCTGTAATTATCAATGTTGTTTTCATTTGTAAAACTCTCTTATTCTTGCAGCCATACGCTTAAAATTAATAAAATCCGTTTTTGTCACTCCCATACCTGTTGAGATATAATCTGCGAGAATTCGGTTCTCGCTTTTGTCTTCTCCACCTATCACAAGATTCTTCTTTAATTTCTGAACTGGTCTTTGTAATAGTTTTAAATTTTTTTTTGCGTTTTGCGGACTAAGATACTCGTACCTGTTTGGAAGATCTTCTTGTACTTTTTTTATGCTTAATAATCTTTCATCAGCTAAAATGACAACAGCGCGATCAGTCATGCTTCTGTGCGATCTGCCTATAGACTGTGCAACTTTTCTAAAGGCTTCTTGTTTATATGCAAGATCTTCAGCAGCTTGCCTATCCATTCCCTGCATGAAAAAATAATCCTGCCTTATTTGATTTAGTCTTCTTTCTGCTGCCGATGCAGGATAGGGCAGGCCTAAGGTGATGACCATCTCCATCTGTTCAGCTCGATAGTCAACTCCTTCACTTAGTGTTCCTCCTTGAACTCCAAGGATTACTGCAGTTCTATCATCATCTCCAAGTGTTTTGAACACATTTATCACGTCATCATCAGTATAGGTACCATTGTCCATGTTTAAATCGCTTGCGGCACGTTGATAATCTTCTCTGAATTTTTCAATGGTCTCTGCATATCGACTTCCTTGGATAAAAGGTAGTAAAAGAAAATCTCTTTCTTGTTGTATTGCTTTTAATATCTCGTGTGTCTCAATCACAACAGGAATGCTGCTGCAGAAAATTCCTATGTTTTTACCTGAAGCTGCATCAATAGCAGTGCTAAACAAATCTTCGATCACTTTGTGTTCAGAGTGGTTGAATTTATTATCTTCTTCTCGCAATTCTTCTTTTGATGAGGAATTGACTCCAGTAATAAAGAAATGCCTATAATTAATTTCAGGAAATACAGGATCAATCTCAGTTGTTATTGGATCTTTTAATCCCAAAAGATAAGCTACGTCTTTTTGAGGTGAAAGAGTTGCACTAGTAAAAATTTTTGTATCAAACCTCTCTGTTGCACGCTCTACATTCTTTTTTGGATGGAGATTGTGAAACTTAAATTCGCCTTCACGAGAAACCAACAAATAATCCATAGGATTTTCAATTACCTCAATCAATCCATCAAGTAGTTGTGAACACGAGTATACACCCTCTTTAACATTATTACTGTAATCATCATCGTCTATGATCTCACTTTTTGCTTTAGCAAAGTAATTTCTTAGTCTTATTATGTTGGCTTTTAATTCCTCACTGCAGCTGTCTGCTAGGTCACTTATATCTTCAATAAAAAAAGCAGGGGGTGCGCCATCCTGAGAAACTATATTCTTTTCATTATGTTGGGCTATTATTATTTCAGATAATTCTTTATAGAGGCATCGAATGAACAATGCTGCATCACGCAACTCAAGACCTTCAATTTTAATGGGGTATCCTGTATTTTTTTTCCCGGAGTCATAGTTTTTGAGAAAATTTGAAATCATGTCTTTCAGATAAAATGCATTTGTTTGTCTGTCCTCTTCCCTTATTTCTTCACTTCTATCTCCGATTGTGAGGTAAGGTGTGTTCGCTGCATCAGCTAAAAAGTTATGTGCTTCGTCCACAATAAGAATGCCTTCTTCTAAGTCATATCTTTCCATCCAGAATGAATCATAAAGATAGTTATGAGGTATAACTACTATTCTTGCTTCTTCAGTTGCTTTTTCCATAATTCCTCTAGGGCAGCTATCACTTTCTACAAGTGTATTTATCGTAACTAGTCTTATGCTTTCAAGATCAAAGGATGACTTATATCGTGATGTGAACTTCGTACAATTATAATTGCAGAAAGTATCATCAAGGGGAGGCAACGGGGGATCTTTTTCTGCTCGTTCCGTATTAACAATTTCAAAATCTTCCTTAGCGTCGTAGCAGTTGGCATATTTATCTCTTAATTTTGTTGAGCCAATATGAAGAGTTGCAGTAAGATCAAGATCGTTTTGAGATAATATATCTCTTATCTCGTCCATCACATTGTTTACTTGCGTACGAGTTCTTGTTGTATAAATTAATCTTAAATCTGGGTTAGAGAGCAGATGAGGAATTGTTGCTGCAAGTAATGCACGAGTCTTTCCAAGCCCCGTTGGTCCCTCAATTACCACATCTCTTTTTGTAGACACTCCTTCAAAGCAGGAGTATATGTATTGATATTGTTGTGCACGAAATTCTGCTTGTTTTTCTCCGAAGTTAAAAATGACTTTAAAGATATTATTTACAGGCCTCAGCTCTGTTTCTGTTACAGGCGGCGGATAGTGCAGTATACGTGCTTTCTCAATGTTTATCTCAGGAATTGAGTGTTGAGAGAATGCAGTTTTTAAAACAATCTCGTCCAGCCTTTTTTGTTCTAATTTTTGAAAGCGATCTATTTTATTTTTAATCTGTCTGGAAAGCCTTAGATAATCTTTTTTAAACAAATCTGTTTCGATAAGACAATCCTGTGCTTCCTCAAGGGATTTAGGATCATTTGTGTCAGAGATCATTTCTTCTAACTCAAGAGCATTTGAATTTCTTTCGTCAATAATCTCAGTAAACGATTCACTAATTCTTTTTATAATATACCTTTTAAATAGGAAGTATCCAGTTTCCTTAATGTCTTCTTGGAGCTTTTTAAGTTCATCCCAGCGATCTTTTTCAGGCCCCTCCATTATTTCTTCAATTTTTGATAAGTAAAATTCTCGCATTTACCTAGATGTAGCTTTATTTTTTTTACATCGCTCTAGTCGATGTTTTTTCATAAAAATGATGGATATAGCTTTTAAATTTTATTGTTTGGGTTGATTTTTTGCACAGTAAACTTTCGGTGATTGTGTGTAGGCATTTCAAATAATGCATCCTCCTTGTTGGTTTTTTTTAATAAGCCTGGAACTGGGGCTTTCGACTGAAAAGGCAGTTCTTTGAACTTACATCGTTTTTTTGAAAACTCATGGCATCCATTTGTCCCTAGTTTATTTTAACATTCACCTCATCTTTCTGCAAACAAGTGAGCTATTAAGATATTGAGTATAGTTTTAACAAAATGACAAGACATAGTAAGCGCTCCAAAAACACCTGCATTCATATAATACTGAAACAAAATTATTTTGTCAAGTCTCTACTAAACCTTTTACTCCGGTTACGGAATTTCAACTAGTTAAAGAAAAGTAAGCGCTACAAAAACACCTACATTCATATAATACTGAAACAAAATTTTTTTGTCAAATCAGTTTCCAAAACATTCATTGGAAGAAGATTGAAAACATCCTCAGAAGTTTTTGCATAAGGAAACTTTTCAAATAAATATCTTAAGTATTTGGAAGGCTCTAATCCATTGGCCTTTGCTGTTTCAATAGGTTTGGAAAATGAGGCGCTGGCTCTGGACCCTTTACGCTCTCTCAACTCAGTTGTTCTCCATCTAAACATCGCCGATTTTGCCGGGAAATACTGTGTGGTGTACCGAGTAACCACCATTCCTACCGCGAAAGAATGCCACTCCATTCCATTGTTATCTGTTGGCATTTATTCATATGAGATATAAAAATCCTCTATTGCGTCCTGTATTAGATCAGTTGGATCTTGATTTGCTTCCCTCAAACAAAGTAGCTCTGTTAACTGAAGATCTTCGAAGAACAAGATTACTTTCTGCTCCTCTGCGTATATGCCGTTTCTCGTTTTCAACGCCCCTTCGTCTGGACCATTTCTGCTGAATATAATTGCGAGGCGACCTATCGTCCGTTTTAAATAATTACGGGTTTGATTTACTTCATTTTTGCCAAAAAGCATCGAGTAGTTCTTGAATTCACAGAGCAGGAAATTCGCATTAAATTCTTTCCTCAACTCTTTCCAAGACCCCCGCACACCCCTAAGAGAGAAAAGTGCATCACGTCTTTCAAGACCAGTCATTGTCCGAGGCTGTTTTTTGGGCGGCTTTAGCGGCGGAACAAATGCCCGAGTCAAAATCTCTATTGAGAGTTCCTCAAAAATATGACAGTGGTCTTTCCCGGCTGGACAATTAGCGAGTCGGCTTAAGAGGTCGGCAGCGGAGGATTCCTGCGGTGTTGATATGCTTGATGGGAATTCAGCTATAATGCTGTCATATTTTTTCTGCAAATCAGGGAATCGAGCTAGCAAATTTACAAGTTTATTTCTATCCCAGATTTTTAATTTACCCCCAGATGCAGCATTGAATCGGCTCACAAACTTCCGCGCTGCAGATGTCAGATTTCCCGACATCACTATAATTGCTCCATCCGCCTCTCTTTTTTTGAGCATACTAGAAATGTAGGACAAGTCTTGAACCCAGATACGTCCCTTCCGTCTGTTCTTGGCAATTACAAGCCATTCTAATTTGAAAATTTTCCCCTTATGAGAGCCAAATTTCTCAGTCGCTAAGAAATCATAGCCGATATCTGGTTCTCCAAATGATGCAGAAACAATCTCTAAACCCAAAGCAGATAATAGTTCGCCAATAAATCTCTCGAATAAAAAACCTTCTTGTGCGCTTTTTTCACTCATACTCGTCTTTTCTCAAATTCTTTCATATTCTTATGACAGATAACTGTAAGCATAACCGGCTGGCAAAATTTCCAACTCAGATACTCTCAATCTAAACACCACCTGTTCTAATTATGTGTCGAGTAGAGGGATAAGCAACTCCATTTAGGTTTCACCATATTCTGTTCCCGGGTTTCCCCTTACGTGTCTTAATAGGCGCATACCATGTATCGTTGCCTCCCCCCCTCACAGAACCGGACTTGAAGTTTTCCCTCATCCGGCTCCTCATTGTTGCTCCCAATAGAAAGCATATTTATACAGGTTGTTGTAAATCTTTGGTCTAGGCAAGGGAAATCTATCCAGGTACTTTTGAAAACTGTCCCAGTTGAGACTCTTCTTCTGACTCCTACGGTTTATCCATTTATACATTATCCTTTTTACAGCAAAATAGAATTGGTAGATCATCTTGTAGTTGTCGTTTACACCATAGTATCTGTAGTGCCCATTTAATACCCAGCACATCATCTGCCAGAGTTCCTTTAGCTGTTTTCGATTTCTTTGACTTCGCATCCAATTGTTTACCCTCTTAATTCCTCTGCAAAACCGTTTCTTCTCTGTCTTACGGCACACCTTGAATCTACCTCTCCTGCTGTATCCGCAGTAGTGAGTAAACCCCAGAAAGTTGAAGGTTCCTGTCTTACTATCCGTATCATTACCGCTCTCTCTCCAATACCGACCGAACTTAACTACCTGCGTCTTTTCTTCCGACAGTTCCAATCCAAATTTCTCGAACCTCTGTTTGATTGCTTTGAGTATCATTTCTGTATCCTCTTCACGTTGTACACTGACAAGAAAGTCATCAGCATATCTGACCAGATCCACATAGCCCTTGCAGTACCTCTTCAGCTTCTTTTCAAACCACAAGTCCAGTACGTAGTGTAGATAAATATTCGCCAGTACGGGGGACACAATTCCGCCCTGAGGGGTTCCCTTTTCTGTCTCGAAGTACTTGCCTTCTTCCACTATTCCGCTCTTCAAAAATCTTGCTATGTACCTTACGAATTTCTTGTCCGATATCCGCTCCTCAATACATCGCTTCATCCACTCATGGTTTACATTGTCAAAGAATCCCTTGATATCAGCATCAATTACATAGTTCACCGCCTTAAACGTTATCGCATGACTGACACGCGCTAACGCTTGATGACAGCTTCTTCCTCTCCTGAATCCATACGAAAAATCCAGGAAATCCTGTTCATAGATTGCTTCCAGTATCCTCGTAAATACCACTTGTACCATTTTATCTTCAACTACGGGGATTCCCAACGGCCTTTGTTTACCATTATCTTTTGGCACGTACGTCCGTCTCACCGCTTGAGGTCTGTAGCTCATTGTCTTCATCCTACTTATTAGGTCTTCAATATTCGCATCAAGATTCTTTTCGTAATCTTCAAGCGTTACCCTATCGACTCCAGGTGCTTTATCCTTCTTTAACGTATAGAACCCTTCTCTTAGGCTCCAGTAGTTTACCAGATGCATCACATTATTAAATTTACAACTCCTCTCCTCCTTTGCTCTCTTCGATATGAGATTTAATTTAAATTTGGTTAACATTGTTACTCCAGCTCTGCGTCCGGTTAATGTCTCATTAAACCTCTACGCAACAACGCATGCCCCTTGGCTCCACAGGAGTTACCCTGCTTCTTCACTACTATGGGCATGTCCGACTCCCTGATGAACATCTCTACATCCTCACTCTTTTCGGCTTGTCAGCAGATATTCCTTTAACGTATATAAGGAAATCCATCAGGGTCTCCCAGGTTCCAACATATTCCTTTCAATACCATGCCACTGCCTGAGATCCCGGAAGAGTGGCCATGTTCTCACCTTTAACGAACATAACCATGTTGCCTTCCAGCGCTTACAAACTGTCGGCCTCCTCGACGTCGCGGATTTCGGGACTAATACATTCACTTTCGTTGCGGCCTGGTATTTCTCATCGGTTGGCTTCACTTAATTTGTTACCTCCTTAAGCGCAACTTAGATAACGGGCGGCTGGTTAACCTTACCCGTGGGGGATTTAAACCCCCTGGAACATGCCAGCTTACCCTGGCGCACATAAGCTCCCGCCCTTAGGGTCCGAGCACATCCAACTCACCCCTTCTGCAATTGTCAACTTGATTTGTCCTTTTCCACTTAACCACTGACTATCTTTCAACTCCAGCTTCAACCGAAACTTTCAGCATCCGCTCTTCTTCAACTCTTCCGCTCTCGAAATTATAAATTATCAAACCAGGGAAAAGATGTCAACTTTTATTTATTAAAAACAAGGCGGTGGTTATTTTTAATTGATTGCATAGAGTAATGGTTTTAAGAGTGGTCACTTTTTGGGCACCACTTTTTTGGGCAATCTGAGAAAAATCCAAGCAATGGCAGTTTTTTACCTCCCCCGTTCTTCTCCCGCTATATGTTTATCGTAAAGCATCTTCCCAATTAAAAATACCTTCACATTTCTTATATTCAATAATTTCCGGTAATTCTGTATTTTCGAATAAATCGATATAATTAACCCTATCACTTTCAGAATAATAAGCAATTGTAATTTTGTATAGTTTTTTCTTTTGATACTTACTCAGTAATTTAAGTATAATATGCCCATCTACTGTTTTTACTAATTTATTATCTTTGTGCTCAGGATATTGTTCCAGGAAAGCTTCTGACATGATTTCTGATCTACCAAAAGCAAGCCCGTATATTAATAAACTGCCTAGATTTATTGAGTCATCATAAAAAAACTCAAGATCGAAAATGCATTGGTTCAACTGCCTTATTTTGTTGATTCTGCTTAGTTTTTCTAACCCGTTAGACCCAAATAAATATCTATATTCGAATTCCTTTTCATTATAGTGCTCTAAGATAACATTTTCTATTTTATCCAATGGAAGCCGAAATGAGCCGTGTAGATGCTTGGGAACCAGGGAATCATCTAAGATATTATCAAAATTTGTAGTAAATATTGCATTTTTATCATTTGTATATTGGAGGATGTATGCTCCGATTTTATGTTTTAATTCATTGATTTTTGCGTTCTGCAGAATTTCTTCATTTATTATATGGTACCAATAATTGTAGAGTATATATACATAAAGTTTTATATCTTTATTTCCATTTTTGTCAAAAATATGTTTGCTGACCCATCTCTCAAAACCTAATTTCGAAATTTCGCTATAATTTGCCTTTAAGTATTCTCTTGCTTCAATATGATGTTTTTCCGTTTCTTTATTTATCTGAAAGTACTTGAGAAAATTTCGCAGTATTCTTTTATGGGGTTCTGCATTAATAAAATCAAAGATGAAATTATCACAGTCTAAATACCTTTTAAGCTTACTGTCAGATTTTTCTTTTATTTTTAACAATACACTTATCGTTAATCCATTTCCGTATAAAAAAGAATCGTATTTCACCATATAATGCTCCTAATGTTTCCATGTGTTGAGGTTTATATTGCACGACAGATATGACCCGTCCCCTGGCTTATCCTTACTATCGGCACCTAACGATCTGCATGAGCGGCGCGGTATCCAGCGTTCGCCTCCACGTACTTTTGACCCTGTAAACTCATGCCCCAATTATCTACTTCTAAACAGGCTTCCGCCCTTAGGGTTCGAGCATGTCTTTAAACTCACCCCTTATGCAATTGCCCACTTGATTTGTCCATTTCCACATATCCATTGACTATCTTCCAAGGTCCGCTTCAATTGAGACTTTCAACATCTGCTCTTCTTCAACTCTTTCACTCTCGAAATTATAAATTATCACACCAGGAAAAAAATTTCAAGTTTTTTTAGGAAAAAAATCAGAAAAATATATCTTTTCTTTTCTTCTTTCTTATTTTATCAGACCAGAAGCGCACCTTTAATTTTCTTTCTTTTAATCAAAATCCTTTGATAGTTTTTTTGAAACAACACAATCCTTTAATATAGAGCATAGAGCATTTCGAGCTTTATTGTTTTATGGTACTCCGGTTGGGCTTGAATACCCTGCTCCGCAACAGCTTTATACCACAAAACATTTCTATAAAGAGGAAAATGGTTTTAATCCACAAGCTCAATCTGACCCCAGGAGAAACTGCTGCATTCAAAGCATCGCAATAAGAAAGCTCCGAGTCCATCCCCCACACGCCCACACGACAGCGGGACAAAAAACAAAAACGTCCCGCTGCCCTGCTGCCTCCAATACGACCGGTAAGAATACGTTAAAAGATTATAAAAAATGCTGTAAATTTTAGTGAGATGGGGGAAAAACATTCATTTACTGAAGTTGTTGATTATCGAAGAAACCAGGGAGGCATGGCGACGCTGTGGGCAGTTATGTGGAAACCTGTTTATTCCTCAAACAGGAGCTTCCAAAATCCTGAAAATAGTGTTAGGGTCTTTTTCTACTAAATTGAGAAGGATTAAAGCGGGTCCATGGGGTTTTCTATCTCCTCTCTCCCAATGCCTTAAGGTGGCTAAACTGATCCCTAAGGAAAGAGCAAAATCTTTCTGCGTCATGCAAAGATTCTTTCGAACCTTCTTTACATCTAACTGGGGATTTAATTTAGTGACCTTTGCTTTGACCTCTTTTCCTTGTGCGAAATCAATCGCCTCATTTAATCCCTTTTTTATGCTTTCAAATGCTTCTTTCATTTATCACCTCGTTTGTATGATTTTACTAGCAAAGTAGTTAGCTTTGCCAGTTCATTACGTTCGGCCTTTGTAAGATTCGTTTTTTCATTCTTACCAAAAATTGTTAGTAAAAAGACAGGAATATTTTCATTATAAAAAAAATAAATGATTCTTACACCGCCACTTTTGCCCATACCTTTACGTGCCCATCTGATTTTTCTAATACCTCCTGTTCCGGTAACCAGGGCGCCGGCACGTGGGTTACGAGCAATATGCTCGACAAAGTTGTCCCTTTCCTCTGCATAAAGAAGTTTTTCAGATTTTCTAATATATTCAGGCAATTCTACAACTGTAATCATGGGTACTATTATAATCCATTGGATTACTTTTTGCAAGTAAAAAAATATAGAGTGAGGTTATTGAAGGGACTGTTAGCTAAAATTGAAAAGTGGACAGTTTAAGTTTCAAAAGTGGACACCTTTAAAGTCAAATTTTTTGAATATAATAAGTGTTTTATTGAAATGCCGTATTGTGGAAAGTCATGGAAAAATCCGGGAAAAACATCCGGATTTTACCACAACTTACACACAATACTTGGAAAAGTCAGAAAAACGTCTGACTTTTCCACATTCCCACAAAAC
>Ga0180438_10008527_pt1 | contig 13017 bp, 9 predicted proteins | sample SS_ome_12_FD_132455 | JGI IMG/M metagenome (GOLD analysis project Ga0180438, IMG submission 132455) | Hypersaline lake sediment archaeal communities from the Salton Sea, California, USA - SS_3_D_2 metaG | ecosystem: Environmental > Aquatic > Non-marine Saline and Alkaline > Hypersaline >...
ATTACAACCATACCGGTTTCATGATCAACCTGCCCACCGGCGACGATGGCGGCGTCAAGGTCGACGATGTCATCAAGATACTGGACAGGGGCGGCACGCATTACACGCTCGGCATGCGCGGCTATTACCTCGCAATACCGCTGGCCCTCTGGCTGTTCGGGCCGCTCTGGCTGCTCTCAGGCACCCTGCTGCTGATCGCTACGCTCTATTGGCTCGATCGCGGCATCTAGACAGTGATTCCTGTTTGGCTTCAGGCCATGGCACATGCATTCCGCACTCTATGACGGACGGCCAGTAACGGGCCTGTAAATGCATCCCGATGCATGACCTCGAGACAGTCGAACGTGTTTCGACTTGCGGTCTGGCGCCACATGCACTTGAATATACCTTTTTTGGAGGGATCGAATGGCCTCGATAACATTTCACGGCGCGGCACAGCAGGTTACGGGATCATGTTACCTGATCGAGACACAACAGCACCGGATCCTGCTCGAATGCGGCATCCGCCAGGGCAGTGACAGGCGCGAGGATGAATACGAGCGGCCGTTCGACTTCGATCCCTCCAGCATCGATGCGGTCGTGATCTCGCATGCGCACCTGGACCACTCCGGCATGGTGCCATTACTGGTCAAACGCGGCTTCAACGGCACGGTGTACGCATCCACCGTCACACACGGCCTGTTGCCGATCATGTACCGGGACGCCGCTTCGCTGCTGCGCAGCGACTACGAGCGCAAAAACCGCCGTCTGCTAAGGGCAGGAAAGAAGCAAGTAGAGCCGCCTTACACGCTGGAAGACGTGGACCTTGCACTGGACGCGATCACGGGAATTGATTACGGCCGTACTGAACAGATCCTTCCAGAGGTAAAAATCCGCTTCCGAGATGCGGGGCACATACTCGGCTCCGCGATTGTGGAGCTCTGGCTCAACGATGGCGCCCGGGAGCGTAAGCTGGTCTTCTCCGGCGACCTCGGCAACAACTGCGCGCCGCTGCTCAGCGACCCCGAGAGTGTTAAAGAAGCGGACATGCTGCTGCTGGAGTCCACCTATGGTGACCGCAACCACCGACCGCTGGAGGACACCCTGGAGGAGTTCCGGGAGGTCATCGAGACCGCCAGCAGCTCCGGCGGAAAGATCCTGATCCCGGCCTTTGCGGTCGGACGTACGCAGGACCTGATCTACTGGCTGGGCCAGCTCTTTCACGAAGGACGCCTGGGTTCGCAGCGGGTCTTTATCGACAGCCCGATGGCGATCCGGGTCAGTGATGTCTACGAGCGTTACCACAACCTGTTCAACCGGGACGACCCCCGGTTTCGTAAATTCATGACGCAGGGCTGGGAAAACTGGCTGCCGGTTCTGACCTATACCGAGAGCGTCGAGGAATCGATGGCGCTGAACCGGTTCAAGGAAGGCGCGATCATCATTGCCGGCAGCGGCATGTGCACCGGCGGCCGCATTCTGCACCACCTTAAGCACAACCTCTGGCATCGCAAAACACACGTGGTTTTCGTCGGATACCAGGCCGAAGGCACGCTCGGACGCAAGCTGGTCAACGGCGCCTCGATGGCCAGGATCTATGGCGACGACATCGCGGTCAAGGCGCAGATACATACACTGGGCAGCTTTTCGGCGCATGCCGGCCAGGACCAGCTGATCGACTGGGCCCGCCATTTCCAGCCGGCACCCCGGGTATGCCTTGTGCACGGAGAACCCGACGCGATGCGCGCACTGCAGCACCGGATTGACAATGAGCTGCAGTGGGACGTAACGATTCCTGAAATTGGCGACGTCGTTACGCTGTAGAAACACCGGCACCGCGCGGCCGGTTTACCGGTACGCGTCACTTTCACAGCGGCAGGCTATGCGGGTCACACCAGCGCTTTGCCGTGAAGACACCCAAAGCGTACGCGGCTTACGTGACGATTGATTGCCGGTAACAGCAGAAATGGCCGGTTACTTCGGCTCGAGCATTACGCGCTCGATACCCCGCTCGGTGACTTCCTCGACAGTAAAGCGGTAATCGCCGATGATTACCGATTCACCCGGCTTTGGCAGGTGACGCAATCTCTCCATTACCATGCCGGAGATCGTGTGCATCGTGGTATCCGCAAGCAGAATGCCGGTGGCGTTCATTACATCGGAAACCAGGACTCTGCCATCGATCCTGTACTGCTCCGCGCCCAGGCGTTCGATTCGGCCTTTCTGCCGGGGCACATACGCTTCATAACTGTAACCGATATTGATGACCTCGCCTATAACGCGTTCCAGTACGTCCTCGAGCGTGACCATCCCCATCGCAGACCCGAACTCGTCGACTACGACCGCCATGTGATCCTGGCGTTGCTGCAACTCCGCCAGTATTTCATCGACCGGCTGGTTGGCAACAACATACCAGACAGGGGCGCGCAGTTCGTCCAGTGATTTCGACTTGAGCTGCGGGTCCATCAGTTCCCAGATACCCAGCACGACAACACCGAGTATGTTGCCCGGCTCATCTTCATAAACCGGCAGACGGAAAAAACCATGTTGTCTGGCGATCGCTATCGCCTCGGCCGTACTCTGCCGATGACTCAGCATCGTGACTTCGGCGATCGGGACCATCACCTCGGCTACCGTCGTCTCGGCGAAGCGTACCGCACGGATCAAGCGGTCCCGGTCGAAAACGTCGACATTTGACATCTGCTCGGCGTCCTCGAGTATCATGCGCACCTGCTCTCGCGTGATAAACAGGCTACCGTGCGACGGCTTCACTCCGACCAGGCGTGCCGCGAGACGCGCCGCGCGGGAAAAGACGAACACAAGCGGATAAAATACCAGCGAGAAGAACCGCAGCGGGAAAATCACGATCGGCGCAAGCACGTCGGCTTTCTGCTGGTATACGCTCTTGGGCACGACCTCGCCGAACACGAGAAACAGTGGCGTGAACACGATGAAGGCAAGCAGGTCGCCGTAAGCGCCAAACAGCCTGATCATAAGTAACGTCCCGAGCGTCGTCAGCGCGACTATCGAGATATTGGTCCCTACCAGCGTGGTACCCAGGATGACTTCGGGACGCTGGAACATCCTCATGAACAGCTGCGCACCTTTGTGGCCCCTGGCCGCAAGATGCTTCATCCTGAACTTGTCCGCATTGACCAGAGCAATCTCGGAGCCCGAGAAAAAACCCTGCAGAAGCATCAAGGGAACCATAACGAGAAGAATCAGCAAACTGTCCACTACTCGCCCCCCTGACCTGCCTGTTCCGCCTGTGCCTTATCCTTGTCTTCAACCGGCGCCGCGACCTGCTCGGCCACGTGCATTGCACGCAGACGGACAATACGGTGTCCTTCCACTGCCAGCACCACCAGCTGCACGCCTTCGACTACGACTTCATCGCCAACGGCCGGCGGGCGATCGAGGTGGCGAAGCACGACACCGCTGATCGTAGTCATGCGCGAATCGTACAGACCGAAGTTGGTAACGGCGTTGAAATCCGCCAGCTTCATGCCACCTTCGACTTCAAACACGCCCGGCACCGGTTCCGTAAACATTTCGCTCAACGGCTCGTCGCCGCTGGCATGACCGAAAATGTAGTTGATCACCCGCTTCAATGTGACCAGGCCGTCTATACCGCCAAACTCATTCAGCACCACGGCTGCCTGCGATTTATGCTGCAGGAAAAAGTCGAACATTTCATCGACCTTCTTGGTCGGCGGCACCATGATGACCGGCTGCAACACATCGTCAGGGCTCAAGGCAGCGAAATCGACATCTTCCAGTGCCATGCGCATCAGGTTTTCGGCATGGATCATACCAACCAGGTTATCCCTGTTGCCGCGGTAAACGGGAATACGCCGGTGCCGCAACTGCCTTACTTTTTCCACCATCTCCGGCAGACTCATCTCGGCATCGATGAACGCTGCACGCGTACGCGGAATCATGATTTCCACCACTTCGGTGGTGCCTGCCGACAGCAAGTTTTCGATCAGTATGCGCTCGGTGGCATGAAGTTCTCCGCGCTCGACCACCTCCTCCACCAGGCTGCGAAACTCGTCGGGGTTCAGGATGTTTTCCGGGGTCTTTTCATGCCCGACCAGCAAGGTCGTCACTCTATCTGACAGCAGCCGGACAAACCAGCGAAAAGGCGCAACCAGGCGCAACCAGGCAGTCATCGGCCTTGCAATGATCGCAGTACTGATCTTCACCGGACTGGTGACGGCGATAGTCTTGGGTGTGACCTCGCCGAACAGCAGCAACAGCGGCACCATTATGAATATATTGAGCAGAACCACGTTCTCGCTGCTGTACAGGTACACGAGTATGGCCGTCATGTTGGCTGCTGCGGCCACGTTGATGATCTCGTTTCCGCACAGGATCGATATAATCAGCTTGCGTGGCTGCTCGAGCAGTGCGAACAGGGCTTCGGCGCGCGGATGCCGGCTGCGTCTCAACTCGCGCAACTCGAGCCGCGACAGGGAAAACAGTGCAGTTTCTGAACTGGAGAAGAACGCGGAAGCCATCAGCAGCATCGCCTGCAGCACCAGGCGCAGGATGATCTCGGTGTCATGCAGCAGCGTGGTATCGAAAGCCAGTGTGCGAAGCAGCTCGTCCCAGTACACACCGATTTGTTGAATAGAACCTTCCATATCGATCCGATTACGCCGTGCCTGTATACAAGCTTAGCATTACCGAGCCTATCCGGCCTCCTTGCTCAACGGCGTAACCCCGCGCAGCAAACGCCCGAGTATATCCGAGCCCGTTATCACGCGACGCTGCTCGGCCCATACAAGCACCAGGTCATATTCGATCACATCTTCACTGCCCCTGTTGCCGGTCGTTACCAGGCGTGACAGCACGTTACCGAGCATCACGCGGGTGTTGGTCACTATCACGGGACGGTGGCAGAAATGGTGAATATTGATGTAATCCCGGCTGAACAATACCGCGCGCAGGAACTCGTTCGAATTCAGCACCAGCGAGGGCAGGCCTGTTTCATCAGTGAAGATAACCCATTTCTTTCCGGACGCATTCACACGGTCAACAAAAGGGTCATCCGTGCTTGCTTCAAAAACGGGAAACTGCGGCAAGCCCTGTTGATGAGGCAACGCGATCACGCTCAGCGGATCGACCGGCTCGCCTTCTTCGGTTACCATCAGGTCATCGAGTGCCAGGAAGTTCATCGCGCCGACACCTTCCAGGCGATCGATATCACTTTCTTTAGCATCGATGTGTTTCTGGATCATCATCCGCATGTCACGTTCCCGGAAGTACTGGATGCCCTCCCGGCCAAGTATCCAGTCGAGCACGAGCGCGCTGGGTTTCGCTACCGGGTAGAGTATCCACTGGTAGAACCTGAGCAGCGGCGCAAATAACGATCCCATCTTGAGCGCGTTGCGTGAGAAATAGGCCTGTGGTGCGATTTCGCCGAAGAATGTAATGAACACGGTGGAAAACAGGAACGCGCTAAACCCGGCAAGCACCGAGCTGGACAACAGCGTCAGCAGAACGTTGATACCGACATTGCCCCACAGGATCGTCGTCAACAGGAAGTTGGTGTCGCGGCGCATGTGCTCGATGCGCCTGGCCGCTTTGTTGCCCGCTGACACCTCGACTTCGAGGCTGAGCCGGCTGATACCAAGCAATGCCAGGTTCAGTCCCGAGAACATAGCCGATTGACTCAGGCAAAAAACGATGCCCAGCCAGGTCATCCAATCTGACTCCAGGAAGCCGTTCATGTATCCTCCAATGCGTATGCGAGCGTCTTATAACGATTGACTTGGGCACAGGATACCGGAAAAAATCGCGGCTGATACGATTACGATGCAACAAGCAAATCAACTATGGAATACTGGACCGAATACTCGCGTTTTTTCACTGCGCTGCTGGTGATTCTCGACCCGTTTGCAGCCATCCCGATTTTTCTGAGCCTGACCCGGGATTACAGCACGGCGGAGCGACGCCGCGCCGTGACATTGGCGGCTGTCACCGTTGCCATCGTACTGTCCTTGTCCGCGATGTTCGGCGAAACCATGCTGACCGTTCTTGGCACCAGTCTGCCGTCTTTTCGTGTCGGCGGTGGCATCGTGCTGCTGCTGATGGCACTGACCATGCTGCGCGCCCAGCCGGACCAGATGCGCACCACCCCGGCCGAGAAGGCGGAAGCCGCCGGCCGCGAGAATATCGCTATCGTACCGATCGCGATACCCCTGCTCGCCGGCCCTGGCTCGATCAGCACCGTTATCATCCAGATGCATCGTCCCGGCGCCGAGTTTCATCTGCTGTGGGTCATCGCGGTGATTCTGCTGGTGACACTGCTGTTGTGGATCGTACTGCGGCTTGCGAATCCGATTGGCCGGCTTCTGGGTCCGATCGGGCTCAACATAATGAACCGCCTGTTCGGCCTGATACTGACGGCGATCGCGGTGGAGATTATCGCGAATGGACTGCGCGGGCTGTTTCCGGTCCTTACCGGCTGAATAGCATCGGGAATTGCGGCTACGCAGGGAATCTCTGCCAGGATTACCCCGGTGTAATCGATCCCGATGGCACCAGGCCCCGCAAAATCCGGGTTGCGTGGCGTTAAATCATTGACGCCAGCCATGAATGTTCTGTCAAACCACTTGCCGCCGGAACGATAGCCAATATACTTGTTTCAGGTAGCATAAGCGAGTGACAAATTATGAACGATAGCAATGACGCAAAACACAGTACCCGCAAAAACTCGCTGCAAACAGCAGCGACAGTCGGTGCCGCCTTTGTACTGCCGAGATTATTGATGATGTATACTGGCAACAAGCCCGGGGCATTCGAGGATGAACTCCCACTGCACACCTGACACCACATTTGGAATCGAAATTTCCGACTCTCAGATCGCGTATGCGCCCGTTTATACATTCATCGAAACCGGCCCCGGCGAAACGCAGGGACTCGATGGCATGCCCGGCGCCAGCAATTCAGATCCCGAACATACCCCCACGGTAACATCCGCATGCTTTCATGACGGCAAGATCACCACATTCAAAAGCTCCGGTCGCCCCCTGACGCAACGCACAGGTCAATACCATGTGCACTTTGCATTCGGTTGACAGCGCTGTCAGGATTGAGACTGTATACACGGCAGAACAACTTAAGGGGCGAAGGTCTGCCACCCTTGCGTAGAGCCAACCGCCCGAGGATTATTGAATGAACAACAACGATCAGCAGGCGCAAAGCTGGCACAGTATCCCGGCAGAGGACGTGCTGCAACAACTGGCCTCGAACCAGGACGGCCTGGCAACTGACGAAGCGCAACGCCGTCTGCAGAAGCACGGCGCGAACCGGCTGCGACCTGCGAAGAAAAAGGGCACGCTGGAACGTTTCCTGGTCCAGTTTCACAACGTGCTGATCTACGTCCTGCTGGCCTCCGGCCTGATCACCGCATTGCTCGGCCACTGGCTGGACAGCAGCGTGATCATCGGCGTGGTTATCATCAACGCAATTATCGGATTCATCCAGGAGGGCAAGGCGGAAAAAGCGCTGGATGCCATCCGCAACATGCTTTCGCACCAGGCCATGGTCAGGCGCGACAACAAGTTCATCAACCTGCCCGCCGAGCAGCTGGTGCCCGGCGATGTGGTCCTGCTCCAGTCCGGAGACAAAGTGCCGGCTGACTTGCGCCTGTTCAAGGCCAGGGAACTGCGTATCGAAGAGGCCCTGCTCACGGGCGAATCGGTGCCGGTGGAGAAAAGCGATACGGCGGTCAGGGACAAAGCGACGATCGGCGACCGCAAGTGCATCGCCTATTCGGGCACCTTCGTGACCTATGGCCAGGGCCAGGGCGTGGTGGTCGCGACCGGCGACAACACAGAGATCGGCCGCATCAGCAGCATGCTGCGCCACGTGCAGGTACTGACCACGCCGCTGCTTCGCCAGATAGCAATTTTCGCCCGTTGGCTAACGATTGCAATCGGCGTGATCGCATCCAGTACGTTTGCCTACGGCGTACTCCTGCAGAACTATGCCATCGACGAAATGTTCCTCGCGGCCGTCGGTCTCGCTGTCGCGGGCATCCCGGAAGGATTACCCGCAATCATGACCATCACGCTGGCGATCGGCGTACAGCGCATGGCAAAACGAAACGCGATCATTCGCCGCCTGCCCGCGGTGGAGACGCTGGGCTCGGTCACTGTTATCTGTTCGGACAAGACCGGTACGCTGACACGTAACGAAATGATGGTACAGACCCTGGCGACGGCGGCCGGCGCCTGCGAAATCAGTGGCAACGGATATGATCCTCACGGCGCCTTCAGTCTCGACGGCAGCGACATCACCGCGGAGGCGTTCCCGTTGCTGCGCGAGGTTTCGCAGGCAGCCCTGCTGTGCAACGATGCCAGCCTGACACAGTCCGGTGATCAATGGCAGGTGCACGGTGACCCCACCGAAGGTGCGCTGCTGACCATGGCAATGAAAGCGGGACTCGAACCCGCGTACTACCAGACCCAATACCCGCGCACCGACGCGATACCGTTCGAGTCCCAGCACCGATTCATGGCCACGCTGCATCACGATCATGCCGGCCATGGCTTTATCTATTTGAAGGGTGCGCCGGAACGCGTGCTGGAAATGTGTCAGCGCCAGCGCATACGCGGTGAGGATGAGCCGCTGGACAAGGACTACTGGGAAGCCTTCATGCATGACATGGCCGGCCGGGGCCAGCGGCTGCTGGCGATTGCGTTCAAGCCGGCACCGGCGGAGCAACAGGTCCTGGCCTTCAGTGACATCGAGAGCGGCCTCTCGCTGCTCGGCATTGCGGGCATCATCGACCCGCCGCGCGAAGAGGCCATACAGGCGGTAAAAACCTGCCAGTCCGCCGGTATCCGCGTAAAGATGATCACCGGTGACCACGCCATCACGGCCCGCGCGATCGGTGCACAGATGGGGATCGGCGATGGTGTCACGGTCATGGGCGGCACCGAACTGGAAGGTCTCGGCGAAGACGAGCTCGGCGACGTGGTACAGCGCTGCGACATCTTCGCGCGTGTTTCACCCGAGCAGAAGCTGCTGCTGGTGACCGCGCTGCAGGCCAACGGCGAAGTCGTCTCGATGACCGGTGACGGCGTCAACGATGCGCCCGCGCTCAAGCGCGCCGATGTCGGCGTCGCCATGGGCATCAAGGGCACCGAGGTTTCCAAGGAGGCCGCAGAAATGGTGCTGGCCGATGACAATTTCGCCTCGATCGCCGATGCGGTCGAGGAAGGCCGCGCAGTCTACGACAACCTGAAGAAGTCGATCATGTTCATACTGCCGACCAACGGCGGTGAGGCGCTGACCATCATAGCCGCGATCGCACTCGGGCGCATGCTGCCGATCACCGCGGCGCAGATCCTGTGGATCAACATGATCACCGCGGTGACCCTGGCGCTGACACTGGCTTTCGAGCCGCCTGAACAGGATGTAATGAAACGACCGCCACGCGACCCCCGGGAGCCCCTGCTGTCCGGCCTGCTGGTCTGGCGCATTGCCTTCGTGTCGCTGATTCTGGTGTCCGGCACATTCGGCCTGTTTGTCTGGGAACGCGAGCACGGCGCCTCGATCGAGCTCGCACGCACCATTGCCGTGAACACACTGGTCATGTTCGAGGTCTTCTATTTGTTCAGCGCCCGCTACCTGCTGGCGCCCGCGCTCACACTCGAAGGCCTTTCGCGCAACCGCTACGTGCTCTACGCAATCGGCCTGCTGATCATGATCCAGCTCGCCTTTACCTATTTTGAACCGATGCAGACCCTGTTCTCGACCAGCGACATGAGCACCGATGCCTGGCTGCGTGTCATCATCGTGGCATCTTCTGTACTGTTGCTGGTCGAACTCGAGAAGATGCTGCTGCGAAAGTACTATAAACCCGGGCGCCGGGCAGGCCTGTAAGCCCCAGTGGCAGAAGGTACGTTACCCACACGACACGGTCTGGAGAATACGCGCCTGGTCGTGGATTGAGTCAGTTAATCTGGTTCCCGCAATGCGGACAGACGATGCCTTGATGTTGTGGAGCAGCGGCAGCGTCCAGCGCAGCCTTCTTGATCAGCTGCCTCGCATCGTCAGCCGGCAGACCCAGTTGTTCGCGTTTTTCTGCGAGGCGCTTTCGGTCATCGCTGTCGATATCACCATCCATCAGGATCTTTTTCGCAGTCATCTCATAACGCTCGCGCCGCCGCGCCAGCTCTGTCGTAAAACCGGAAGCGATAATGCCGGCCGGTAATGCCGCCATACCCACGCCCAGCACGGTGATGACGACGCCCAGCAAGCGGCCGGCGACGGTCATCGGCACCACATCGCCGTAGCCTACCGTCGTCAACGTAACGGTCGCCCACCACATCGCGCTCGGGATACTGCCGAACGCTTCCGGCTGACTGTCACGTTCGACCACATAGATCCCGCTGGCCGAAAGCACCACCAGTATCATCATGACAAAGATCGCTGACAGCAGGGTTTTCGCCTCATTGCGAAGCACGGTGCCGAGAACGCCAAGCACGGCAAAATGCCTTGACAGCTTGAATACTCGCAGCAAACGCAGAATCCTGAGAATACGCGTATCCACGCTGATAAATGCGCCCAGATAGAACGGAAGGATAGCGACCAGGTCAATCAGCGCCATAGGGGTCAGCATGTAGTGCAGCCGCCCGCGCCAGCCGGCGCCATGGGCAGGATTTTCCACGCAGACCCACACCCTTCCCAGGTACTCTATGGTGAAAATCGCGATGGAAAAGGTTTCCACGTACCAGAACCATTGTCCGTAGGCGAGTTGATAACGGCTGACCGACTCCAGTATGACTGCAAACACATTGATCACGATCAGCAACATGATGAAAGTGTTGACCAGAAACGTAAACCGGGAGCGCTGACCGCCCATTTCCAGCACGTTGTAGATACGGTAACGCAGCGTCGCAGCCATAAAACACCCCCTCTTGATGCACCAGCGATAAAATACTGTCCTTACCGCTGAAACAGTAGATTAAAACAGGCAGACTTATCTGTGGATGAATGATATAACTTGCGCCTGCCTGCGTACAATCAATGCCTGTTTACGGGCGCGGAACAATGACTGACTGGAAACCAAATCGTGAACAATCCGCTTGAATTCGGCGTCATGCTGGTCAACCTCGGTGGAGGCCTGGCCCTGTTTCTGTACGGCATGCACAAGATGACCGAGGCGCTGAAAATCGTCGCCGGCGAGCGGGTCAAGGACTTGCTGGCCAAACTTACCACCAACCGTTTCAGCGCCGCTTTTGCGGGCACCCTTGTCACCGCAGTGATCCAGTCCTCCTCCATCACCACGGTTCTGGTCGTTGGCTTCATAACGGCCGGCATCATGACATTTCAGCAATCCATTGGCGTGATTCTGGGCGCGAACATCGGCACCACCATCACCGCGCAGATTATCGCATTCAAGATCACCAAGTCGGCCCTGCTGTTGATTGCCGCCGGTTTTTTTACCGAAGTGCTCGCGCGTAATCCACGCATCAAGCAATTCGGCGTGATGTCAATGGGGCTAGGCCTGCTGTTTTTCGGCATGGAACTGATGAGCCAGGCAACGACACCGCTTCGCAGCTACGAGCCGTTCATGCAACTGATGCGGGAAATGGCCAATCCACTCTGGGGCGTCCTGATCGGCGCCGTGTTCACAGCGCTGGTCCAGAGCTCTTCGGCGACCACCGGCATTGTCATCGTCATGGCCACCCAGGGACTGCTTTCACTCGAGACGGGCATTGCCTTGATCCTCGGCTCGAATATCGGCACCTGCGTCACCGCGATAATTTCAGCTTTAGGCAAGCCCCGCGAGGCCTTGCAGGCGGCGACCGCACATGTGCTTTTCAATGTGATCGGTGTGTTGCTGTTTATCGGTTTTATTCCACAGTTTGCCGACCTGGTGAGGCACCTTTCCCCGGTTTCAGACAACCTGGAAGGTCTCAGCCAACTCGCTGCCGATACGCCGCGCCAGATCGCGAACGCGCATACGTTCTTCAACGTGTTCAATCTTGTGCTGTTCCTCGGTTTTACCCAGACCCTGGCGAAAGTTGTATTGAAAATCGTACCGCCGCTGCCGCCGGAACCCGTACCCGAAACAGCACCGAGATACCTTGATAATTACTACCTGGACCAGCCGGCGATGGCGCTGGAGCGCACGCGCCTGGAACTCGAGCGCATCGGAGAAAAAGTCGTCGCGATGATCAGGGACAGCCTGCCAACACTCACGGTGGGAACAAGAGACCGCATCCAGGCCCTGCAAACACGGGATATCGAGATTGACAGCCTGACGGACGCGGTTTCACTCTACCTGCGAAAACTGACCACCATGAACCTTGTCGACCCGCAACCAGCGTTCATACACCTCTACTTCGGTGCTGCAAACTACCTGGAAAACATTGCCGACATCGTCGAAACCGGCATTGCCACCGACAGCTACAAGCGACTTGAGCAGAAGCTGGTAATCGGCGCAGACACTGAAGAACGCCTGAAAGAGATCTACAAGGAGCTGTACCTCGCAGCACAGCTTACGGTGGAAGCACTACTGGACAATGACGAAGTGAAGGCACAACAAGTCATCGACGCCAAGGCACATTATAACGGCCTTATAGAGCGCAACCGCTCCCACCTGTACTTCCAGATCAAATCTGAAGGGGAGGAGGAACTGGCACTGTATAAGCTCGAAACCAGCACTCTTGAAAATTATCGCCGAATCCACAATCTGCTGCGGCGAATCTGCCTGCTCATAACCAGGGAAAAGGAAGAACTGCCGCTGCGGAGTGAAACACCAGAAAGCGGCGCCGAAGAGCAAAACCATGCATAATCCTTCGCACAGCAATCACGGACAAGCTGCCAGGATATTGCGACCTGGTCAGTGCGCTCACATTAGCCCATTGCACTAGACAAATAAATCTGTCACCTTTTTCAAGGCGCCTCACACTTTGCGTATGTGATAGGGAACAGCACAGGGGGGCAGACCACTGATTCCGCTGCTATTAGCCAAAAAAGCGCTCTGCCCCCCCCCGGATTTAAACTATCATG
>Ga0180438_10008530_pt1 | contig 13013 bp, 8 predicted proteins | sample SS_ome_12_FD_132455 | JGI IMG/M metagenome (GOLD analysis project Ga0180438, IMG submission 132455) | Hypersaline lake sediment archaeal communities from the Salton Sea, California, USA - SS_3_D_2 metaG | ecosystem: Environmental > Aquatic > Non-marine Saline and Alkaline > Hypersaline >...
CCGCCGCGCAGGATAGTGTCTAACGCAGCCTGTACTCTCTCATGCTTCTCGTAGCCCAGCAGCAGAAGCGTTTCCAGGACTAAGGCGTTAGGCCACATGATCCGCGGCCCGCAGACCTTGGTTGCCATAAGATCGTCACCTGCAGCCACGGCCCTCATTTCCGACGCCTTCAGCTCTCGGAACCGGCCTTTGCCGGTTCGCCGTCTCTGCTCGACGACCTCGGCTTGTTGGGCGACGAGTCTGTCCGTCAGAAAGAACATGCCCGGATTCAATTTCGACTGAGGGAGTCGCAGCAACCATCTTACGCCGGCCTGCATTTGGTCGGCTTGCGTGCCCAGGCCAAGTTCGGCAATTTCTCTGAGATTACGAGCGGTAGGCAGCAGGCGCCCCTCCCAGGAACCGTCTCTTGCCTGTTTCGCCAATCGTTCTTGGAGCAGTCTTTGTCGCAGCGCCTTGTCCGTGGCCTCGGCCGCGCCTATGAGTTTCCTCGCCTTCCAGGCGGCCAGTGTTGTGCGTCCTCGCAGAAAGCCTACCACATTGTGCGCCAATTTCATGTCTTTGTATTGTCGCTTGAGTTTGGGCAACAACTTCTCCGGCGTGGGATTGGTCTCGACTACCCGCGTAACTGCCCGCGCGGTCTCGATGTCGTAGACCTTCGCCGCTTCGCCGTCGTGCTCCTCAATGTCAAGCTTCTTGAGGGCGACGGCGCCGGGCCTTTCGACCATCGCAACCAACGACCCCTTCTTGATCTGCAGCTTGGCCGCAATGTCCACGGAAAGACAAAAGCGGTTCCCATGTACTTCCATCCGTTCGCCGGCGGCGTCTTGGGCAGTAAGCACCACTTCTTCCCCTGAGATAAGCCGGAAGTCAGCGTTGCCATCGCCCAGATGCGCTCTCACTTCCTTCTTCAAGCGGAGTGTTCCGTCCGCCGAAACGGGCACAATCGCCACTACCTGCGGTACGTAGTCAGGGTTCTTTGTGCTCATCGGGGACTCCCGTGGTGAATCTGGCAGCCGCGGTCACTCAACACTCGCTAGCGCTTTCTCAATCTCCTGGATAGCCTCGCGCTCGAGTGGGAGGGCCGCCTCAAGCCGTTTGATCTGGTCGTGCCGCATCTCCTTTGTCCATGCTTCGCCCTCTTTCAACGACCAGGGCAGCGGCGCAACGTCAAGCAGGCATTTGTCTCCTCTCAGGGAACCCGCCGACATCTGCGCGTACAACTCCGAAGCCTTCTTGAGATGAGCGGCAGCAGTCGGGTTGAATTCGTCGGCAACCTGCTCTAGGTAGCGCGCCGCGACGGCGCGATACTGGGCAAGACATTCGTAGATCCACGAATTGCCGAGCATCGCGTCTTTCCGCGTCTGCTCGTCGGCTTCATCAAGTGCCTTGAGCCGCTCGATCCACATGTCCCAGGCCTTGAAGCCCACGTAGTAGTTTTCGGCCTCGGCTGTCTTGGCCATGGCCACGGCCTGCCGAAGTGCAGCGAGCGCCAGCTCGCGGCGTCCAGGGACACTCTCCTTGCGTTCTGTAAATACCACTATTCCCCACGGCCACTTCGTTTCAACAAACGTCTCCTGCCCACCATCACGCAGCGGATGAGTACAGACCCACTCCTCGCCCTTTTTTTGATAGCCGACGATCACCCCATCTTCTTCGCTCCCGTATTGAGCGGGTACGCCGCGTTCTATGCTGTCCACAACGGCCTGGCGCGCCTCGCGGACGCCCTCGGCGTCGTCCGGCTTCACCTCAAAGATCCGCAGGTGCCTCGGCAGCGCATTGTTGGACCCCGCTACGCATTGAAAACCACAAAAAGGATGACCAGAGCTAGGACAAAGACCTTCCTTCGACACCTGCATCCGGAACGCCAATCCCGAGACGCCAACAAGGTACTCGTAGTCAACGTCTTCCCCGATAGCCTCCATCACGGCCGCCTGTGCAGCGTGAATCGAACTCTCTTTCTCGCCCATGCTCCAGCCCTTAACGCCTTCCAGGACTTTGGCTGCGAACTCTTCGGGCAATCTGTGTTCGTTTAGGACTTCTTGTACCATCGGCGTAACCTCCTCTGCCGCGTAGGCGGCTAGCGCTTCTTTGAGCTTTTTCCTGGCGCGGTGGATAAGCGATTTCGCTGTGCCGAGAGGAATATCGAGGAAGCTGGCGACCTTTTCGTAAGAAAGTCCGTCGAGGTGGAACATGGTCAGCGGAACACGGTATTTGGGCGGCAGCGAATTTACCGCGCCGAGAACCGCTTCGGCCAATTCGCGCTTCTCCATGACCTCGCGGGGCCCCGGCGCAAAGTCCGGGATGTCCAGGCTATCGAGGTCCACGCGGCCGTCGAGTTGCTCGAACACTCTGGGCCGAAACGCTTTCAGCCAATTCATGGCCACGCTGAAGGTGACCCGCCGCAGCCACGCCGCAAAGCGGCTCGGATCACGCAGTTGCTCGATATTGCTGTACGCGCGAATGAAGGCCTCCTGGGCAATGTCTTGGGCATTTGCCCAATCACCCACGAGACTGTACGCAAGGCCATAGACGTGGCCCTGGTAGCTGGTCACCAGTTCGCCATAGGCTTCCTTATCCCCTTCACGCGTCCGCTGAACCAGTTCGCCATCTCTCGATTTCAGATACTCCTCGTCTTTCACACCATCCCTCCGTTGCCTTTACTACGAAGACAACTTCACGATGCAAAAGGTTGCACAGAGCTGTACAAAAGCGCCGAGATGTACGTTCTCGGTCATCACTTGCCACGCGACGTGCTGCTCGCACGTCGGCAAACCTGAGCCATGCGATGCAGTGCTGAGCTCGGGCGCACCCTTAATTGCGGCGTCAGGAACGCTCGACCTCGTCGTCGACCCGGATGTCTGCTGCGCGGCCGAGTATCTCCTCGCGGGTGACGCCTGCCGCCGCGTACATGGCAAAGATGTTCTCAATGGGCGTCTCGGGTGGCACCGCATGCGACGCGGCCAGGATGTACCCGCCGCCGTCAACGGTCATTCCTTCGACCAATCGCAGCGTTTCGGCGTAGACTTCCTCAACGGTGCCCATGGGTAACAAGCCCTGCGTATCCACGCCGCCCATGAATGACAACTCCTTCCCGAACTCGCGTTTTAGCTCGAACGGATCCATTCCCGGGCAGTTGCACTGAATCGGGTTCAACACATCGAGTCCCATGTCGATGAGGTCCGGGATGATGGGGCGAACCGCGCCGCAGGAATGGTAGGCGACCCGAAGCCCTCGGGACTTCGCCACATTGAAGATCGCGGCCAAATGCGGCCCAATGGCCTCGCGCCAACACGCCGGACTCATTATCATCGCCTGTTGGCCGCCGACGTCGTCGCCTGTCCACAGCCAATCGATCGGCAGACGGTCGCACGCTGCTTCGGCCAGGCGTACCGCAAACGCGGCGGCCTGCCCGAGCATCACCTGGGAGAGCTCGGGCGCCGCCGCCAGATCGAGCAGCGTTTGCTGCATGCCGCGAACACGGAGAATCATCTCGAACAGACACGGCGATATGTCACAGCCGATGAACCGCTCGTCCTTAGCCTCGAGCACAGGCGCCATATTCCCCAGAAGCTCATCGACGCGTTCGTGAGGATACGCATAGCACCGTATTGTTTCCTCGCTCGCGTCCTCGAGCGGCGACGATTTGATCTGGTTGAAGGGGCCGTCCTTGACCCATTCGATACCCCAGAAGTCCACATGCGTGTCGCCGTCACGCTCATGAACGATGCCCTCCATGGCATAGTTGTTCCCGACCCAAGCCTGCCGGACGTCATCCCCCATCGCATCCGCCACCCGCCCCGCCGGCACTTCGAGATATTCGCCGAGTCTTGCCGCCGTATCAGGATGGAACCACATCCAAATCGGTACGCGATCCACCGGTTCCCGGTTCAAGGCGGCGCATACACGCGATTTCGAATTCATCGCAACTCCTTATCTTCTCATCACCAAACGTCCCGAACATCAGCGGTCACGAGGCCACTGCGCGCTGGTTCAGCATCTTTCCTGCTGCCTGCTAAGCTTCTCCACGGCCTGTTTTCCTAACTTGAAAGCCGCTTGAAGCGCTTCAGGCATGTCACGCACTTTGCCCTTGTGGTAGACAGAAACGCAAAGCTCGCCTAGGTAGATGCCCTTCAGCACTCTTACGCATAGTCTCAAAGGCTCAGTAACCCATTTACCGTGGTCTGGCTCGGCACGGCCGAAGGTCGTCAAAATAACATACCCTTTGCCAACAAATCGCTGCACATATGGCTCGCGGTTGAAATAAGAGGACATCCTGTCGATGAAGCATTTCAGTTGTGCAGAAACGCCTGCCCAGTACACCGGAGTCGCAAAGACGGCTATGTCAGCGTCCAGAAATCGCTCCAACACGGCCGGCAGATCATCATCACAACGTGGGTCGATTCTTTGGCGGGTGTTGTCGATGACCTCTCCTATGGGTCGAATGTTCATCTCATCCAAATAGATTTTGTCAGTCGCCGCGGCCGCCTGCTGTGCCCCCCGCGAGAATTCGTCTGCAAGGATGTCAGAGTTTCCCTGTTTCCTCGGACTGCCAGCCAAGACAATGACTTTCACATCGTTCGTGCCCCTCTTGTTGAGATGCTAACGGTTCGCGCACCAACCGCGCGGAAAGGCGAAGCTTTGCCCTGTGCTCCGCCCAAAGGCAGCTGCCATAGCGCAGGCCAAAGCGCCTGAACGCCGCTGCCTCAAATTCTCCATTAATAAGAAGACGCCGCTCTCCATCATTGGAGCGTCAGGCTGCCTTCGGCGGCGATTCGTCGCGTGACATCATCTCCCACACCGTCATTGCGAGGAGCGAGTCCCCGAGCGACGCGGCAATCACTTTTCGTAGTCGCCCAAGGCTCTCGCGGAAAGTGATTGCTTCCTCGAAGACTCCTCGCAGTGACGGGTAGAAATCCCCAATCTCCGGAAGCGACAACCACACAATACCCAGCGCCAACGCATCCGAACTCAACTCCCAATCCCCGGAGGGGATGACGGCGTAAAGCCCAGTGTGGAGCGAAGCGGAACGCTGGGTAAAGTGCCCCCCAAAAACAGGAACCCCTGGAAAGGGTGACGGAATCGCCGGGCCAAACGAGTGCCTGCAATGCCGCTGTTCCGTCGCCTCCTCCGGAGGCTCTGCTGTTTTGGCCCTTCGTTACCAGGGTTCGCTACGCTTCACCCTGGGCTCTACGCCGCCCCCGTTGGGGGTCTTCCAGGACGATGTACGTGAGGGCGTCCCTTCATCTGCTTCATCTGGATTGTGGAAATCAATATGGTAGTGCTCATCATGTCGAACCCACGACTGCTTCTTTGAAAAGCTGAGCTTCTCCTGCAGTTGCTCTCCCTTGTTCGTCGCAAACAGGTGCGGCTGGAGATCCGGCGCAAAGATGACGCGCCAAACAGAAAGTCCATGCACCTCCGCGGCCTCGGCGAGGCAAAGCAGATGAGACGCCATGGCTTCGAAATCTATCTCGCACCCTTGCGCCGCACACCTACCGTTCCCGTCAAAATGAACCGCGTAACCGTATTTGTTCGCACGATGCGTTCTGAGCATTGTCGGCCCAAGGGCGTTCTTCACCGGAACCATAAAATCGATCGAGAGACCGTTCCTGTGCGTCGCATGCGGCCGCATGCGACGCCGGAAGGCCAACTGCACTCTGCGTACACAAACTCGGTATCCGGATGCAGCTTGAGGACCCGGCCGTAAGCGTCCAACACCACCTCGCGCACACGCCCGTGCAGCGAGTTCCTTCCGAAGGCGATCGGAAGACGGCCATACGCGCGGAAATTCGCCCCGGACGTAGGAAGCCGCTTGCCATTGACCAGTCTCCCGTCTCCTGTGGTCCCGAGACTCACGCTGGCCTCTTCGCTCTCAAACGCCCTCGTAATTTCATTTCCGAAGCTCACGAAAAGCACTCCCACAACGACAAGGGTCGCCGCACAAACCGCTACCGTGCGTATTCTCTTCCGCAGACGTGGTTTCATTCTCACTCAGCCGCCGCCAGGTTATACAAAACGTTTCGCGCGCAGGATAGTCCATCAAAAGAAGGAAAGCAACGGGCAGCAAGCAGTCCCCGTTCATTAGAGATAAATATAGGAGATTGGATCTCGTGTGCCGATGAAGTCCAGCAGGGCATTCCGACAAATGCAAAACCCAAAACAACAAATCGAAGACCGGGGAACAAGGGGACAGCCCCGACGAGATCCCACCGCCATGCGCTTACGTCCTTTTCGTCCCTTAGGTCCCTGCGTCTCGAAAGACATTCTCAAGGCCGCAAGAATTGAGCAAGGCGGCCCGGGGTGCCACTGGCGGCTTGTCCGCCAGTGCCGTTGAACACAGCCGCTCCTTTTGCCATACTCCTCACGATCGCAAGGGACCAGGGCAATCGCATCAAAATGCCGCGAAAAGAGCGCGAATTCTTCGGGATATCTCGCTAGAAAAGCGATCCTGGTACGGTCGAGCTCCGTCTCGAGCGTCTTTAGGTCGCGCAGGAGCGCGCCCCTACCAGTGCCAAGTGCTGTGCATTGTATTGATCCGCCGGCACTTCGGGCAAGAACGGTTTAATGCAATGTCCCTGCAAGGGACAAACAGAGCGCGTGTGTCTGGGAAAGGGAACGTATAATGTTTGGTTTCGGGTTAACGCTGGCAGCAGTTCTGTTGGCCGGACTGGGGGAAGGGCCAGACCCACAGGTGCTGCCGACAATCCCCGCAACCGTGGAGCGGATCGCGGACAACGTGCACACGAGCGTGACGCACGGGTGGAACACCAACCGCCTTGTGAAATACCAAGGCGTCCTTTACGCCACTGCCCGCGTAGACAACCCCGCCGCTACCAACAAGTGGAAATGCAGCGGGGAGTTTTTCCGCCGAGAACCGGGAGGCCCCTGGACGAAGTTTGCTTCGACGCCCGATCCGCCTTACCTGACGCTCATGGCGCCCGACGGTTGCATCTGGGAAGTGGGCCCCTCGCAGTATGACAAGGCAGAGGTGTTCCGGATGACGCATCCGCTCGACTTCTCGGCCTTCGAGACGGTGTATTGCGGTACATCGACGTATATGGGCGCGGGCATGAGTCCCGAGGGCAATTTCCTGATTATGTGTGCGGAAACCAACGATATAGAAGCGTTCCGGCCGAATGCCATTATCAGCGGGTTCTATGAACAGGCCACCGGGAAGTGGTATACGAGCCGACTTGTGACGCCGGAAGGCCGGTATGGCTACATCGGAATTCTCCTCAACGGGACGCGGGCGTTGGCCGTAATGCAATCCGCGATTCGGGATCCCGAGGCGAATCCAGAACCACCGCACTACAACTGGCGCCACGTGCGCTTGGCCCAGTGCGACGACCTGACCAAGGGGGAGTGGATCCAGAAAGGGTTTCTTCTGCCAAAGTACGGTTTCACCGCGATCAGCGATTTCATAGCGGGCCCGGACGGCAATGCGTATCTGGTTTACCGATCCAGGGCCGGCGAAACGTTCGAAGAGGCAGAAAGGCCCGGCGGTGAGAAGACGTACATTGCACAGATCAAAGACGACTTGACCACGGAGGTTTACTCCGTCCCATTCTCGAATGGCCCCATGAATATGTTCGTGGACAGCAAGGAAAACTTGTATCTCCTTGGCTGGGAGGTCGGCGAGCTTCATCTCTGGAAAGTGGATCCGGGCGAGGGATTCGAGCCGACAAAAGAATACCGGTTGGGCGGAACGGATAAGCTCGTGCGGGGCAAGATACGCGCGCTGCACCCTGAACGGTTCGGCGGGGAAGGCGACGGCGACACGGCACATGTGTTCTGGTCGCACGGCGTGGACGAAAGCGGAGAGCCGCCCGCATCCGGCGAGCCCGCCCACCATGCCCAGTTGTGGCACGCTCAGTTTAACCTGCCCGTGGAAGATTAGCCGACAGCCGCGAGCCCAGGCGCGTTACCGTGGCCTTGCCTCTCGGGAATCGGGAGGAAGAAGTCATCTATTGGATCAACATGATCAGAATGGAGGTCGTATCAAATGGCTAAGATGAAACGGCGATCTGCCGGGCCGCGTAGTGCTGCCGGACGTGTGACTCTTTGGGCAATTGGAATTGCCGCGTTGTGTTTTGCCACCAGCCCTGTGCACGCAGAGAGTGGACGCGATCCGCATGAGGGTTGGAATTTCAAGTTCAAGGATTTCGTGATCGCGGCGTGGAGTCCGCCCGCGACAACGGACGCCGAGTACAGGCTATACAAAGACGCCGGGTTCAATGTCGTGATGACGCCGCGAAATCAATTCCCCGATGAGGCGTTGGCGCTGGCCGAGAAATATGGCTTGGCCGTCATGATCGACACGTATACGCCCCACGGCCGGCCCTGGGGCGGCGTCGAGGGCGATTATTTCCCCCACCCGGCCCATCACCCGGCCACGTTTCCTGAACTCAAGTGGCTCGTCGAGCGCTACGGCGATCACCCGGCCCTCGCGGGCATCCTTCTCGGCGACGACATCGGCCCGCTCCCCCCCCAGTTGGTCAAGAACACCCGGTGGATGCGCGAACATGCACCGCACCTCATACCCTGGGTCTGCCAGTGCATATATTCGCCTGAAAGCCTTGCCGAACACGGCAACCCAATCTATAACCCTCAGTTTTATCCGACGCTTTTCGCGGCCGACTTGCCCGCATGGGAACAGGCGGAGCTGTACTGCAGCCTCCTCGATAGCTTGCGCGAAAGCGCAGGCCAGCACAACCTGACCCCATGGCCCTTTTTCAATGTGTCGGCGATTGAGCGCGGTGAGTTGTTCGAAAGTGACTCGCTTTTGCGTTTCCAGGTCTACGCGTCGCTCGCCTATGGCGCGCAAGGGATATGGTACTTCACGTATCGCGGCTGCGGCAGCCTTTTCGACGGCAAAGAAGTCTGCGCCGCATGTGGGAGTTCGGAAGAGGCCAGCGCATATATCGAGCCGAACTGGTTTGCGGCGAAGGAGGTGAATCACCGCGTTGCGGCGTGGGGGCCGGAGCTTCTTGGACGCAAAGCGGCAAAGGTTTACCATTCCGGGCCATGGCCGGCCCCGCCAGCAGAGGATGCGGTCGTACGCACAGACAAAACGTTGTTTTTCAATTGGGAATTGGGGCCGCCGGTCCCCGCCATGCCCGCCGATGACTTCGAGGTCACATGGACCGGCTACATAAGGTCCAAAAGCTTTGACGAAGTAACCTTTACGACCGTGTCCAACGACGGTGTCCGGCTGTGGGTCGACGGCAAAAAGATCATCGATAACTGGACCGACCACTTTGCCGTCGAGGACACCGGCAAAATCCAGCTCCCCCTGGCAAAGATGGTCCCGATCCGAGTCGAGTACTACGAAAAGGATTCTCTTGCGGCATTGATTCTATACTGGTCCAGCCCCACTTTGCCCCGCGAGATTGTGCCGTCAGACTGCCTATTTACAGACACTGACGGCGGCGAGACCGGTTTGCGCGGCGAGTACCGCGCCCTGCCCTCGAGGTTGTGGAGAAACAGCCTGCGACCCGGGCGCGACGAGTTAGTAGTCAAGATGAGCAATGACCTCCTTGTCGGCATTCTCACAAAACCCGGCGAGGCCCCGCTTGCGATGGTCGTGGACAAACGCGTCGACACACGTTTCCGCGCACTCGATCACAGAACCGTCAAAGTCCGATTTGCCGACGCCGTGCAATCACTAACCATGTTGGACGAACACGGCGGACAACGCATCGACGGTCACACGATACGCCTCACCCTACCCGCAGGCGGCGGGCAATTGCTGCGACTCGATACCAAGGCCATCTGACGAGACTGAGCATTAGAACGTCGATCGTTGTGTAACCGATGCCGCCTAAACCAGGGCCGCGAAGATGAACAACGATTGTGTTGCCACAACTGCCGGAAGCATTAAGGAGAGGCATACCTATGAAGCATGTCATGATTGCAGCGGTGCTGTTGTGCGTCGGATCCGTGGCGGGGATGGCGGACGATGCGTTGTCGGGGCCGTCTTTCACGCTTTGGCAGCTTCCCGAGCAGAGTCCCACGCAGATGCAGTCGTACGTTGTCCGCACGGTTCATGGGAAGGTCATGGTGGTCGATGGCGGCAACAAGGCGGAAGCGCCGTACCTGAAGGGCTTCCTGGCGGCCTTGGGCAATCGCGTCGAGACTTGGTTTGTGAGTCATCCGCACCCGGACCACGTGGACGCGCTCAACGAAATCCTCGATGCGCCGGGGAAGCTCAATATAGCCGAGATTGTCGGCTCGCTGCCCACGACCGAATGGCTCGAAGAACACTGCAACGGCGACGCGGCGCTCCAGGTGACTACGCTTCTTGAGAGGGCCAAGGCCCACAAGATCCCGATACGGGACGTGTTTCTGGGCGAGACGTTTAGCGGCGATGGCGTCCGAGTTAGAATTCTAGGCGTGCGCAACCCGGAGATTTACTCAAACGGCGTCAACAATTCGAGCATGGTCTGGCGGATGTGCGACGATTACAAGTCGGTGCTTTTCACGGGCGACATCGGCGTTGAGGGCAGTGAAAAGCTGTTGCGAGGTGCGTTCCGGCAAGATCTGCGGAGCGATTACGTTCAGATGTCGCATCACGGACAGAACGGCGCCGTCGAGGCGTTTTACGTTGCGGCGTCGCCGCGCTATTGCCTTTGGCCAACGCCGCGATGGCTTTGGGACAACGACAACGGGGGCGGCAAAGGCTCCGGGCCTTGGCGGACGCTCGAGGTGCGGGCGTGGATGAAGAAGCTCGGCGTTAGGCGCCATTACGTCAGCAAGGACGGACTGCACCGCATCGACTAGCCCGGCGCCAGGCGTAGTTTTGTGGATAGACGCGTTGGGGCAGTTCTGCATGAGGCTTGGCGTGAATCTGCGATCTTTCCTAACGCGCCCCTGGCGCGCCTCGGTTTTCTACGAAGGGGGTGTGGGGGAAACACTCTTTTTCCCAAAAGAGGGTTGCCCCCTCAGACTCCCCCAAAGAAAACCGCGGAATTCGCCAACTTCTTTGGCAGCCTTAAGGCAATAGCTCGAACAGCCGCGTTGTGCCCAAAGGGGCTTCCACATGCAGGTGCAGCCCGTCATCGACGGCCACCGGCACAGGTCGGCCGTCGTCGAGGTCTACCACGCGCCGGGCTTCGAAGGGAAGGCCCGCGACTCGGATATTAGTCGCGGCTTCCGAAGTTTCGTGATTGATGACGAACAAAACGGCGCGCTCGCCGCACGCGCGTATTGCCGCTTCGATGTCCGCGTTTGACGAATGGACGTGCGCACGAACGCCCGCGGCCTCACACAACTTCTGCAGGAGTGCGCGCAACTGCGCACGAGCGTCCGGACGTTTCTCTTGGAAAGCGTGGAAGTAGGTGTCCTGCACGCAGAAGCCGAGGAGATAAACCTGCCCCTTCCCGACCCGTCGCGCGAGGACGGCAGGTACGCCGGAGTCGGTCCTTGCGAGCACTTCGGCACTGGTCACGGCGCACGTGCGCGGGCTAACCAGGGTGAGGTCCAATGCGACGTCGAGGACGCTGGCGCGAAGCGCAGCGGTCGTGAAGACGGATTCGTCCGGGGAGTCTTGATCACCGAAGTGCCAGCCCGGCTCCGCGCCGACGGTGCAGGGGACATAGTGCCCCTCGCGGCGGACGCGGCAGGTTGCCGCGTCCGTCACGCCGAAGAGCTTTTCCATGGTGTCCATGGGTTGTTTCAGGCGGCCCAAGGACGGCACGCAGTCGGCGATGAGCAGACCTCCCTTCTCGACGAAGCGGACGATGTGCCGGGCCACGTCTTCCGGCAGCAGCTTCACATCGAAGAGGACCAGCGCTTCATAGCCGTTCAGAGAGTCGTTCGTGACTTGCTCTTCGTGGAGCACATCCAGCTCACCGAAAGCGCGGAGAAACAGCTCGAACGACAGGCCCACGTTGAAATACTCCTCCTGTAGCTGGAGGTACTGTGTGCGCGGGAAGAGCATCGCCGCCTTGGCCTGGAGTTTCTTCGTGGTTCGCAGATAGCTCCCGGCCTTCTGTATGAGCCGAAGTCCTTCGCCTAGGCTCTCCCAATGCTTGGCGTCGATAGGCAATTTGTAGCCTGTGAGTAGGAAGTCGGCCCCGTGAGCGACGGCCGTAGTGGCCACCTCGCGCTCGCCCCAGTAAAGCGCGCGGTTGCCGTCGTCCATGAAGTGGCTAAACCATGCGGGGTTAAACGTGCCCACCCAGAAACCAAGTTCCTTGCCGTGGGCGTAGGCCAGATTCCGCATCTGGGCAAAGCTGTAGTGCATCATGGCCATGCGCGGTTTCATCAGCCTGGCCGGTTCGCCGAACCGAAAATCGAGGTTCCAGTACGGATAGATGTCATAGACAAACATGTCCGTAAAATCCGCGCCCCAATGGAATACGTCGTCGATGGCAATCTGGGCGTGCGAGCCGTACCCGGCGCCAAAGGTGTTGTGGCTATCGTGGGTAAGCACCACCTTGAAACTGGGGTCGATGTCCTTGATGATGCGGTAGACCTGCCGCCAGCCATCGGGAAACTTGGCCGTGCGAAAGTCGAGCACGTCCAGCCAGACCTGGGGGTCGTCCTTCGCGGCCGCGAGATCCGGCGGCAACTCGTAACCGTAGCGCTTTTTGAACTCGGCCTTGTCGTACTCGGTATACCCGAACGACCCGGGGCCGCCGGTGAACGGTTCGTCCTGATAGGTGAATACATTGTAAAGGCGTGGGATGTCCTTGAGACCCGCCAACTGTTTTTGGGCGTTCTCCCGGACGGTTCTGGCGTATTCGTCCGAGTACACGGACACGGCGGGCGGGGCGTTGCGGCCGAAGAGTTCGAGCCCGCCCGCGTGATGGGTGATCGCCATTCCCTTGGCCTGCGCGTAGTTGCGGACAATGTCGGCCTGCCCGGCCGGCAGCGGGACATGCCACTCGATACCCGTGAAGCCATGACCAATGATATTGTCCACCGTGGCGCGCAAGATTTCCGGGCTAAGCGGCCCCTCCTCGCCGCGCCATCCCTCGCCGCTCGGCACCGGCGAGAACTGACACACAACC
>Ga0180438_10008531_pt1 | contig 13012 bp, 8 predicted proteins | sample SS_ome_12_FD_132455 | JGI IMG/M metagenome (GOLD analysis project Ga0180438, IMG submission 132455) | Hypersaline lake sediment archaeal communities from the Salton Sea, California, USA - SS_3_D_2 metaG | ecosystem: Environmental > Aquatic > Non-marine Saline and Alkaline > Hypersaline >...
CGCCGGCTCGAAGCGGATTTCGAGCAACTCGCTCACGTCAGTCCCGCCTCCCGGGTCTTGCGAGCCGCGTTCCAGCGCGACCAGGCGATAATAGGCCGGGTTGTTGACCGCACCGGGCGGAAACACCCCGTTGATCGGCGGGGCGTACAGCGATTCGCTGACCCCCAGCGCAAACCGGATCCCCGTAGGATTCCCGTTGCCGTCGGTAACCGTTTCAGCCTCGAAGGAGAGCAGGACCGGGCCGTCCTGATCGGCGGGCTCGTCGACCACCCCGGGCTCGGAGAGCTCCGACGTGTTGCCCGACAGGTCGGTGGCCGTGGCCACCACCAGCTCGCCCAGGGCGGCCTGCCCGTCGATCATCACGTCGAATTGGGCCAGCCCGGCCGCGTCGGTCTCGACCGTGGCCGAGCCCAGGGTCCGCTCGGCAACGCTGTTGCCCGACGAAGCCGCAGCCACAGAGGCGGCGTAGAAATCCAGCACGAACTGCTGGCCCGGCGCGGCGCTGAGCAACCCGACCACGCGCGTGGTGTTGCCGGCCGCCGTCTCGGCCAGCGAGAGCTGGGGGAAGTTTTGCAGGGAGTTAGCCCCGCGGTCGAGGTCCAGGGTGTCGTTCGGCGTGGGGCCGTCGCCGCCCAGGTCGATGCTCAGCCCGCCGTTGCCGTAGATCGCGTTCTCGCGGATCGTGTTCTTGCTGCCGAGGATCAGAATCCCTTCCTCGGCGAAGTTCCGTATCTCCAGTCCGTAAACCCCGTTGCCGTCGGACCGCATTTCCAGACCGGGGGAAGACCCCGCCCCGGAGCCGTCCAGCACAACCAAGCCCTCGCCCCGGATCGTGATCCCGTGGTTCGGGTTGTCCAGTGCGGGCAGCGGCGACTCGAGCGAAATGAGCAGCGCTGAATCCCCGGCCGGGACCTCGAAACCGATCTCGACCGGCTCGTCGGCCGCGTTGGCATCGAGGATCGCTTCGCGGAGCGAGTAGAGACCGTCGCCCGCGATGACGTTGTCGGCGGCCGTGTTGACCGTCACCGTCAAGATGGAAAGCAGGTGGCGACTCTCCAACGGCTCGACCAGCAGCAGCCGGTACGTCCGTCGAGGTCGCGCCCTAGCGGACCTTCCGTCCGGGCACCCTGTCCTGCGGCGGCGGCAAGGCATGGAGAACCCCGTTCGTTGCATCCCAGTATCACGCTGGCACGAAAAAGGGACTTTGCGCGAAGCACTTCTCGGACCGTTCAAGGCGAAGTATACCTGGTCCCTTTTTCGCTCGTGTTTGCGCTGCTCTCCTTGCAGTGTGCCAAACCGTCGACCCCGGCCGCCGTGCCGTGTGGACCTTGCCTTATGACGCCGCCCCTGACTTTCGCAACTATTATAACCGCATGGCGGCGGGTTGCAACCCCCCACCTGCGGACTATCACGAGCCGGTCCGGTTCAGCCGAACTCCGCCGTGACGATGGCCGGGGCACCTGGTATCATGCCGGATGCAAGTTCGTAGCACGGGCCCCTGGCCCGTGCTTGTGGACCCACGGGCCAGGGGCCCGTGCTACTTGGGTTGCGGCTGCGGGGCACGTTGGGGAGAGAGGACATCGTGTCGGGCCACGCCACTTCCGACGCCGTGCGGGCGCTGCGCGCCTTGGCTAGCGCGCTCGACCGGATGCGCCGCGAGTGTCAGGCAACGCGGCGCAACGAGGTCTGGGGGGCCTTCAAGGCCCGGACCTTGCCCTCGGTGCTCGGCCAGGCCACGCCCGCGACGTACGAAGACCTCATCCGCCGCTACCGCCTCTCCGGCCCGCGCCATGCTTCGGGGGTGCTGATCACCGGACGGCGCATCTTCGTTCGGCTGCTGCGCGCCGAGGTTGGCTGCGACTGTGCCCCCTCGGAGCTCGAGCGGGAGGTGACTAGGCTCGCGTCCGCGCTGGCTCGCAGCCGGGCCGTCGACGAGCCGCTGGCGCAAGTGCTCGCCGAGGCCCCTCTGCTTTCGGGCACGGAGCCCCGGCGCTTGGCCGCTCTGTTTTCGCTCAACACGTCGCCGAAGAAGCTCTGGCGCACCGCGGAGCTGGGCGCCATGATCCGCCACCAGCTCGAGGTGCCCTTGGACCTCGACGCCTGCTGGGACGATCGCGATGTGCCCGAGACCACCGTCGGCTCGACGAGCTTGGGCTCCCGGTCGTCGATTCTTCCGTATTGCCGGACCTTGTCGGGCCTTCTGCGCGACCCCAAGCCGCCCCTGGAGTTGCTGCGGCGCGTGAAGGAGTTTGCCAAAACGGCCTCGAACCATCCCGACTTCCCGCTGCCCGAAGAGCTGGCCACCGTGCTCTACGGCACGGCCATCGCGCTGGGGCTCTTGCGCCACGGGAAGCGGATCACGGGCCTCGACGACGAGGGAATCCGCCTCTGCCTGGAGTGGATCACCGATCAGCCCTGGCTGCCCGAGGAGCTTCGGGCCCCGTTGGTCGAGGCCGGGGACACGCTGGGGTGATCTGCCGAAAGCTTGGTTCGGATTCCTCACCAGGGAGACACGGAGAACACGGAGTCCTTTGAAGGACATCGGCCCCCAGCGACACCACTGAGAACACACTGCCGCTTGATACAGATTATCAGCTATCCTGCCGAGACCGTCTTCTCTGTGCTCTCCGTGTTTCCGTGGTGAGTTCCGTGGCGAGAAGTGCGGTCTAGCCGCCGCGCGCCCGCTCGACGATCTGCATCGCCGCCCTGCAACGGGCCGTGATCTCGGCCCAGTTGCCCGCGGCCACGTCGGCGCGCTTCGCCAGCCAGGTGCCGCCCACGGCCGCGACCACGTCAAGCGCGAGGTAGTCGGCCAGGTTGTCGGCACTGACCCCGCCGGTGGGCACGAAACGCACGCCGGTGTGGCGGTAGGGGCCGGCCAGGGCATGGAGGTATTTCACCCCGCCGAGGGCACCGGAGGGGAAGAGCTTCAGCACCTTGCAGCCGAGCCCCAGAGCGGCCTCGACCTCGCTGGGCGTGGCCACGCCGGGCACGAACGGCAGCCCGATCTCGGCGGCCCGGCGCACCACCGCCGGGTTCAGCCCCGGGGCCACTCCGAAGCTCGCCCCACACTCCTTGGCCCGCTCGAGGTTCTCGACCGAGAGCACCGTGCCCGCCCCCAGCAACAGCTCGGGCCGCTGCTCGGCGAGCGTCCGGATCACCTCAGCCGCCGCGCCCGTGCGGAAGGTGATCTCCAGCGCCGGAAGGCCCCCGGCCAGCATCGCGTCGGCCAGCGGCAGGGCGGCCTCGGGCGAGTCGATGGCGATCACCGGCACCACGCCGTAGGCGGCGATCCGGTCGAACAGGGAATCGTCGGGCATGGAGGCTCCTTTCGTTGCTCGGTGGAGAATAGCGGCCCGCCCGCGGCCTGGCAAGGGCCGCAAAGTGTTGCACTCCGCTCGCCCGGCGGCTATACGTCATATAGCCGCGACCGGTGGTCGCGCACCGGATCGCCGGTTGCCGCAGGGAGCGCGACCACCGGTCGCGGCTTTTTGACCAGACCCGCGGACCACGCTACTGAAGGGAGGGGATCATGGATCGACGGCGTTTCTTGGCGGGCTCTTCGGCCGTTGCGGCGGGGGCCACGTTCGCCGCCGCGGCGATCTCACGGGCGGGAGATGCTCCCGCTGCAAACGACCGCATCGGCGTGGCCGTGATGGGCCTGCGCGGACGCGGCGGGCACCTGCTCCGCACCTTCGCCGCGCGGGAGGACGTGGCGGTGCTCTACGTCTGCGACGTGGACGAGCACGTGCTCGCCGACCGGGCCGCCTCGACCGAGCAGCAGACCGGGCGCAAGCCGAAGGCCGTGAAGGACTTCCGTGAGGCGCTCGACGATAAAGCGGTCGACGCCCTGGTCAACGGAGGGCCCGACCATTGGCACGCCATCCCCACGATCCTGGCTTGCCAGGCCGGCAAGGACGTGTACGTCGAGAAGCCCGACGGGCACAACGTCTTGGAGGGCCGGGCGATGGTCGCGGCCATGCGAAAGCACGGGCGCGTGGTCCAGCTCGGCACGCAGGCCCGAAGCAACGCCCACGCCCAGGCCGCGGTCCGCTACATCGCCGAGGGGAACCTGGGCAAGGTGCGGTTTGCCAAGGCGTGGGAGAGTGCCCGGCAGGGCTCGATCGGCCACACGCCCGACAGCGAGCCGCCCCCGGGCGTGGATTACGACCTCTGGCTCGGGCCGGCGCCGAAGCGCCCGTTCAACCGCCGGCGGTTCCACGGCTCGTGGCGATGGTTCTTCGACTACGGCACCGGCGACCTGGGCAACGACGGCGTCCACCGGCTCGACCTGGCCCGGTGGGGGCTCGCTGCGGCGCTGAAGGCCGAGGGCCGCGAGCTTCCCGCGGCGCCGCGGCGGGTCTCGGCCCACGGCGGCAAGCTCTACTTCGACGACGACCAACAGTGGCCCGACACGCAGATGGTCACCTACGACTTTCCCGGCTGCGTGATGACCTACGAGCTGCGGATCTGGTCGCCCTACAAGCTCGACGACGAGCACGAGGGCTCCGCCGTGCTGGGCGACAACGGCTACGTCGTCTTGGGCAACCGGCGCTGGCGGGCGTTCGACGCCAAGGGCAACCTGGTGACCGAGGAGGCCGGCGCCGACAACACGGCCGGCCACGTCGAGAACTTCTTGGAGTGCATGAGAAGCCGTGCGAAGCCCGCCGCGGATCTGGATACGGTCGGCCACCCGTCGAGCCTGCTCTGCCACCTGGGCAACGCCGCCTGGCGCCTGGGGCGCACGCTCCAGTTCGACCCGGAGAGCTACACCTGCGGCGACGACGCGGAGGCGAACGGCTATCTCACGCGGCCCTCGTACCGCGAGCCGTGGGTTCTGCCGGAGGTGTGATCGCCTCACAAAGCCGCGACCGTTGGTCGCGCACGAATCTGCGACCGGTGGTTGCGTAGCGCGAAAACAGCGACCCGCCAATACCCGCGCGACCACCGGTCGCGGCTTCTTGGCAGAGGCGCGGCCACTACCAGAAGACCACGTACAGCCCCACCGTCACCAGCACCAGGATCACCCCGAAGACGAGGGCACCGCGGGACGGCTTCATTTCGATCTTCGTCTGTTCCGGGAGCGTGACGGGCTCTCGCAGCGGGCGCAGCCAGGTCATCAGACCCAGGACCAGGGCCACGCCCAGGAAGGCCCAGCCGGCACGGTTGAGGAAGCTGCCGACCATCAGCTCGCCCCACTCGGGCAGATCGGAGAGCGAGACCAGTTTCAGGGCCCCGTAAAAGGCGGCCCCCAGCAGCAAGCCCACCCAGCCGCACGCCCTGGGGGCGCGGGGCACGAAAACCCCAAACACGAAGATCCCGAGCACGCCCGGCCAGAGGTAGCCCTGGAACTCCTGGATGTAGTTGAAGATGCCCTTGAACTGGGGGTTGTCCAACTGGGGCGAGATCAGGCAGCCGATCACCACGAACAGCAGCACGCAGGCCCGGCCCACGAAGACCAGCGTGGTCTGCGAGGCGCCCCGCTTGATGTACTCCTTGAAGATGTCCATGGTGAAGATCGTCGAGGCGGCGTTGAGCATCGAGGCCAGCGAGCTCATCACCGCGCCGAGAATCGCCGCCAGCATGAAGCCGCGAAAGCCCGCCGGAATGAGCTTCTTCATCAGCAGCGGGAAGGCCGAGTCGTACTCGTAGCCGATCAGGGTCTCTTCGACGTCGAACTGCTCGGCGTCGGGATGTGCGGCGTTGTGCGCTTCGGCCAGGTCGACGATTTTCGCGTTCGCCTTGACCAGGCGATCAGCTTGCTTCTCGGTGAGGTCTTCTTCCGGCACGTCGACTTCAGGCACGGGCGCGCCGACCGCCGCGCCGTTCAGCGCGATGACCTCCCGCGCCCTGGCCGGATAGAGCCGGGCGAAGTCGTCGTTGAAGGGGAACACCACGCGGTGCTCGCCCGGCTCGCCCTTTACGTCGTCGTAGCGTTTGAGCGTGTCCTTGTTCGTCGAGGTCCGGGCGTCCTGCTGCATGTCGCTCTTGTAGAGGTTGAAGGCGATGATGCCCGGAATGACCACCACGAAGGGAATCACCAGCTTCAGCGCCGCGGCGAAGACGATGCCCTTCTGCCCTTCGCCTAGGGAGTGGGCCCCCAGCGTGCGCTGCATGATGTACTGGTTCAGCCCCCAGTAATAGAGGTTGGGGATCCATATCCCCAGGATGAGCGCGGTCCATGGCAGCACGGTGTTGGCCGCGGGCAGGGCCATGTGCATCTTGTGCTCGTTGAGCGACCAGTACTTGGCCACCGGGCCGGCGTCGGCCATTTCGGGATCGAGCCCGACCGAATCCGGCGGCGCGGCGTCGAGCGTGCTGAAAGCGAAGTAGAGCACGATCAGGCCGCCGACGATCAGGGCCGAGCCCTGCAAGAGGTCGGCCCACGCGCAGGCCTTCAGCCCGCCCGCCGCCACGTAGACCGCCGCCAGGATCCCGATGATCCACGAAGCGGTGAAGATGTCGATGCGCACGTTGAGAAACCCGAACCCGCCCGAGGAGTCGGCCGCGGCCGCGTCTGTATCAGAAGCAACAGCGACCGGGGCGGCCGCCCCCTCGACATCATCGCCTGCCGCCGTCTCGTCCTCGGCCGCCGCTTCGGTGCTGCCCGGGCCGAAGAGCACGTCCACGGTCTTGGCCCCGGAATAGGTCACCGCCGCGATATTCACGCCCACCAGCACCACGACCATCAACAGCGACATCAGCGACCGGGCCAGCCGGTTGTAGCGGTACTCGAGGAACTCGGGGATCGTGAAGATGCCGCTTCGCAAGAACGCCGGCAGGAAGCAGAAGGCAACAACCACCAGCGTGATGGCTGCGACCCACTCGTAGCTGGCGATGGCCAGTCCCACGTCGTCCTTCGCGGCCTGGCCCGACATCCCCACGAACTGCTCGGTCGAGATGTTGGCCGCGATCAGCGAGAACCCGATCAGCCACCACAAGAGCCCGCGCCCGGCCAGGAAGTACGACTCGCTGTCCTTCTCGTGCCGGCTCATGAGGATGCCGACCGTGACCACAGCGATAATGAAGGCGAAGAAGACGCCGATGTCGAGGATGAGTAGGGGATCCACGGGTACGTTACCTCCGTCGGAAGGCCGGGGTGGACAAAGAGCGGCCCCATTATAGCGGGGCCCCCGGGCTTCCTCCAAGCCACCGCAGGGGGCCCCTTTCGGGGAGTCCGGAGTGTACGCCGCCGCACCGAAACCGCTCGTGACTTGCCGCCGGGCTGTCGGCGAACTAGGCTGGGCATCGAAACGAAAAAGGGACAGAGCCAAAAATTTGCCGGAACGGCCCGCAGGGTGCTTCGCACAGATTAGCCCCGTCCCCTTTTCGTCAAACCAACCAAGACAGCGAAACTCTGAGGATGCCATGAACAAGGCGCCGAGGCGGTTCGGGCTCGGTTTGGCGGCGATCCTGGCGGCGTGCAACGCGCTGCCGGCCGCCGATTTCTACGTGGCCCCGAACGGCGACGACGCCAACCCGGGCACCGAGGCCAGGCCCTTTGCCACGCCGGCCCGGGCACGCGACGCCGTGCGACGGCGCATCGCCGCGGGGCTGGACGCCGACGTGACCGTGCTTTTGCGCGGCGGCACCTATCGGCTGGGCGAGACCCTGGTATTCGGCCCGGCCGACTCCGGCGACGGGGAACACACGATCACCTACGCGGCCTACGCGGGCGAGACGCCGGTCCTGAGCTCCGGCGTGCCCATCACCGGGTGGAAGCGGCTCGATGGCGAGCTGTCTAGGCTGCCCGAAGTAGCGCAGGGACACGTTTGGGTGGCCGGCCTGCCCGAGGGGGTGGACCGGTTCCTGACGCTCTACGACGGCCCACGGCGCCTCCCCCGCGCCCGAAGCCAGGGGACGACGCCCGCGAAGCGCTATCCCCGCACGCGCCCGCCCGGCTGGCGCCACAGGTTGGAGTTCCGCCCGGGCGCGCTCAAAGTGTGGCCGGGCCTCTCCGGCGTCGAGATCCTCGTCGTGCCGCAGTATCCCTGGGTGGTGAACCTTCTGCCGCTGGCCCGGGTCGACGCGGCGGCCGGCGTGGCCGAAACGGCCGTGCCCGCCACGTACCCCATGGGCCAGGTCTACTTCGGCCGATTCCCCGAGGGGACCCTGTGGGTCGAAAACGTGCCGGAGGCCCTCGACGAGCCCGGCGAATGGGTCCTCGACGCCGAGAATCGGAAGCTCTACCTCTGGCCCCTTGACGACCGGCCGAACGACCGGATCGTGGCCCCGCGCCTCAGCGAGCTGATCCGCATCGAGGGCGAGATCGACTACGACGGGCCGGTCGACAAGCCGGTGCGGAACATCCACTTCCGGGGACTCACGTTCACCCACGGCGACCGCTGGCCCTGGCAGCCGGACAAGGTCGGCTGGGGATTGCAGCACGACTGGGAGATGTTCGACCGGCCCACGGCCCTGGTCCGCTTGCGCGGGGCCGAGGGCTGTGCGGTCGAGGGTTGCCATTTCTTCCAAAGCGGTGGGGCCGCCGTGCGCCTGGACCTCCACTGCCAGCGGAACCACATCGCGCGCAACCACATCGACCACATCGGCGGGGCCGGCATCCTCCTGGCCGGCTACGGACCGGGCACCAAGGACGTCAACCGTCGCAACGAGGTGACCGACAACCACGTCCACCACGTCGGCGAGTTGCTGTGGCACTCGCCGGCAGTCTTCGCCTGGCAGAGCGGCGAGAACCGGATCGCCCACAACCTGATCCACCACACGCCCTACACGGCCGTCGTCGTCAGCGGGCGCATCCACTGGACCCGCTCGGGCGAGGGGGAGTGCTCGAAGACGATCCGTTGGGCCGAGATCGAACGGGCCGTGCCGCAGGTCCGTACCGGGGCAACCTGGCAGCAGCGAGAGCGGTTCCTCCACGCGCGGCGCAACGTGGTCGAACTCAACGAGATCCACCACACCATGCAGATGCTCGGCGACGGCAACTGCATCTACATCTCCGGCTGCGGAGGCGGCAACGTCGTGCGCCGCAACTACTTGCACGGCGCCGACTCGGCCAACATCAACGCCAACATCCGCTGCGACGACGACCAACACGAGACGCTGATCGAGTACAACGTCATCTTCCGAAGCTGCGGCGAGGGCTTCATCTCCAAGGGCAACAACACGATCCGCAACAATTTCGTGGTCGACCTGCGCTCGCACACCAGCGACGGGCTCCCCTGCGGCCACCAGCGGGGATACCTCGTGCTCCCTTACGGATCGCCCGCCGGGTCGGTGATCGAGCGAAACATCCTTTACGCGCGCGAAAAGGGCCAGAAGCTCCTCTACGAAGGGAGCCACCACGCCCCGGATAAGCGGGCGATGCTCCGCGACTGCCGGGCCGACTACAACCTCTACTTCAACACGGCCGAACCCGACTGGGGCACCCGCCATCTCGAAGCCCAGCGCCCCTTCGGCATCGAGGCCCACAGCCTCTCGGCCGACCCGAAGTTCCTCGACGTCGAACAGCGCGATCTGCGATTCGGCCCCGACTCGCCGGCCCGGGCGTTGGGGATCGAGCCGATCGACCTCGCAGACGTGGGTCCGCGGTGTGGGAGCTGAGGTATCTCCCCAATAAGCCCGCCGCGTATCGGGCCGCCTCGGCAGGCAGCCGTACCGAAACTCTCCGGTCCCGCTCTGCCCGCGAGGCAACCGGCGGAATCCAGTGCCGGAAGCCTGGGTAGTGTGGATATCATGCGCAAATAGCGCGGTTTGGGAAGTCCGCCCAGATACGGCCCGTGGGCTGTGGCGCAGGAATCCGCGTGGCTGAACTCCTCGTGTTGCCTGGGTGCGTTGGCATTGCGGGAAGGTCTCGCTCTGGTGTATACTCCCGCCCCGCCGGTTGCTGGGGCCGAGTTCCCCGGGGGATCGGCGCGAGGGGGGTTGCGCTGCACGTTTCCTCGGGCCTTGCGGTCTGTCCCCAATCGTCCCGGCGAGATACGGCAGGGTCGGTCGCAAGCGGCTGCGCAAAGCCGTCCGTTTCTTGGAGAAGGTGGGCAAAGGGCTCCGGAAACACCTCTCCCCCGCCTGGAGAAGGCCCCGATGATCAGCAGCAAGCTGCAGCGAAGTCTCCGGTATGTCCGCGACTTCGCGGTGCTCAACCTGAACTACTATCGCGGCCGCGCGTTCATTCCGGACATGTTCCACAGCCTCGCGATTCAAACCAGCGGCATCTGCAATTTGCGTTGCCGATTCTGCGCGTACACGAAGAAGCGGTCTCCCAGAGTCTGCATGCCGAACGATTTGTTCGTCGAGTGCGTGGAGCAGGCGCTGGCGCTGGGGGTTTGGAGGTTCCACCTCACGCCGCCCACCGGCGAGGTGTTCATGGATCGAGGCTTCCATGAGAAGCTCGAATTCCTGGAGGGCCACCCGAAAGTCGGGTGCTTCAGCTTCTTCACGAACTTCACCATTCCGACCCGGGAGCAGATCGAGCGACTCACGCGCCTGAACAAGCTGGAGGCGCTTACCGTCAGCGTCTACGGCCACGATCTGGAGAGCTTCAAGGCGATCACGCGTTCGAGCGAAACCGTCTACCGGCGTTTGACCGCCAATCTGGAGACGCTGCTGGAGTTGCAGGAAACAAGCCGGTGCAGGATTTCCATTGGTGTGCGCACGTATCGCAGCCGCCGCGGAAGGGCCGCCGGCGACCTGGCTGGGATTCTGGAGGGATTTCGGGCCGCGGGCGTCCCCGTTCACTTCAGCCGCAGGTACAGCAATTGGGGCGGGCACGTCGCCGACAGCGACGTCGAGGGAATGGACCTGGAGATCATCCCCCCAAACACGGCATACAAGAAGGGGGCGTGCTCGGTATTGTTCGCGGGAATCGTGGTAACGCCTACGGGTCTGGTCAACGCGTGCATCTGTCGCGACGCGGACGCCACGCTCTCAATCGGCGATCTTCGGGAGACGCCGTTGCGGGAAATCCTGTCTCCCCGGAACGACGCCTATCTCAACCTGATTCGAGAACAACAGCTCGGGCATTTTCGCACGATATGCCGCAACTGCGACCTTTACCGGAGCATCTATCGGAAACGCTCGTGTTCCGGGCGGGGCGGGCGGCCTCCGCTGAGCCTGGAGCAATTCATGGAGAAGCTGGCGGGGAACCTGGAGAAGGGCGCCCCGCGCAAGGCGGCAGCATCGTCGGCGACGGCTCCCAAAACGGGCTCCGATTGCAGAAAGGTCGCCTGATCGGTTTCGTGCCTCGTGAAGTGGGGCACCGAAACGTCACGCTCGGCATATGGCACGGATAGGCAAATGCGTCCACACAAGATCAACAACTTCACCCGCTACATGCAGAAGGCGGTCGAGCACTTCGCCGCGCTTCCGGCCGGGCAGGAACTTCTCGACATCCCGGCGGGCAACGGGCAGGTGACCGACGCGCTGCGCCGGGCCGGCCATCGCGTGGTGCCCGCCGACATCAACCTCGCACGCCCTGACTACGTCTATGCCGACATGACCCGGCGTTTCCCCTTCGACGACGAGACCTTCGACGGGGTGGTCTGCCTGGAGGGCATCGAGCACGTGCTGAACCCGTTTCAGCTCCTGGGGGAACTCGTGCGCGTCTGCCGCGTGGGCGGGCAAGTGCTGATCTCCACGCCGAACATCATGTGCATGTACTCGCGGCTGCAATTCCTCCTGAGCGGCACGTTCTACCAGTTCCACCCCGCCCAGCTCGCAGAGATCGGGCCCGACGAAGTCCGCGACCGTTTCCACGTCGCCCCCATGTCGTATCACACGCTGCGCTACCTCGGCGAGTATTTCGGGGCCCGCGTCGTGAAGGTCGGCGGCGACAAGCTCAAGGGCCGGGCGTGGGTGCCGATCTACCTGCCGATCCTCCTGCTGGGCAAGATCTGGTCGCACCGGCTCTTTTTCTCGCGGCGATACCGGGCAAATCGCGAGCGGAACCTGCGGATATATCGCCAGAGCCACTCGTGGCCGGCGCTGTTCAGCCGGTCGATCATCCTGGTGTTCGAGAAGACGCGACGGTCGACACCCGCCTGCGATTGCACTTCGCACGCGGCGGCGGGGCTGCCCGGCCCCGTCCCCTCCCTGCACCGTTCTGCCCAGGGAGCCGCCTGAGCCGATGACTCCCAAGCCGGTTACCGCCGCCGCCCCGAAGCGATCGTCGCGACCGCCGATTTCGGCCGCGATCATCTGCTACAACGAGGAGAGGAACATCGGGCGCTGTCTCGACGCCTTGCGGTGGTGCGAGCAGATCGTGGTGGTCGACTCCGGATCGGCCGACCGCACGCTCCAGATCGTGCGCCAGTATCCCCATCCCCGAATCAAGCTCGTCTACCGGCCGTTCGACACCTACATCGCCCAGAAGAACTCCGCCCTGGACCGATGCGACCACGAGTGGGTGCTGTCGATCGACGCCGACGAGGTGCTCCCGCCCCGCCTGATCGAGGAAATTGCCGGCCTGGCGTTCGACGTGGACGGGTACTCCATCGGCCGGCGGACCTTCCTGGGCGGCCGAGAGATCCGCTACGGCACCTGGAGTCCCGACTACCAGCTCCGGCTCTTCCGCCGCACGCGGGGGCGCTGGGGAGGGTCCAACCCGCACGAAGTGGTGATTCTCGACGGACCCTCGCGACGGCTCATGACCCGGATGCTCCACTACAGCTACCGCAGCCGAAAGGAGTTCGTCGAGCGAAACCGCAAGTACACGCGCATGATGGTCGAGTACCTCAGGCAGCAAGGGCGCCAGACCTACTTCGGCGAGTCGCTGGTCCACTGGCTGGGCAATTTCGTGAAGTCCTACGTGTTGCGGCGGGGCTTCCTCGACGGCTCGGCCGGACTGTTCCTGGCCTGGCACATCGCCAACGCCTCGTTCATGAAATACCACCTGCTGGCCCGCCGACGCAAGCAATGCAAGCAACGGGACCGGAGCGCTTCGGAGGGGCCGGGCCGCTGCCAAACCGACGCCGCCGCGTAACTGCTCTTGCACGCGGTGTCGCGGTGACGTACTCTTCCGCCTCCGCTGGACCGTCCGTTGCATCCTTGCCCA
>Ga0180438_10008532_pt1 | contig 13011 bp, 8 predicted proteins | sample SS_ome_12_FD_132455 | JGI IMG/M metagenome (GOLD analysis project Ga0180438, IMG submission 132455) | Hypersaline lake sediment archaeal communities from the Salton Sea, California, USA - SS_3_D_2 metaG | ecosystem: Environmental > Aquatic > Non-marine Saline and Alkaline > Hypersaline >...
CGGCTTCTGCCCCAAAGAGGTGCAGCTTGCGGTCCAGGGGGCTAAAGTACAGCCGTGGCGTCGTCATGCGCTGCGTCCAGTACTCGCCGCGGAAAGGCGCCTCGATGTCGGATAAGCCAGCATCAAGCACATCTCCGATGCCGAACATAAAGCCGCGCGAAAGGGTAAAGATGTCATCCCATACGTAGACGCCCTCTGAGGAGTCTTCCTGCTCTGCCTCGACCTGCACAAAAGTCACGCCGTCCCATGGCATCTCCTCGGTGAGCGTCTGCGGCAGCTCGGCATAGGGTATGCAAAGCAGGCCAAAGTCGGGAAACGGAACTATGTCATGGAGCACATTCTGGCCAATCAAACCCAGTTTATAGTCCCAGTACCGGTCATTGTCCTGGTTCCAGGTATAGCGCACAACCTGCAGCGCCTGTTGCGGATCGAACCACAGATCCCATCGGTTGCCTGCTTGGTACCAAAGGCCAGAGCCCGGCACGCCATAGGTGTGGCGGATCACCAGCTCCGGCCAGCCATCGTTGTCTTCCGCTAGATCGTAGTAGGCGAAGGGATTCTCAAAGCCCAGCACGTTGTCCTGCTGTTTGCGCAGCAGATCGCTGCTGAGCACGCGCCACCCCGCTTCGGGTGGGATCACCTGGGCCACGTCGCCCAGGCCACGATACCGTGCAAGCTGAGAGCTGTGCCATTCCACCGTCAGCAGGGGCCCCATCTCCCAGGGCGGCTGTGCGTGATACCTCCCCGGGCCGAGATGCGGCCAGAATACGTATCCAGCTATCTTTGGCAGGTCCGATCCGACGACGTTGACGCTCATCTTGGTGTGGCCGATGGACCATGTCGGTCTGGCGAACATCCTGCTCAGGCCGTACATGGTGACGTCGGTTCCGCTCACCTCGCGGGCTTCGTACTCCATGTCGATGAGTCCGTCGTTGAACTGTTGGTCGAGGATGTAGTCGGGGGTGAGATCGGGAGAGCCAACCGGCCCATCGACCCAGGCAGTGAGGTTGCGATTGACATCGCCGCTGTCATCCCACCAGGGGCCCTCGGCCACGACGCGGACAGTCCAGAAACGACTCTCTTCCACCACCAAGCCGTTGCGCACGCTGTAGGCAACGCGTCCGTCGCCGTTGCGGTCATCGTACAGGCTGGCAATGTGCTGCTGGCCATCGGTGCTGAAGGTGATGATGAGGTTGGCCTGACCGTCCGAGCCCACATCGAACACCCAGACATCGTTCTCAAAGTCTGTGGCCACCTGCCAATCGCTGCTGAGCCGCATGTCGCCGCCGCCGTCGTACACCCGCACCGTGTCATGCTCCGTGGCAAAGCTGGCGTCGATGATGGTCAGGCTCGCCCGGCCATTGATTTCCACGCCCTCTTGGCGAACTCCCAGCACGACAAACGAGTCAGATGGGCTCGGCGGTTGAGCGGCCGCCGGCGCCGGGCACAGCATGCAGGCCACGACAAGCAACAGGAGCACCGCGGCCTGGTATCGACCGGTGATTGGCGCCTCACACGCTGTGGCGCCTGCAGGGACAGCAAATCGCATTGAATGAGCACCTCATCGTTGCAGGGAACCCAATCATGTCGCGACAAGCCGTTGGTACACGGCCACGGTTTCATCAGCAGCGCGCTCCCAGGTGAAAGCCTGGGCGCGCCGCAGGCCGCGCTGTCGCAGTTCCTGGCGATGTTCTGCGTCGGCCAGCGCTTTCAGCAACGCTTGTGCTAGCGCATCGACGTCCAGAGGATTGACCATCACCCCCGCGTCCCGCACCACCTCTGGAATGGACGTGGCATTGGATGCCACCACGGGACAGCCACAGGACATAGCCTCCAGCGCTGGCAGGCCAAAGCCCTCGCCCAGCGAGGGCAGGGCCAACACCGTGCCCACATTATACAGCAGGGGGAGCTCTGCGGCCGGCAAGAAGGATAGCCGCCGGAGGCGGCCGCTCAGACCCGCGTCCTCAATCGATTCACGGAGCAATCCCTCCTGTCCGGCCGTCCCTCCTCGACCAGCGATGATCAGATCGACGTCTTTCAGCGCGGCCAGGACGCGGCCCGCAGCCGCGCATAGCCGCTTCAGATTCTTACGTGGTTCCAGCGATCCTACATACAGGATGTACCTGCGGTCCCTGGTGAGGCCATACTTGGCCAGGAAGGCCTGCGGCACCTCCCTAGGCCTGAAGGCCTGCGCGTCTACACCCTCGTACACGACGTGCACACGGGCCGGGGGTACAGTCAATCGCTCTACAACCTCCTTCTTGGTGAACTCTGAAACGGCAATAACCCTGCTGGCCTTCTTGATGCACAGGGCGCTCAGCCGTGCCAGCATCGTATCTGCCATTCCAAGGCTACTGGAGTTGTCACCCTCCGCTGCCCTGCAGAGGGTAAAGAGGTCGTGCACCGTCACCACGCTGGTCTCGATGCGGTTGGCCAGCAGTGCCAGACCCATGTTCTGGTTCGACAAGTGTACCAGGCAGCTCTCAGGAAGACCGCGCAGGCGGCAGGGGTAGTTCCGGGCCACCGCGCGCAGATCGATTCCTAGCAGGCGTGCTGGCAGACTCAGGCCCGCCGGTACGTGCAGTGCCTGCACCGGCATAGCCTGTACCGGCCACCGTGCCGTGAGAGCGGAAAGCAAAGATTCCTCGTAGCGGCCCAGTCCGCCGCGAGCCTGGCCATAGTGTCGTGTCACAAACACCGCCGGCTTCATTGCCTGCACCAAAGCACCCACGACATCATGGTAGCGGCCAGCGCGGCGCGCCCCTGGGCAAACTGTCCGTAGAACGTACATAACTGATCACACTACGCGGAGCCTCCTGGACAAAGATCTGCAGCGGGAGAAACGACCGCTCCCGCCGGGCGAGGTAGAAGGCGTTGCGGAAGCGGTATGAGAGCGCCAACGGCCAGTAGCGGTGACGGAAGTTGCGCCACACCATCAGCAGGCCATTGTGTACCACCGTCCTGTACCAGCGCTCGAATCCAGCACCGTAGGATTGGCCGCCCGGCCCGCCCAGGTGATGGACACAAGCTGAAGGCTCGAAGAGCACCCTGTATCCCAGCCTTGCCACTCGGATGCAAGCATCGGTCTCCTCGAAGCGTGCTGTTCCTCCCATCGCCGGCTCAAAGAGCCCCGCGCGCAGCAGCGCGAGGCGTTTGAAGGACATGTTCGCACCGGGTGCATGGTCCACGAACTGGCGCACTGTCGACATGAAGTAGCGGGTCAGGCTGGCATCGGTGTACAGCCTGCCGACGCGCGAATCGTCCACCTCAACATCGCGATTCTCTGTGACCCGTCCAGCAACGATTCCCACCCCTGGGATGAGGTGTCCTCGTACATGGGAGGCCACAAGCTGCTCGTCGCACAGCACGTCGTCATCCACATACAGCACGATGTCCCCTTGGGCAGCGAGAGCGCCTGTCCTGCGGGCGCGGCTCACCCCCGGCGGCGCGCTGGGCAGGGCGCGCATCCGATCTCGGTGCTGTTCCAGAAACCTTTTCGTCTCTGGCTCGTGCTCTTCCGTCTGGTCGATGACCAGGATCTCTACTCGCGGGAGGCTTTGTGACAGCAAGGATTGCAGGGTGTTCCGCAGCAGCTCTTCGCGGCCGTATGTAGGCACCACCACCGATACCCTCGGCAGGTCATCGTACGCTGGTAGGTCAGGCAGCTCGATGGCTGACTTCCTTGCTGCAATACGATTCATCCTGTCACCTCACCCAGATGTCACGACAACCATCCCCCATCGCGGGGCAAGTCAAGACGCCGCGCTTTACCAGTATCCAGCTGCCAGCCTGCCGGTGATTGCCCAGGCAATGTGAATGTAGGCCAGTCTGTGACACGTTCTTCCAGCGCATATGCACTGCTTGAGATGCCGAGACACCTGCCATGCCTACCAGGCTCTACCCCCAATCTCTCGTGATGCGCTGCGACTAAGGCGCTGCTCTCATCAGCACCGAATAGTGTTGTCCGCGCGCAGCCGTGAAGAATTCCGGAGTCAAGAGCAGTTCGACCCTACGTAGATCCTGGGGACAGCCAAACAGCTCCACCACGTCATAGTCCCTGGCGTCAGCCAGAATACTGAGACTAGCGCCTTCGAGGTCTTCTCTGCTGCGCTCGGTGACCCACGACCGCGGACGGCGCTCCGGATCTCGATACTTGATCAGCGCTGTGTCGATGATTCGCGCATCATACCCCCCATCGGCCATCAAACGGTAGTTGTCGAACCATCGCAATGTGGCGATGCCAAAGGCCACGTCGGGCACAGCCGGCTTCGAGCTAGTCGTATCGCGACAGGCGTTCCACAGTGGCGCGTTCTTCAAAGCCACGGCAAACACGCTGGCGTCGGCTGGGATGGCATCATGGGTGGCGTGGAAGATCTCGGCCAGCAGCGGTTCGGCTCGCCGGAAGGAAAGCACGTTTACGGCAAGGACCAGCGCCACCAACGCCAAGATGACGGCTGATTGCCAGCGACGCAGGCTGCGGTAGCGCAGCGAGGCTACGACCGCCCACAGTGCCGGCTGCACAAGCCGTGCCCCCGGAGTCTGCGACTGTGCGAAGAAGTAGAATGGCAGCGCCACGGCAGCGGCCATGCAGATTCCGCCCACAGAAAAGAGCGTGGCGTTCACAAGCCACCAGGTACCACGACCGCGGCGCCAGTCCACCGTGGAAGCCAGCAACGCCAGGGCCAGCGCCAACACGGCGAAATTCAGCACCAGCGGCCCGGGCACTTGCAGATCAAAGGGGTCCAGTCTGAAGAACATGTGCAGCGGGGCCGACAGTCTGAGGATTCTGAAAGGCAGTCCTGGCCACCGAACGACGGACACCGAGCCTGAACGATCGATGGTGTACCAAGCCAGCAGCAGCACTGTCGGCAGGAGCGTCGCCAGCAGTGGCAGGCCGGCCCCCTTTCGTTGCCGCAAGCAGATGGAACCGCCGTAGGTTGCGATGGCGATGGCCAAGGCGACCCACCCCATCAGATGGCATACGTACGTGAACACGCTCAGGAACGCCAGCATCGCAAGCTGCTGTCGCGGAGGCAAGACCTGGCCGCCGCGCGTCGTGCGCTGCAGGAAGCCCATGCTGAGCAGGCACAGTCCGAGCGAGAGCTGAAAGCACAAGAGGCCCCAGTGCACGTACCAGCCGTAGGCCCAGATGAACGGCAGGAACTCGAGAGCACTGCGCTCCTTCTGTACGGACCGAATCAGGAAGCTGGCCCCGCAGAGGAAGCCCACGATCGACAACGCCAGACACAGCTTTGCCACCAGCGATGGGGACGGCACGGCCAGCCCCAGCAGCCACGCCAGGACTGGAAAACCGCTGTTCGGGGCAGGTACCGGCGACAGCCTGTAGTACTTGTTGAAGAACTCCGGAGCCAAGCGCATCTGTTGCAGCAGATAGGTCTGGAATGTCCAATGAGGCAGATCCCAAAAAGGCAAGAAGCGGAAGGCAAAGACAGGGGATACCGTTGCCACCAAGAGCACGAGATAGAGCCACTCATGTGCGACTGAGCTGACACGACGAGGAGGAGACTGATGTCCTGCTCTTGGCATCAGCTTGTCTGTCGGCATTGGTCACTCCTGGCCAGCATCGGACAAGTCTGCTGCCTCGCCAGAAGTGTGTACAGCGCAGCCCGCACCGGCGCCCGCCCGTCCGATCCCAAGTGACTGCCGTGTCAGAGAGAGCGCCTCCGCGACAAGATCATGTGCCCCGACGGCTCTGCTCCACCCGGTGACCAGCAGCAGAAGCACGTAAAGCAAGCCTGCCGCAACCACACTCAACGGCAGGAGCAGAGGCGGTGGACCGCTCCTCACTACGACAGCGGCCAGCAGCGCACAAGCCCCGGCCGCGAACGCCGCGCGGCTCACCAGCTTCATTTCATAGCGCAGCCCCAGCAGCCTGCCCGTGGTTCCAAGTAGAATCAGCGCCGACACGGTGCGTACGATCATGTTGGAAAAAGCGGCACCGGCTGCGCCGCGTGCAGGAACCAGGGCCATGCACAGTACGACATTCAGCACGGCTGCCGCTGCAGCGACCTTCGCCAGCACATCGGCGCGTCGCACCGCCTGCAGAGCTGACGAGGCGTTGCTAGCCAGCACGGCCATGGTTGTCGAGATCAGGGCAAGGGCCAGTACAGGTGCAGCCCGTTCGAACTGCGGCCCGTACACGGCTTGCACAAAGGGCTGCGCAACAGCAATGCCTCCCAGAGCAAGCGGCAGGCAGATGGCGGCGCTCACCTGCACGCCGGTCGAGTGGATGCGCTTCACGCCATCGTGATCCGCCGCGCCCCAGCGCTCGGCCAGAGCCGGTGTGAGCACACCGGCCAAGCTGAGGGGCACAGTGCTGAGCGCCACATATCCCACACTCGATCCCAGATTGTAGAAGGCGATCTCCGCAGGCGTCGACATGAGGCTGAGGAAGAATATCCCTGACCGCTGCCACACCATTGCATCCATAAGAAGCGTGAAGAAAATCGCCGCAGCAAACCGTACGGGGGGACCAAGAGCAACGATTCCTGAGCTGCGGGATACCCGGAACCGTAGCCAGAGACGTAGGACTAGCAGGCCATACACGGCCATGGTAGCTACATAGACTGCAATCAGCAGCCGTAGCAGTCCGGCGATGCCGAGATCGAAGGACACGCCTACCGCCACAGCTGCAAAGGTGAGGGCAGACTTGAGTACGCCTACTCCGGTCAGCCATTTGAAACGTCGCAGGCCCATGAGGGCGTTCTGCAGTATGGACGACAACACCTCGGGTGCCACCGCAGCGGCGCTGAGCGCAACATACTCTGCAAGCTGTGGCTGACGCAGAAGGTTTGCCAGCCACCACGGACGCACGGCAAGAGCTAGCACAGCCGGAAGTGCAGCGGCAGTCTGGCAGACAAGGATCGCCGCAACAAGACGGAAAGCTGCGTCTGGTTGACCCTTTCCATTCAGCTCGGCAACGTATCGCCTGACGGTTTCGGCCATGCCCAATCCGAGCAGAATGCTGCCCGTGCCCACGATCCAGATGGCAGTCTCGTACTCCCCGTAGCCCTGTGGTCCCAGGTAACGGCTGAGAAGAATGGAGCCGCCCATTCCGGCCACGAGTGCCGATAGACTGTTTAGCAAGTTGAGCAGCGCATCCCTGGCAATGATCAGACCGGAGCCTGGTCTACTTGGGTCTGTGCTCATGAGATGGTTGCCTCCGGAGTGTCAGAAGCGCCGCCGGTGGCATGCGTTTGACCAAGTACGACGTTCTCGTAGACCAGCATTGTGCTTCCCGCCGTCTTGGCCCACGAAAATCCGCGAACCCTGTGAAGACCCTTCTGGACCAGACGCTCTCGAAGATCCACATTCTGGGCGACGGCTGCAATGGCTTCCGCCAGTCCTTGCACATCCCTGGGGTCCACCACCACGGCCGCGTCTGCCGCCACCTCTGGCAGTGCCCCGGCATCGGAACACACGACCGGCGAGCCGCAAGCCATGCCCTCCAGGACCGGCAATCCGAGGCCCTCCATCAGTGAAGGCAGGACCACCAAGTCCGCGGCACTGTACAGGCGGGGCAGCTCGTCATCTGCCACTGCACCGAGGAACAGCACATCGCGCTCCAGCCCCAACTCTTCGATCTGAGCCAAAAGCGCCGCCCGCGCCCGCGGATGGCCATGGCCGCCTACCTTCAGCAGCCGCATGGCGAGGTGCTGCCGCTTCAGCACAGCCATGCTCTGCAGTAGCACTCCCAGGTTCTTGCGCGGAGCCTCGGTTCCGACGTACAGAAGGTTGTACACGCCGTCATCGCGCGCAAGGCCATATCTCTCGGCAAGCCAGATCTTGGCACCGGCGATGGGCCGAAAGCGCTCGGTGTCGATGCCACCTGGTGTAACGTGCACGCGCTGCGGGTCGACGCGCAAGTGAGTGCACACCGTCTGCCGCGTGTACTCGGAGCGCGTCACAATACGATCGCTGCACTTCAGCCCAGCCAGCGACAGGCGCAAGAGCAGCCCATCGAAAGCGTTCACTGACGCCGCCTCTTCGGGACAGACAAGCGGTCCCAGATCGTGCACCGTTGCTACGCTCGGATGCAGCGGCCGCCACAGCATCAGGGAACAGCCCATGATGCGGGTGAAGTGGTAGATACCCGCCCCTTCGTCCGGCTCCACACCCAGCGGGAGATGCTCCAGGAAGCTCAATCGTCCCGCCCCCGGCAGTTTGCGGAAGGAACAAACCCGAACTGGCAGCTCCCGGCTGATCCGCTTGTGCAGCTCTGTACAATAGCGGCCAATACCGGTGTGCTTGTCGCCGCTGCCGACTATGAGATGTACGACCGCCGGTCCTGCCAAGGCCATCTGGCTCCGCTCAGACTATCTTGTAGAACAGGAAGAACTTGCTGTACAGGATCACCCACAGCATGCCGACGAGCAGCATGGCGACAATCGCCATTGAGAAAAGCACCCTCCACCCACGGCTACCGTCTTTCACCCAGCGGTCATAGGCCAGGATGGTGGTCGAGGCGATCAAGAACTGTCGCCCCAGGCTGGAGTTGAGCATGTACTGGTTGCGACCCAAGAACCACAGCGGCACAATACTGATCAGATTGAGCAACGCCAGGTCTGGGTTCGTCCGCCCAAGCAAGTACACGCCTACCGCCGTCGAGGCCAGCACCACGACGTTGAGAGCCTGCCCCAGGACATCATAGACCAGGGCCACGGTGGGGTTGGCCGAGGACTGGGTCCCGTTCACCAGAGTCCAGTACATCCAGTAGAAGGGTGTCCTGAACGACAGGTACGACTCGATCTCCGTGCCTGCACTCTCTTGCAGGTACCACCACATGTTGCCCCACCGAATGCCGTAGGCAATCGCGAACACAGCGACTGGCAGCAGGGCAGTCGCAAAGACCAACGCGCGCCGCCAGCCGTGCCGCCGGACATACAGAATGCCCATGGCCAGGGCCGGCAGTGCAGCGAGCTCTTTGGACAGAATGGCCAGAGATATGCACGCTGCGCTGGTCCAGTCGCGCCCCTGCAGGTAGTAGTAGTATCCTGCCAGCAGAAACAGCATCATCAGCGGCTCGTTCAGCCCATGGTGTGCGGCGAACAACAGCCAAGGCAGCACGCTGTACAGCACTGTGAGTTGAAAGGCATGATCGGCATACTTGGCCGCGACCTTGTAGAAGAACACTGCCGATAGCGATGCTGCGGCGATCCCGATGATCAGAAAGGAAATCTCCTTGTTCCAGGGGAAGACGATGTTGGCCAGGACGGGCAGCAGGATGCGCTTGTGCCAGCTCAATAGGGCGATGGGTCGCTGCGACCACAGGTTCTCAGAGATCCTGTAGTACGTGTTTCCATCATGCGTGCTGAGCCGTGAGTAGTACGGCAGCGGCATGAACTGCAGCGCCAGCACTTGCACCGCCGTGTGCAGCGCCAGGTTGAGGCCCAACACCTGCCGTTCCTCGCGGCCCCAGAAGGTCGCCAATCTCGACAGCCAGACTCGCAATCTCGAATTCATCTCCCTCTCGCTTTGGCTGTCTTGCCTTCTCTTGTACCAAACTCACTTGCAGCAGGCGCCATTCAACTCCAGGCGGCAGATCTTGCTCAAAGAGACTGCAAACCTGACATGCAAGGGTTCACACCGTCTTGTGGGTATCCGAAATGAGCGACAGCTGTTCATACCGCATGCAGGTGCCCCAGTAGATTTCGCCCTGCGATGCGGGTCTGTCCGTGCTGCGATCACCCGCCGCGTTCGAGGTGAGACCGTCAGCCAGTTTACCGTGCATCATCGCCGCCGCCAAGTGTCGCCGCTGGCGCGCAGAGGACAGCAACGCGATGAAGCGTGCGCACTGGGCCAGCAGTACGGCAAGCGTGGAAAGGTACGTTAGTGGCCAGCTCGGTATGCCGAAGCTGACCGGCTCGACCGGTCTCGGCGCTACATGTCGGCACTGCTGCCTGCCGGCTCGGACCTGTAGTAGAAGCGGAAGTACACATACGCCGCGAACGCCAAGACGGTAAACCCAACCACGGTGAGCACAAACAGGCGCACGCTGGTCAACTGCAGTGCGGCGGCCAGATCGCCCTGCGGGTTGAGCAGGGTGTGATAGTAGACAAACACGGCCACCAGCAGCCCCAGGACCCACAACACGCGGTTTGACCTGCGCAGCGCGCCGCCCACTGTGTCCGGCAGCCCGCACATTTCCAAGAAGATGTTCTGCACAACCGAGGCAAAGGCCAGCAGCAGCAGGCTCTGCAGCGCTGCCAGTCCCGTGGCCACGCTCGCCGCGGCACTCACCGCAACAGCAAGGATGGAAAGAGCAGACGAGCCGACGGTGGTCGCGATGGTCAACAGCCAGGAGACCGCTGCGACAATGACCAGGCCGCGCAAGCCAGCCAGCAGCAGCCGCAGCGCGCGCTGCTGCCCCAACGCCTCGCTGTCCACCTCAAATGCATCGGGCGCTCCGAGCCAGACGCCCGGAACAAGGGCCAGCAGCCGAGAGGCGCCGGCCGTGACAATGGCGAGCAGCAGATTGCCAGGGCGCACGTTCATGCTGGCGGGCATGCCCATGCGGCGCGCGGCGCGCAGTGCAGCCATATCGCCAGAGAGCCCTGCCAGCCCGGATGCAAGGGCCATACACGCGAAGAGGTACAGGCCGGTGACGGAGAACGGATCCCAGTTTCGATCCAGAAGCGAGAAGATCAGACCGTACACAAGGGCAATGATAACGAAAAACACAGCATTGACAAGGCTGGAGCGCTCGGCAGCAGGCGCGGTCGCCTGCGCCCTGTGCCGCGTCCAGCGGTTGAAGATCCGCCACCGCCCCAAGATGCGCAGGATATCGTCCTCGTGCTCTTCAAACGTGCGGTTCACCAGTTCCTGGACGATGGTCAGCAGGATGGTGGCTACTGCCGCCAGGCCCAGGTTGGCCCCCAGCACTTCAGGGTCAAGAGAGATGTCGAGTGGCGTGGGGATGTAGGTTGTCAGCTCGGGCACCCACGTGTCAGTAGCACGATACGAAGAGCGGCCTGCAGACAGCGCTTGCGCTACCCGCGCGTCGACCAAGCGCGCGAGAGTGCCGATATCGACCTTCCCTTCGCTGCCCCTCGGCCGCATGTCCCACAGCACGCTCAATACGGGACCGTGGCGCATCAGGACTGCATCCACGACTGTTGAGTGGGGCTCGTCATCGATCACCGCAGCCAACGCGCAACAGCGCTCACCGAGAGCCCATTCCCCCGGCAGCGGCTCAGCGCTGAGCAGGGTCGCGAGGTCCCCCAGTTGCTGCTCAAAGGTGTCCACCACTCCCTCAGGATCGGATAGCACGCGGTCAATGGCCGCCTGCTCCAACCGATTCAGCGGCGACACAAAGAGGTTGACCAGCACCTCCGGCTGGTCATCACGCTCAGAGACAAAGACAGTTGTGCCCTGAACCTGTGCCTGGGTGAGATCTTCTAGAAAGGTCCCCAACTGCTCCAGAAGCGGGGCAGCGTCGCCAAGATCTTGCTCTACGGCAAATCGGAAGCCGGCCGGCACATCATCCACCGTCAGAGCAGCGCCCGCGAGATCCGGCCCAGGCGGCTGCGCGGGGCCAGCACCTGTGTCGGCCAGACTCGCGGGGCAGGCGAACAGGGCCCAAACAATGGCCAATGGAAGCAGTCCTATGACGAGGCCGCGCTTGCTCAGCATTTCGTACCTCCGCAGGTCATAGGCTAGCCCGACAGTACTTGCGGGCCGCACATGACAGCCGTCATGCCTCCTCAGCCTCCCCAGCGTCCGAAGGCCGGTGCGTGCCATCACACAACGGCTTGATCTTGGACCGTCCGCAGCCGCACAAGGTCACGCGATTGCGCGTTTCAAATGGCTGTCCATCCGCACGCTCTATCGGAATGTTGCCCGTTACCCACAACGGGCCTTCTATCGGCCCCTGCGACGTCATCTCTGTCACCACGGCCACCTGTTGCGGCAGGTCTGGTTCAATGTCGGGCCCCTCCCGCTCCATCGCGTACGTTAAGGAGCCTGAGGGACAGCGCTCCACCATCGCGATGACCTGAGATCGCACCCCTATGTCTTCCGTCTCCGGCACCAATTCTTCAATAGTCGCCTGTCGATTGCGGCAAAAGCCCGCGTTCATGCACAGGCTGGCATCGCTCTTGACCTCAATGTGCTGGCCTCCCGGACAGCGCACCTGACGTTCCGCTGTGACACTGGTAGGCGCAGTTTCCGTTCCGTCAAAGTCGATCTCGCTGTGCGTCCCGTCGCAGAATGGCTTCCGCCGAGACTGACCACAACGACAGAGGGAGTAGCTCTCCGGCACTGCCAGCGCCCCTTCCTTCTCCCAGGTCAGGGGTTCGCCATGCTCAGAGACCACCTGCCTTTTCCGCACCAGTGGCACATGCCCGTGAACAAGGTATGGCCCATCGGGTTGCACTACTATTCTCTTGCCACGCTCGTTCTCGCACGAGTCACTCACAGCCCGGCGTACCTCCTCTCACCCACACAACACTCGGAACGCCAACTCCGGAGAGTGATCAGTGAGTGATTATACCGAATCCTGGCGAGGAGGGCTAAAAGGGCCGCAGTCTGAGCCCAATGGGGCTGGGCAACGTGGGTGCATAACGAGGATTGCTGCCACGGCAGGTTTGGACTCCAAACCGCTGGGTTCCCGCCGTACCATGGCAGTTGTCGATTCACTCGAGCAGGCGGAGCTCCGGGAATCGGCCTACACACCGGGTTTCTTGCGCCGCATGGCCCCCATGGCCACTCCCAGGGCAAGGCGAAGCACTATTCCGATAGGGATGTTGTCAAAAACCACGCCCAGATCGGACTATCCCCTCTATCAGTTCACATGTTTCAGCGAGGGGATCCGTGTTCTCCAAGCGCGCCGCCACGGCTCGACACCTGTCCAGGATGGCCGGCGATTCGACCAGCGCCTGCAGCTTTTGGGCCACGGCTGGCGCACGGTACTCAGTTGGGTTGATCCAATCCGCGACGCCCAGCGACTGCAAGCGTGCAGCGTTGTCAATCTGGTCATGAGCCAGTGGGTGA
>Ga0180438_10008533_pt1 | contig 13010 bp, 8 predicted proteins | sample SS_ome_12_FD_132455 | JGI IMG/M metagenome (GOLD analysis project Ga0180438, IMG submission 132455) | Hypersaline lake sediment archaeal communities from the Salton Sea, California, USA - SS_3_D_2 metaG | ecosystem: Environmental > Aquatic > Non-marine Saline and Alkaline > Hypersaline >...
TCAGTAACGTTGATGACGTTCAGAAGCACTCCGTCGTACGCGCCGTCACGATAAATGGGCTGGAACCGCGCGATGACTTCGGCACCACCCAGAGGACGCTGCAGGACGACAGGTTCGGCGCCGGGGTCGTCGCGGTAACGTGCGATCAGGTCCGGCACCTCTATGAGAGCGGTAAGTCCACGAAGCTCTTCTACTTTCTTGCCCACAATCTCGCCGCGCCGTTTCCCGACAAACTTGCAGTAATGGTCGTTGACTTCCACGACCACATCGTCGGCATCAAAGAATACCACCCCCTCCTCCATACCCGCGATCATGGAGGAGAGCTTGGCTGTTTCTCGGGCTATGGCTTCTTCGGCCCGCTTGCGCTCGGTCACATCGCGGAAGGTTCCTTGCAGCACTTTCCTATCATTGAGTTCGAAATGACTGGCTACTATTGCCACGTCCCTTATTTCGCCAGACTTCGTAATGACCTGCGCTTCCAGCGATTGCCCTTGTTTCTGCCCGAGATGCTTTTTGAAAGTTCTGCTGAATCCTCCTTCGATTTCCTCTGAGGGATGAAGTATGCTCTGGTGGTTGCCTATGAGTTCTGGTTTTGCTCTGCCGACCAGTCTTGATGCTGCGCTGTTGCAGTCGATTATTACTCCCGTTTCGGCGTCGGCTATGACGATAGCGTCCAGCGCCTCTTCAAACTGCTTTCTGAACTTCTCTTCCGATTGCTTTAACGCGTTCTCGATCCGTTTGCGCTCCGTGATATCAGTGTGAGTTCCGACGAGCGCCACAATGTTGCCGGTTTCGTCTTTGACCGCGTCAGCGCGAAGGAAAATCGACAGGATCCGCCCACTCTTTGTTCGCATCTCCAACTCGCCACTCCATGAGTTGCTGGCCTCGATGGTGTCGAACACTTCGCGCGCGACATCCTGATCGCAAAAAACCGCTGTGGGCCCACCGGCGGCGTTCAGCTCGTCCACGGTGTATTCAAACAGAACCTGGAATGCCCTATTGTGGTAGAAGTGGTTTCGCACAGGGTCCGACATGGCGATGGCGTCGCTGGAACTCTCAACGGCTTTGCTGATGCGCGTCAGAGCCTCCTCGGCTCGCTTGCGTTCGCTGATGTCCTCCACCATGACGACGGCCCCGGTAACACGGCGTTCTGAATCGAAGAGAGGAACGCCGAGGTAGCGTGCGACGGTCTGCTTGCCGGTGATGCTGGTGACTTCCGCCTCGACCTCAAAAGGATAGCCTTCGAAGAGTCCCATGAAGGATTCGTCTATGCCGGCGCGGTGAAATGTGTCGGCATCGCGCAGGTTGAATTTACCCACGATGCGATCGCGGGCGTCTTCGCCGCCGACAATGCGAAGATACACCTCGTTCACGCCGGTGACGATACCGTCGCTGTCGGCCGTAATGATTCCTATCGGGCTGCTCTCAAAAACGGAGCGGAACCGGTTTTCGCTGGCCTCGAGCTCTGCGGTTCTCTCGGCGACCATCTTCTCGAGGTTCTTGCTGTAATCCTCGATTTCGATTCTCGATTCGCGCAGCTGGTCGGCCATATTGTTGAAGCTCTGTGCCAGTAGGCCGATTTCGTCGTTTGTCTCCACCTCGATGCGATAGTCGAGATCGCCGCCGCCTATTTTCTTGGTGCCTGTCACGAGCGCACCCAGGGGACCGGTTATTCTGCGGGCAACGATGAAGGTGAACAGGACGGCGAGCACGAACACGGTACCGCCGATGAATACGGTCGAGCGTACGATTGCCGCTTGTTCGGTTCGCATCCACTCCAGCGAAGCTTCGATCTCCGCGAAACCGCTGACCGTGTACTCCGGTTCCGCTTGACTCTGCATTTTCGACAGACGGGGACTGTGTACGCCGGTGGCTGTTTCCTCTTCACTGCCGAACAGTGATAGTTCGTCCTCGGTCCTAATGTCGGATGGATGGTTCGTTATAGGCAGGTAAGTCGCGTGCACTGGTGAGCCGTCAACAGTCCTGTGAACGTGAACCGGTTTAAGCGTTCGGATCAACTCATCCTGCACCTTCCTGGGAAGCCGTTCGCTCTTGTCCCTGCTCAGAGGAGTGTCCAGAGCGGCTCCTCGGTGCACAATCAGCGGTTCGCCTGTAACGTCGTAGACCGCCACAAACCTGACGTGGGAGTCTCTGCACGCGCCGCGAACCGGTCCTTCGAGCAGACTTCTGTCCCGCGCCCACACACCGAGTTGCGTGCTCGTGGCCAGAATGGCGCTCAGGGTTTCAATGTCCTTCTCCGCCTGCTGTTCCATTCTGGCGCTTCTACTTGCGACGAAGCACACCGCGAAGAAAGAGGATATGAGCAGAATGAGCGCGGAGATGACGAGCAACAGTTTGGGCCGCAGACCGAAGCGCGGATTGACTGCCGTGCTGCCGGTTGCCTCCGCGTTGTCCTGGCGTGCGTTTCTCATCTTCTCGTCCCCACGTGCTCGTTGCTCTCCTGGGTCCGGATCGACATCACTCGTACACTTGAGCCGCTTTTTCAACAATATCCTTCGGCACACTTAACCCTATCAGTTCAGCGGTTCTGAGGTTGAGAATCAGTCTTGGTGAACGTACGGTGGTAGATCGGATACCGCTGAGGCTCTTGCCGCGCAATACGTCATTGGCCATTTCTCCAGCCTGCTTACCGACATCGCCGTAATCAGCGGCGAGCGCTAACAAGGCGCCTTTGCTGACGTATTTTTCCGATATGGCAAGCAGGGGGACATTTCGTTTCTGGCTGATGGTCAACATGTACTGGAAAGACTCTTCGGTCAGGGCAGTGGTGTCCGGCACCATCCAGATCGCGTCAATGTCATCCTGAATCTCCCGCCACGCTCGCGCCACATCAGCCGTGGAACCAACCTCGCGCGAGACAAGCTCCAATCCAAGGTCGCTGGCGTTTCTGACAGCCTCCTCAATAATCTGGCCGGTTCTACCCGGGTCGAACACGACCCCAATCCGCTTCACTCGCGGGGCAATCTGCAGCATCTTCTCGAACTGGAGCTTCGGCTGCACCTTCAGGGTGGCTCCGCGGACGACCTTCGCTTCTCCAGCGGCGTCCGACGTGTCCAAGACGACGGATGCGATGATCGGAATGTCAGGAAACTCCTCGGCGGCAAACCTGAGGGCAGGGGAACCTATCGCGAGAATCAGTCTTGTTCTTGAGACGGCCCTGAGTATTTCCCGCTCGCGCGACCTGCCATCCTCAAGCGTGTACTCTGCAATTTCTGCGGCACACACCTCCTTGAATCCCTCCAGCGCTTGGTCGTACGGCTGGATGTTCTTGCTCTTTATGACGACAACACTTGGGGCGGCCTGCGCTGAGACGGTGGCGAGCAACATCAGTGCCAGCAAGAGCGAGCATCTCCGAGATGCCGCGCCGCGCAGTATCATTGCCAACAGAGGGTCATTCATCATAACTCTCCGTTCCTAGAACTCCGCCGTCAGCGTGACGAAGAACATCCGCTCGACCTCGGCCACACCGTATTCCCGATGATCAGGTTCGAATAGGTTCTGTCCAACAAGGGACAGTTCATACTTGTCATCGCAGAACGTCTTAGCGAGTCGCACATCAAGGCGCAGGTAATCGTCAATCTCACGAGCACCGTCCTCCCAATCGTAGGACACCGCTCTGCTGAGCGTGATTCGGTCGACGTAGTTCAGCTGGGTGTTGAGCGAAAACCCATGGTCAAACAGGACACGCATGCCCAAGACAGCTTGCTGCTGCGGGTTCGCTTCTTCGAGCTCTTCCAGGTACTGCATTGTGTCCTCGTCGTAGACGCCTTTTTCGTCGAAATGGAGGAAGCTGTAACTTGCCCAGACGCGCCACCAATCAGTGATCTCGTACTCGCCTGAGATCTCGATCCCGTGTGTTTTCACCCGTTCGGCGTTGTTGAACATAAGAAGGATTTGACCGGGTGTGATCACGCCCAGCTCCATAGACGGCGGAATGGGTCCGATCTCGGGGTCTATGACGCCGGCGCCTTCACCGTCATAGACGTTATGATAGTCGTCGTAGAAAAGTTCCACTCCAAGGTCGAGCCGGTCCTCGAGGAAACGCCCCCGGTATCCAAGCTCAGCAGCGTCCACCCGTTGCGCATCAATATCGTCGTTTCCGAGAATATATTGCCCGAATAGATAGGGATGACCGACATCGAACGGAGAACTGTTCCTCCAGTGGTCGAACATGTACATGTAGTTCTGGTGGAACGTAGGCTGCTGGTAGCTTCTCGCATACGACGCTCTGAAGACCTGACCTTCCCACGGTTCATATACGGCGGCTACGCGCGGGGAGACATCCGTCCCGGTGAACCTGTTGTCCTCGACCTTGACGCCGGTTGTCAGCGTGAAATCGTCCGTCGGGCTCCACTCGTCCTGCAGGAAGGCCCCCAACAACACGTTATCCTTGTTAACCCAATCGCCGTCAGGATCGAACAGCGCCGAGCTGATCTCTTCCAACCTCCAGTTTAGTCCCCATGTGATGAAATGCTTTTCGCCCAGAGGAAAATTGTGCTGAAACTCGAGGTCGTACTGGTCAGCGTCGAGCCCTGCAAACGGGTACCTATCGTGGTAGTCGAAATGGTTCCAGAATGCCTGGATGTGGTAGCTTGAGCCGCCGTCCAGCTCGCGTTCGTAACGCGTCTGCAGATACCAACGCCGCAATTCGTCGGGCGCCCCCTCGAACGTTACGACGTCCTCGCGCCCGAAATCACCATTGAGCAATCCGCCCATGAACTCCAGGGATGAGTCTTCGTCAATATCATACTTGGCTCTAAGATTTCCCATGGGGGCCCGCGTGTTATCGATGAGCCTATCGCCTGAACCTGTGAGGGCACTTGCCGGATCGAAACCCTCGTCCTCGTGATACCCGAGGGACAATCTGAAAGTGAGGTCGCCCAGCGTGTCAGCGTAGATTGCCTTGCCTATTCGGGTGTCGTTTGAACCGACCGTGGCCGACAGCAACAGTTTTCTGGTCTTCTCAGGATCCTTGGTGATGATGTTGACCACACCTTTCGTGGAGTTGGCGCCGTACAGAGCGCCGGCCGGGCCGCGGATCACCTCGATCCGTTCGATGTTCTCCAGGAAGATCGGTTCCGCCTCCCAGTACAGGCCTCCGAAAAGCGGGGTGTAGATCGACCGGCCGTCCACCAGCACCAGCAGGCTGAGGGAGTACTCCTTGGTGAAACCTCTGATGGAAACCGTTGACATGTTCCCTGTCACAAGAGCCACGTTCATACCAGGAACCATCCGCAGAACGTCCGTCAGGCGGGTGGCGCCGGAATACTTGATATCCTCGGCGGTGATCACGTAGATGGCGTTCGGTGATCTGTTTTTCCTTTGCTCGTGTTTCACTGCCGACGTCACCATTTCCTTTTCGCTGAAGAACAACTCCTCTTCGATAGAGAGCTCGTTGTTGCCATCGTCCGCTGCCGCTCCGGCGAGAGGCAGTGTTAGACTTGCAAACAAGCCGGCAGCCAGGATGATCGATCTTTTCAGCATTGTCCTACCCTCTATTCATCTGGTTCCTGTAATAACGCCGGCCTGCGCACCGACGGGCGTGGCAAGCATCAGCGCAGCGAAGAAGCAAGAATACCCCATTTCATAAAAGATCAATGTTCGCGATAATTGCATTTGAGAGATCAGAATCGCCATCCTATTCCCACACATACGCCGCGCTCCACCTCGAGTACCTCCGCAGGCAATGGTCAGGCTGGAGTGAGTCGCGCCGCCGATTAGCAGAAGAGGTCTGCTGGCACAACGTTAGGACACTCTGATGCCGCGGCAGAAGCTGGCCCACTCCCTTCTACACCACCTAATACAATTATACATACACAACAAAATCTTCCGTCCCAAGCGGTACCGCCAGCGGCATTCATCGGCCCGACTAGCGTGTGATTTGAGCGGATCAGCTATAATCTATATAGAATTCTGGGCGGGCATATTATGCTAATTGGTCTATTAGATATGTTTATCGGGTATATATTGATGGATGATTATGGTAATTAGGCATATTGAAACATTGACATCACGCGGCGCTTACAGAGAGAATTATGCAGCCCACCCGGCCTGAGGACCCTGGCGAGATGAAGCTGAGTCCGGGCAGGCGTCAACAGTTCCTGACTACACCTTCTTACGGTCTCGTCCGCGCCATTCTTCGCAGAGACATCGCAACAGTAGCATCTGTTTACACCGGTGCTCGAGCCGCCTGGCCACGCTCGATCTCCGGCGAGAGACTCGCTATGCAAACGCGCGGGCGTTCCCAAAGGCAGGCAATTGACACGCGCGCGCAGCCATGGTAAACTTCAGGCAATCCAGTGGCACAAACTGACATGAATGGGTACTGGTTGGATAGGCTCCATCAGGTTATAAGGGGCACAGAAAGGGAGTTCATGACGTGAATCGACGTGTGGCGATCAAACGCGTTCTGGTCAAGCGCCTGTTGGGAGTTGTAGGAGTCGTTGCTGTCGTGGCGGTGCTCGTGTTGATCAACAGCAAGATGAACCCCGCTTCGGTAACCGAGCAGGAGCCCCCGGGTCACGACCACGATCATGGGCAGTCCCCCTTGGGAACGGAGGGCACGGCGGAAATGAGTCCAGAGGAGATTGAGCGGATTGTCGGGGAATACGGGGACAAACTAGCGGTGGTGGAGACGAATTTCGGTACCGTCAAGTTCAAGCTTTATCCGGAAGATGCACCGGGAACCGTCGAGAATTTTGCACAGCTCGCTAGTAAAGGGTTTTACAGAGATTCGCCCTTTCACAGAGTGGTCAAGGATTTTGTGATACAGAGCGGCTCGCCGGACGGCTCGGCCGGCGGTGGACCGGGATACACCATTCCTGCGGAGTTCAACGAGCGGATGCATGTCGAGGGCACCGTGGCAATGGCTCGTGCGGACGATCCCGACAGTGCGGGCAGTCAGTTCTACATCTGTTTGAAAAGAGTGCCTAATCTGGACGGCAAGTATACGGTATTCGGGCAGGTGGTTGAGGGAATGGAAGTTGTCAAAAAGATCGGCGAGGTCGAAACCGGTCCCGGCGATAGACCTATCGAAGACATCGTGGTGCGGAATGTCACGATTGAGGAGGCCTCGGGTTCGCCAGTTTCCGAGTAGTTCACATTACCTGTTCGTGCGAGCGTCCCATTTCCGCAGCGAATTAGTCGTCTAAGAAAAAGGGTACAGACACGGCTGCGCTCGTGTCAGTCCCCATTCTCCTAGGAGCCTTAAACCGAAGGGCCGGAACCGATCTGGCGCCTCCAATGGTCCAGAGTGTCGCGTACGGTTGTCTCAAACGGGATTTCGGGCGACCACCCCGTGGCTTGCTTGAACTTCTCGTAAGAACCCATCAGAACCGGTATCTCCGACGGTCTCAGCTTGGCGGGATCTTGATCGACCTCGACAGGAACCTCTGCATGATCGAGCAGTATGTCCAGCACTTCCTGTATCCGATGCGCGGTGCCGGAACATAGGGTGTAAATCTCACCAGCGCGTCCTTTGCGTGCCGCAAACAGGTATCCTTTCACCATATCTCTGACGTCAGTGAAATCGCGCTCGACTGTGAGGTCGCCGACGTTCATTAGCGGCGGCATCAGACCTCGTTCTATCTTGGCGATCTGCGAAGCGAAGTCGGCGCACACGAAAGCGGTCCCCTGCCGCGGTCCTATGTGGTTGAACGGACGAAGTATGACAATATCCATGCCGTACCTCGTGACGTAGAACCTGCTGAGCAACTCGACCGACGCTTTCGTTACACCGTAGAAATTGGCCGGTTTTACGGGGTCGTTCTCGTCCAGAGGAAGCTGTTCCGGCGCGACCTTGCCGTAGACCTCGCTTGAGCTTATCATTATCGTGCGAGCTTCGGGCGCGCCGCCCCGGACGGCGTCGAGAAGGTTGCAGCTGCCGACGAAGTTGGTCTCGATCGACAACGTGCGATTTCGCTCGTTCAGAGGCACTGACGCCAGCGCGGCGAGGTGGAAGACTATTTCGGGGACGGCTTCCGACACGATCCGGTCCAGCTTGTCCCGGTCACGCACGTCGCATTCCACGAGCTTCGCGTCAGTCAGGATACCCTTGACCGGTTCAAACGACTGCTCGCTGTAATAGATCCCGGATGTCTCGAATCCCTCGCGGATCAGGAACTCGATCAGGTGGCTTCCTGCAAAACCTTCTGCTCCTGTGACGAAAGCTCGCAACGGTTTCCCTCCAGGTTGTCGTCGAAGAACGTCGGACGTAACCGTCAGCGCCGACGGACGCCTTTGCGCGGGCCCCGGAGAGAAGTCACGTCGAAGACCTCTCCAAGTCGGCGTCCACCATCATGTTGATCAGTCCGTCGAAAGAGACTTCAGGTTCCCAGCCGAGTTTCGCCCGCGCCTTGGAGGCGTTGGCTCTGAGGTGCTCGACTTCAGCCGGCCTGATCAAGTTTGCATTCACCTCCACGAAGTCTTCACAGTTGAGCGCCGCCCGCTCGAACGCTTTCCTGACAAACTCTCGGACCGAATGGGTCACACCGGTGCCAACGACATAGTCGTCCGGTTCGTCCTGCTGAAGCATCAGCCACATGGCCTTGACATAATCGCCCGCGTACCCCCAGTCACGCTCGGCGTCGAGGTTTCCCAGATACAGCTTCTCGGCCTTGCCGACCTTGATCCTCGCGACGCCGTCGGTTATCTTGCGCGTCACGAATTCCTTGCCCCTGCGGGGTGATTCGTGGTTGAACAGTATCCCGCTGCAGGCGAAAATGTCGTAGCTTTCTCGGTAGTTCACCGTTATCCAGTGACCGTATACTTTTGCGACGCCGTAGGGACTGCGAGGATAGAACGGTGTATCTTCGCTCTGCGGCGACTCCTTGACCTTGCCGAACATCTCGCTGCTGGACGCCTGGTAGAACCTGACGTTCTTGTTCACCAGCCGGATCGCCTCCAACATTCTCGTCACACCGAGCGCCGTGAATTCGCCCGTGAGCACCGGTTGGCTCCAGGACGTCGGCACGAACGACATCGCCGCCAGGTTGTAAACCTCGTCCGGTTCCACCTCGTTGAGTGCTGTTATCAGCGAGAGCTGGTCCAGAAGGTCTGCCTGAACAAGTTCAATCTTGTCGTGAAGGTGCTGGATCCGGTCGAAGTTCTCGGTGCTGGATCGTCTAACCATACCGAAAACGCGATAGCCTTTTTCCAACAGAAAGTCCGCCAGGTAACTGCCGTCTTGGCCAGTGACACCAGTAATGAGTGCTGTTTTCATATCACCTTCCCTTGTTTGTCTATCGACCTCATGTCCTGACTTCGCCGGACTCCGCTCTTCTAGATAGTGCGCAACGCTTGCTCGAGGTCCGCTATGATGTCCTCCTCATCTTCAATTCCGGCCGCGTAACGTACAAGGTTGTCGGTGATTCCGAGCTTCTCCCGCTCTGCTTTGGACAGATCGTTGAAAGTAAGCGTGGCCGGATGATAGACGAGGCTCTCCACACCGCCGAGGCTCGGTCCCAGGTACGGCAGTGTAAGGCTGTCAATGAACAGCAGCGTTTTCTCAAGGCCGTCTTTAACCAGGAAGCTCACCACGCCACCGAAACCGCGCATCTGTTTCTTGGCCACCTCGTGATCGGGGTGCGTATCGAGACCCGGATAGTATACCCGCTCGATCTTAGGATGATTCTCAAGGAATCTAGCAATTGCCAACCCGTTCTTGTTGTGCTTATCGACCCTCAGCGCGAGCGTTTTCAGCCCTCTCAGGAGCAAATAGGCGCAATGAGGGTCTATCGTGGGGCCAAGCTGGCCCTGAAGATCGCGAACAGGACCGACAACCTGCTCAGCACCAAGTACGACCCCGGCCAGAAGGTCGTTATGTCCCCCTAAGTATTTCGTCCCGCTGTGGATAACCAGGTCGGCGCCAAGCTTGAGCGGTTGCTGGTTGTATGGGGTGGCAAAGGTGCTGTCAACGAGCAGTTTTGCGCCGTTTCGGGCGGTGATCTCGGCTGCGCGCGCCAGATCGACGATGTAGAGATGCGGGTTTGTCGGAGATTCCGCAAGAACCACTTTCGTGTTCTTGCGCATTGCGTCGGCAAGCGCTTCACAGTCTCCCGCACGAACAAAGGTGGTCTCCACACCGAGCCTTGCCAGGGTCGTCTCGGAGAAAACCCGCGTCTTGCGGTAGCAGTCGTCCGTGACGACAAGATGGTCGCCGCCCGATAGAAACGCTAGCAGAGCGGTCGTCACCGCTGCCATACCGGTCGCAAACAACAGTGCGTCCTGCGCTTCCTCCAACGCGGCGAGCTTCTCCTCGGCCACACGTTGGGTGGGGTTGCCGTACCGCCCGTACTCGAGCCGGTTCTTCTTGCCCGCCACGTATTGCTTCATCTCTGCGGTGTCGTCGAAAACGAAAACCGACGACTGCACCACAGGCGTTGTTATCGCGTTCGCATACTTGTCTCTGCTTTCTCCAGCGTGGACCGATCGGGTCGAGAAACCCTTCAGATCCGCACGTTTTTCCGGACTCATGAAATTGCTCCTTCCGTTGTATTTGCCGGTGCTGCATCGAGCGCACGAAAAACCGCGTCCCTGACCGCGTCATAGTCCGCGGGGACTTCTATCGGGACGTTTGCCCGGCGCGACTCGACGTTTTCAAGATTGCACTGATGATAATTGAGCTTGAAATCGACGAACTTGAGACCGTGGGCGGTGGATATTACGACAACCCTGTCAGTCGACTTTATCACACCGCTGTCAACGAGCTTGAAAAGCGCAGCAAGCGCTACGCCGGTGTGAGGACACGTGAACAGACCGGTCCTATCGGCGCGCGCGCACGCGTCGGTCAGCTCGTCCTCGGTCGCCTGCTCGACGATCCCGTCGAACTGCTGCATCGTCATTATGGCTTTCTGTATACTGACGGGGTCGCCGATCTGTATAGCGCTGGCAACCGTCTTTTTGGCCTGCATCGGCTCGTACTTCTTGAAACCCGTCTTGTAGCTGAGGTAGAGTGGGTTCGCATTCGCGGATTGAGCGCACACGATTCGCGGCAACCTGTCGATCATACCGACGGATTTCATCAGCAGGAACCCTTTACCCAGCGCGCTCACGTTTCCGAGGTTGCCGCCGGGGATGACTATAACGTCCGGGATCTCCCACTCGAACTGCTGCACCATCTCGATGCTGACGACCTTCTGTCCTTCGACCCGCAGCGAGTTCATGGAGTTCGCGAGGTATATGTTCTCACGCGAACATATCTCGCGCACCAGCTTCATACAACCGTCGAAATCCGTGTCGATGGAAAGCGTTACGGCACCGTTGGCCAACGGCTGAATAAGCTGCGGTATCGAGATCTTGTCTTTCGGCAGGAACACGATCGCCCGTATGCCAGCCGCCGCGCAGTATGCCGCGAGCGCTGCGGACGTGTCCCCGGTCGATGCGCATGCTACCGCCGGTATCTCTTTACCGTCGCTTATGATCTGTTTCACCATGGACACGAGCACGGTCATACCGAGGTCTTTGAACGAACCTGTATGGCTGTTTCCGCACTGCTTGACCCAGAGGTCTTCGACACCTATCTCCTTGCCGAGCCGTTCGGCCCAGAACAGATTGCTGCCGCCCTCGTACATCGAGACGACGTTGTCGTTATCGACCTCGGGACACACCATCTCCTTCTTGCCCCATATGGCGCTCCCGTATGGCCAGACGTTCGTCATGTATCGCGCGTCAAAGAGGGTCCTCCAATATGAGGACGATTTGGACTTCAGCTTTTCCAGATCGTGCCTGACCTCGAGCAACCCGCCGCATTGCTCGCATTCGTACACCATCTCCTTGAGAGAGTATTTCTGGCCGCAGCCGGATATACACTCAAACCACGCCCTGTACTCCGCGGTGTCCTCCCGCGCCAGAATGTCCACCTGCGGAAGTTTGGGCGAAAACCCGTACTGTTCAGGCACCTGGCTGCTCATCGATTTTCACCTCTCATTAGCATTTCACTTGTTTGATCTCGACAGCCTATTCCCAAACCCGTTACATTTTATCGGAAAGAAGGCGATTTGTCACTTAATTTGTTCGCGGGACAGGTTCTGGGCTGCGTTTCCGCTGCGACAACGCATGCCGCAGACCGCCTATTGAGGCTCAACCCGGCTGCGGTACTCTGTGAGGATATCTTTCGTGCTGGACGTGCCGATACGGCCCGCGCCCGCCCGGCGAAACTTGAGGAAATCGTCCAGGTTTCGTATACCGCCGGCCGCCTTGATCTTCACTCGGGAGGGCAACAACCGCCGCATGAGTCTCACGTCCTCTTCGGTCGCCCCGCCGGTCCCGAAACCAGTCGAGGTCTTGGCGAAGTCCACATCGAGATCTCCGCAGATCCTGCACAGTTGCTCTTTCTGTTTCTCGATTAGATAGCAGTTCTCGAAGATTACTTTGAGGGTTAGCCCGCGGCCGTGCACGACGTCGAGGACTGCACGAATGTCCTCACTTACATAGTCCCACTGTCCGGCAATAACGTTGCCGATGTTGACGACCATATCCAGCTCGACGGCGCCGTCGTCCATGGCCTGTTCCGCTTCGCGAACCTTGATCGGCGTGGCGTTTACGCCATGAGGAAATCCCACAGTTGTTCCCACGGCCACGCGCGATCCTTTCAACAAACCGGCGGCTTGCGACACGTAACACGGTTTCACGCACGCCGCTGCAACACCGGCGTCGCGCGCCAACAGACACCCTTTCTCGACCTCCGCCTGCGTGGCGACGGGATTCAGTATCGCGTGGTCGATTGCCCCGGCTATCTCTTCAAGACTGTACTCAATCACCTGTCCAGACTCCCAATCGCTAGCTGTTCATAGAGGTTCCAGATCTGCTCCACCGTTCTCTCCTTCGAGAACAACGTGCTAGCCCGTTCTCGTCCGTTCGCACCAAGTCGCCGACGCAGCTCGTCGTCGTCCAACAGCCTGTTTATCGCGTCGGCCAGCGCATCCGGATCGCGCGGCTCGACGACAAGACCGGTCTCTCCGTCCAGGTTGACGAAGCTCGTGCCGGTACCA
>Ga0180438_10008534_pt1 | contig 13009 bp, 9 predicted proteins | sample SS_ome_12_FD_132455 | JGI IMG/M metagenome (GOLD analysis project Ga0180438, IMG submission 132455) | Hypersaline lake sediment archaeal communities from the Salton Sea, California, USA - SS_3_D_2 metaG | ecosystem: Environmental > Aquatic > Non-marine Saline and Alkaline > Hypersaline >...
ATGCAGGAAGGACGATCCCGATTTTATCGTCATGCCGCGCGATTTTTTTAATTTCCCCGGCAAGCACAAGGGAGGAAACAAGGGTTTTGCCGTAGCTGAGGTTTCTCCCGAGGGTGTCGTTCATTGCCTTTCGAAACCAGTTTTTCCTGGCAGAAAGAACGAACATCCTGGCGAGGGAGTATCTATGGGATTTCTGGAGTTCAAAGGATTGGCTGGCGAGCTCCATAATAGCGGTGCGCACCTGGAGCGCGGTAGAGTTTGCGGGCATTGGTTTGCCGAAGATGAGGGAGATTTTATAAGGGATAAGTGAAGGAAATCGGGAGAGGAGTTTGCCGTGATAATAGCTGAGGATGCTCCCCCACGCGCCCCCCTGGTAAATGGGGATAATGGGATAGTCGCAACCTTTCATGATGCGTTGAAAACCTCGCCGGAAACCAAGCATATTTCCGCTCCGGGTTACGCTCCCCTCTGCAAAAATACATACCATGTACCCTTCATCCAAAGAGGCTCGCGCCTGTTTCAAAGAACGGAGCATTTTCTTGGGGGGATCATTAAAGGAGATCGGAATGACTCCCATGAGTTTAAAAAGTGGTTTGAAAAGGCGGGAGTCGTAAATTTCCCGATACATAAGAAACCGGATTCTGCGTTGCTGGGTTGCCATGAGTAAAAGGGCATCCACCCAGGAAACATGATTGCAGATAAGAAGCGCGGGACCTTCCACGGGAATATTCTCCCTGCCCTCCACCCTGATGCGGTATCCCAGGCGCATCACAACAACCGCGATGAAACGAAGGAGAAAATCAGGAAGGATAATAAGGGTGATCACGGTGAGAACAAACGTCATGACTCCCATGATCAAAAATCCCTGACCCGGGGTGAGGTGAAGAACCTGGCTCATAAGATAGATCAATCCCGCAGCCACAAGAACCCCCACAAAATCCAGGAAGTTCTTGGTGGCAAGTATCTTTCCCATGATCTGCTTGGGCGTTCGGAACTGGATAAAGGAATTCAACGGAACAATGAAAAGTCCGGCGCTTGTTCCCATGCAGAAAACAATGACACCAACCAGGAAAAGATAGGGAGGTATCATATTCAGGAGGAGATTGGTAATAGTAAGACCCAAGGCGCCCAGGGGGACCACGCCGAATTCAATATTGCGCCCTGAAAGTCGCCCCGCGAGAAAAGAGCCGAACCCGATTCCAAGCGCAGCCAAAAGGAAAAAGTAGCTGCTCGCCTCCTCGCTTATCCCCAGGTAATCGATGCCATAAGGAATCACATTCAATTTACAGAACGAGCCAATCAGCAGAAAATAAGCGGAACCGAGAACTGTCAAGAAAAGATACCCGTCCTTTTTCAGCTCCTTGATGTTTTCCACAATCTCGATCGGTAAATACTGATCAACTCGTCCCTTTATACCTAATGCCGGGGTTTTTTTTATTCTCAAACTGCACCAGGCGCCAACGATCGCAATCAGGATACACACAATTGCAGAGGCTGCAAAAAAATCCTTGAATACATAGGATAAACCGCCCGCAGCTGATACGCCGAGGATAATCGCCAGGTATGTAAAGGAAACAAGAAGGCTGTTTGCCTTTGACAGCTCAGATCTATCCACCAGTTCCGGGATGATGCTGTATTTTGCAGGTCCGAAAAAGGCGCTCTGCGTAGTCATGAGAAATAAAGTGGCGTAAAGAGCAAGCGGGGATTTTGAAAGAAAAGCCAGACCTCCGAGGATCATGACCATAATCTCGATAAGCTTGATCCAGACCGTGATTTTTGATTTGCTGAATCTATCCGCAAGAACGCCGCCGGCATGGGAAAAAAGTAGAAACGGTATGACGAATACAGCCCCTGCCAGAGCCGTTATGGAGCTGGCGTTTTCCTTGCCCAGGATCTTGATCAGGAGAAAGATGATCAGGAGCTGGTAGATATTGTCGTTGAGCGCTCCGAAAAACTGGGTGGCGTTAAACCAACCGAAGGAACCTAGAGATTTTGCCTTAGTTTTGATCTGCATTTTGATTTCCTTTTTGTTTCAGAAATGATACTGTTTTTTCTATGGCATCTTTTGAATCGTAATCATACAGGATCAAGTGATTACTCCTTGTATATTCCACGAACTTTTTGGAGGGAGTGGGAAGGGATTCGAAAAAATTCTTTGCGGATTTAAAATCCGATGCAATATCGCCCCTGGAATGAAACCAGAGAATATCGCATTTGATTTTGTTCCTGTTTATTTTAACGTTTTGGCTCATTTTCTCCAGTTCCAATACTGTTTTAACAGGGAGATGTTTGTAGGAATCATATTTTTTCAATCCTTGGGGATCGTTAATATTAGCGATCTTGATTTTTGTAACATAAGGCACGATCGGATGGAGCCATTTTGCCCATTTTTCCGGGCGACCGAAATAATACCATTTCCTGGTAATATCGATATAGGGTCCGAACAGGATAAGTTTGTCCACATCCCTTTGAGTCGCCAGATTTAATGCAACAGTGCCTCCCATGGAAAATCCCACAACACAGACTTTTCCGTATTTTTCCTTCAGATTGTCAAGGACATTTCTGGAATAATCCGTGATTTGGGTTTGCGAGGTGTTTTTCAAGAAACGGGGTGAGGTGCCGTGCCCAGGCAGGAGGATGGCATGAAATGCGATGCCCTGTTTCTTGAGTTCATCGGTAAGGGGCTTGAAATCGAAAGGGGAACCGCCGAATCCGTGGATAAGGAGAACTGCCGGGGCTTTGCCATCTGCTTTTTGCTGTGCGAATTTTTGGTAGATGTTTTCCGGGGGTTTGCCGTAGGAATTTTCCTCCTTTTTTACGGAATGATGAATCCACAATCTGTATCCAAGGATGGAGATTATGGGAACGAGGAATACAGGGATTAGAACAAAACACAGTTTTTTGCGGAAATTTTTGGGTTTTTTTCGCATATTCGGATCCTTTTGAAAATCATGGAATATTTACGTATGAACTGTTTATATATGAACCATTTTATTAAAAAATATATCAGCTTTAAAGATTTTCCCGAATTCTTTCCAGGATTTTAACAAGGGTTTTCATCTCTGCAGATTTTAATGTTCCCATGGTTTTTTTCACTTCTTCAATATAGGAATCCTCGATATTTTTCAGCATTTCTTTTCCATGTTTTGTAAGCCTTACAATATTATAGCGGCGGTCTCCGGGAAGATCGTTACGAAGCACGAGATCGGCTTTTTCCATGCGATCAATAAGGGTGGTGATATTGGCGCGGTTCACAAGGAGCATTTGCGAGAGTTCCACCTGGGTAAGCCCTCCTTTTTTATCCCCGTGGTGAAAAAGGAGTTCAAGAACGTTGAACTGAACATCCGTAATTCCACGTCCCCGGAAGAACTGGGCAGCCTTCTTTTTTAGAAGTGTTGCCGTGTAATAGATGTTTAAAAGCGCCTCATGGGGCAGGATGCTGAAATCTTTGTTCAGTTGCAATTCCTCTTTTAAAGACATTTTTCACCTCAATAGTTTATGCATGAACAATTTATACATGAACAATAAAAGCAAACCAAATGTCAATATATTTTTCTAATTATTTACATTTAGCTTGACTTTTTTAATTTTTTTAATTTCAATGCACATCAGATTTTAAGAGAAAAGGAGGAGGTGTAATTTCGCTTTAATTAATCTTTATGTTCAAAGGAGGTAAAAAATGAAAAAACTTATTTATCTTTTGCTAATCATCATGAGCCTGGGTGCGCTTGTTTCAGCCCAGACTCCTGTGGTTGACGAGCCTTTTAACAGCGGGGGATTGGCTTATACATGGGACGATCTTCGTTCCGTGGATGACTACCTTCCCAAAATCGTCCAAGATTCCACAGTGCCGATTTCCGACCAGGATTCGGACGGATATTTATGCGCCGTGGTTCAACCCGCAGTTTCCAGCATCAATTCCTACTATGTCCCCGGTGTTTCCGACACAATTTCGGATGGCAAGGTTACCGCCTGGATTTATGCCCAGCAAACCGCTTCCGTTTCCGCGCCTACAACCGATACTGTGTATGTGGGAGTTGTAGGCAGATCCACGAACGTTATTGATCCGGTATCCACTTACATGTACCGCTGCATCTGGAGGACAAATAACCAGCTTTTCCGCTGCCAATCCTACAGCAGTTTTGGTTGGCATACGGTAGGAGAAACCGGAGTTATTTTAACCGAGGGATGGGCGGAATTGACCCTTCAGATTCAAGGGGCAAGCCCACCCCAGGTGGATGGCTGGGAAGGAACCAATCATTTTGCTACGGAGGCGGATGCGTCAACGGTTGAAACGGATCTCGGAACGCTATGGGGGTTTTATGCTTATACCGCTTCCAGCGACTATCTTTACTGCGATGATGTAAAGATCTGGCAGGCAGCCACTGATGTGGAAGATTGGGATCTGTATTAATTCCCGATTTATTCCTGAGAGGTTTTTTTTAAAAGCTGCGCTTTAAACGGCGCGGCTTTTTTTTATTGAATACAAACATCAATCCATGGAAACTCCGATCATGAATATGAAGGGGAGGATTTAAATGCCTCGAAAGAAAGCATGGTTTATGGTTTTTTGTTTATTTGTATTAATGGGTTTTCCCTGCCTGGGTTCGGAGAATTTAAAGGAACACGTGGCATGGTACAGGGAAATCCTCTGGCCCCAGGAGATTGAAAAGGAATACAAAAGCGAGCGGCAGGTATGCGAAGACCTGGTAGTGGAACAGGAGCTGGCAAAGCGTTTTCGAAAAGAATTCAAAATCTCCGAAAGCACGAAAGCAAATATCAAGAGAGGCAATCATTACCTTTGTTATTTTGGTTATGTAAGAAACAATATTCAAACCAAAGATGAGCCCACGGAAAAAGAGATCGTCTCCTATTATGAATCCCATAAAGAAGAGTTCAGGGAACCGGAGACGGTTAGTGTTCAAAAGGTATTTCTGGAATTCGGACAGAGCCCCACGGAAGATAAAAAAAGCCGGGTAAGAAGTCTGGCTCAAAAGGTGTATGAAAAGGCAAAACAGGGGGAAGATTTTACACAGCTCGTGGAAGAATATTCCGTGACAAAGGAAAATGAAGGGATTGTGGGACCTTTTCCCAGGGGGCGGTACAATCCTGTTCTTACGGAAAAAGCCTTTGGGCTCAAGCCGGGAGAAATTGGCGAACCGTTTCATACGAAATGGGGATATTTTATCCTGAAGGGGATAAAAAAACACCCGGAACGGATCACTCCTTTAACAGAAGTGAGCCGGGTCATCCAAGCCCGGTTGAAACGGGAAAAGCAGAAAGAGATCCGGAAACAGGCTGTAGAGAAGGCAATGAAGGATTTCCGGGTAAAGGTTCATAAGGATCGTTATTCCCCTGAAAATTATAAAGACAATCCAACCGCCGCTGTGATTGAAGGAGAGGGATTTCGTTATACAAAAAAGGATTTGGGGGATATATTCCGGGATTTTTATCCTGATAAAACCAGGGATTTTTCTTCCGATTTTCGCACTGTTACAGAAATGATCCTCATAAGCGAGCTGTTCCGTCATTCCCCGGAATTCCGGGAACAGAAAGCGGTTACCCAGCTGGAATTCATAGAAAACTACCACTTAAGCAAGGCTTATCTCGAGGAAAAAGCGGGTGAAAAAAACATTACTGAAGAAGAATTCAAGGAATATTACGAAGAACACAAGAACGAATACTTAACCCCGATTGAACGGGAGTTGGGCATGATCAGGATTCGGATCAAGGCGGATCGGGATGCATCGCCGCCGGAGCGGCATTACGCGGAGCAGGCTGCGAAAAAAAAGGCGGAGGAAGCCCTATCCAGGCTGAAAAAGGGTGAGGATTTCGAAAGTGTTGCCCGCGAGTTTTCCGAGGATCCTTCATCGAAAAAGGGAGGATACCTGGGTTGGATTCGGCAGCCATCAACCCCGGTTCTGGATGTAACTGCAGCGGAGCTCGAACCGGGAGAATTTTCCGAGATCAAACAATACAAGGATGCCTTCACTATTGTAAAGTTGATTTCAGAAAAAAAGCGTGTTCCCCGCCCCCTGGAAGAAGTAAAGAAATACATTGTTCACATCCTGAAAAAAAAGCACAAAGAACAGATCAGAGATGGGGTGTGGGAGAAATTTTCAAAGCAGTGTGACTGTTTCAATCAAGAGTAATAATTGTCATGTAGTTTTTTAGGATTCTTGTTTAATCTTACCTTCAATTTTTTAAAACAGGCACGTTCAGGAATTTTGTTTCATCCAGGGAAGGCGATCGAGGTCCACGTTTCCCCCGGAAATGATTATGCCGATACGTTTTCCTGAAAAGTTCTTCTTGTTTTTCAAAACTGCTGCCACGGGAACCGCGGAAGAGGGTTCGATAATGATCTTCATGCGTTCCCAGACAAGGCGCATCGAAGAGATGATCTCCTCTTCATTTACAGTAATGATATCCGTAACATTTTTTCTGATTATCGAAAAGGTTCTTTCACTGAGAGACATTCGAAGTCCATCCGCAATAGTTTGGGGATTATCGCACCGAACGAGTTTTCCGGATTTGAGTGAGAGGTAAGCATCGTTTGCTGCTTCGGGTTCTGCGCCCCAAACCTGTGTTTCCGGGGAAACGCCTTTTACTGCAATCGAAGTGCCGGAAAGAAGTCCTCCCCCGCTAACAGGCGCGATCACGATATCCAGGTTCGGCGCCTGGGAGAGCAGTTCCAGCGCAGAGGTTCCCTGCCCTGCGATCACCTTGGGGTTGTCATAGGAATGGATAATGGTCATGCCTTTTTCCCCGGCAACCTGCTCGAGGGTTTTTTCGCGGTCTTTTTGAGTGGGTTCGCTGAGAACGATTTTTGCGCCGGAGCGTTTTACGGCTTCTTTTTTCACGAGGGGCGCGGTTTTAGGCATAACAATAACCGCCTCGATATTGCGGAGGCGAGCAGCCAGGGCGAGGGCTGCGGCGTGGTTCCCGGAGGAATGTGTTGCCACGCCTTTTTGGCACTGCTGCTCTGTAAGAGAGAACACTGCGTTTGAGGCGCCGCGGATTTTAAAGGCTCCCACCTTTTGCAGGTTTTCGCACTTGAAGAAGATCTCGGCGCCAGCCATCCGGTTTATACTTTGGCACGTCATCACCGGGGTTTTATGGATATAGGGTTTTATTTTTTCTGCGGCATCCCGGATATCATCAAGGGTAGGAATGGTTATCATATCTCACCTCTTAAATAAGGATTATCAAAAAGGGAATGAGGATTCATACAAAAGGTTTTGAATACAATCAAAGAAAAACTGTAAAAATTTTAAATGAGAAATAGACAATGAACAATTAAAAACCACGAAATCCATTTAAAATACCCTAAAAAGAATTCCTGTTTCCTTCTTTCTTGTATTCCGCATGTTTCGTAGTTAAATCTATTTTTTCTATTCGAGAGATTTATCTCATTTGCTCCCCCATTCTTTTATTCGTGGGATTCGTGGGATTCGTGGTTCCTTTTTCTTTTTTAACCACGAATTTCGAATCTCATCATTACCGATTTCGCGGGAAACCGTGCCATAAAAAACATTGCTTTTCAAATTACTATAAAGGGATGGATTTTGTTAAACGATTTAGGGTGTCTGCCCGCCTAGCTTCCCTACCTTCCAAAATCTGCGAAATCTGCGGTTTGATCATCTTTTCTTTTAACCTTCTAATTTTTTCCAAATGTCCGTTTTTGTCATTTGTGCAAGAATAAATATTAAAAATCTTCGGCTTCATGTATCTTCATGGTCTTCATGGTCTTCATGGTAAAAACATTTTCTTTATTACGGGGAAAATTTTTATCAGGATTTATTTGGGTGATTCTGGTGTGATTGCTAGGATGTAGGCATTATCCATATTGGTGACGCCCACGGTGGAGGTTTTACCGGGTTCGAGATAAAGGGTGTTTTCAAAGAGTGTGGCATCGATCTCGGGGGTTCTGATCCCCAGGCTGGTTTTCAGAACCAGGAACGGATCCCTCAGGTCCAGGAATTCCAATGTGGCGTAGGCATTTCCCAGGGAGACCATGGCTTTTCCGATTTCGCCTTTTTCCGGCACGATCCAGGCAAAGGCGCGCCCCTCCAGTTTCAGGGTGTCAAAACCGAAGAGCTCCACATCTTTGGGTGAAATACCAAACTGCTGCGCCATTTTCAAAAGGTCTTCTGAAGGGGCATTCTTATGTTCGGAGGATTTGGCGCCTAAAAGAAGCTCCAGTTTGATCTTGTGTGGTTTTACAGAAGAAGCAGGTTCGGTTTGTTCCAGCAAAGAATCAATGCTTTGGATTTTTTTTCGAAATTTTTCATGGGTTTTTGTGGTGGCAGTAAGGATAAGGGAGTTGGATTTGGAATCCGTAACAACCCATTCTTCCGCACTTTCAATAATTTTATCCGAGGAGCTGATATTCTTTTTCTCCTTAATGCTGATTATTTTTATCCTGTTTTCCGTAACACAGTATGTGGAAAGTTCGGATTCAAGAAGGGCTTTAGCCGCTTCGGGAGTAATATTTTTAAGGATATAAGCTTTGGGAAGAAGGGCGTATTCCTTCCTGAACTGTTCCAGGATTGCATTTTTTCTCTCCAAGTACTCTTCCCTTTTCTTTTTTTCCTCCAGCACCTTGTTATATTTCCTGTAAGAAAGTTCAAGAGTTGTAGGGGTCTTCCAGGTGTAATCCATGCTTTTATGCGTACAAGTTTCAGCCACTAATCTTTGCAAGGAAATTCCGGTCCATATATGTGTATTTTGATTGTTGAGATTATAGCCTTTTACGGCTTCCAGGTTTTTCATATAATCCACTGACTCCGGGTATCCGGGATATTCCTTCCATATCACTTCAAAGCCGTATTTTTCGGAAAGGATATTGAAAAATTCTTGAATAGTTCCTTCCTGGCAGAACTTGCCGCCCCATTTAAATTCTTCAATAAACGCGCCCATTCCGCGAACGGAGGGGTCCTTATCAGCCTTGCAGCGCAAAAAGGCTGTTTTGGTACTGGTATAGAACTTCCCGAAGGATATGGTAAATCTTCCCACCATTTTATATGAATTGTGGGTAAGGGCAATCTCACTCTTTTCACTGGTTTTTGTGTTTCTCATGCTGAGCATGTAGTATCGGGAGCCTTCGGGGAAGAGCTCTTTGTTATCGGAAACCGTGAGTTCCCACTTATTTAGGCTTACGGGTGAAATGGACGATACATAGAGATCGAATTTATGATAATTGCCATCAATCTCGCGTACTGGATTTTGTTCAAATCCATCAATCCTGAGGGATTCGATCTTTACACCCCTGTAATTGGGATCAAATTCAAGAACAACGCCGTCAATGGCAAGGCAAACCCTATTACGCACGCCATCGCGATCTTCGATGCCGGGGACAGCCAATTCCTTGATATTTGTTTGCGGTCCCTTGATATCCAGGAACACGATATCATTTCTCAAGGTTTCCGGCTTTGCCTGATCCTGCTCGGGGAAAACCCAGCTTAGCTGAATATCCATAATTTTTATAGTTTCTCCGGGAAAGATGGTGCCTGACTCCTCTTTGCAGAAAGCAGCAAGGGATAATGAGAGCATCAGGAAAACCAGGATTGCTTTTACTTTTAACATAGGACTTACCTCCATTATTTATCTAAAGAAGCATCAGCGATCCGGAGGGAGCTATCCACGATCCAGATCGTATTGGTATCGATACCTGTTCTCGAGGTTTCAATAACGATTTTGCCGTTTTGCCTGGTTACGCGGCGAAGGATTTTGCCTTGTTGGGGAAGGGGCGCAGGGGTACGGGTTGGTGCGGGTGTTTGGTGTGAAGCTTGCTTTTTATTGGGGAGGGTTTGGTATTGGGTTTGTTTCTGTGCGCCTTGCTTATTGTTACCTTTGAAAAAGGCAAAAGGGGTGATGTTGCCAATAAAATACCCGAGGATAAAAAGTGCGGCTGCCGCAAAAACGTGTTTATTGAAAATCCGGTGTATTTTTGTTTTATCATGAGAGGGGCGTTTGATTATTTGGGGGGAGGCAGAATCAAGAACAGGGGGAGTTATCTCCAGCACGCGATCGATTCCCGGAGGAGGGATTTTGTTCCACTGGTGAAGGGTGTTCATAATCTCTATATAGGATTGGAGTTCATGTTTCAGGTTTTGATCCTGTTCCAGGCGTTTTTCAAAGTTGGTTTTTTCTTCAGGATTCATGCATCCGGAAACATAGGCTGCGAATTTTTCCTCGAGATTTTTGTTTTCCTTCATTTTGACACCTCGTGATTAATTTCCAGGATACCTTTTTGAGAAAGGATTTTCCTGATCCTGGCTATGGCGTTGCAAAGTTGGGAGCGAACCTGGGAACCGGGAATTTCCAGGCGTTGGGCAATTTCATGCGGGGTCATATTTTCATGAAGCCGGAGTGTGAGAATGGCTCTTTGCTGGGGGGGGAGTTGTTTCATGGTTTTTTCCACCCACTCCATCCTTTGTTTGGCAAGCAGGATTTTGCGTTGATCCGAGGGTTCGGAAGAGGAGAAACGTTCTGCATAGTATGAAAGAATCTCCGGTTCTGTGGGCACCTCTTTTTTACGGCTGGATTTCCTGATATAGCTGATGGCTTGATTAGCGGTTACAGAGGATATCCATGATTTCAGGGAGCCTTTTCCTTTAAAAGTATCTATTTTTTTCAAGATGGCAACAAATACGTTTTGGGTAATATCCAGGGCATCTTCCGTGTTCAAGGCAATCCTCCAAGCGATGGAATAGACCATTTTTCTATACCGAACAAACAGTGTTCGGAAAGCCTGTTGGTTTCCGTTGGCTGCCTCTTGAGCCAGGTTTTCATCCTCCACAGGGGGCATGCTCAGTATTCCATTCCGTGTTCCAGGATGCGTACGATAATTGTAATTGAGGGGTCAAACCCTGTTTGTGGGTTATATTTTCGGAGGTGTTTGACCCCGGGTGGATAAAAAAATCATACCTTAAACGTAAAAATGACAATTATCGTACACAGCCTAATAATAAGACGAAAAAAGATTGAAAAGCGCTCATGGGAAATAAAAAAAATCCACAGATTATTATTGCCAAAGGATTCATTTTGTTACATGAAAGAAGAGGTTTTTTCAAGATGTCGATAAAATTCCGGGAAGTCAATTTTTCTTTCATGAAACTGTTTCTTCATTTCATATATAAAAATCGCTCCTATTTAAGAAGGCGTGTAATCCTTCTTTTGTTTGTGGTATACGCTGTGAGCTTTGTTCAAGCAAAAACCCAAATAAAAGTTGGGGTATATGAGAACAAACCCCTTGTATTTACGAGTGAAGAGGGGGAGGTCAAGGGGATTTATATTGATATCCTGGAATATATTGCATCACGGCAGGATTGGGATTTAGAATATGTTTCAGGGACTTTTAAAAAGTGCAGGGAAAGGCTTTCAAAGGGAGGGATCGATCTTCTTGTGGGGATTGCCTTTTCAGAGGAGAGGAGCGAGGAGTACGATTTTACAAAGGAAACCGTTCTATCGAACTGGGGACAGGTTTACGCGAAAAAGAAATCGCGCATACAATCCATCCTTCAAATGAAGGGCAAAATTATAGCGGTTGTAAAAGGGGATATCTATAACAAGGAATTCAGGGAGCTTGTGACCAATTTCAATATCCCGTGCCATTTCAAGGAATTCGAGTGTTATAGGGAAGTTTTCGAGCAGGTGGAAAATGGAAAAGCGGACGTTGGGGTATGTTCCCGGCTTTCGGGGGTTATTTATTTAAAGAATTACAACCTGGAGAGAATCCCGATCATATTCGCGCCGGTAGAGATGCGTTTCGCTGCGAAAAAGGGGGAGCACGAGGACATACTTAAACGAATCGATACTTCCCTTATGCTATTTAAAAGGGATAACCGTTCAATTTATCATCAATCCCTGAACACCTGGATTGAGGGTTTTGGCAACGGCGCCTTTCCCAAATGGCTGGAAAATCTCCTGATCGTAGCGGGGGGCGTACTTGTTCTGCTTTCTGTAATGAGCATTATCCTTCGAAAGGAGATCAAAGCCAAAACAGGGGAGCTCGAGATCAAATACAAGGAGCTGCAAAGGGAGATCAAGGAGCGGAAGCAAGCAGAGGAAGCGTTGTATAAGAGGGATGAACAGTACAGGGAGGCGATTTCACAGGCAGATGCGGTGGCATACCAGAGAACCTACTCCAACGACGAGTTTATTTTTATAGGCGAAGGGATCAAGGCATTGACCGGGTACTACCCTGCGGAGATAACGCCGAGGGTATGGGAGAGCCTGGTGCAGGAATGCGTGATGCGGGGCAAGAGTGCGGGGCTTCCCATGGAGGAGGCGGTTCGACGCACACGAAGCGGAGAATTAAAGGAATGGCGCGCGGATTACCGTGTGCTTACCAGGGACGGACAGGAACGGTGGCTATCCGATTCCTCGATACAGATAACCGACAAAACCGGGAGACCAGTGGGGTCATTGGGGATTTTGCAGGATATCACGGAACGGAAGCGTGCCGAGGAGCAGCTGCTTCACGATGCGTTTTACGATGCATTAACAGGCTTGCCGAACCGCGCCCTGTTTTTAGACCGTTTAAAGCTCCTGATCGGTCACTCCAAAAGGAGAAGCCGATATCTGTTTGCCATTGTGTTTCTCGATCTTGACCGGTTTAAAAACGTGAACGATAGTTTGGGGCACATGGTTGGGGATCAGCTCCTGATTGAAGTGGCGCACAGGCTGGAGCGGTGTGTGCGTCCCGGGGATACAGTATCGCGTCTTGGAGGAGATGAATTTACCATTATCCTGGACGATATAAATGATGTGAGCGACGCCACCCGGGTAGCGGAACGAATCCAAAGCGCGCTTTCCTCACCGTTAAATCTAAACGGGCAGGATGTTTTTACTTCGGGGAGCATAGGAATCGCCCTGAGCACCACGGGGTACGAAAAGGCAGATGATATGCTCCGGGATGCGGATACGGCAATGTATCGCGCCAAGGAAAAAGGGAGATCGTGCCATGTGGTGTTCGATAGCCGGATGCACGATCATGCCGTAGCGA
>Ga0180438_10008535_pt1 | contig 13008 bp, 13 predicted proteins | sample SS_ome_12_FD_132455 | JGI IMG/M metagenome (GOLD analysis project Ga0180438, IMG submission 132455) | Hypersaline lake sediment archaeal communities from the Salton Sea, California, USA - SS_3_D_2 metaG | ecosystem: Environmental > Aquatic > Non-marine Saline and Alkaline > Hypersaline >...
GTCTGCAACTTCGTATTCTATAGTAATGCATTCAAAGCAGTTGCAGGCAATGGGAATATGTAGGCCATATAAACAATGCATAGAGATAATATTTTCCAAAAAAACAGACATGACAGTAGAAAATATTCAGGAAATTTTTGGAACGTATTTGAGACAATATCAGGCTTTTAGAGATATGTCTTTAGAGCTAGAAAAATATGAGCATCAAGATTACTCTCATATGAAACCTCTTTCAAAGGTGTGTCAAATCACTCTTTTTACTCTTGAATGTTGCAGAGCAATTAACGCAAAGTACGATATTATTTCTTTTCTGCCTCTAAAAAATAAGTCTTCCCCATCTTTTGACGAGGAAGACATTAATTGTTTTCTTACCTGATCTTTCTATACTAGCAAGATTCAGGATCTACTGGTCTTTCTACTTCCGCACTGCAATGCTCTGGAGTTTCAACAACATTTTCCGGCTCCATTTGCACAGCTTCTTTAGGCTCCGTTGGCTGTACTGTAGACTCTACTGTTTCGTTCTCTTCGCAAACATATGGCTCGCCATGTTTTACTGGCACTTTTTTGCATCGGCACTTTCTTCTTCTTTTTACTTTTTTTCTCTTAGGAGCTTTTTTAGCTTTTCTTTTTGGAGCCTTTTTCTTTCTAACTACCTTTTTCTTTTTCTTGGTAGCTTTCTTTGCTTTCCTTTTAGGAGCTTTCTTTTTTCTAACGACTTTGCGTTTTTTTCTCTTTGGTGCTTTTTTCTTTTTAACTCTTTTAGCTTTAGGTGATTTTCTCACCTTTGCTCTTTTTGTTTTTTTTCTTTTCTTAGCCTTTTTTTTCATCGAGAATACCTCTTGTTTAAATAACATTTAGTAATAACTTTGACGAAACCATTTATCGTTTTTTTTATTACCATCTAATTTGCATTTTATGTATCGGCTATTTTTCTACAAAACAAAAATTAAATATTTTTTTTGATATTAAATTTATTAAGGATTAATAAAAAATTAAACGAACAATCTAAAGATGTTAAAATAAGTTACGCTAATATTGATAATGATATAGCTCCTCGATTAGATAATGAATTAAAGCAAGCAATAGAATTGAATTATGAAATGACTATAGCGACGAAAAGATCCTTTTGACTTTACAGATCTTGTTGTGCTACAAGAAAAAAGAAAACAAATGATTGGAGATTTCAATGGCTCGTCAAGTTATGTCAGAGCGTAAGGCTCATGCTCTTACCATAGCTCTGTTCTTAATTGGTCTTGCTATACTTGCGTACGCTAACGTATGGTGGCCACCTATTTTATTAGTAATTGGTATACCTTTAGCACTAAGACAATATCTCGTTGGAAGACGATACGATATGGCAATTTCCTTGATTGTCTTTTTAGGTGCATACGTTACGATTCAATTTAACTTACATCTGCAAATAACACTGCCTGTTCTATTTACTATCGGAGCAATACATGTTCTTATAAGAGAATTTTTTGCTAAAAGACATACAGAAATTGAACATGAAGAAGACCAAGAAAAAGAAATAGAAGAAGAACACGAGGAAGAAGAAGAGGATCAATAAACGATCCCCATCGCTTGTTTAACTTCTTTTAGCGTTTGATTCGCTACTAAATTAGCCTGATCGGTGCCTTTTTTTAGCATCTGCAAAACAGCCGTTTTGTCTTTTTCGTATTCTTTGCGCTTTTTTCTGATTGGTGATAAGAATTTTTCAAGAACTTCAAGAAGTCTTTTTTTCACAACCATATCACCAAGACCACCTCTTTGATAATGATCCTTCATAGATTGCAGTTTTTCTTTGTCAGGATCAAAAGCATCAAGGTATGTAAAGACAGGATTACCCTCTACTTTTCCTGGATCTTCTATACGAAGATGATTAGGATCCGTGTACATTTTCTTGACTTTCTTTTCGACGACTTCTTTAGGATCCGATAGGTAAATAGCATTATTTAGAGTTTTGCTCATCTTAGCCTGCCCATCAATGCCTGGAAGACGGGCTATCGCAGGAGATATGGTTTCAGGCTCAACTAGAGCGCTTGTATTATACGTGCGATTAAATTTACGAACAATTTCCACCGTTTGCTCGATCATCGGTATCTGATCATCCCCAACAGGTACATACTTGGCTTTAAAAGCCGTTATATCAGCAGCTTGAGAAATAGGATAGATCATAAAACCCGCAGGTACTTGGTCTTTAAAACCTTTTTGGCGTATTTCCACCTTTACGGTTGGATTATGCTTTAAGCGGTTCCAAGTAACGAGGTTCAGATAATACATAGTCAGCTCACTTATCGCTGGAATAAGTGACTGGATAAATATTACTGTTTTCTTTGGATCTATGCCTATAGATAAATAATCTAAAGCTACTTCTAAAACGCTAGATTTTATTAGCTCTGGCTCATCCGCATGATCCGTAAGAGCTTGCATATCCGCTATCATCACATATTGTTTATGTGTGTCTTGAAGTTTAACTCGGTTTGCTAAAGAACCGACGAAGTGACCTAAATGAAGCGGTCCTGTGGGTCTATCCCCTGTGAGAATATTTTTATTTTCTGCCATAAGTAAATTTCCTTAGGATTTCAGGATAGAAAACCAAAAATAAAACTACAAGAAATTGTTACCAAAGACATTGTGTAATTTATTTTTTAAAGAGAAAAACGCTTGATAAGATTCTCCTTTTATAGGTATCAAATTATCGTCGATTTACAAAACACATAATATGGCGCCAACAAAAAAATTGAAAACTCCTTTTCCTCCCTATAAACCTATCAAAAAAATAGCTAAAGGAGGCATGGGCGAGATCTTTCTCGTTCATGATCCCGTATGTCAAAGAGAGATCGCTCTGAAAAAGATACGCCAAGAGCTCAGCAAAAATAAAATTATTCGCCAACGTTTCTTAAAAGAAGCTACCATCACAGCTCAGCTAACTCACCCTTCGATTCTGCCAATTTATTCGATCCACGTGAGCGACAATTCTATTTACTATACTATGCCTTATATCGAAGGAAGAACTTTAAAGATCTTGCTGCAAGATGCAAAAAAACAAAGCCAACAAGGACTTGCGCTGCCCAATGAAGCTGCTATCTCTTCCCTTGTGCGTACATTCCTTCATATTTGTGAAGCCATGGCCTACGCTCACGCCAATAACATCCTACATAGAGACCTAAAACCTGAAAATATCATGGTAGGAAAATATGGTGAGGTTTTGATACTCGATTGGGGCATAGCCTTTCAAATGGATCAAAAAGAAGAAAAAGCAACTATTAGGACCATATCTACTCAACTCACAATGCCAGGCAAATTAGCAGGAACCCTCACCTTTATGGCTCCCGAAAGAGCGAAAGGAGCTTCAGCATCAAAACTGACAGATATTTATGCTTTAGGAGTTATTCTTTATCAGATACTCACTCTTTCAGTGCCTTTTCAAAGACCCAATATCAAAGCTTTTAGAAAATACGTAGACCAGGAAGTTTTAATCGATCCACTCGAAAAAGCTCCTTATAGAGATATACCCCATCATCTGTCTCAGATATGTAAAAAATGCCTTTGCATAGATGTAAATGAGCGTTATCAATCTATTGAAGATCTTATACAGGATTTGCAAGACTTTATATCTGGAAAACCCGATTGGATCTATATATGTGATTTAGACACAAAGGCGAAAAAGGATTGGAGATTTCAAGAAAATCTGCTTTTAACCAAACACATAGCCATCACTAGACAGACTGATATAGCTAGTTGGTATAATGTCATGATGTCTCGCTCTTCTTTTTCCGCTAATATCAAAATTGAAGTTGATGTATCTTTTAAGAAAAATGCAGGAGGCATCGGTTTTCTTTTAAGCATGCCTAATCTCGATAAAAAGAAAACTATAGATGAAGGATATTGTATTTGGCTTGGAACAGAAGACAGACCTCTTCTTCATTTTTATCGTAACCATGTACTTGTAAAGGAAGCGTCTAATTTTAAGCTGCCTAAAAAAAAGACTCATCATGTCTGCATAGAAAAGTACGATCACTTTATTCGTTTCTTTTTAAATGGGAAACTTTATTTAACTTATCAGTGTTATCTTCCCCTTTCTGGAACACATGTAGGACTTATTTCACAAGATGATGATTTTACTCTAACTAACTTTAAAGTTTATACAGGCAGCTACAGAGTGATGGTAAGTTGCTTAGCTGTTGCAGATGCCTTTTTTGTTAAAAAGGACTTTGATACAGCACTTGAAGAATATCGACGTATTAGCGCTTCTTTTCCTGGTCGTTCAGAAGGAAGAGAAGCCCTTTTCCGCTCAGGCATTACACTTTTAGAAAAAGCAAAAACAACAAAAGAAGAGACGCTTTTCCAGGAAGCATTAGAAGAATTTTCTAAACTTGGCAAAACACCAGGAGCTCCTTTAGAATACCTCGGAAAAGCATACGTTTATGCTTCACTTGGGGAAGTAGAAGAAGAAGCTAAATGTTTAGAACTTGCTTTAAGAAAATTTCCGAAACACCCGCTTATATATATTTTACAAGAACATATTGTTCACCGCTGTCATGCTAGTTCTCATGAAAACAGAGAAGCAACATATAGACTATCTTTAATTGGTTTAAGGTTTCTTCCTTTCTTTTTAGAAAATGTGGATACACAAAAACTTCTATTGAGTCTTAAAGATCATTGGGAAAACCTTTATTTCATGGAAAAACCAAATGAAGACAACCCCATTGATAAAGACTATATGATCATAGAACTTGCATTCCGTTTAGGTAGAAAGAAAATACTAGAAGAGATGCTCTATCAATATCTTACTAATAAGGAGATAGACTGCATAAATTTTTTCAATTGTCTTTTCGCTCTTTTAGAAATGAAAGATATAGATCTAGTAAAAAAAGCAATTTTAGCTTTTGAGAAAAAAAGTAAAAAATCTTCGAAATGGATAAAACTGGCGCTTTTGGTTCATGAAAACACAAATTTAGCGCTAGAGCATCTTTTAAAACATCTTCCAAAAAAGCTTCTTTTCAAACAAAAAAGAACGATCCACTATATGATTCAAACTGCTTTAGATAAAAATGAAATCTCACTTTTAGATAAAGTATTTCAAAAGCTTAACAGCTATAGCTTTGAAAAAAAATTCCAACTCAAAATAGACAGCTTTAGAATTTGGTATTCTTTGCTTAAAAATAATATTGAAACAGCAAAAAATATCTTTTTATCCTATCCAAAAGACCTTATTCAAAATGAAATCTCACCTTTGTATTGGCTTTATGGGCTTTGGCTTTTAGCTGCTAACAAATCACAATATATGTTGAAGCACTTCTCAAATCATTTGTTAGATATAAAAAGCCCAAGAACATACTCTCTTTTAGGTCGTTTTCTTTTAAAAAAGCTTTCCAAAAAGCAACAGGACAAACTTTTCTTTTGGGAGAAAAGAGAACTTTATCGCCAACTTTCCCCCTATTATCAACTGAAAAAAGAAGAGAAAAAAGCTGTAGCTTTTAGAAAAAAATCAGAAGAGATCTTACGTAATTGATCTCAATCTCCGATTCAATAATTGTCTATTTTGCGCTATCATTTGAGCGAGCTGATAAGGAATTTCAGCTTCTTCTTTTAAACATTTTGCAATGTCATCCAGATATCTTTTTGCAGCATCTAGTTCTTCTAAAGCTAAAGAAACAGCAGCTAAATTATTTAAAAGACGAACCATCGTTCTTATATCATCCGTTCCCTGAACAAACTCTAGTCCACCTAAAAAAGACTCTCTAGCATCTGTGAGCTTATTTTGGCGCTGATAAATAATACCATGATTGTTTGCAATTCTTGCCAAAAGAGCTTGATTTTGAGGATTACATTGAAGAGCCATCAGTAAATAAGTGAAAGCGAGCTCTATTCTTCCTTCCTCCATCAATATTAAAGCTTGATTAGAAAAACAAAGAGCTTTTAGATCAGCACTTACTTCTTTCGTTTCGACTTCTCTATAACATCTTTGAGCTTCTTGTGTTTTTCCTAATTTCGCTAATGCTACTCCAAGATTAGCGCGAGCTTTCCCCATTAAATGAACATTTCTTGTTTCAAGCTTGCAAGCATCGCTAAAAGCTTGCACTGCAGCATCTAATTGATTCGCACATATCCAAGTAAATCCTTCATCCATTAATTGTTGTATCTTTATATCTGTCGTTTTTTGTTCAATCGAAAACTCAAAATGAGTGACTTGAGTAATAGTGGCTGATCCTTTAATGAATACCATGGGTGAAGCGGGATCAAAAGACATTAATAATCTCTCTTTTTATTTTTTTATCTATCTTTCTTTAAAGGAAAAACTAAACAGAATAATGATTGTACTAAGATCTTATCAACTAAAAAAATCTTGAAAGTAACAAGAGCATTTTGACTTTCTTTATACTGTATGATATCTTTTATAAAGCTTTTTTAAAAAATTTTTACAAAGAACTATCTATGGAAGACTTACCCAAAGCCTATTCGCCAAAAGAAGTAGAAGACAAATGGTACTCATTTTGGGAGAAAAGCGGTTTTTTCACAGCCGACGCCTATTCTGAAAAAGAACCTTTTTGTGTAGTTATGCCTCCACCTAATGTCACAGGTGTGCTGCATATGGGACATGCTCTTGTAAGCACTCTTCAAGACGCCATGGTGCGTTATAAAAGAATGAGAGATTTTGAATCCCTCTGGATACCAGGAACTGATCATGCGGGTATTTCCACACAAACTGTAGTTGAAAAACATCTCATTGCTACTTTGGGAAAACGAAGAAAAGATTTTACAAGAGAAGAATTTTTATCTCACATTTGGAAATGGAAAGAAGACAAACAAAATCGGATATTAGAGCAGATTAAAAAATTAGGGTGTTCCTGTGATTGGGATAGGCTTAGTTTTACCATGGATCAAACAAGAACAAATGCTGTTCTTCATATGTTCAAAAAAATGTTTGATGAAGGATATATCTAGAGGCGATTATTTAGTGAATTGGGATCCTGTCACTCAAACAGCCCTTGCTGATGACGAAGTAGAGCATGAAGAAAGGGATTCTCATCTTTGGTATTTTAAATATCCCATAATTGGATCTGATGACTATGCAATAGTAGCTACTACACGTCCTGAAACAATGCTTGGCGATACAGCTATTGCTGTATCCACAAAAGATCCTCGTTTTACTAAACTTATAGGCAGAAAAGTTCTTCTTCCTCTTGTAGGAAGAGAAATACCAATTATTGCTGATAATTTTGTTGATCCAAAATTTGGAACAGGCATGGTGAAGATAACGCCTGCTCACGACTTTAATGATTATGTCATTGGTCAAAAACATAATCTTCCCATGGTTAACATCATGTCAGATGATGGTAAAATCAATAAAAATGGCACAGAGCAATTTTTAGGTCTTACCATGCTTGAAGCTAGAAAAGCTGTTGTAAAAGAAATGGAAAAACAAGGGCTTTTAGAAAAAATAGAACCTTACAAACTAAGAGTTGGCGTTTCCTATCGTTCAAAAGCTATTATCGAACCTCATCTTTCAAAGCAGTGGTTTGTTAAAATGACAGCTTTTAAAGATAAACTCATCGACGCCGTCAAAAGTAAAAAAGTTACCATTATACCTTCATATTGGGAAGATACTTACTTTTATTGGATTGAAAATTTAAGAGATTGGTGCATCTCCAGACAAATTTGGTGGGGCCATCGTATTCCTATTTGGTACCATAAAGAAGATTCAACAAAGATCATTTGTCATATTGAAGAAGGCCTCCCCCCACAGGTTCAAAAAGAACCGGAGATGTGGTATCAAGATGAAGATGTATTAGATACCTGGTTTTCATCTGCTCTTTGGCCCTTTAGTGTCATGGGATGGCCTGAAAAAACAAAAGATTTCGAAAAGTTTTTTCCTACTTCTCTTCTTGTTACAGGTCATGATATTTTATTTTTCTGGGTGGCTAGAATGATCCTCATGAGTGAGTATGCAACCGGAGAGCCTCCTTTTCATCAAACATTTATTCATGGCCTTATTTATGGCAAATCTTATTGGCGCACAAGTGAAGATGGATCGGCAACTTATGTCGATCTTCAGGAAAAAATAAAATTTGATATGGGAGATACTATACCTTCAGATGTATCTTCTCGTTGGGAAAAAATGTCCAAATCTAAAGGTAACATTATTGATCCTTTAGAAATCATCGATGCTTATGGAACAGACGCCATGAGAATGGCATTAGCCTCCTCTGCTACTCATGCAAGGCAAATAGATCTTGATAGACGTAAGTTTTATGAATTTAAAAACTTTGCGAATAAGATTTGGAATGGGAGTAGGTTTATCTTGCAAAATCTAGAAAAAGAGCCTGCCCTTACTAAAGAAGAATTTGCTAAGGGAATAGATTTTGATCTCTTTACTTTAGAAGACAAATGGATCCTTTCTAAGGTTAATAGAACAATTGTCAACATGAATCAAAACTTCGAAAATTATCATTTTGATAGAGCTGCTAACGAAGGATATGATTTTTTCTGGAACGATTTTTGCTCTAACTATCTAGAAATGGTAAAGCCAGCTCTTTTTGGAAAAGCATTTACTCCTGAAATACGCATAAACAAAATGAAACTTCTAGTTATTGTTTTAGGAGATATTATCAGGCTGCTTCATCCTATCGCACCTTTTATTACAGAAGAGGTCTTTTCTTATCTTCAAAACTACTTTAAAGGAGCAGTTGCGGATGAAAAAGCTGATGATTATACGAAGAAAACATTGCTTGCTTTTTCTTCACTTTCATGCATGAAAGCATCTTATCCTCAGCTTCTATCAGAAAAAGATCTCATGGATGATATTGAAAAGGACATGGAATCGGTTCTACAAATTATTTATGCTATAAGAAATATTCGAGCGGAAATGCAAATTCCTTTGAATCAAAAAACCGATATTTATCTTTTTTCAGAAAAAAAAGCTGCCAATGCTCTTCTCGCACAAAATTTGCATATACTTCCTGCTTTGACAAAAACGGCTAATATTACTTTTTGTAAAAGCAAAGATCAACTACCGAAAGGTTCTACAAGTCTATTAGAAAGTGTACATCTTGTAATGACAATGCCAGAAGATCTAATGAAAAAAGAAAAAGCTAGGCTCGAAAAAGAGAAAGGAAAACTTCTTCTTCAAAAGGAACAGCTTAAAAAGAAACTCTCAGTAAAAGAATTTTTAGAAAAAGCGCCTGATGAAGTAGTTAAAAAAATGAAAAATAGCCTTTTAGATATTGAGAAAAAACTAAAAGAGATAGAAAAAAAATGTGGTCCATAAGCAATACAAGAGAAATTGAAAAAAAGCTAATTTTTGGTGGAGCCGGTTTAGCTCTACTGAGTGGATATGGTTTTGGCTTCACGCCAAAAGGATTTATAGCTCCTCCTATTATTTTCGGCTATGCAGTTATTGCTTATAATACACTAAAAGAAACAGCACAAGATAGTCATTTAGAAACGCAACAAAAAATCAAAAAAACAGTTCTCATTATTTTCGTCTCTTTGGCAAGTAGTTTCTCTCTTCTTTATTTATGTCCTGTTTTTTATAAAAAATCCTTTGTTCTTACTTCTTCTTTATTATTATGTTTAGGCTTATTGTTTCTATTCTACTGGAGTAAATGGAACCCCGAATTTAATGCTGCTCTTCAAGAACATTTTAAGGAACAAAAATCTCCACAAAGTCAAGAAGAAATAAGACTTAATATTAAAAAAAAGAACGCAGACTTATTCTTTAATTTTCATCATATTACAAGTGTTATTTTAGCAGCTTGCGGTATATCGCTTATTGCTTTTAAAATTTTAAGACCAAATTATTAAAGAGAGAAATCATGTCAGATCTCACCTTTGAATATGCATATAAAGATTTCTTAGCTGGTGCCAGCGCAGCGACTGTAAATGCTTTATATTTTGGGCCCAATTTAAAAGGGTTCATCGGAGCAAGTGTTACTTTTGTCACAGTTTCTATAATAACTGAATGCTCTTTAATCAATCTAAATCAACCTGGAATACCTACAGCCGAAAAAGTCTATGATTTTTTTAAGGATAGTTTGACTGCTTTAGTAAATATATCTCTTTTTATAACAATCGGGTCTTATTTTGGATCTGTAGCTCCATTTAAAACAGCGATAGATTGTATAGTGTTAGGTTTTGTTGCTCTGCGTTTATTTGATGATGATACATTTAGATCCATAACAGCTCTTAGTGGTATTACTGCGGGAATAAGCATTATAGCTTGGAGAATACTACACTTACATAAATAAACCAGGAGATCAATGATGCGCTTAAATGAATCTGCAATTATACGCCCTCAGATGCAAAATCTATTGGGAGAATTTAATGGTATAACATGTGCCTTAAATGCCCTTATGACAATCCGCTTTACTATAGCTGATAGTTCTTTATCAACATCAAAGAAGATTCAAGCTGTAGTTTTTCATGTTTTTAATATAATTATATGCTGGGCAGCTTTTACTTATGGAGGAGCATGCCTTGGCTCATATTATCCACTAACTACTGCAATGGGTATGGTAGCTTTGGTAAGTTATTTATATTATAAAATGGAAAATGATGGGCGCTTACACACAACCTTAGCCATAATGCCTTATATTATTACGTCATTTTCAAGCGCTATAACTATTATCCAACTTAGCAAGATTTCATTTGTTGTAAAAATTGCATTTTACGGTCTAAGCGCTCTTGCTCTTTCTGCTAACGATTTAAAACAACGCTTTTTTAATTAATGAGAACAAAAGACCCGCAACTATTTTTTTCGTCTAAAGAATTAAAAAGCTCTTTTCCAATTTCTGAAAAAGATAGAAAATTTATTTCTACGTCCCGCAGGTTAGCTCAAGATATTCTTCAAGGAAAAGAAAAAAGAAAAGCGCTCATCGTAGGCCCTTGCTCAGTTCACGAAAGAGTTGCTATATTAGATTTTGCAAAAAGATATAAAAATTTATCTTCCAAAGTAAAGAAAAGCTTTTTTTGTGTTCTTCGTTTCTTTGTTGAAAAACCTCGCACGCATCTTGGTTGGAAAGGTTATGTTTATGATCCAATGGTTGATGGATCAAATAATATCATTTTTGGAATCATAGAAGCGAGAAAGATGCTCATAGAGCTTGCAAAAATGCAAATCCCCTGTGCTATGGAGTTTCTAGATCCATTGATTGCATCATATTTTGATGATCTTATTACTTGGGGATTTATAGGCTCTCGCACTTGCTCTTCTCAGATTCATAGACAGCTTGCCTCTTCTTTAGATTTTCCTATTGGATTTAAAAATGCATCTGATGGAGATGTCTCATCTCCTATTTATAGCGCTCATAGTGCTAGCACATCTCATAGTTTTTTATCAGTTGATGATACGGGTCATATTACCTTTAAAAAATCCAATGGCAATCCTCATACACATTTAGTTCTTCGAGGAAGCAAAGATAAAACGAACTTCGATAAGGCTTCCATAGATCAAGCTTTAACAGCTTTAAAAAACTATCCTATTTCTAATAAAGTAATCGTTGATTGCTCTCATGGCAATAAAAATACTGCCATGCCACAAATTGATGCTTTTCAGTGCGTGATCGATCAAATTAAAGAAGGCTCGGACTTTATTGCTGGTATAATGTTAGAGAGTTTTATTAAAAAAGGAAGGCAGGATCCTAAAAATACATCACTAGAGTATGGCCTTTCTATTACAGATGAATGTCTTAGCTTTGAGAAGACAGAAGAGCTTATCTTTAACGCTCATACGCAATTACTCTGATTTATTTTTAGATGACCTACCCACATCAATGAGCTTTGTCCAAAATTGATGCTTCCATGTTTTAAGGATTTCTCCTTTTTCCGATATCACATCAATCTTATAAGTAAGAATCTTCTTGTTTCTTTTTCTTTTTTTATTTTCAAAAAAGAAACTTGTCGAAGAACGTTTTTTATCTAAAACGTATTTAACCACTTTTTGTTCGTTATCCCAAAAGCGAACTGTCAACTCAAGGTAAGGATTTTTTCTAAACTGACTAAGTGGCAAATCCCAGCTAACTAGGATTTTATGACCAAAAGGCATATCTTCCTTTCTAGGATCTGGGGTACCTACATAAGAGCTAGCAAAATAACTTTCATCCACTGTTTCTTGCTGAACATATAGATAATTTGTGCAAGAGCTCAGAAGCAAAAGAAAAAGATATACAGATTTTTTCATATCTATCGTCAGTTGCAAATTTATCTAAGACACTTTACCATTTTTAATTTAGAAACTGTAGATCTTTTCATGAAAATGAGAAAAAATTTAAGTGTAATGGGATGTGTTTTGTCAGATGACAGACAAAACGTCTTGCTTGTTAAAAGACGTGATGTTCCTGTTTGGACTCTTCCTGGTGGTGGAATAGAAAAAGGGGAAGATTTTGAGCAGGCCATTATAAGAGAGATAAAAGAAGAAACTGGCTTCACTGTAGAGATAAAACGCCTTGTAGGACATTATATCCCTATTAATAAGCTAACGAAAGAAACCTTCCTTTACGAAGCTAAAGTTATAGGAGGCAAAGCTTCCACTAGCGATGAAACAAGAGAAGTTAAATTCTTTTCGATATCAAAGCTTCCGAAAATGATGCCTCCCCCCTATCATGATTGGATAAAAGAAACACATTTAAATCAAAAAGATGTTATAAAACGCAAACTATCATCTGTTACGTATTTAGCTCTTTTGAAAAACATGATCTTACATCCCATATTAGTCTTTCGATTTTTACTATCTAGGATGGGTATTTTTCTAAACTCTAAGCTATTTCTCTAAATCATTTAGAATTTTTTCTAGATCATCCTCATGCTCGACTTCATCTTTATAAATTTCCATTAACATATGATAGGTTAAAATATCTTTATCCTTAGTCATTTCAAGCAACTTATGATAAATGCCAATAGCGCACCTTTCGCCTTCAATATTCTGCTTTAAGATAGCTTCAGATGAAAAATCCTTAGGCTCAGAAAAGCCGCAATTTGTCATCTTATACCAATCTTCTGGCTTTAAGA
>Ga0180438_10008536_pt1 | contig 13008 bp, 16 predicted proteins | sample SS_ome_12_FD_132455 | JGI IMG/M metagenome (GOLD analysis project Ga0180438, IMG submission 132455) | Hypersaline lake sediment archaeal communities from the Salton Sea, California, USA - SS_3_D_2 metaG | ecosystem: Environmental > Aquatic > Non-marine Saline and Alkaline > Hypersaline >...
AAGAAGGCTGAGTGAGCATCGTCCATGGTCGGAACCCGATTCTCTATACTCTGAAGAGAGAAACGTCCAGAAGTACTACTTGAACCTGGGGCTGGGTATGGAGTATTTTCTTAAGCGGAGCCTGTCTGTTTGCGTTACCACGCTCTCGGGTCTGGGGCTTGGTAGCGACAAACGGGAATACAAGATAAACGGCAGGATTGACAGGGCATCGGAAAGGTCGACGCGCTTCTTCGATATCCAAACACTTGATTGCGTGATGTATATAGTCTGGTACCTTTGATCGGGCCCCACGGGACGTGGCTGGTCCCAGAAGGAGGGTTTCATGAGCCAGGATGTGCAAGAACTGCTGATTTCTCAGTACGAACATGTGAGGGAATGGGTGATTCTCTCCTGCAGGGGTGTCACCGTAGAGCAGTCCGTCTCCATCCCGGCAGGCGCCAACAACCACATACTCTGGGAACTCGGTCACATCGCGAACAGTGAGGACTACCTGATAGCCTGGGGATGTGCCGGGCAGGATCGGCTCTCGAAAGATTGGGACGAGAAGTTCGGTTTTCGAAGCAGGGCTCTGCCCGACGCAGCCGAGTATCCGTCCCTGAGGGAGATCCAGGATGCCCTCGAGAAGGGTAGCGAGAAGACCCAGGACTACTTGAAAAACGTGTCGCCCGAAGAGCTCGCGTCAACCCCAAAGAACTTCTCCGCATCAGGCTCAGGGAGCGTACAGTCTGTCTTCACGCACTTCATGCTCCACGAAGCCTATCATGTCGGGAAGATAAGCCTTCTCCGGAAGATGTTGGGCCTTCCTTCGGTGGCTGAGCTGCTCATCGAGAGGCAATCCCGACCTGAGGGTCAGGCATAAACTTTTACATTTCTGCTCCGTTTGCGGGGCGCCTCCGCGTCAAACCAAGAGATTGACATCACGATTTTGCTCTGGTAGTCTTCTGGCGAATCCAGAGAGGTCAATTGGTAAAGATAGCGCCTTCTATTCTTTCCTGTGATTTTGCGAACCTCGGTGAACAGATTAGGCTTGTGGAACAAGCCGGGTGCGATCTCTTACATATTGACGTGATGGACGGTCGATTCGTGGATAACATCAGCTTCGGACCTGTCATCCTGGGTGCTGTAAACAGGGTGACAGATCTTCCTCTTGACGTACACTTGATGATAATGGAGCCTGAGAAGCATGTTAGGAAGTTCAGAGAGAACGGAGCCGACATGATCTCCATACACACCGAGGCAGTCAAAGACCCGCTGCCGGTCTTGAGGGAGATCAGGAGCCTGGGGGCGCTCGCGGGAGCAGCCATAAACCCGAACACCGGAATGGATGGGATAGTAAAATATCTCCATGAGATAGACTTCGTCCTGGTGATGGGGGTTTATCCGGGAAGATCGGGGCAGAAGTTCATCGAGGCGGCTGCCCCGAAGATCGGGACTCTTCGAAAGACGATCAACGAAAGGGGCCTTGATGTCAAGCTCGAGGTTGACGGCGGCATTAACCCGAGCACAGTGCAGGAGGTGGCGAGGGCTGGGGTAGACATTATTGTCGCCGGAGATGCTATATTCAAATCCCGTGACCCGGCTTCCGCCATCAGAGAGCTGAAGAAACTGACTACTATGTGAGGAACCGTATGTTAGCGGAACTGCTGACCGACAAGTCGATCAGCCTGAACATGAAGGCTGAATCCAAGGAGGAAGCTATAGAGGAGCTGGTCGGGCTTCTCCAGCTCAGTGGATCAGCTCCTGACCGGGAATCGCTGGTGCGGTCAGCCATGGACAGAGAGAATCGCATGTCAACCGGTCTGGGGAAGGGGGTAGCCGTGCCACGGTGTCGTGCTGAGAGCGTCAAGGGCATCCGGTGCTCCCTGGGCATCAAAAGGGAAGGCCTGGCGTTCGACGCTCTTGATAACCTCCCGGTCAAGATATTTGCTATGGTCGCGGCTCCGCGTAAGACCGATGAGATCTATGTGAAAGTGCTCTCTCTCCTCTACCGCGTGCTGAATCAGGAGACCTTCCGTTCGGAACTTCTGAAGGCAGGAAGTGCGGCGGAGGTGATCACTCTGATGACCGAAGAAGAAAAGGAATTCGAGGATTGACCGCAGTGAAAAGCCCTTCGCTCTGGGTACCTGTTGCTGTCTGGGCCGCGATCATCCTCGTGGTTTCATCTTTGCCGGGAGTGGAAGTAGACTACTTCTCGTTCGACTGGGGGGACAAACTGGCGCACCTCGGGGAGTACACTGTGCTGGGGATTCTGCTTGCGCGGATGTTCTGGGTGTATCGAGGCAGAGCGGCTTCCGCCGCAGCCGGCTCACTTCCGCTTGGGATAGGCCTTGCAGCCGTGGATGAACTGCACCAGATACCCATCCAGAACCGGTACTGTGAATGGGGTGACTTCCTGTTTGACGGAGCTGGGGTGGTGCTCGGCCTGGCCGTCTATGGGCTTTCGAGAAAGGCGAGAAAGTGATAAAGGCGCCAAAAGGGATGAAGGATGTTCTGCCGGAAGATGCACCGAGCTGGCGGTACCTTGACTGGTGCATCCGGGAGACTATGCGACGTTTCGACTACAAGGAGATACAGTTTCCGACATTCGAGGAGACCGCTCTCTTCACGAGATCGATAGGGAAGGCAACAGACATTGTCGAGAAGCAGATGTATACGTTCACGGACGCGGGGAAGAGGAGCATGACCCTCACTCCTGAAGGGACGGCCTCAGTGGTCAGAGCGTACATAGAGCACGCGATGGCAAGGAAGACTCCGTATGCCAAGCTCTTCTACATAGCAAGGATGTACAGACAGGAAGCACCTCAGGCCGGGCGTTTCAGGCAGCATACCCAGTTCGGGGTTGAGGCTATAGGCTCAGAGAGCGCCGCGCAAGACGTCGAGGTGATTCAGGTTCTCGTGGAGACACTGAAGCTCGCAGGGCTTGAGAGTTACGAGCTTCTTGTCAACTCGATCGGCTGCTCTGAGGACAGAGTCGGGTACAAGAAGATCCTCATCGAGTACCTCGAACCTCGGATTGAGAAGCTGTGCCCGGACTGCAGAAGAAGGTTCCGTCTCAACCCGCTCCGCGTGCTTGACTGCAAGAAGGAGGAATGCATCGGGGAGACAGGGGACGTACCCTTCACGGGTGATCACCTTTGTGCGGAGTGCGCCGCCCACTTCGATAGCGTCAAGACCTATCTGGAGGCACTCGGGGTCGACTACAGGCTGACTCCTAGGCTGGTGCGGGGCCTCGACTACTATACGCGGACGGTCTTCGAGGTCGTCTCAGGCCTTGTAGGAGCACAGGATTCCCTGGGAGGTGGAGGTAGATACGACAACCTTGCGGAGGAGTTGGGAGGCGAGCCGACGCCGGCGGCTGGTTTTGCCTCGGGGATGGAGAGAATACTGATCGCAATGGAGAAGGAGAAGGTGGAGATAAAGGAGTCTGCGCCTCTGGATCTTCTTGTCGCTGTACTCGGAGATGAGGCCATGGCAGAGGCGATGAAAGTGGCGAGATCCCTTCGCGAGAAAGGTGTCTCGTGCCACATTGACATGATGGGAAGAACACTCAAAGCTCAAATGAGGCAGGCGAATAAGATAGGTGCCAGAAAGGTTCTCATCATAGGGGAGAATGAACTGAAGACGGGAAGAGCGCAGCTGAAGAATCTGGGCTCCGGGGAGCAGACCGAGGTGTCATTGTCTTCGACAGGAGAAATCCAGAAGGAAGTGGCGAGATGAAGAGATCTCACACGTGCGGCGAGTTGAGGAAGGCTGATTCTGGAGACGATGTCACCCTGACGGGTTGGGTGCACCGAAGAAGAGACCACGGCGGACTGATATTCGTGGACGTCCGTGATAGATATGGGATGACTCAGGTCGTCTTCAATCCTCGTAATCCTCAGGTCTTCGATATTGCCCGGACACTGAAGCCCGAGTATGTCGTGGAACTCAAGGGCAAGGTGAAGAAAAGGCCTGAGGAGATGGTTAATCCCAGGCTATCCACAGGCGAGGTAGAGGTTGAAGCGACGCATCTTGAAGTCTTGAATGAGTCCAAGGTCCCACCTTTCGTTCTGGAGGACGAGGTGAGAGCGACTGAGGAGTTGAGGCTGAGGTACAGGTTTCTCGATCTCAGGCGCGAGCCTATGAGGGAGGCTTTCCTTCTCAGGGCAAAGGTGTATAAAGCTATCCGGGAGCATCTGGACAGGAACGGTTTCGTTGAGATGGAGACGCCCTACCTGACCAGGTCCACCCCGGAGGGCGCCCGCGACTTCCTCGTGCCCAGTAGACTCCACGCCGGCAAGTTCTACTGTCTCGCTCAGTCACCGCAGCTCTATAAACAGCTCCTCATGATAGCTGGTTTCGACCGCTACTATCAGTTCGCGCGCTGCTTCAGAGACGAGGATATGAGAGGGGACAGACAGCCTGAACACACGCAGATCGATATGGAGATGGCATTTGTGGATGAGGAGGATGTCTTCGAGATCACCGAAGGCATGTTCGCCCACGCTTTCAGGGAAGCCCTCGGACTTGAATTGAGCCTGCCGTTTCCCAGGCTGACCTTTGATGAAGCGATGCAGAAGTACGGCACGGACAAGCCGGACCTCAGGTTCGATCTCGAGATCAGGGACGTGACTGACATAGCCTCGGCATCCGAGTTCAAGGTCTTTCAGGATGCAGCTGGATCTGGTGGAAGGGTGGAGTGCATGAAGGTCGAGGGTGGTGGATCGCTGTCGAGAAAAGAGATAGATGGACTCGGCGATGTCTCGCAGAGGTTTGGGGCGAAGGGGATTGCGTGGATGAAAGTGGAGGAGAGAGGTCTGACAGGTCCCCTCTCGAAGTTCTTCGCCGGCAATCTCGCAAAAGACATCTTTCAGGCCGTTGAAGCAGACTCTGGTGACCTTCTCATTTTTGTCGCCGATAGGAAGAACGTGGCTCTGTCCAGTCTCGGGGCGGTGAGGCTCGAGCTGGGCAGGAAATACCATCTGCCGGAAGAGCGGCAATTCCGGTTCTGCTGGGTGACTGACTTCCCGGTGTTCGAGTATAGCGAGGAAGAAGGCCGATGGATTGCCACGCACCACATGTTCTCCATGCCAAAGGACGTCTCCATGCTCGACGGAGACCCGGCCAAGATCGTGGGGAAGGTTTATGACGTGGTGTGCAACGGGGTGGAGCTGGCATCGGGCTCGATCAGAATACACAGAAGGGACCTTCAGGAGAAGGTCATGAAGATAGTTGGCATGAGCCACGAAGATGCTGAGAAGAGGTTTGGATTTCTTCTTACGGCGTTTGACTACGGCGCTCCTCCGCACGGCGGTATAGCGCCGGGGATCGACAGGATAGTGGCTCTGATGGCCGGGAAGGAATCAATCAGGGACGTCATAGCTTTTCCCAAGACGCTGACGGGGTCGGCCCTCCTGGAGGACGCCCCGTCTGAGGTCGAGCCGGCCCAGTTGGACGAGCTCCGTATCGAAGTGAAGCCGGACAGAGGGGATGGATAGCAGGGATACACTTGCGTGGACGTTGATAGAGAGTATTCTGTTAAGAGATTCGCCTAGTCTTTAGCCTGGGAGCGCAGATCAGGTGTTAGAGCTTCGCAAATACCCGGACCCGGTACTCAACGAGGAGTCTTCGCCGGTGGAAGAGGTGGATGACGCCGTAAAGAGACTGGTCGGGCAAATGTTTGGTGTGATGGAGGAATCAGGTGGCCAGGGCCTGGCTGCGCCGCAGGTCGGGGTGCTCCAGAGGGTCTTCGTCATGAGAGTGAACGATGTGGACTACGCGATTGTGAACCCGGAGATCACCGCTCCGGAAGGCGAGGAGAAGTCCGAGGAAGGTTGTCTATCCATACCGGGTGTAGGCGTTGAGATTCCTCGCGCGACGTCTCTGGTTCTTGAAGGGCTCGACCTCGATGGAAAACCCCTCAGTCTCAAGGCCGAAGGGGATCTTGCGCGCGTGATTCAACACGAGATAGACCACCTGAACGGCCAGCTTATCATAGATTACCTGACTAAAGCCCAGCGGCTCGACTTTGAGCTCCACTACATCAGGAGCATGTCCTCCACCCGGGGTCAGGCATAAACTTTTACATTTTCCCTAGGACACTTCAGATGAGGGCGCCTGCCAGATGACGCGCTGCGGGAACGGTATCTCGATTCCTTCGGCTTCGAGAGCCTTCTTTATCTTCCAAAGGAGCGTTTTTCTTACTTCATACCAGACGCTGATTGGTCCCCAGACCCGCACAACTATGTCGACCGAGCTCTCCCCAAGGTTGTCCACGAATATCTCAGGAGGAGGGTTTATCAGGGCAAACGGGTGTTCTTCGACAAGTTTACCTATTATGCGCATCGCTTTCTCTGCATCGTCGCTGTATCGGATGCCGACCACGTATTCGAACCTTCTGGCAACATTCGCCACGTAGTTCGTGATATGCGTGGTGAATACCGTCTCGTTCGGGAGCCTTACGTATAGCCCGTCATAGGTTCTGATGATTGTGGAGAATATGTTTATGTCTTCCACGAAACCCATCACACCGTCGATGTTGACCTGGTTGCCTATAGTTATCGGTCTCTCTATGATGAGAAACACTCCCGATATGAGATTCCCTACGATTCTCTGGCTTGCGAAACCGATGACAATGCCGGCAATTCCGCCGGCGACCATGAGACCAGAGAGGTTGAAGCCCAGGAGCGCCAGGGCGATCATCGCGGCAACTACCACTGTTCCGTAGTACACTACCTTGACCAGGATTTCGAGATGACCCCGAGACATCCTCTCCTTAAGTGTCCTTCTCAGGTAGATGGCGAGTACCTTGGCGACGCCGACAGCGAGAAGGGCCACTATTGCCACCACGAGAAGATCCAAAACAGTCACGTCTCCGTACAGCACTCTTCTCATTCTAAGTGCCCCACTCCATCACGAACTTGCCAGCTATTATGGCAAGCCTCTGCTGAGAATAGACTCCTGCGGATTTCTGCATACCATCCTCGAGCGGCGTATCAGCGAAATCTGTTTCAGCTACCTGGGGGCTGGCTATCTTCATTACGGCGCTTGCTGAAACCAGTTCATCCTTGTAGTAGATCTTCATAGCCCTGGCATTGAAGACAGCCTTCGAAACCTCGACCCACACACCGCTGTTGTTGGCTATCACGAGTTCCATTACGCCGGCGCGCAGAGGATCGAGCGAAGGCTTCGAGAAGTACAGGCCGCTCTTCCAGTGTTTACATACGACTCCGTTCTTCGGGTCGCCATAGAGCGTGAACTTCTGCTTCACGAGGCTGAAAACATCCAGGAGGTCATAACCAGTTGTGTTGGAAAGGAATACTCCTATCTCCACCGGAAAGGCAAGTAAGAGCCTCGACTTGCTCCTGGGCTCGACCGTGATGGACCTTTCGAATTCTATCATCAGGAATGGCGTTATCTCCCTGGGCTTCATGAGTGGCTCCACAGGATTGACTGCCATATTCGAACCCTTACCGAGCAGTATCTTCTCCATCCTGTCGGCGGGTATCTCGCGTCTGTAAAGCAGGCTCTCGTCGCGCCTTCTTATGGATATGGAGATTGGGTCTCGCTCAAGATCCGCAGGGATTTCATGATACCCGAACATTCTCTGTTCACTCTCCTCTGGCTGTTGTATTCTATGACTAAATGCCAGAAGAGGACGCTTTTTTCAAGAGGTTTTTCAAGAAGTGTCTTCGCCGCACGCAGCGGCTCTGGTAAGGTCATTCCTAATCGGATGGCCGTGCGGGGACTGTTGGAGTTCGGTTCCAGGGGGCTCTGGAGGAGCAGCAGGGCAGAATGCGGCAGTTACGATTGCCCGAGGGCTTGGCCGGTCCTCCTTCACACCCTTCCATTACCAGCTCGCGACGCGTACTGGGAAAGGTGCATCGCTTGACCAGGTGCATGGCAAGGTCCTTCATGTGGTATGCCTCCTTCTACTGGGTTGATCAAGAGAGTTCTGTGACAGAAGACGTGCCCCTGGATGCCGGGGCTACTCGCGTGACCTCTCCGCAAGAGGCCCATTTCTGCGGCCCGACTCTACTCTGGGCCAACCCAGGAGCTCCAGTGCCCAGTTATCTACAGTCGGCTTCCTTCCTGTGTCGAACCTAACCATTGTGGCCCTCCTTATTCTATGAGGGTTTTCTTGCCGATACTCTCAAGCTGACGATCGAACTGCCCAGTTTCTCGAGTTCTTCCTCCGACACTCTCAGCCTGTCGATCACCGCCCCAGCCGTGGGATCGTTGACAATGCAGTCCAGCGGGAACTGCGTCTCCTCCAACACTGCAATGTCAATGAAACCGGCATCTCTTACCGCGTCCAGGTAATCGTTCTTGAGCATCGCGCCGGCGAGGCAAGCAACATAAGCTTCCTTAGAGTCTCTGACGAAATCGGGGAGCTCTCTCAACAGTGACAGGTCGGATATCATGAGCCTGCCGCCGGGCTTAAGAGCTCTGAAGGCTTCCTGGAACACTCTCTTTTTGTCCGGAGACAGGTTTATGACGCAGTTGGAGATCACTACGTCGACGGAGCTGTCCCCAACGGGAAGGTTCTCGATTTCGCCGAGCCTGAACTCGACGTTCGTGCAACTGCTCTTCTGCGCATTCCGCCTTGCTTTTTCGATCATCTCAGGGGTCATGTCGACGCCGATCACCTTTCCCTCTGCTCCCACCTTCTGGGCAGCAAGAAAGCAGTCCAGCCCTCCACCTGAACCCAGGTCGAGAACGACCTCGCCCTTTGAAAGCGATGCCAGAGCAATCGGATTGCCACAGCCGAGACCCATGTTCGCGCCCTCAGGCACTGACCTGAGATCCTCCTCCGCATAGCCCATCTTCATGCTCAGGTCATCTGCGACATTCGTTCCCCCACAGCAGCAGGCTGTTGGAACACAACAGCCGCCTTCCGCTGCCACCTTTGCGTAGCCCTCTCTGACAGTCCTCTTCACGTCCTCTTTCTTCATCTTGCCCTCCCTCCTTCTACTCGAGGATCTCCTTCATCATGGGACCGAGCATCGATTTGATGCTGTCGGCGAACTCGTCCGCTTTTATCAGAGTCATGCAGCACATCTTTCCTTCTGATACGTGACTTACCAAAGCAAACTTATCGCCTGTCTTGATCCCGGCCTTCTTCCGGACGTCCTTGGGCAGCACAATCTGCCCTCTTGCGTCTACGGTAACCATGGCGTCGATCTTGCAGCAGTGCATCCGCATCTCTACATGATCCGACCCACAGCAAGCCTCGTCCTTCTTACTCGTCTTCTTTGCCATCTTTCTCACCTCCATACGATTTCTATGACAAATCTACAATATCACAATAATCAGAAAAAGCGGATTTGTCAATACCCTCCACAGAAGAATCGAAAAATCAGGGACAGGTCTTTACTTTTGGTACTTTTAAGCCAAAAAAGCCAACACATTGCGTGTTTTCGCAAAACTGGAGTACCAGGTCTTTACTTTTGGGATGCGCGTTACCTCTTGCTGAGAGCGGAATGCTGTGATAGCCTATGTACTCGTCACCAATTGCCCTGACGAAGAATGGCTCCTGGAAAGGGGGGTAGGCTCATGAACGTCATAGAAGCAATCAAAGAGCGTTGCAGTGTAAGGGCTTACGAGGACAGTGAGGTGGAAGAGGAGAAACTCAAGACTCTTCTGGAGTGTGCCCGACTGGCGCCGTCTGCCGCCAACCTCCAGGAATGGCGGATCATTGTGGTCAGAGACAAGAAGATGAGAGGTGAGTTGGCCAAAGCCGCGAACAACCAGGCTTTCGTGGCTCAGGCTCCTGTGGTGCTGGTCTTCTGCGCCGAGACCGAACATCACACAATGCGCTGTGGCGAAAAGAGCTATCCAATTGACGTGGCCATCGCCGTCGATCACGTCACTCTCGCTGCCGTCGAACTTGGGCTTGGAACCTGCTGGATCGGCGCGTTCTATCCCGAGAAAGTGAGACCACTACTCAGCATCCCCGGCAGTGTCCCAATTGTATCACTTCTGACTCTGGGATACCCTGCATGTGGCTCGACGCGACCCAAGAACCGCCTGCCGCTCGAGGAGATCGTCAGACACGAGAAGTGGTAGTCACCGACCGTTCGATGAACCCGGAGGAGTTGTCTGAAAGCGGCACACTGAGCGCCCCTCTATCGCAAGTTTCATAGCACGGGTTCACCGGAGTAGAACCAGCTTGGCAGTGTGGGTGCCCTCAGCGGTCTCGAGCCTCAGGAAGTAGAGTCCTTCAGGAACACGTCCACCGGACCGGTCTGTTCCGTCCCATGCTGTGCTCCGAACTCCTGCGGTGAGATACCCCTCATGGATCGTATACACAGGCCTCCCGCAGGAGTCATAGATCTTGAGGCTGGCAGTACCGGGCGTGGCAAGATCGTACTCGATGTGTGTTGATGCAGCGAATGGGTTTGGGCTGATGCCCAGGAGAGCCGAACCGACCCGGCCATGGACTTGTGTGTCCTCAGTGACCCCCGTTGTGAGGGAGATCACAACTGTATCCTGATTATACCATTCTCTCCCGCAGAACAATCTTCCCGAAACTACATACGTTCCAGGCGTGCTCGGCGCAGTGACATCCCACGCGAAGACCTCATCCCCAGAGACGTGATTCCTCTGGTTGTAATTGAACGGAGAGGGATTGGAGTTGGGATCCGAGACGATTGACCACCCTACACTCTTTATGTTGACGTTCAGGTTGGCATCCAGAAGCGCGACTCCCGGTAAGCTGTCGTCGTCGGCTACCGCGTCTATGTTGACAGTTGCCGTGATGGTGCCTGTTTCACCGGGTGTATCCCAGGTACCGTCATCTGCCGCGGTGGTCAGTACTATACTGCCGGTCGAATTCCGAGCGTGACAGCCTCTTGCATCAGAGCAACCGCCGACGGTCGTCGGCATGTCGGCATCCCCGTAGCCGTTGTCATAGGCGAGCACCAGGCTCGGGCTGCTGAGGAGAATGACAGCTATGAACAGCAGAGTGGTCCTTGTCACGGAGTTATCTCCCTGAGTATGCTAGGTCTGGACGCCAGGCACACGGATCAAGAGTGAGAATGCAGGACATTCCATCTGTAGGTTCCTGTATTCCGATTGACAGCAAGAATATAGAACCCCCGCACCCTAACCTTTCTCGGCGCTCCCGGATGTGGGGAGTCTTCTGTGAACCCGGCTCCGGTCTACCTCAAGAGAATCGTTTTCCCCATGGTTACCAGGTTCGGTGTTTCGAGTCTGTAGAGATATAGTCCCTCAGGGGTCTCTTCTCCCAGGTTGTCCTTTCCGTCCCAGACTACTGTGTGCGCCCCTTCTTTCCGGGCACCCTCAGCCAGGGTTCGCACCAGTCGGCCGCTGAGGTCGTAGACCTTGATTGCGGCGTGACCTGGCTCGTGTTGGCAGTAGCTTATGGTTGTGGATTCGCTGAATGGATTGGGATGGCTGGTGATTCTCGTCGGCGTTTCCGGACGCATCAGATCACCCTGGTCCTCTGAACCTATCAGAAACGAAACCTCTACCGTATCGCTCAAGTTGTAGCAGGCACCGCCGTCATCGAAGTGCATTCTAGCTATCAAATAATAGGTTCCCAGTGATTCCGGGGAATTGACCGACCATGCGTACTCCATGTCGCCCACGACTGAGAGCATCCGGTTATAGTTGTAAGCTGTGTCATTCTGATTGGGGTCGGCAGTGATGACCCAACCGTCGCCCGTGATGTTGCCTCCTGTGTCAGGATCAAGCAGCATCACTCCTGCTATGTCGCCATCGCTGTCAGCGGAATCGATGTTCACTGTCACCTTCAGACTGCCCGGCTCGCCGGGAGTATTCCACTCGCCGTCATCGGGGATGGCCTGGAGGGTCAGGACTCCGTCCGCGCTGCGCGTGGTGTGGCAGCCTACGGCATTGCTGCACCCGCCGGCAGGGGTGGGCATATCAGAGTCAGCTATGCCTCCGTCAAGTGCCATCGCAGTTCCCACCATAACCAGTGCCGTTAGTCCCGTGAGCAAGATCACCGTTACTCTATTCATTCACACCTCCTTGGTAATGTGAGGTCATTCTTGTATCAATATATCAGAGGATTTGTCATACGCAAAGAGCTTTTCCCGCTACCCATGCCATGCTTTATCCTTCGACTTCGCTCAGGATCTACGACATTCTTACGTTTTCTAGACACATATTCAGCAGATTACTACAAATGCGCAACTGTGAAAAGGTGGGAATTCAAAAAGCCCGAAGCCCGAGACGAAATGTAAAAGATGTAAAATCAGGCAAGGGGTCCACGCTGTTTACGTCTGAGCAGAGCCCAGCGGATGTAGTTGGCGATGGCTCCCACCCCGAACGCGCAGGCGGCGACAGTGAACACCACCATGCCCGTGGTGTCATCGGGCATCCTCTGAACATATCTTGTGAGCCCGATTATCTGCAGGCCACACGCTATTGTCGAAGCCACGGCCATCACGAGCGCCGGCCCCGGTCTATCTCTTCTTGCTATCGGATTCATCTTCCCGCAATCTCCTCACCTCGGACAGACTGCCACTCAAACCATCAGCGCTCGGAGATTCCTTGCGAGTATGTCAAGATCTTCTGTCCACTCAATCTCTCTGAGCTTCTGCTGCGTCTCGGGGGAATGCGCCTCAAACGTCAATTCGTCCAGAATGAGGCCCGTCTCCTCTTCCGAAAACTTAGCCCTATTCTCCACCCAATCGCTGAAGGGCCTGTCGACCGGACAGACATTCTGGCACACCATGCACCCGATCAGAGAGTTGTGCCACGAGGAGTCCATCCATTCGGGGAACTCCACACGTCTCTCGTTGAAGAACGGGATGCATCTCTCAGCATGCAGAAGAAATCGATCAGATGATATTGCGCCCGTAGGGCAGGCGCGGACACATGCCGTACACTTCAGGCACGCATCAAGCATCTCCACCTCCTGCCAGTTGTCATCGACGCACGGTAGATCACTGTAGAAGGCGGACAGCCGGTAATAGCTCCCCATGCCTTCGATGTAGGATATGTTATTCCGTCCGTATCTTCCCAGCCCGCTCCGGGCAA
>Ga0180438_10008538_pt1 | contig 13007 bp, 9 predicted proteins | sample SS_ome_12_FD_132455 | JGI IMG/M metagenome (GOLD analysis project Ga0180438, IMG submission 132455) | Hypersaline lake sediment archaeal communities from the Salton Sea, California, USA - SS_3_D_2 metaG | ecosystem: Environmental > Aquatic > Non-marine Saline and Alkaline > Hypersaline >...
CCTTGAGAGCATACCCGGTGGAGGGAGGAAGCGCGAGGAATCGGAACGATCCTTCTGCGGTGGTGATAGCCTGCATGGGAGCACCGGCTGTTGCGAGCAGCGTCACGGTCACGCCGGGGATGGAATTCCCATCCTGGTCGACGACCGTTCCGATGATCCGGCCGGTTCTCTCTTGGGCTACCAGAGGTGCAACTAGCAGAAATGCGAATAGAATAACTAAAGCCTTACGCATAATAAAGTCCTCCTTTTTCCCTCTTTTTAGGGAAATCGTTTAAAGCCCTGGAGTGAACGATCCACTCCAACATCTTGCCTTGTTTTTTCACTTTTTCTTTATTCTCACCTCCTTTTAAGATATCGAGCCAAAAAAAAAGAGGCTGCCTGAGACTCCGAAGAATCTCATGACAGCCTCTTAGTTTCTAAGCCAGCTGTTGGGGAGTCAGCCGGTTAAGTCCGCTCTTTTGGCTGATCTCCCTACGCTGTCATATATGCAAAAAGAGTGCCAAGGTAAGGATTGCGTTATATCTTGTTGAATATGAATAAGATGAGAAAAAAGGGGATTTTATGTTTTTTTGGATAAATCCAAATATCTGTATCAGATATCCAATAAATCGGATTTCACCTCTTCTTTTTGACTCCCTTCACCTTTTGAAAAATTGATCTTTTTCTTAACCACCTCGGCAATTTGGGGAATTCCGTCCTGAATTTTTAGATATTGGATCTCGCCAAATCCGATTTTTTCACAGTATTGGATAAAATCATACCAGTTCTTATGAAGATTAAGATAAACGTATTTTTTTGAATTGTCCCGTTTTTTTCCTCTAGCCGTGTCCATTGAAATTACCCCCTTGTATGTAAATCATTCCTTCCTTGTCTCCCACATTAGAAATAAAACCCAGCCGATTCGTTACCTTCCGGATATGAGAATTGGGACAATCCTTGTGCTTTTTCCCGTTGAACGTTCATTCGGCCTTTTCGCGCGATCTTCGATCTGAATAGTTCTGTAAAAAATGATGCAAGAAATATGCCAATGGTCGTTCTCGAGAACGGTGGATTCAATTCGATACCGAAGTTCCAGCGTCGTAAAATTTATTTACGCAGATGGGACTCTTGTATGATGTGATTCCGTTCATTTTTTCAACCCATTTCCGACTAAACATTGTAGAAGCGATATTGCTGTTTTTTAGATTTTGTTTTATCATATTCAAAGAGGAGAGGAAGCGATGAAAAAATGGAACATCATGATCGGTATTTTTCTTTGTTTGTCTCTTTTGTTCTCCGTCCACTGCAAATCTCCCGAAACCTCTGAGGTCGATGTCCCTCTTATCGCGGGAAAATCAGGGACAGCTTCGGGTTCTCAAGCAAGTTCCGGTGGAAGCGGGGATTCATCTGGAGGGGCGACGACCGCTTTGGGGACCTTGATCGTAAAGATGAAGGATAAACCGGTGCAAGATGCCGACCAAATTTGGGTGACGATCAGCAGCATCATGGTTCACTTCGCCGATGAGGATGAGTGGATGGAGCTGTTCAATGGGTCGTTCGATTACGATTTGCTGGTGTTGAAAGATCATACGGCCACCTTGGATATGAGTTCGTTACCGGCAGGTCATTATAATCAGATTCGTGTCGAAGTGACGAAAGGCAGCATCGTGTTTCTGGAGGATGATGGGGAGGGGAATTTAGACGAAGCAGAATATGAGGATTTTAAGATCCCCAGCGGCAAGATTAAGATCCCCTTACAATTCCATATCGAAGCAGGAGGCATGACAGAAATAATCCTGGACTTCGATGCCGCAGAATCCATCAAAGTGACAAAGCGGGGAAACAAGGACAGCTATATATTACACCCGGTCATCAAAGTCGTGAATGTGAGTTATCAATAATCCCGGTCTGACTGTTCAACCTTTCCCGAGCCAATAACGTAGTATAATAGAGAAAGAGGTTCATCATCATGAAGAAATCCATCCTTCTGTTTTTATTAAGCCTGATCTTTCTTCCCACGGCACTGAAAGCTCAGGACAGCGGAATCGGCCTCGGGATTATCCTGGGAGAACCGACAGGGATCAGCCTGAAAGGCTGGGTGGGAAGCCGAGAAGCGTTCGATGTCGCAGTAGCCTGGTCATTCGAAGGCGAAGGGGCTATTCATGTTCATGCCGATTATCTGTTTCACAATTTTCGGCTATTCCATGTTGAAAAAGGAGACCTCGTTTTTTATTACGGCATCGGGGGAAGGGTCAAAACAGTGAACAAAACCCAGGTAGGCATCCGGATACCTCTAGGGCTAAGCTACCTGTTTGAAAAGGACCCGCTGGAGATATTTTTCGAGCTTGGCCCGATCATGAACCTGACTCCCAAAACACTCTTCCGGATGACGACAGGTGTCGGCATCCGCTACTATTTCGATTAGTCTGAATTATTCATAAAAGCTGCAGACACAACCATTTTTCTCTTTTTCACAATCCCTTGACAGAATCTCCATACTTCCTTAACGTTTAATCATCCCGACTATGATAATTTGAATGCGCGGTATCCTTCCTTTTAGGATCGGGTATGCTTGAAAACCTAAAGCTTGCTGTCAAAAGCCAAAAAAGGATCATATTGATTTTTTTTCTCACTATCCTGGTTCCCTCGATATTTCTCGGCATTTTCGGCGTACGGGCCATAAAGAACGAGAGATTCAGGATTGCGAAACAACTGGAGAACGAACACCGGCGAGCTGCCGACTACCTGGTATCCCAGGTCAAGAATCATTTTCGAGAGCTTGGGTCAGGACTCCAGAACCTGGCCCACTCTTCGTCTGTGACGGAGAGGGATTATCCCGGAATCAAGAACGCGGTTGTCGGTCATCTTTCTGAAAATCCCTTGATGGAATTCGTGTTTATTGCCTATGGAGATAGCGAGCCGTTTTTTCCTCAGTTTCAAACGGCTAGGCTAGCAAAAATGTCTTCGCTCCCTGAATTCACAGGTCCCCAACTCGCACGATTGAAAAGAGCGGAAGGATACGAGTTCGGACAGAAAAGATACGACTTAGCCGTATCTTCATATCGAGAACTTTTTCAACAAACCAAGGATCACGATCTCAAAGCGCAAATGCTCGCAAACATGGCAAGAGTGCAAGCAAAAAGCCAGGATTATGAAAAGGCCATCGAAAACTATCAGGCCGTTATCGCTGAATATCGAACAAGCTCGAGCTCTTCAGGATTGCCGCTGGCTGTTTTGAGCGGATTGCAGCTTATAACCTGCTACAGTGAACTGGGCGATCTCGAGAATGCCCTGAAGACAGCACTGATTTTATACCGTGATCTTTGCGGCATGACCTGGGATTTAGCCGAAGCGCAGTTTAAAACCTATTGTTCTTTGGTCGATGAGGCCATTGTGGAAATTGACGCAGCAACACGAAACGAGTTGACCGGAGCAGATTTTTCCAGGGAAATGGATCGGTTGAAGGCCGTGTATGAAGAAAGAATCGGACAATGGCGAGCCATGAAGGACATCGAGCAGGAAGTCATCCCCGACCTGAAGAGCAGGATGATTCGTTCTTCCGATTTCACATCTTCCCCATGGTTTTATTCAAAAGTGGTCGGCGATACGCCTTACCTTATTGCATCTGTTTTGCTGCTGCAAACCGAGGATGCCGAGCTTCCCCGCATTGTCGGGGCCAAAGCAGACCATGAATACTTGATCGGCAATGTTTTGAGCCGGTTAATCGAGGACATGGAATTCAGCGAAAAAACCGATATCGTTATAACAGACCTCGATGGCAGACCCTTGTTGGAGGAAATCGACCCAAACAGAGGCCAGGCAACCATCGTGGCGTTTTTCGACGATAACTTTCCTCCGTGGAAGATCGAATTTTTCCCCCGCAGCACTTCCGGCTTTGTCGGAATAGAATTGAGAAAAAGTTTCTATTTTTGGACGATCGTCGTTCTGCTGGTCGTCCTGATATTCGGTGCCGCATTGATCGTGAGAACGGTCTCTCATGAAATGGGCGTGCTCAAACTGAAATCCGATTTTGTCTCCTCTGTCTCCCACGAGTTCAAAACGCCGCTGACATCGATGAGGACTTTGATCGAGAGAATGCAGGAGGGGAAGGTCCGGGACAAGGCGAAGATGGATCAGTATATTTCCGTCATCGCCCAGGACACGGATAAATTGACCCGCTTGGTGGGGAATATCCTGGATTTTTCCAAAATGGAGGAGGGAAAAAGAGAATTTGATTTTACGGAAACGGATATGCTGCGGTTGGTATCCCGGCAGATCCAGAAGTTCCAAAAAGACGAATTCTTTAAAGATTTTTCCATCCGATCTCAGGTCAAAGGGGATATCCCCACGCTATCTGCAGATCAACAGGCCGTCTCCCAGGCCATGATCAATCTCCTGGACAACGCGATGAAATTTTCCCCGGATAAAAAAGAAATCCATGTCCGACTCAGCGCTGATGTGAAAAATGTTATCCTGGAAGTCGAAGACAAAGGAATCGGGATCCCTCCGGATGAGATGGATAAAATATTCGAAAAATTCTACCAGGGAAAGAATGCCATGAAGCAGACGGTCAAGGGTGCGGGTCTAGGATTGACCCTGGTCAAGCACACGGTCGAAGCCCATGGGGGAAAGGTGTCCGTCAAGAGCAGGGTCGGCGTGGGGAGCACATTTTCTCTGAATTTCCCTATCCATAGAGATTAGAGGTGAGGTCATCATGGCGAAGAAAATCTTGATCGTCGAAGACGATCCAGGAATATCGCTTGGGCTCAAGGATGAGTTTGAATCCGAAGGGTATGATGTGTGGGCTGCAAATGATGGGGAGAAAGGATTGGAAGCAGCAAGAAATCGAAAGGTGGACCTTATCATCCTTGACATCATGCTGCCGGTATTGGATGGATACGAGGTGTGCAAAAGATTGAGGATGGAGGGGAACCGAACGCCCATTATCATGTTGACGGTCAGGGATAAAGAAATTGACAAGGTTTTGGGATTGGAGTTGGGGGCGGATGACTATTTAACCAAACCCTTCAGCCTTCGGGAGCTTTTGGCCCGGGTCAAAGCCATCTTTCGGAGAACAGAGTTTCACTCTGAAGATATGGACATATACTCATTCGGTCAGATCGAACTGGACTTTAAAAAATACGAAGCAACAAAGGGAGGGCAAAATCTGGAATTAACGCCATTGGAATTTCAATTGATGAAACTTTTAATCCAAAAAAAAGGGGAAGTTCTTACCCGGGACGATTTTCTAGATAGCGTTTGGGGAGAGGACAATCTGTCTGTGTCCGACAGGACAGTTGACAGCCACATCGCCAACATCCGGAAAAAGCTGGAAGACGATCCTTCCCATCCCAGGCACATTGTCAGTATCCGTGGCGTGGGGTATAAATTCGTGGATTGAGATGTTTTTGCATCATATTTTCATGGGATCTCCATACTTCCTTGACACGCCCCGTTTCCAAAATCGTTATATTGGGATCGACGGAAACGAAATGAAACGGAGGGAGTCATGAGGAAAACGAAAAAAACATCATTCGTCTTTTTTTTGACATCGATCGGCCTTTTTTTCCTCATCGGTAATTTGTCATCCTATCAGACAGCGGAAGAGCTCCTCGAAAAAGCCATGGTCATGGAAGAAGCACAAGGTGACCTACAAAAAGCCATCGAGCTTTACGAACATATCCTGAAACAGTTCCCCGAAAACCGCGAAATCGCTGCCAAAGCCCAGCTCCACATCGGCCTCTGTTACGAGAAGCTGGGTTTGCGGGAAGCCACAAACGCCTATCAAAAAGTTGTCCAGAATTACGGCGAACAAAAAGAAGCAGTGGCCAAAGCCCGGGAGAGGCTTTCTAAATTGACACAGCCGGGAAGAAAATCTGACGAGCCGGAGGGAATCCGGATCAGACAAATCTGGAAAAAACCGTATACAGATTCGTTAGGGTCCGTTTCTTCCGATGGGCGGTTTTTTTCTTTTGTCTATTGGGGAGAGGGAGATGTTGCTATCCATGATTTGGTAACTGGGGAAGACCGGATATTGACCCATGAGGCGGGTGCTGTAACGAGGGGAACGGGTTTTGCCCAGGAACCGACGATTTCCAAAGACGGCAAGCTGATCGCCTATTCCTGGTGGAGGCCGCATCACACCTACGATTTATTTCTCATCGATGTGGATAATCCCTCCGCGAGACTTCTTTACAGAAAGAAAAATGAGCATGTATATCCCGTGGAATGGCTTTCGGACAAAGAGCTTATTTTCTCAAGATATGATTATGAAACTAAAAAAGGATTGATCGTCTGCTCCCTTAACATCTCGGATGGGACAATACGTGAATTGATAACTTTGAAACCGGGATTTTGGGGGGGGTTATCCTGTTCTCCGGATGGTAGGTATATCGCTTATGATTTTGCAAACGAAACCAGCAAAGGGAATTCCGATATCAATCTGCTGGAGATAGCTGGCGGTGATGAAATTTCTCTGGTGAGGCACCCGGCTAACGACAGAATACTTGGCTGGGTTCCGGGAAGGAAGGAGTTCCTGTTCATCAGCGACCGTTCAGGGACATGGGATTTATGGTCAGTACTTTTGGACGACGCAAAGCCCTCCGGACCGGTTGAACGAATATATACAGATATAGGCGAAGTGCGGCCAGTGGGTTTCACTCAGAACGGAGACTGTTATTTCGGTTTCAACAAGTTTGGTTTTAATGCTTACATTGCACCCTTTAACGCAGATACAGGTGAGCTTGAAGAGAAGTCAGGCAAAACCATATTGGGTTCGAATTACGGGATTGAATGGTCTCCGGATGGACGATACCTGGCTTATATGCAGTTGAATCTTAATGCGGCTAATCCCTCGCAGCTCACTCTTCAGGATTTAAAAACCGGTGAAGAACGAAAAATTGCCAACGATATGCGAATGGCCATGTCGCCTTGCTGGTCTCCCGATGGAAAATCGATCTTGATTACCGGCGTCGCTAGAGACGAATTCAGTGCTAAAGGTAGGAAAAGCGGAGTTTACATCGTCGATACAGAAACTGGCCTGACTACGGAGATTTTTGATTTATCCGAATATAAAGGTAAGATCAATCCCCCTGGTGATGACGCCTTCCCGCTCTCCGATCTTCAATGGTCCGCGGATGGAAAAAGCATCTTTTATCTGTTTTTTACGGGTCGGCTAGTCAAACGTGATTTGGAAACCGGCCAAGACAAAATCCTTTACGAGCACTCCCGGTTCGAGAGGAATGTATTGAAACGTTCGCCTGATGGTAAGCTACTGCTTTTCGGAGTAAAAGAGGAAGGGGAAAGTTATCTTCTCACGATTCCCGTAGGAGGAGGCGAAGAAAAAGAACTGTTCGCTAGCCAGGGAGGATTCGGAACGGCAATGTGGTCTCCCGATGGGAAATATGTGTATTTTACGAAGAGTCAGGACGGGACCAGTTTATGGCGATTACCGGCACAAGGAGGAACTCCGCAAAAAGTCTGGCACTCGGAAAATAGAGTTGAAATTTTCAGTATTCGCCCCGATGGAAAACAAATGTCTTTTGCCATGCGTGAACGGGAGTTGGAAATCAGAGTGATGGAGAACCTGGTCCAGGAGCTTGAAAAGATCTACGATAAATAAAAAAAACGGGACGGTCCACATCCGTCCTCCTTTCCCATTCTTATCAAGCCAATCCTCTCTCTCTTCACAAAACTTGACAGAATCTCCATACTCCCTTAACGTTAAAGTCAGAAAATTCAGGTATGAAAATGAGGGGAATACTTAGGCATAAATGATCTGATATGCTGGCGAATCTAAAGCTTGCTGTTAAAAGACAACGAAAGCTGATCCTCATTTTCTTCCTGACCATTTTCATCCCCTCCATCTCCCTCAGTGTGTTCGGCATCCGGGCCATCCGGAACGAAAGATATCACCTGGCTAAACAGATCGAGAATGAGCACAGAAGAGCGGCCCAGGACCTCAAATCCCAGATCAGTTCCCAGCTCGAGGAACTTGGTTCTCTCCTTGAGGATTTGGCTCAGACGGATGCTTTGGTGCAACAAGACATGTCTGGCGTCAAGGATCTGTTGGATGATGAAATTGCCAGAAATTCCCTAGTGGAACAGGTATTTATCGCCATTAACGGGCAAGAGCCGTTTTTCCCTTTATTCCAGCGTGTGTCTTATGTCTTACGCACTTCTTCCGGTTTGGGACCTGAAGCCTCCCTTCAGGAGAGTTTGAAAAGAGCCCACTACTACGAGTTCAAGGAGAAAAATTACAAAAGCGCTATTTCTGTGTATAAAGGTCTTATCGATCGATCGAAAAACATAAACTTCAATGCAAATATGCTGGCAAATGTGGCGCGCTGCCTGATGAAGGCTGGGGATTATAGGGAGGCCATCCAGATTTACAAGAGGATCGCCGGTGATTTTCCCGAGAGTTTTTTCTCCACGGGTTTGCCTTTAGCTCTTATCAGCCGCCTACAAATGGCGAGCGGCTACAGGAACCTGGGCGAAAGCCAGGAAGCGTTAAATACCTATCTGGATCTATACAGAGACATCCTTCTTATGCAATGGCCCCTCAAGGAGGCCCAGTTCAAGACCTATGCATCGCTGGTGGAAGAGTCCATTCGTGATGGTTTTGAAGAAAAACAGCCTGAGGTTCAGGTGGAAGAATACAAAAAAGAATACGAACAGTTAAAAATATTGCATCGGGATAAGCTGGATGAATGGGAGGTCGTTGAAGATATCAAAAAAAAGATCATCCCTGAGCTTCGCTCCATGCAGAATCCGGAAGCGAATCGTTCTTCTCCTATACGTTATCACGAAAACCTGAACAGCAGGGATTTTCTCCTATGGGCAGTTCTGATTCCTGGCCATTCCGGAGATCGGCCTGCTGGATTTTTGGGTGTAAAAATAAGCGAACAGTATTTGATAGAGGAGGTCATGCCGGCTTCCATCGAGAAGTTGCCATCAAACCATTCTTTGGACGTGGTCATTTCGCGACTTTCAGGGGAGATCCTCCTCGGAGAGAAGAAGCCATCTGCGGAACAGGCCACCACCACCGCCTTTTTCGAAGACAATTTTCCTCCTTGGAGAATAGAAATTTTCCTGAGCGGAGAGGAAACTTATGGGACTTTGGATCTCAAACGCAATTTTTATTTTTGGACTATCATCACTCTGGTCCTGGTCCTCATTTCTGGTGCTGTCCTTATATCCAGGACTATTGCTCAGGAGATGGCCGTTCTTAAACTCAAAGCGGATTTTGTCTCTTCCGTCTCCCATGAGTTCAAAAGCCCTCTCACCTCGATAAAGTCCCTGGCCGAAAGACTGAGGGATGGAAAGGTCAAAGATGCCGACAGGATGAACCAGTATTTTTCCGTGATCACCCAGGATGCGGACAGGCTGACGCGCCTGGTCAAAAATATCCTGGATTTTTCAAAGATCGAGGAAGGAAAAAAGGAATTTGAATTTGTGGAAGCTGATATAGGAAAGCTTGTGACACAGACGATTGAAGATTTTCAGACAGAAGAAATTGCTAAAGGATTGAGGATCCAAACCCGAATTTCCGAAGACATTCCTCATTGCGAAGTGGATAAAGACGCATTGACTCAAGCCCTGAATAATCTTCTGGATAATGCGCTGAAATTTTCACCGGAGAGAAAAGAGATCGAGGTGACTGTGAGAAGGGATGAAACAAGCGTGATCATAGAAGTGAAAGATAGGGGAATCGGAATTCCTCAAAATGAGCAGGACAGAATTTTCGAAAAATTCTATCAAGGACGAAACGCAGTCAGGCAATCTTCGAAGGGGACAGGTTTGGGATTGACCCTGGTCAAGCACACGGTGGAAGCCCACAAGGGACGGATCGAGGTTGAGAGCCAGGTCGGTGAGGGAAGTTCTTTTTCTATAATTCTTCCGATTCGGAAACGGAGAAAGTGAGAGGAGTATGACAAAACAGATCCTTATCATAGAAGACGAAAAAGGGATTTCGATGAGCCTCAAGGATGAGTTGGAGTCGCAGGGGTATGTCGTTCATGCAGCGGAGGATGGGGAGAAAGGATTGGATCTGGCCAGGGAAAAGAAGCCCGACCTGATCATTCTGGATATCATGCTGCCGGTGTTGGATGGGTATGACGTGTGCAAGCGGCTGCGAATGGAGGGGGACAGGACACCGATCATCATGTTGACGGTCAAAGACAAAGAGGTGGATAAGGTGCTGGGTTTGGAACTGGGGGCGGATGACTATGTGACCAAACCCTTCAGCTTTGCGGAGCTGATGGCCCGGGTGAAAGCAATTTTTAGAAGAACCGAAGAGAGGCTAAAAGATTTAACCAGATATGGTTTTGGAGATATCGAACTGGATTTCGAGAAATACGAAGCGAAAAAAGGAGGAAAAAGGCTGGATTTGACCACCCTGGAATTCCATATGGTGAAGTTTTTCATCGAGAATAAGGGGAAGGTTCTTTCCAGGGACAATTTGCTGGACAAAATCTGGGGGGAGGACAACGTTTCCGTTTCCTTCCGGACCGTGGATAGTCACATCGCCAACATCCGGAAAAAGATCGAGGACCACCCGGCCGACCCGAAGCATATCCTCAGCATTCGCGGGATCGGCTATAAGTTTGTCGGATGATTTGACTCCATGAAACTTCAAAATCTCTTGATACTTCCTGAACACATCGAAGCGGAAAAAGCCTTATATTGGGAGCGATGAAACGAGAAGGAGGCTAACGATGAAAAAAAGACAAAAAATTTTGCTTCCATTATTGCTTGCTGCTTCCAGTTTGATTTTTGTGTTCGGGAATTTCCCGGCCCAGGAATCGGCCGCAGAGCAATTCGAAAAGGCCCTCTACTACGAAGATGTCCAGGGCGACCTTCAGAAAGCCATTGGTCTTTATGAGCAGATTCTGAAACAGTTCCCCGAAAACCGCGAAATCGCCGCAAAGGCCCAGCTCCACATCGGCCTCTGTTATGAAAAATTAGGCAAAGAGGAAGCAGAGAAAGCCTATGAGCATGTCATAAAGGAATATGCTGACCAAATCGAAATCGCAAAAGAAGCAAGAACGAGGCTGGAAGTGCTGAACGCATCCAACAGTCAAGCCCAGCTCGACAGAGCTGAAAGTCTCATTTTCAGAAAAATCGAAATTCCCGGACAAAATGTCTCGACACATCTTGTGCGACTTTCTCCCGACGGCAAAAAAATCCTCTGCTTGGATTCGTTGGATGAAACAGGGAAATATGGCCTCTTTGTGGTTAATTTAGCCTCTGGCCAAAAGAGATTGCTGGTCGATGGAGTCACACCGCAAACATATATTTTTTTCGACTGGTCCCCTGACAGCAAAAATATCGTTTACAAACACGGGCGCAGTGAACTTCGCGTCGTCAGCGTTGAAGGCGGAGAGTCGAAAACCCTCTGGTCTTCTGACAATCCGAAAGACAGCATTTACTCACCGGACTGGTCCTGGGATGGCCGGAACATCCTTTTTGTAATCGCCAATCCAGAGGAGGAGGTCGGGAAGATGGCCGTTATTCCTTCTTCAGGCGGTGAGCCTCGCATAGTCGTAATTATTGGATATGATGAAGGTGACAACTATCCCCAGGTTTCTCCGGATGGAAAGTCAATCGTGGGGCAGAGGATGAAAGACGGCAACTGGGATATCTACATTTGGACTATCGACGGAAATCAGAAAATACGGCTGACCGAACATCCTGCTGTGGATTCACAACCGTATTGGTCACCTGATGGCAGATTTATCGTTTTTATGAGTGACCGGGAGAAAACCGAAGATCTATGGGCCATTCCCGTGCAGGGAATTCAACCGGCAGGTGCTCCAGTACGTATCACGCGCAATCTGGGAAAAAATGTGCGGTTGACAAATTTCACCGCCAGTGGTGTGCTCACGATGTTTATGTTCCAGGAGGGAATGTCGGATGATCTTTTTGTTTTAAAGGTCGACCCTTTGTCCGGAGAAGCCCAGGATCGGTTTCGTCCTTTTGCCAATTACCCAACGCCTTTATCTTCAACATGGTCACCTGATGGAAGTCTTCTTGCCTATACGTCTCGCAAGGGAGACGTTCGCCTTCCAGGTATTTTCATAAGCGAAGGCAGGGATAAGGATGAAAAGGAAATTCCTGTCCCTAACCACATGGCTCTTAATATCGAATGGGCAAGAGATGGACAATACCTGATTTTTCCAGGCTGGGATCCTGAGAGGAGGCTCGGAATCTTCAGGGTTTCCCTAAAAGACTTCAGAATTGAGGCCCTCCTTCTTGGTGATAAATACGAGCAAGGCTTCAAGGGAGCATTCGTCAATCTTAGATGGCTGTCCCAGGCTAGTGTATTCAGTGTGGAAAAACTTGCCGAAGGTAATAAAATCAGAGAAGTCTATCAAATGGATGAGGACGGCCAGAATATTCATCTTGTGACAGATCAAATAGTAGCTGACAGGTGGACTTGGCCTTCACCCGATGGCAAGCATTTGATCTACCAGGAAAACATGAAGGAACACAAAGTGTGGTCGCTTGAAGAAAATAAGCAAATCGCCACTCTCACCCGTTTTCCTGATGGCAAACAGCTCAAGTGGCCTGTTTGGTCACCCGACGGCTTACAGATAGCTTATATTGACGATAAACAACTCAAGGTATTTTCCACACAAGAAAAAACGTCCCGGGTCCTTGTCGAAGCAGGAGAGAATTCAGAAATTGGCGTGCCCTGGGGATGTGGGCAGGAATGGTCGCCCGACGGTCGTTTAATTGCTTATGTTATACAAAATAATTCTTACGGTTCAAAACCTCATTTTGAACTTTGGATCGTACCGGCATTAGGAGGCACCCCGAGAAAAGTCTCCGATGCACCGTCGAGCCACCCCGTTCTTGGGGGAATATCCTGGCATCAAAGCGGTAAGATGATCACAGTGCAAGGAAAAACAGCAGAATTCGAATCAAGAACGTTTGAACACTGGACTATGGAAAATTTCTTGCCAAAAAAATAGGGCCGTCCATTTTTATGAATAATCCAGACCAAAATCTTTACAATTCCATGACAA
>Ga0180438_10008540_pt1 | contig 13005 bp, 31 predicted proteins | sample SS_ome_12_FD_132455 | JGI IMG/M metagenome (GOLD analysis project Ga0180438, IMG submission 132455) | Hypersaline lake sediment archaeal communities from the Salton Sea, California, USA - SS_3_D_2 metaG | ecosystem: Environmental > Aquatic > Non-marine Saline and Alkaline > Hypersaline >...
AGCCCTGCGAGACGTAAAAAACGCCGCAGAAAGAAGAATTGGCGGTATTGAGGTCGCAGTAAGGCACGGAAACCATATTGCACTGGACGAGAGTAGGGCGCTCCGCTTATTTGGGGCGCTTTTAGTATATCGGGCCATAAAATTAGGGAAGGGGGCCTTAGAGCGGCCCTGGACGGTCCAAGAGATTTTTTTCACAATCGCTTGCAAAAGAAAAGAGGGCGGGGGCCACGCAACCCCCACCCTCTCTGGTTGTTGTTATTAGTACAGGCTGCTTCCTGGCGGGCGCGAACCTAGCCCAGGGTGATTGTAGTGCCCTTCTGTATGGTGCCCGATTTGGGCCGACGCGGGAGCGGGTGCTACCACTGCCGTGCCGTTTTTCCATTCCTTGTCCCGTTGGGACCACCGCTTGCCGTCTTTGGAATGGATGACCTCTATAAGCGCCGTGAAGTCTTCAAAGGTCATCGCCGTCCCGTCTGAGTGGCTGAGGTCAATACCTCTCTCTTCAAAAAACGAGATCACCTCACCCATAAGTTGTGATGCTTCGATATGTGATACTTGCATTAGTATGGCACCCCCATCCAGATTTTCCACCACACCGCTTCTCTTGCGATGTCGTTGATATTACCGTGTTTGTTTTTGTCTGCCAGGCCGGTGGCGATTTGTTTGCCAAGGAAGTCAGTCACCGTCCACGTCCAATACTCTTCGTGGCAGGTTCCGGGCGGGGCCGTTAAGACACGGCAATCAGGAATACCCCAATTGATGCGTGTATCCATTGGGCTTATTAAACTGGGTGACCCCTCATAAACACCAATTGTGTTGAGCGCCCCGGCCATTCGGTCTATTTCATATTCAACCTGGCAGGTCTTGCAACCGATGACCCCCAGGCCATAGGCGTATATTTCGTGGCCTTGGTGGCGGCTCAAGAACAGGTCTCCCAGGTCTTCGGCCCGCGAGTTCGTGTCATTTAGAGTGAACCACTTTATCAGTTCCGCAACTTGCTGGTAAAGTTCGGGGCGATTTCTTGTCACGGCATAAAATGGAATGGGCACCACAACGTCTCTGTCGTTCTTCTTGCCGTTAAATGCCGCAAGTTTGTAGCTTACCTCTATGGTGTATTCCTCCGTAGAAATCCACAGGTCGTCTATTCCATATCCGACCAGTTCCCCTAAGCCAGCCGCCACACCTGCGACAACTTTTGACAGCACACTTGGGTCTTTAATGTCTTTGTCCATATATCCTCTCTTCCGTTTACTCTTGGCCGGTGGTGGCGCACAGCATTCTCCAAAGTGCGTAGCGCGCTAGTGCTGCCACGCTCACCCCCAGGTCTTCGGCCCTGATCTGATGCAATTTATACCAGCCCCCACGAGCGACGTTGACCTTATTTACATACGGGCCGCTTGGGGCGTTATTCAGGTACTCTTCTGCCGTGGGTTTGCCGTATTGTGATATAGCCATACGGACAATCTCGCTCTTCCTGCCGTGGGCGTTGCCAGCCACCTCGGTTAGTTTTCTATGTTGCGCGTTTGATATGTGGAAACTTAAAGGCGTTTGCTTTTGTGCCATATGGGAGCACCTCCGTAGTGAGATACTCCCATAGTAGCACGTCAACTCACATTTGTCAAGGGGTATGCTTTCCGCAGGTGCAGAATTCAAGCTTGCGCCCGCAGGGTAAACACACGTTTGAGTGTCGGCCACATTTGCAACGATCCGGCAACTCGCCGCAATAGGAGCACAGTTCGTTGATGCCGATCTCTTGCGCCTTTGGTATTAGCTCCATAAACACGTGGCGGCTATATGTTGCTCCCAGGTATGTGATGGTATCACCTGTTGCGCTCATTCCGGCCTTCCAGTGTCTTCTCGCCAGTACCCCAGGTACAGAACGTCGCGTACACGCGCGGCGTCTTCGCCATCCAGGAATATTTCCATTGACCACACCGCGCGCCTGATTTCTGCTGACGCAACTCCGAGATGTTTTTCAAGCTTCCTGGTGGCCGCGAACGACAGTTCAGTTGTTGACTTTTCGTAAAGCCCTCCGTTCATCGTCAAAGTTGAGACAAGCATCTGGAGTGAGATATAGCGATCAATCAGGCCGTGCACGATGTCGTTAACCTCTGTCCTAAGTCTTTGGGCGTCCGCGTGTCGTTTCTCTTCTGCTGCCCACCTTGCCTCCATTTCGGGCGTCGCCTTCACTGGTCACCTCCGTCCGGGGTCTCGCCCCGCTGAGAAAATTTTGAGCCTCTATCAACAGTTAATATCCACTTTGGGATTAAGAACCACTTCTTGCCGGTGGTCGTGGCCTCAAAGTATCGCCTTGATACATCTTCCGGTAGTCCCTTTGGTCTTCTCGCCAGGACCCTTGTGCCCTTCTTGAGGCGCACGCCTTGCTGCACCAGGCTGGTGCACTCGGTCACTATCATCACAGTCGGCTGGTTCATCCGAAACCCCCTAAGCGCCGAAACTTTTTCCAGAACACGCGCCACGCCCGCACTTCGTTGGGCGCGATGTAGCTAGCCCATACAGAGATCAAAAATAGTATGGCCTGGTGGCGCATCGGCATTTCGGCCAGCACTTTCATCTGGCCGATGTGTTTGGGGCTGATCTTTTGTTGCTCGTTTTTGGTCATAGCCGCCTCCCTTCTTGTCCAGGTTTTTGAAAAAAGCTAAAAAAGCAATTTCACGCCGCAAGGCGTAATGTAGTTTATGTAGTAGGTTCTAGTACTAGGTTCCGATCCGTTTTAGGCGTAGTGATGTCGTGTTTCTTTGCACCCGGTGTCATATATACATTTCGTACATAGCAGGTTTCTGTAGACTTAAAACACGTCACCGGTGTCGTGCTTTCTGAAAAAACACGTCACCGATGTCATATATAATTACGTAGGTTCTTCCCTGAATATCTGGACAGAACCTTGACACAACTTCGGTGGCGTGTGGGACCGTGGTACTGTGTTGCAGCCCCTCTTCCTGGCCCCACTCACTGTGAGTGAGGTCAGGTGGAGGGCCTGAAACCCCTCAATTTATACCGGCCTGGAGGACCACCAGGCCAAACAGAACCAGAGCACCCAGGAGCGGGATCAGAAGCACCGGTGCCAGGACGGCGCATAGCACAATGCTGGCAATCAGGATAATGACCCCAAAGAAAAAGATACACCCATTGGCGGCCCAAACAAGCCCTATTCCTGCCGAATTCATAGCTCGCTTCCTTTCGGCCTTTTCGGCCTTTTTATTTTATGCGTCCCCGATCTTGTTGCACCACTCACAGCTTGCGCCCTTTACGGGCTTGTTACCCCTGGTCACCTGCTCACCCAGGTCTTTTTTCAGGCTCTTGCCGCAGCCCGCGCACAAAAGGACGGTGTCGGGTCGTGGGTGGCCGGTTTCGATTGTGTAGACGTAGACCTTGACCTTAGTCATCAAACACCACCTGCGCCGTCATCTTTGCGCGCTTGGTCTTGTCTTTGAAGTGGGCCGTTATGGTGTACTCCCACTCGTGGCTCCAAAGCTTGTTTTCGATCATTGTGGGGATAAGCCGCGAGATGTACCCGATCACCCAATGGTACTTGGTGATGCGTTGTTCTGGTATATATAGCTGGCCGTCGCGGTCTTGCCCCATAACGCTGATGTTGACCTTGCCCTCGTCTTGTTTGATGCTGAACAGGATGCGGTGCGGGTACAACTCTTTTCGGTGCAGGATTGTGATATGGCAGTAATCCCAACCGATGTAGTCGCGTTTTAGAAAGGTCAGCCATTGCCCAAGCACGACCTTGCTTGACATTACCCCGATGCTGTTGGGTGTGTGCCTCTGGTGCTCTACATTGACTGTTATGCTCATTCCAAGCCCCCTTCTTCTACAATGAGGTCTTCTGCGAAGTGGCGAAAGCGTACCCCGTTTTGGTTCTCAAGCATCTGGTAGTGCTTGTTAACTACGCGATACTTGCCATATGGTATCACCTTACCGCATCCCCTGCCGGTTATACCAACGATGACACCCTTTTCCGCTTCTTCCCAGGGCAACCACCGCCAGCCATCCGGCACAGGCTCGCCGGAGCCGGTTCTTTTCGTGAGTTCCAGGTCTTGAATGATGCGCCAGTATCCGGCCTCTGGGTTTTCGGACAGGGCTTTCAACAGGTTTTCAAGTCCTTCTTCTGTGACGCTTACTCCATAATGGTATATTGCCTTTGCGTCTGCCCCTTCTTCTGGTCCATATGTGAACCATATCACAACGCCCTTCCAGGGCCGTGTGTCAACTTGGGCAATATAGCCATCTCCTAAGTCAATTTTTGGCAGACCTTGCCGCTTTTCGTGTTGGCTTACCTTTGCGTTCATCTGTCACATTTCCTTTTTGTGTTGCCCCCTGGGGCAACCCAGGGGGCTTGTGTCGTTTTTACGCGATGCCCCAATCATCCCTAGTCTTGAGCCGGGTCGCCTTGGGGCCGTGCCGCCTTGGCAATACTCCGCCCATTGGCCTTTCTTCATACCCGCGCCAGAATTCAGAGAATTTGAACGTTGCGGTTGGGGTAAATGCCGTATTCCCTTTGAATGACCGCACCTCCCAGTCAATAAGCTCTGAGTTCACCGCAAGATCAAGTTCTCTCTGTGTGCAAGTCCGGTTAAAGACCCTGCGTGCAGCCGCCAGTACCTCAAGTTCATCCATTGCCGTGGCGAAGATGAAGTCACCCGCCAGGGCGATGTCGAGTAGCTGCATACCGATCTTGTGAACTTCACGACACAGTCGCTCCAGAGCGTTATCGCTGGTGTCGGCATAGTAGTTTACAGCATCGGAGAACACCTTGCCGTGCTCGCCAACTGCTTCAAAGCGTGCTAGCACAGTACCAAACTCGGATACGGTGGCCTCCAAGGCGTCGTGGGCGTCCATAGGCTCGATGGTAATGTAGGTTTTGAAGCAGCCGCTTGTGCCGGTTCCGTCGGAGGCGCTCTCATAGCTTCTTATTACATCGACTGTTGGCACACCTGCTTCAAGCCTGAGTGCCTTGTGGTTCCAGGCGCAGAATGTTTTTGCTGCCCCCTCGATCAAAATTTGCCTTGGTGTTAAGGACATATCACTCTTCCTTCCTTCCTGTTTGCGGGCTGGATTAACTCATTGTCCAGCAATGCCTGGGCCGTTCTTCCGTAGAACCCCTGGAGCCTCCAGGCCATACCGGTGTTCACGAGGTGCTGAAACAGCTTGAGCACTTCTTCTTCTGTTTCCATAGTGCCGCTCTCGAAGTTCATTATTGCGCCAACAAGGTCGTAATTTTGCTCTTCCACGATCAGTCCTTCCTTTCTTTTTGAATTTGATCTTAAGATTTCTAATTGATTGGTCAAGAGTTGCCCCTACCCTAGGGTAGGGGCAACTATCACCCGTCAATTGCCTTGGTTGCTACCCGCGATACCCGTCTTCCGGGCTGCCGACTACCCCAAGCCCATCAACACTTGCCTCATAGCGGACAACGTTGCCGGTGTCGTGCAGCGCCGAGATCAACCCGCGCCCTTCCAGTCTCTTTAGCTGGCTGACTGGGATAGCCGCATCGTAAACATACATCCGTACGCCCGACAGGACGACCTCGTTCTTGCCATTGCCCTTGACGTGGTTCAGCGTGCAGCCCCATCCTGCAAGCGCCACCAGGATTTCCTCGTCGGTCAATCGCTTGGGGTTCACTTTCCCCAGTAATTTCTTTAGCACAAGTCACCTCCTATTAGGTTTGTGGCTACTCTTCCGGGTGCCAGATTTTCAGCGTACCGCAGCTTACTTGCACCAAAACAGCGCGCGCGCCGGTGGGGTGCCAGTGTATTGCTTCGACGTTATCAACTTGAAAGTCCAGGACCCCAGTTTCCCCGATCAACTTCCATTCTCCGGTTGGGTTACCATCGCGCCTAACAACTTGGGCTAGCTCTCCATCAAGTGTTGCCTGCGCGGCCCATCTTGTAATGACGATGCGCGCTGTTTCTGCTATTGCGCTCGCTTTAATCAATTCTCTCACTACATCCTTCCGTGACATTTTTGTTACTGCGATTTTTTCGGTCATCACCATTCCCTTTCGTAGGTATTATACCATAAACAGTTGATAGCGTCAAATTGAATGCGCCGGTTATAGCCCCGGCGCTGGCCGTTTTGTGACCGGCTTCACCCGTTAACGGGGGCTTTTAAGATGAGGGGAAAGGGGGTCGAACCCTTCATCTCCGGCCTTTTAACGTGGGCTGCGGTCCCTCGTGCCTTGGCGTGACAGGTTGCAATCCTATCACGTTACGGCTTGCCGGGCTTTATCCTCTTAAGCTACCATCCCTCATACTAACAGTGAGTATTGCCAGCTATTCCCATCGGCCTTGGCCGACGTGCCTACGGCTGGCGGCTGGTGGCTTGGCTACATTTCTATGAGAAAAGCTTCGCCAGGCTCGCCATAGAGCGGATACCTGCGCCCGATCTTGATCTTGTTAAGGCGCAAGGTCCGGCCACCCTTCCAGGTCTCTTCGCCTGCCAGGGCGTGGAGGGCCTCGATTAAAAGCCCTTCCTCGGCGGCTGGTAAGTTTTCCTCTGGGCCTGCGACCGCGAACCCCGGCGCATCAAACAGCCAGGTACCGGTCGTGTCCAGGTCGTAGGACAGCCGGTAGTAGTAGCATTCTTCACAATCGCAATCCATTTCAACGTAGCCCCACCCGTCACGTTTGTGGGTCATTGTCTTTTCTTGCCTTTCCTTTTTGACTTCTTACCTTTAGTGGTGCCAGGGAGTTGGGCCAGTAATTGCACTGACCGGCCTCTCACTCGCATACCGTGACGTGCCTTGTGACGCTTTTTATCGCGTCTTTTCCACTTCTTGCTCATTTTAACCTCCATTTGGCTTGTGGGCTTGCTTGCTCACTGCTTGTGGCTGCTTCCCTGGCGTCTTTCGCCCACGGTTACATTGTATCATACCTTCTATTTCTTGTCCAGTAAAATTGATTTCTCAATTGCAGCCCCTACCCTAGGTAAGGGCTGCTGTTGAGCCGTCAATTGCCCGTAGCTCTGCTTAGTGCCCCCATCGCCTCTTCTTTTGCGTAGTCCAGGCCATATAACCCCCACAGGCTGTCTACGTGCTCCCCGTTTGGCCCTTCCAACACGTAACCAAACACCTCGCCCGCCAGCCACATATTAAGCACCTCGATCTCTGATTTTACTACCTTTTTCGCGGTCTTGCAGGCACTTTTGTATTCTTCTTCTGTCGGGCAGTCTTGGCCGTGGAAGTAGCTTTTGAGAATGCCAGAACGCTTCACAAGGACGTGCCCCAGGTACCATCTGTATGCCGTGTCGCCATCTGCAAGAATGACGATTTGCCCGGTGTCCGGTCGCCACCCCAGGTGGAAAAAGACCGCTGCGGGGACCCCTTCGGGGGCACCCAGGGGTACGTTATTCAGTGCTTCCAGGCGTAGGTCATAATGCCCGGTTATCCTAAACACCCCCAGGTTGTCCCATTCTATTTGGGGATTAGGCGCGTAGCGGTCTGGGTACACCTTTACCTCATAGCCAGATTTCTTTTTGCTGAACAGTTTGTCACTCATAATCGGACCTCCTAGGTCTTGTTTGCTTGGTCTTCCGATAAATTTGATTTCTCAATTGCAGCCCCTACCCTAGGTAAGGGCTGCTGTTGAGCCGTCAAATTGCGCCGATCAGCCCGGTCGCGATTATCCCCAGGACGATCACCGCCTCAGTGACATAGAATGCAAGTTCGCTTGAGAAAAAGCGCCTCATACTTCCTCCCTTCCAAGCTCCAGCCGGTGGTATTGTTCAAGGTCGATGTTTCGCGTTGGGCTTAATTCGTGCATAACTTGGCCGCACTTGGGGCAAGGGCCGCCGTGGCGGGCCTCGGTGTCGCACCAATCGCACCAATGATTAAACCCGTCGTCTAACTCTTCTGCAAGGTCAACATCGGCCCATAGTTCCTCTATCCAGGAAGCTACCCGGTCCCGTAGTTCCTGCCGGTATATGGCCTCGATTACTTGCAAAATAGTTTGCGCCTCTTGTGACACATCATTGATGCGCGCGTAAAGGTAGGTGTTGGGGTCCATTTCCATCGCCTTGACAAGCTCGTAGTCTGAGACGTACAGGTTAGAGACTTCCTCTTCTGCCCATTCTTCTAGCTCGCGGCGCGTTGGGTAGCTACCTTCTTCTAGCTCGCCCTTTACCAGGTCTGCCATCTCACGTTGTACTAAGACCACGTTTCCGTTCAATGTGTACGCTGACATAGTGTCCCTCCTGTGGACAAATTTTTGTCTTCTACTATAGGGTGTTGCTTACAATTGCAAGGCCAAGCGCAAACTTGGCCCTGCTATCTACTCAGCACCCTTCCGTAACTTGGCAGTTTACCGCCACCGCTTCACCGCCGACCTCGATCTCGTTTGGTGCCGGACGGTCAGTGACGACTACTTGCGCGCCACAATTGAGACATCGGCAATAGGCTTTACTCAGGCCAATGCTAACCCAGTCCCCAGGCCGGTGGCCGCGTTTCTCCATAGCTTGTCGTGCTTGTCTTTTGAGCCGTGCTCGATTGTTAACCAGGTCTTTGATTGACATCGTAACTTGACCTCCCAGGTCTTAAATTCTTTCTACTTGCATAGTTTTGAAGTTGAAGATAGCCAATTGGCCGCCGGTCTTGGCAGCGCTTATTGCCTCTTGTCGATTGGAGTATATCGCGGAGATGTCAAAGTATAGCATATCGCCATCTTTCCAACCGCCTACCCAATAGCTGGCAGGGTCTTCTTGTTCTTGCCTGGCCTCTTCCAGGCCCTTGATGATGCCCGCAAAGATATATGCCGATGCAAGCTCAGTTGCCCGTACCTCGAATTCTGGCAATGAAACGGAATACCCGCGGGCTTTTGAGTAGTGATTGAACCTTTTACCGTCAAACTGAACAGTAAACCCGCCGTTGTCCATTGCCAATTTGTACAGTTTGCTAACCTCAATTGCAAAATAAATATCTCTAAAATTCATAACGCGATCTCCTCGGTCTTATTTAGAATTGATTGGTCAATTACTGCCCCTAACCCATAGCTTTCACCCTAGGTTAGGGGTAGTTATCACCCGTCAAATCACAATTACATATGTCTTGCCGGTGATTTCCGACGTGACACTGACGGTCTTTGGTTCGCCGGTTTTTGCCTTAACGCTTGCCGGTTCGGTGCCGGTGGCGTTTGCAATGCCGTGGGCAATCAGCCCGGAGCCGCTTATAATCAAAGCTGCGATTAGTACCGACAACATAACTAGACCTCCTAAGTCTTATTTAGAGAAAATGGATTATAGCCAGGATAAGAAGGACCACAAAGGCCCACGAGATGCCCGCCCCGGCGTGGTTTTTTGCCCGGCGCGCGCCGTTTTTCGTTTGGCCTTGTCCGTTATCCCAGGCTGCCAACAGTACAATTACCAATGCGCCTAATACCCATTCCACTTATAGCAACCCTCCTCTCAGAATTTCTAGCTCTTCGTTTCGCGTTTCTACATATAGCATTGCAGAGAATGGCTCGCGTTCGCTTGCATCTTCTGCAATACCGGGGCAACCGATTTCTTGGAGATTTTCAATCTCGCGTCTTGCCGCTTTCAGTAGTTCAAGTCTTGTTCTCGGAATTGGCCGCCCTTCTGCTGCTGCAATGTCTTGCAAGTATTCTATCAAATATTCATTCATCTTGTTACCTCACTGCCGTTGCTTGGAAAACAACATCACGGAAAACTAAGGTGTCGTTTTCGTCTACTGCGAAAGCGCTTTTCTTGAACTCGAAAAAGGCGTCGGTCCCAATGTTGCTTGAAACATACACAAGCTCCTGGACTGTTTCAGAGATGCTTTCAGGAACGCGCGCATCTTCCTTGCACGCATTGGCGAAGCGCTGGCACAGATCAAGCCCGTGAAACGCGGCGTTGAACTGACCGCCTTGCCACCTTAGCTCATTCCCAAGGTCGCGTCTTTCCTCTTCCCATATGTTGCTCAATGCCTTGACAATTTCCCAATGTTTAGGGTTGTCTTTCGCATTGATTGGGGTATAGCAAGGGGAGCGGTATACGCGCCGGTTGTCGTGATAGTCATCGGATGCAAACCCAAGGTTCTCGTATTCTGGCAAGCCTTCCCGGTGTGCCCATTGGAAAACATCCTTTGACATATCATTCCCTTCTCTCGAAGGTCGCCCAACGTAGTATACCAGGCCATCAGCACCCTTCCAAACGGTGTTAAAATGGCCTTGCCCTAAGTAGGTGTATTCTTGCTCAACACCCGCCAGTGACATATGCTTTTTGGTTCCTTTTGCGTATGACATAATTAGACCTCCATATTGATTTGCGAATTGCTGCCCATATACTCACTGTGAGCATACGGGCAGCTATCACCCGTCAATTATCGCAAGTATTCTTACTTGATTAGTTCTTGCACGTCTGACGCGATGCGCCACCCACCCACTTTTTGCATAGTTGAGAGTATTCTCTTCTCTTCTTTTGTGAGGTTAGTGGCTTGGTTTGCCACCCAATGCCGGGCGTGGATAACTCTATTGAATTCCCCTACACCGGGTTGAAGATTAAACGGTGCTACCAGCACAACTTGTTCACGGTGCAATAACAGCCACCCACGGCAGTGGTCTTGTTTAGTCTTCATAACTAGACCTCCCAGGTCCCATTTAGAATTGATTGGTCAATTACTGCCCTTAACCAAAGCGTGGGTTAAGGGCAGCTATCACCCGTCAATTTACGATCTTGAAAAGCGGGCCGTTTTTGACACTAGACCATTCTATGAGTAGGGCGTCATAGTGGTCTTTTGCGTCTTTTGTGCCCACGTAATCGCCTATGATCCCCGCGCCGGTTCTATGATAGCGCGCCTTACCACCATTATCGGTGTGGGACGCGACTAACCTTACCCTTGCGTCCCATACGAGTTTGCGCAGCGATCTTGATTTTAGCGGTCTATAGATTATTTTCATTGTGTTTCTCCATTCTTGGCCTGATATGCAGCGCTTGTGCAATAGCTAAGCGTGCCGCTGATCTTTTGCCCAGATATGACAACTTGCCAGCGCGCCCTTCCGATTTTGACAATGGTGTATCCATTGACAAGTCTCTTGGACGTTTTTTCTCTTTGTCGTTGCTGTCTCATAATTCGACCTCCCAGGTCTTATTTATATGATACTTCTTAATTGATTGGTCAATCATTGCCCCTACCCTAGGGTGTAAGCTATAGGGTAAGGGCAATTATCACCCGTCAATTATCGCAAGTATTCTTGGTGATTTCTCATAGTTGCCACCACGCTTCTCACCTTGACTAACCATTCTCTCAGGTCGCCAAAGTGTTCGGCGGGGAATGGTATAAGGTCGATGTCCCAAGCTTCCCCTTCCCCGCATACCAGGTGAATTTCTTCCCTCGCGTTTTTTGCAGCGCTGACGGTGTACCCATTTGGGTAGTCGCTGTTTTTGATAGTGTAATCTTGTTCTTGTGGCTGAATACCGCTGTCCATTAACGCCAGTAGTTTGGATATAACCGGCATTATTTGTTCTTCATACAGGAAAACGTTGTCGCCCTCATAGGTGTAATCTGTGAAGCTAAGAGATAGTTTTCCGTCGCTCCAGACATCAAGGTCTGAGCATATCCCCTTTTCGAATTGCGCCGTCATAATTGCACGGTGGTTCCATTTTATTTGTGGTAATATTTCCTTTGGTGAAACGAGAATTTTGACAGTCATAATATGACCTCCCGGTCTTATTTATGCGATACTTCTTAATTGATTGGTCAATCACTGCCAAGACTGTCCTTTTGGTTTTTGGCCCTAGGTTTTCAGTCTTGGCAGTTATCACCCGTCAATCTATGCCTGCTGGTATCCTTCTCGCACCCAGTTAGCGTGCTTTTTCAGTAACCACTTGCCAGGCGAATGCACCACCAAAGTCCCTTTGGCTACCAATGAATGCACCGTTCGGTTAGGCACTGGCCGGTTGCCAAGTCGCTCCCCATTGTACTCAATAAAGTATTTGTTACTCCCAACAGTTGAGATAACGCAACCCACGCAATCAAGCAATTCTACGATCTCTTTTTGGTATTTTGTGAAACGCATAACTAGACCTCCCCGGTCTGATTTGTATAGTACTTCTTAATTGATTTGCGAATTACTGCCCATATACTCACTGTGAGCATACGGGCAGCTATCACCCGTCAATATTGATTATGAGATAACCAGAGAATACCCAAATGGCAAACGAATGTCAACATTGACCGACAACCACACTTGGTGTGACCATTCGTCATACTTGTTTTTTCGGACATCAACAAGTTTTTTATCGCCTTTGTATTCCCCTTGTTTGAATAGGGTTACGCCAGAATAGCGTGCCCACATAGAGGTGTATCTACCGCCATTTACGACGTGTGAGGTGTCTTCTTCCTCTGCTGCCTTGACGTATTCTTGCCAGGCTTCTTGTATTTTCTTAGCTCGATTTACCAAAGTGATTTGCATAATTAGGCCCCCTGGGTCCGATTTACTAGAATGCCGCCTAAGCGTTTTTTGTGGGATATGTGGCAACTTGTGCCTATCTTGTCACAAACAAGCTTAGAATGCGGTTCTCGTTCGGCGCAATTGATTTTACACGACGTTAGTATGTCTCAATTGCTGCCTTTACCTAGGGTGCAAGCTAAAGGCAGCTATGAACCACCTAACTTTGGCTATATGGCAAGTTGTTATAGGCTGAGGTTTCTGCTTTCCCAAGCTCAAACCCGACATATGCCATATGGCCGGGTGACAATGGCAATTCAGCCAATGCCTTATATAGCGCGCGCGCAGTGCCCTTGATAATCGGACCTGGCGTGTCGTCTTTGACGGTCATAAAGGAAACAGCTAGAATGGGCATTCCATTTTCTGCTGCTTCCTTTGTGGTGCTGACCAGGACGTACCACTTGAACCCGTCCGGCTTCCAAGTGTCATTGTCACCAATGTCGTGACGAGCAACCGCCCATTCTTTCAAGGCGATACCACAAACTTCGTAATTCATAATATGACCTCCTGGGTCTTATTTATATGATACTTCTTA
>Ga0180438_10008541_pt1 | contig 13004 bp, 10 predicted proteins | sample SS_ome_12_FD_132455 | JGI IMG/M metagenome (GOLD analysis project Ga0180438, IMG submission 132455) | Hypersaline lake sediment archaeal communities from the Salton Sea, California, USA - SS_3_D_2 metaG | ecosystem: Environmental > Aquatic > Non-marine Saline and Alkaline > Hypersaline >...
GGCAAAATCCGTCAAAAGCCCAATATGTACATCGTCAATGGGGGTACGCCTCTCAGCCCTCCTCACCAAATATTCGTACGTGAATTGCTTCTTGAACTTGGTGCAGGTAAGGACCCAGAAAAAACCATTGCGGCTCTTGAATCATCACTGAAAGTGTCCGATCGAGACCTTCGAAAACGACTGGATGACTCATTCTCGGACTACATGGAAAAAGGCAATGTCTCCCACCCCCAAAAAGCCTTTTCGATCCTGGAAATCGTCCTTGAGATCCTCGGTTCAAAAATACAGGATGACCCAATGGACCGCATCAGCATCCTGGCTGAGGAACTCGAAAATAAAATCATCCGACCGGATCAGATTATCAACCTGACCTGGTACTTCGCCCGTGAATGGCAATCGCTCCTGAAAAGTGGCGCTTTCTGGCTCGTTGTCTTCCTGCGTAGCATAGGTTTTTATGACAGGCGAACCTCCGAAATACGAAATACCTTCTGGATCGATGGTGGATATTCTGAACTGGGGAAGAAGATCGGTGTTAGTAGTGAGACGGTTTCCGGTTGGTTTGGAGTTAATAGGAAGAGTCGTGTATCCTCACAATCTGAACACATGTCTCGATTTGTACACGAAATTGAACGGACTCGTGGACGGAATGAGAACAACGGGCGGAGTGTCTCCATCAAGCTTTCCATCGAGATGGTCGATCCTTTGACGCCGGATGGTGAGACGGAGTTCCATCGATTGATACAAGAGGGTATGGACGATTCTCCCAGTCTATTATGGCAGCTGACAAATTACCCGGAAAAATGGGACTCAAGGATTTCAGATTCCCCGGAAATTTGGGACTCAAGAGCGTCCGATTACCCGGAATTTCGGGACTCTAATAGTGAGAATATCCCGGAAAAACGGGACTCAAGAACTTCTGAATCCCCGGAAATTTGGGACTCAAGATCGCCTGATTCCCCGGAATTCTGGGACAGTATAAAAGACTCACTTAATACTCTTTCTACAGACAAGACCAAAGATAAAAATACTTCTGAAAAGACAACAACGGATGTGAATCAACTGTTGCTGCCTCTGATCTACAGCACGGAGACTTCGAAAAGAGAAGTTTCCAGTCGTCGTAGTTCTGAATGGGATCTGGAGAAACTTCTTAGGGCAAATACCATCCCTCCAGGGCAAATAGAGGCTTTGAAGGGGGCAGGTGTAAAGGGACAGGATTTTGCTGCCTGGATTTTGTATGCCTACAGCCAGGAGGGTAGGGGGATTGAGAAACCGGCCTTCTTTACGGCGAAGAGGTTATCGGAGAATCCGCCTGTCCTAGCCCCGGAGGAGTGGCAAAAACTTGCAAGCGAGGGCCCGGAATATATCGGTAAAAATATTAGCTTTGCTCTGGAACCATTTGAGGGTACAACAGATCTAGGGTGGGGGGATGTCATGGGGAAAATCTCAAGGGAAAAGCTGGAGCAATTATCGAGGGCGTTAGAGCTAGATCAAGCAAAAGAAAGGACATAAGACCATCAGAAAGTGATAGTTTTCACAAGCTGCTATTATTAGATGTATTCATAGGGACCAGGGAAGGGGGATACAGCATGAAATCCTGCAAATGTTTTTTCATTTGGTAGATTCAACAAACAAGTGCAACTTTGAAGGTTGGAATGTGCTTGAACTGGAAGGAGACGGAGGGAAAAATGCCGACAATTGATGATTTTATTCGACCGAAAGAATGGGTGCCGGATTTCTACATTGAGATGGGAAAAGTCATAAGGAGATGGGGCGAAGATAGATATATCCCTATTCGGCAGAAAGTAGACGAAGACTGGCGCGATCATAAGCTCATTAAACCCTTGATGAAAGAAGTCTTGGTCGATCTAGGGGTAAACGCAGCCTTTTTTCCACTAGAGGCAGGGGGAACGGACATGCCAGAACCGATGGCACTTGCCACTATTGTTTGTGAGGAGCTTGCACGGCTTGATTCCGGCTTTGCAACAGGATGTATCTGTTCTGTTTGGGCTATGGTTCCAATCCTGTACCAACCACATCGCAATATGGATTTACTCATGGAATTTGGACCCAAGTATTGCGGAGAAGAACTTTTCGTCGGCAGTCTCGCCATGACCGAACCAGCAAGTGGTGCCGATATTGAGAACCTTGGAAGGATTCGCGGAAGGACAATACAGACAATAGCACGACTTGAAGGAGACGAATGGGTGATCAATGGTCACAAAATCTGGCCATCCAACTCGGGAGACGTAGGGGATCTCTTCACAGTACTTTGTACAACCAACAAGGGTTCATCGGATCCTAATGATTTTGCCTTGATCCTGGTGCCAGCAGATTTTGAAGGCGTTTCCGTTGGTGCGCCATACCATAAGGCTGGGATGTCAGGGGATATCAATTCAGATGTCTGGTTTGATAATGTCAGAGTTCCAAAGAGATACCGGTTCCATGGTCCAGGCGATGATCTCAAATATTTCATGCGTGCCCTATCCATGGGAAATGTCGCCTCAGCGGCGATGGCTGTAGGGGTGATGAAGGATGTATATGAAATTATTAAGCAGTGGACCACGGAGAGGGTTATAGCTGATAAGCCACTTAAAGAGCATAGCATGGTTGCAGACATGCTATCGGAGGTGGCCATCCTGATTGAGTCAACCTCAGCTTACATGTGGACTTATACGAGAGATTTAGACCACCCAGAAATATCTGGCTGGGAGCCGTGGGACGAAAGATTCGTCTTTAAGACCAGAGGTTTGGCACTATATGCCAGCAATGCAGTGGAAAGAGCATGTAGTCGGGCGATGGACTTCATGGGTTCTTATGGCTATGCGCGCGAGTTTGATATTGAAAAGCATTGGCGTGATCAAAAGATGATCGGTCTGTGGATGGGAGGGAAAGGACTAAAAACACTGGAAAATGCACGCTACTGGTACGATCTGGAAACACTATAGCTTTCTAATCAATGGTAATACCTAAGGAAAAGGAGGACAAAATGGCCCTGTATCCTTCACAAGCATGGTGTGATGATTGGAAGCAAGCAATGAATGAGGATCCAGCCGTAGCTGAGGCTGGCAAGAAATGGGGAGTAGATTTCAATGGCAACTGGTTATTTGAGGTCACCCCAGGTGCGGGATTGGAGGACGGTGTATATATCTATTTAGAAGCTGTGGCTGGAAAATGTACGGATGCGCGAATGATTGAGGATCCATCAGCCGTGGAACCAGGCTTTAGGGTTACAGGCTCCTATGCAGAGTTCAAACAGGTTGTAAAGGGGGAAAGAGACTTCTTAGTCGGTGTGGTCAAGGGAAACTTCACCCTCAAGGGAGATATGGCCAGGATCATGAGGAACGCCAGATTTATCCGAGCGGTTGCGAATTCTATAAGCTCATTTGAAAGTGAATATCTGGACGAGTAATATGAAGTAGATTGTTTATTTATCGTAAGGAATCTATAGTTTGTGTTGGATGTAATAATGGGTAGGAAGATATTTAACGAGTTATGGATCCTATAGTATCTTAAAACAGCACCCTAGTCGTAACTGCATCTACTTTCATATCACAGAAATTCCTAATACAACAAAATGGAGTTGGTCATCCATCAATTAAAACCCCTCGATGTAGTTCTCCAACTCATTCTCGAGTTCTGTCCATCCATCCTCAGGATCTACCGGTGTTTTCAGATGTCTTTGAAGAGTGGTGGCTACCTGTAAATACCGTGCTTTTAGTTCAGTATTACTCAGTTTTAATTCTTGGGAGTTGACATAGATCTCACCGATGACGCGCGGCGCTTGTATTGCGACTGAAGGGTCAAAGAGAGGAGATTCCCGAAAGCCCTGTCGATCGACTCTATCCATCAAATTCGTTGGTCCATTTGCATCCAAATAGGAGACCTCAAGGTAGGTCGTTAAAGCCCCAAGAGTCTTTCTTTTCTTCCGCAGAAAGTCCGCCATGTCTAAGCGTGTGTTTCTATAAAGACCCCAGTTTTCCAACTTCGCGTGGTCTAATAATTTGCGGTTGAAATCACTTGGCTCAGTCAATGCAGCACCCAATACCTAGTGCGAATAAACAACTCATTAAAATTACACTCCAGTGGAAAATGAATCCCTCCAGCCCAGAGTGACTGCTGGGCTGGGGGTTCTATTCTTGGACACCAGCAAGTTTGAGACGGAAAGCAGGATATCCGCGCAAGGACCTCAGCATTATTGTAAAAAAATGTGATGTTTTAATCCGTCTCAAGCTCGTCTATGAAGTGTCCCCCTCACATTCACGTGCGAGGCAAATGAAAGGTTCTCAATAATGGGTTGTCAATATTTTGAGCTTAAATTCAGAAACAGATCATGCAAGGATCTATTTCCGAGATTGTGTGGAGATCATTTAGAAGTTATCCATTTTACTTTTACATGAGGGTGGGGGAGTGAGGGTTTTAATTTTGTGTATAGGGCAGAAAGAACCGAATGGGTATGCACGGGCACATTGAGTTCACTTAACTTCTCCATCTACCAGGGAGAATTCTGCAGGCGCGCCAACATGATACCCATTTTGTAAAGCCCATATGGCTGCTTGGGTGCGATCCGAGACCCCTAGTTTGGAGTTAATGTTGCGAGTATGGGTCTTGAGTGTATTTTTGGTGATGTGTAACTTCTCCATAATATCCTGATTCTCCAGTCCCATAGCGATGAGGGATAGAATCATCCCTTCTTGTTCTGTAAGTTCCTCGGCTAGAGGTGGTTTGGGTTCCTCTTTGGGAAAAGCGAAACCCGGCATGGCAGGAGGGACGGGTTCTTTAGTTCTCATGGATGTAAGCTGGGGTTTTTCTCCAGCCAAGATGGAGTGAATTGCCGCGATCAATTCAACTGCTTCAACACCCTTCGAATAGTAGCCATCTGCGCCGAGTTCTCCTGCTCGAGCAAGGTAAAGAGGGTCCACCAAGGCAGTAATCATGACAACGGGAATCTCGGGAAATATGAATTTAATGATGGAAAGGGCTGCCAATCCATCCATCTCTGGCATAACTACGTCAAGGATTACAAGATCGGGGTTATGTTTGTTGACTGCATCCACAGCTTCTCGACCAGTGGATGCGGCGTGGACGACATCCATGCCAGCCCCCTCAAGGGTGAGAGTGAGGATTTCCCTGAAAAGGTCGTGATCGCCGATGACCACGCCCCGGGGTATTATGAGTTTTGGTTTTTTCGACTTTGATGTCATGATCTTCTTCTATTCAATGATGGTTGATTTCTTTTACAATAAAGATGACCTCTTACCACGGGCATGCCCAAGAGGTCATATTGTCCACCCAGGCAGTCCGGCTGTCCTACTGTACTGAGACCGATTAGACCCGTGACTTTGCGTCCCTGCCTTTCGACAGGTTTGCCATTTCTGGTAGAGAATTACCGATGTTTATATCTACTTTTATAATACTCCTTTCACATCAATATAGTACCATGGTACTACCCTACAACGAGTTTACGAAACACCGGATTTTCTTTGCAATAAACTCTCAGAGGGAATAACTGGGCTTGTAGCTAAATACTCCTTATCTAGGGAAACATTACCTGTGTTCCAGATTATAAGAAAGATCGATGTTTGAACAGAAACAGTGTGTGAAAACATGACCAGGAAATCAATATTTTCACTTGGAGATGATTGACATCCGGATGGATTAGTATGGCGTCAGGAAATACGTTTTTGTTTTTCTCTTCCTTATCTTTCACAGTAAATTTGATGGTCGGTCCAGCCCCCAATAGTAGGATCATGAGCAACAAAATCCAGCAAGCCCCAACTGTATACAATTCCATCCCATTCACAGTTTTGGTCCGTTTCCCAATCGGTCAACCGCGGAGAGTTGCTGACATTCCCAGACACGATCAATTCACCCAAGATTTCCAGCCCCTCTACTAGGAAATTAACCTGTGCCCCAGTAACCGTGTTGTCGGAGATTAGGAACGATGAATCTGAGGGAATGTGTCCCCACACACGACAGACGCGATTTTGTTCGCAGATCGTTGTTCCTGGAGGAGGAGATAATGAGGAACAACCTGATGTACCGAAGGCAGTCGGGGAGGGGAAAAGAGTACAACCGGCGCCCCACATATGAGTGCCAATGTCGATTCCAGCGTGTATTCCGCCGCAGGTCTCATCCGCCTCATTGACAATCTGATTGCCGATTACCTGAAAGCCAGATAGCAAGCCATAACCATAGGGGTGTACAGCAATACCAGCGAACATTCCATTGTTGCCTGGCCTTGCCATAATCGTGTTGTTTGAAATGATGGTGTCTCGGCCTCCAAAAGTGACGATCCCGATATCGGAAGCATCCATAATAAGGTTATTTGTGATGAGGTTTGCTGGACCTGTAAATGTAATTCCGTCGGACCAATCATGAAGTCCTTCATCAGGATCTGTTGGCTTGCAACCAGGAGCATGGGAATGATCCCCCGCGGTATCAATGATTGCCGAATCGATGACTCCTGCGGCGCTCTGAAAAGCAAGGGCCGTGCCACACTCTGTATTAGATATCGTTACATCATGCACCACCAACCCAGTACTCCAAAGTTCAGGATTGTTCTGATAATCCTGCTCAAGATCGGTGTCATCCAATCCACCTTCCATCCCTAAAGTTCCCGGGCTGCACCAGGCATCGTCGAATACATCACACTCCGGCACCCAGGAACCCCAATTGTCATCCATGCCATTGCCAACATCATCATATCCAGAACACTTACGTTCAGCCCTGTTGCCATCCAAATCCAAATGGCTCAGCGTAATATTGTCAATGTCTCCCGTATGACCGATGCCTGATCGGGCGAACAACCGTACGACAAACCCTAATAGGTCGGGTGTTGCAGTTAGTAGAGCATGGTTTTTTGGGTCCGTTGAACTAAAGGTAAGATCGCTTTTCGTAGAGGTCCTCACCAGGAATATGGTTTTATCGACAAAGTAACCCTGGTAATTATGATCGTTTACGCCCGAAGTGAATAAGACCGTATCACCTGTACAGGCCTGGTCTATACAGCCTTGGATAGCTTCGCTGTCTGGATCATCATCGTAGGGGTTGGCTCCACATGTATCGACATGGATCGTGATGGGACCCGTAGCGGGTGTGACCAAGGAGACGGTCACGCGCCGGATGGTTTCAGCGCCATCCCCTGCATCCGTAATTCTGAAGTCAGCTCCATTGTCGCGATTAGCAAAGTAGGCATCACATAGTGTGAAAACAGCGGTTTTAAACTCACCACTGTCACTTTTAACAACAACACCGGTGCCCTTGAAACGACCATCGCTTGTATCCCCACCGCTAATTGCATCGTATTGAACCCCGAACGTATCCGTTCCCTCATCAAAATATTCCACCTCAATCTGCACTCGGGATGTTGGCCAACCTTGAAAGATGAAACCATCATCTACGAGGAACTGCATGTAATAATCTTCCACTTGGTTTCCATCAGAAGAGGATACAACCCTGCCATTGCCCGTTCGAAGAGCTTGGACAGGGGGGCTTCCAGCAGATACGATCTCGGTATCCACATCACCCCCTTTGTCAACTTGCAGACCACTCGAAGTGTGGTCGAGATCGAATAATACTCGTGCAAGACCCTCTTCAATTTGGGTTGGAGTCAGCGCCGGTTCTTCGCTTGGAGCTTCAGTTGCACTAGGCGTTTTGATGCTTGTTGTTTGCTCCGGTACGGTTGGTTTAGTGGGGACTTGTTCCTCCGAGGTAGGAGCAGTGTGTCCACCACAGGCTGTAAAGGCGAGGAAGCCGACTAATACTAAAATGTATAATCGAAGGATTCGTATCTTTTGAAACATTAAAATCCCTTTTGCGCTCTTCGATGTTTTCTGTTTTGAATGATATCAATCAAGCCAGTGAGTTTGTAATGTAGGAGTCATTGGGTAAGGATGTTGGAGATGTTTAGCTTCGTGGAGCTCCATATATAATCAAGTAAGAAAATGGTGAGTAAGTTTGGATCGAGAAGGAGGAATTTGATTGAGAATTATCAACCAAAATAGGGCGAGTATCTTTAATGAATAATTCAAAGTTGATTGGTTGCAGAATCCAGACAAGGTTTGTAGAGTTCCGCTTCTCAAAACAGATTATGAGATCCTTTCTGAGAATTACCTATGGGTATTCCGTAATTCTCACATTATCCACTTCACCTGTTATTGCGGTGTTCTCTTTTACCCATATACCGACTAGCGGTGTGAAGGTTTGGTCAATGATTCGATCTGCATTTGGGGGCAAATAGACTTCAATCAAATCATCCTCGAAATAGAATTGTAGAGATGCACTCTCGGGATCGACTTCGATCTTTATGCTGTACCACTTATCAAATTCAGCTTGTAATGATCGCGTGCTATGAAAATCATATCCCTCCGAATATACACCACAATTAAAATGTGGTCTATCGTAAGAATTCGACAATTGACATTGTGTCCAAAAACCATTTGTTGCAATAGCGATTTTTATTAAGCCGAAACCTGAACCACCAGATCGTAGCATCAATTTAGCTTCGAATGTTCTTACACCATCCAACCTCCTGTCATCCGGAGAAACTAAATTTAGAGCATAACCACTCGGTTCGTTTAGCCAGTTGCTTTGCAATATCAATCGACCATTCCGTTGTTCTATTGAGAAGTCTTCATCCCTCCCATCCAACTCCCATTTGATATCATCGATTTCTAAACCTTCGAAATCATCATATAGTGGTGGCGTATCATAAGGGGGATGGGGTGTCGGTAAAGTAAGAATTGATAAGGCAACTTCACCTTCATAAGTTGATTGAGGTTGCCATTTGCCATGGACCAATCCATCACCAACATTATTAAACTGGATTAATTCTGCTTCCCCAGGTTGAATTCCGTAGTACGAACCCTGGCCACCAGTTTGCTGATGATCAGCCAACCACCCATTTAGTACTACTAATCTTCCATCGGGCGTCCAACATGCACCATATCCAGAACCTATGAGCAATGGAGGTTGGGAACCATCCGATGGAACAAGATAGTAGTTATCTCCAAACATTGGGATCCGATTCCCTGTACCTTTGTAACCATATCCGCTGTACAAGACCCATTTCCCATCCGGCGAGAATATTGGATATCGCTCGTCCATGTTTGGATCATCACTTAGTCTGATATCCTCTGTCCCATCCACATTAATAATGTAGATATAAGACAAATATGACCTTGTCACATCTGAGTAAACGATCTGAGATCCATCAGGAGACCAATCATATTCACCAGGCCAACTATTGGCAAGAAATCGGTCTTTCATGGTATCTAAATCTAATATATGCGTTTCCCACCCTGATGCTCGGTGAAGTAAATATTTACCATCAGGAGAGAACTTTGGTGCTGCACTATTTGAATAATCCTCTGAAATCTTTAACAGATTTGAGCCATCAGAATCGACGAGAAAAATTGCGGAATTCCCAATTTGGTCTGGTGCAGTAAATGCCAGAAGATCACCATCAGGAGACCAATCAGCACGTGGAAATTTTAGATAGGTCGAAAATGATGCGATTTCTCTACCATCATCTGAGATTATGAAAAGAACGCCCCATTCTCCCCATTTGGCACCCTCAAGAAAAAACCTATCACCTCTTGGTGACCATTGAACTTCTACAAAATCTGCCCCGTCAGGATGCTCCCATATCGTTCGTATCCTTTCCCCATCTGCCTGATATAAGCCAACCCTTTTTCCGCCTTCGTAGCTTTCAACAAGGAGGTATTTACCAGGAAATCCACCCACAATAGTGGGTGTTGGTGTTGGTTTGTCTGTTGGAGTTGGGGTTGCTGTGTTGGTCGGTATAGGAGTAGAAGTAGCTGTGGGTGTACTCGAAGGAGGTAGTGCTGTTGACGGGATACTTGTAGAAGTAAGAATCGATGTTGTAGTTGGACTAAGAAGTTGACCTGGACCGCAGGAGGTAGTAGATAAACCAACAGCAAGGGAAACAAAACAAAAGGATAGAGTTGAGTATATCTGGTTCTTGATGCTCATGTGATTAGGTGATTACAGAAAGGTTGTTTGTTTCGATATCTAAATAATTCGTCCACATACGTCACATAAAAGGCTTTGAATTTCTATACAGACTAGACAGTCAACTTAAGTTTTTAGGTCTCATAAACGTCAATTCCCAAGCCTAAACAATAACAGGAGATAACAATTGAAATTAGAATCTCAGAGACGAAATGGATTGAAATGGATAATAGTGAGGAATCACAACTCATTTGTGACTCAATAAGTTCATGATTCCACCAAACCCCAGTTTATTACAGACCCTTAAAATAAGAAGCTAAGAGAAGCAATACAAAAGCTGCCAGTAATAGGTAGAACGAAAGACTAGAAATAACGGGTATGTTTACAACATTCCCCAAGAGACCTAATGCCCCGATGACCAGGGCAATCCACTAGGTTGTAACTTTAGGAGCGCTCGTTCTCATTGGATGCTCTCCTTTGTTTTGGATAAATCTGATTATCCATGGACTTCTTATGCCCTTCTTTTCATCTTATTAAGCTACAAAGGTCCAAAATAGACTTTAAAAGCATAGGGAATTTTGCATTCGGGGCGTTGTGAAAAATCTAACTTTGATCCACCACCTCTGCCTTTGGAGCGTTCTTCCTTACGGATGATATTCCCTTCTTACACCCAGCTTTTGATGTATACCCCTCACCAGTTGCAATGACTTGATTGTTATCGGCACGAAGCCTCCATCGAAATTCCCCCTTTTTATCCTTGTAGATCTCGAACTTGGCCATTTTGCCCTCTCCTTGGGAATGAAATTAATGATTTGATACAAGAAGTATATGGGAAGATGATCCCAGCTCCAACGAATAACTGTAACTTCAAAGGGATCATTCATTGCCACTCGCACTCGCCCCATTTGATTTGATATCTTCTTCAGGAGCTATCCAGATGATTTCTTGGCGGTTAATGGCAACGAAACTGGTCCGAAACAATGTTATACCGTTGGGGTTGATAATTTCAGCGTCTGTAATGGCGATGAATTTGTCCTCGAAGGTTATTTCATCAATAACCCTCATTACTCCCCGGACATGGAACTTGCCTCGAATCAGTTGTTTTTTGGTTTGAATGACGGCTGGAATGGGTCTCTTGTTAATAATGTTTACGCTTCTATCTATTTCACGAGGAAAATTAGTCATTGTGGCCCTCCGCTAATGACTTGTCCTGTTGTCAAAAGGACTTTGGATATGACATCATGTTGTGTGATGGAACAATGGCAGTTTAAATGCAAACCACCTTACTTGGTGTCGGAGGAGATTAACCAAATTATGAAGCGCAGGCCATATCTCTATTAGACATGACACTAGCAACTTCTCACTCTTCCACGTGTGTTGCCTCCGGACAGCTGCATGTAAAGTGGTTTGCTTTATCTTCTTTCTTAGAGAAGCCAAAACCACAACCGTGGCTAAAAGAAATTCTTTCAAGGGGAAGAAAATAGGTTCTTACCTTCCATTCTAGATGGTTATCCATGTGTCCTGGATTATCAAATACCTTAAAAATCATACCTGGAGCAGGATGATCTTGTGGTGAAAGTGCAGGTTATGGTTTTATTATTTGAATATCACCTGTATCCATCAAGCTATTCACGACAGAGTGGAACCTCTACTACTGCCAAGCAGTCTTGAGTTCATGCGTTAGCTGTGTCGTCGATGGATAACGTGGCAATGAGGGGTGAAATTATCGGTCCTGAAAAATCGGATTACCACGCAAACGACATGGTCACTCTACCTCCAGCTTCTCCCATTTTATTTCCTCAGAGAATTCATAGTCTGTAACAAATCTATTCATGACTCGCCGAGCGATTGAGAACGGAATGAGATTCCGGGTTTGTAGATTTATCGGATGTTTTTGGGCGAGAAAGAATGTCCGCGTTCCCAACCTGTTGGTATCACCGAGGGAAGTCATGCAGGGAGAATCAGGAGATGTCTTGCATATCTTGACGAAACTTTCATCTGCTAAACCAAGCTTGAGTTTGTAATCAGGAAGGATTTCAATGGTCAGGACATCAGGCGCATAACGATTGGATCTGGCGAAGCAATCAACAACCAACTCATCAAGCTGATCGAGTGAAACAATTTGTTCAATCTCTCCAGTAGGTAAATGTACTGCAAATGAGATGGTCATGGTAATGCGATATGATTTTCTGACTTCGAACGTTCTAAGCTTTCGCGAGTGTGCTTACTGTTAGAACCCCAGCACACGGCCGTTGTTGCGCTTATTCTGTGGAAAATTAAACATTCCAACCTATCAATCTTTGAAATTTGACACGACTGAGTCGGCCATCCCTTCGGTCTTACTTCACTATACTCGGCGATGGGATACAGTATCAATTATCGAGATAAATCCACGTGAATATTTGCAGGAATAATTTTGATAGAATGGGTATTTTAGGTTCCGAAACAGCCCTTTCAAGTACCCTCTTCGGGACAAGGGGCTACTAGATTATGGCTAATGAAATGCTGCCAACAAGAAAGCTAAGAAGCAGAGCGATAAGTAAGCAGCTGATGATGAGTGGTGTGCGAAAACATCTGGGATAGCCTCCTTGGCGAGTCGATCCGACATGTAGATTGTCCCCATAGTCGTGCTAAGTGGAATGAACACAGCCTACAGGAAGAGCCTATTAGGCTTGATCATATGTATAACCCTGCGAACAAGAGTAATGATGATTCGACTTGACGGCTATTTCGAACAATTGTCAAGGACAGTATCGTGTCCTAAAAATTCTCGGAAGGTTGGTTGCGGGGCACTCGTATGTGCTGGCTTGATCACGAAATGTTTCTTCATTCTATCCGTATGATATGTGATAGTTTGCCAGGCCGAACCGCTATGCCTGAAGCAGCATTATTTTTGTAGCTGTTTTAAATAACTTGAGTTTTGACAAAAATTAGGGCGGCCAACGATTCGCGTTATGCCGCCCACCGGTGTAGACTTTTCTTATGACAAAAGAAAAAGACAACACCGAACAGCAGATTAGCAAATTCGCCGA
>Ga0180438_10008542_pt1 | contig 13004 bp, 8 predicted proteins | sample SS_ome_12_FD_132455 | JGI IMG/M metagenome (GOLD analysis project Ga0180438, IMG submission 132455) | Hypersaline lake sediment archaeal communities from the Salton Sea, California, USA - SS_3_D_2 metaG | ecosystem: Environmental > Aquatic > Non-marine Saline and Alkaline > Hypersaline >...
GAGGCGATGGTGAATGCGCTGGATGTCGTCGCCCAGGTCTCCGCGGAGTACGGCGCGCTCAGCGGGCGGCCGCACGGGCTGATAGAAGAGTACAAGATGGACGACGCCGACTATGTTGCCGTGCTGCTCGGCTCCACGGCGGGCACCGCCAAGGCCGCCGTCGATGGGCTCCGCGAGCGCGGGATTAAGGCAGGGGTGCTTAAAATTCGATGCTTCCGACCGTTCCCCGCGGCCGCGGTGGCCAAGGCCCTAGGGAGCAGGAAGGCGATAGCGGTGCTGGACCGCTCCATCTCCTTCGGGGCCCAGGTCAACCCGCTGTGCCTGGAGGTCATCTCGGCACTGTACACCCACGGCTACGCGCCCAGGGTCATCAATTTCGTCTACGGGATGGGCGGACGGGACACTGTGCCCGCCCAGATAATCGATATCTTCGAGGAGATCATGCGAATCGACCGTGAGGGGGAAGCCGGCCCGCCGCTGCGCTTCTTCGGGGTCAGAGAGTAGGCGCTGCGATGTCGATGACTTTAGAGCAGGTATCCACCAAGGCGGACTCGCTGGCCCCGGGCCACCGCCTGTGCGCCGGCTGCGCCGAGACCATAGTGGTGCGCCAGATCCTCCACGCCGTGGGGGAGCCGGTGATCGTCGCCTCCTCCACCGGGTGCCTCGAGGTGGCCACCTCGCCATATCCCTACAGCTCCTGGCGGATACCCTGGATCCACAGTGCCTTCGAGAACGCCTCGTCCACCATATCAGGGGTGGAAACCATGTACCGCTCCCTGGTCAAGCAAGGCAAGATGAAGGACAAGGGGATCAAGTTCGTAGTCTTCGCCGGTGACGGCGCCACCTATGACATCGGCCTACAGTTCATCAGCGGCGCCATGGAGCGGGGGCATAAGTTCCTCTACGTCTGTCTCAACAATGAGGCCTACATGAACACCGGCATCCAGCGTTCCAGCGCCACGCCACTGGGCGCGTGGACCACCACCTCGCCGGTGGGGGACGCGCAGCCGGGCAAGAAGGAGATACGCAAGGATGCCACCGCCATATTCGCCGCCCACAACATCCCCTTCGTCGCACAGGCGGCCCCGCACGCCTGGCGCGACCTCATGTTCAAGGCACAGCGGGCTATCGCCGCCGACGGCCCTTCATTCATCAACGTGCTTGTGCCCTGCCAGCGCGGCTGGCGCTACCCGTCGGGCGACACCATCGCCGTCTCCCGGCTGGCAGTAGACACCTGTGTCTGGTCGCTCTATGAGGTGGTCAACGGGAAGTGGAGCATCAACTACCACCCCAACCCCAAGAAGCCGGTCATCGAGTGGCTCAAGTCCCAGGGCCGTTTCAAGCACCTGCTCCAACCGGAGAATAAACACATCGTGGAAGAGTTTCAGGAGATGGTGGACCGCCACTGGAAGCAGCTTCTGGAACGGGAACGCTGCTCCTCCGCCTGGTGACCTTCCTTGACCTTTGTCTGGCCGTTTGCTATATTGCCATCTGCGGGGTGTGGCGCAGCGGCTAGCGCGCTTGGTTTGGGACCAAGAGGTCGGCGGTTCAAATCCGCCCACCCCGACCACGGCTACGGAGATTTGCGACGCAATCTGACATTTTCTCCCCGGAGATTTGAACATATCGCTGTGTTCAGGTTGGTGTCCCCGCAACAGGCCTGAATCCCGGCGGTTCACCTACAAGCTGTATATCTCATTGCCGAAGGTGTGCACCCAGTTCTTGTGCAGGATCTCTATCGCCTCGTCCGTCCGGTCCACGCCCACTATGACGATAGGCTGCCAGTCTTCACCCCGACCCAGGAACGGGTAGAAATAATGGACATTGATCTCCGCCGCCATGAGCGGCTTGAGGATGGCGCTCAGGCCACCGGGGTGATCCGGTATCTCCACTGCGATGACATCGTCGATGTGGGTCTTGTAGCCGTTGCTCTTGAGAACGTTGGCCGTTTTCAACGGATCGTCGGTAACGAACCTGACTGTGCTTATCTTGGAGGTATCGGCCACGGATATGGCCCTAATATTTATGCCCTCCTCGCCCAGGCACTCGCTTATGCCCAAGAAGGTGCCGGGCACGTTGTCCAGCGTCACCGATATCTGTTTTACCATAAGGCCAACCCCCTCGGTTCTACATTTGTCACCGTCATCGCCCGGCTCACCATCGTCATTGCCCGACTTGATCGGGCAATCCGGCGCACGAACACAACCCCCTGATTATCCGGTCAAGCTGGATAATGACCCCTGACTCCCACCTCCACCACCGTCATCGCCCGGCTCACCATCGTCATTGCCCGACTTGATCGGGCAATCCAGTCTTCTGGATCATCCGGTCAGGCCGGATGATTACATTTCTATAATCTCCCTGCAATGTGCTCGATCAGCGTACCGCGTTAAACCCGGCTGTAATTGCTTTTTCATTAACGGCGATGAGCTTGTGCTTGTTCTTCAGGGTGCTCCTGAGGCCCTCCATTATACCGTCCAGCGACACGATGCCGCTCACCCGGATGAAGGCGCCGAGCATGACCATATTAGCCGACCTGGCGCTACCCAGTTCCTTGGCGATGGCGTCCGCCGCCACACGCACTACCTGTATATCGTCGCGCGACGTGCCGCAATCTATCAGCGACGAGTTCAGGAACAGCGTCCCGCCCGATTTGATCTGGTTCTGGAATCTGGTCAGCGAGGGCTGGTTCATGGCGATGACGAAATCCGGAGAGGAAGCAACGGGCGATGCGATCTCCTCATCGGAGACGGCCACAGTGCAGTTGGCCGTGCCCCCGCGCACCTCGGCTCCGTAGGCCGGCAGATAGGTTACGTACCTGCCCTCGATCATAGCCGCCTGCGCCAGGCTCAAGCCCATGGAGATAACCCCCTGTCCGCCGAAGCCGGATACCAGCGTCTTAATCAGCATCCTGCTTACCCGTTCTGTCGATGATTACCCCCAGCGGGAACTCTTTGGCCATCACTTCATCGATCCACTTCCATGCCTCGGCAGGCGACATCTTCCAGTTGGTGGGACAGGGTGAAAGTATTTCCACCATGGAGAAGCCCCGGCCGTCCAGCTGGGACTGGAACGCCTTCTGGATCGCTTTCTTGGTTCTCCTTATGTTCTTCGGCGAGTTTACTGCCACGCGCTCGATGTACGCTGCCCCTTTTATCAGCGCCAGCATCTCGCTCATCTTCACCGGGTATCCCTCGATCCCGATGTCACGGCCCACAGGCGTCGTCGTGGTCTTCTGCCCCGACAGTGTTGTAGGGGCCATCTGCCCCCCGGTCATACCGTAGACCGCGTTGTTGATGAAGATCGCGGTGATGTTTTCGCCACGGTTGGCCGCATGGATGGTCTCGGCTGTGCCGATGGCGGCCAGGTCGCCGTCGCCCTGATAGGTAAAAACGAACGTGCCCGGGCTGGCCCGCTTCAGCCCCGTGGCGACCGCCGCCCCCCTGCCGTGAGCCGATTCCGCCATGTCGATGTCGAAGTAATTATAGGTGAACACCGCACACCCCGGCGGCGGTATGCCCACGGCCACATCCCGCAGGTTCATCTCATCGATGAGCTCGGCGATGATGCGGTGCACCACGGAATGCCCGCAGCCTGGACAATAATGGAATATGGCCTTCTTCAGCGATGCCGGGCGCGAATATATCTGCTTCATCTGCTGACCTTCAATCCCTTCTGATAGTAAAGGCGCGTGATGGCCCGTTGCAGCTCGCTGGGCGTGGGTATCACCCCGCCGGTGCGCCCGTAGAACGAGACCTCGGCCGAGCCCTCCACTGCCAGCTTCACGTCTTCCAGCATCTGCCCCATGTTCATCTCTATATCCAGGAAATGCCTCTTGCTCTCTGACAGCTGTCTTATAGCCTCGGACGGGAACGGCCAAAGCGTGATGGGGCGCACCATCCCAACCTTGAGCCCTTCTCTCCTGGCGTTCTTGATCGCGCCCTTGGCGATGCGGGCAGCCGTGCCGAAAGCGACGACCACCAGGCTGGCGTCCTCCAGCATGAAGGTGTCGAAAGTCACTTCGTCGCGCTTGATTATCTCGTACCTGCGGAACAGGCTCCAGTTAAGCTCTTCCAGCGTCGCCGGATTGGAGGTGAAGGTCTTCACGATACGGCTGGGGCGTCCTTTAGCCCCGCGCAGCGCATCGCTGCGCACCGGAAGCTCTTTGGGTGTCTCATACTTGAACTCCACCGGCTCCATCATCTGTCCCAGCACCCCATCGCCCAGTATGACCACCGGCATCCTGTACTTGTCGGCGAGGTCGAATGCCCTGTGCGTCAGGTCCGCCAGCTCCTGCACCGACGACGGCCCCAACACTATCGTTCGATAGTCCCCGTGTCCCCCTCCCCTGGTAGCCTGATGATAGTCCGACTGGGACGCCGCTATGCTGCCCAGCCCCGGACCGCCGCGCGACATATTGACAATGACTGCGGGAAGCTCACAGGCGGCCAGATAGGAGATGCCCTCCTGCTTCAGGCTGATGCCCGGGCTGGAGGAGGAGGTCATGGCCCGCACCCCGGCCAGGCTGGCGCCGAAAACCATGTTGATGGCGGCCAGCTCGCTCTCAGCCTGGATGAAGGTGCAGCCCTTCTTCCGCCCCAGGTTCGCCGCCATGTACTCGGTAAGCTCGTTCTGCGGCGTGATGGGATAGCCGAAGTAGCACTGGCAGCCGGCCCTTATCGCCGCCTCGCCGATGGCGCTGTTGCCGTACATCAGCGCTTTAGTCACGGTACACCTCTATGGCCACCTCGGGGCAAACCAGCGCGCAGACGGCGCAACCGCTGCACTCTTCGTCTTTTACGCACGCAGCGACCCGGTAGCCGTTGGCATTGAGCTTGTCGGATAAACCGATAACGCCGTTGGGGCAGAACAGGACGCAGAGCTCGCACCCCTTGCAAAACTCCTGATCTATCTCGATGTGTCCCTTCATGCTAGATATCTATTGTAAAGTGAAACTCACCCCAACTGCAAGCACCCGGAGGAGCAGACTGCTGCCGGTACACATCGACCCGGTGACCCCCAAGGGGATGGCACGATCTGCGATGCAATATGCAATCGCACAGATGATGACTCGACTGGCACTGGAGACATCCCTTCCAACGCCGATGTATTAAACCGACTAATCGGTAACAGCAACGTTCATCGCCCGGCAGAATGAAAATGTCCCCAATATTTTATCATTTGCTTGCAGAAACTTGACAATAATTAAATATGGGTGTAACGTTACCGCAGCGAGTATCGTATAGGGTTGTTGATGATGGTGAGAGTGCGATGCTGTCGTGTATAACAAGTGTAAATAAGCGACCTCGGGGCGGGATGCCTGAAGACGCTCTTCATTCAATCACTGCGGCGGGAGGCGAGTATTAAAGCCGCTGTTACCGTTATGTCAATCCTGCTGGCACTGGCATCGGGCCTGGCAACGATGGCGGTTCCGGCAAGCGACCCGGTGAGCGCGGCTGCGCCGGGCCTGCCCTTCACCGAGGACTTCAGCGACACCGACCTGCGTGATGACAGCCTCACCAACGCCAACTGGAGCACCGGGGAGCAGGCGGTGTACCTGGCGTGGGCGGCCGCCCAGCCCGGTTGGCTGGGCTACGGGGACAGCGGCAGCGACATCACCGACGACAAGCACCAGACCCACTCGGTGGCGCTGGGCGACGTGAACGGCGACGGGCTGCTGGACGTGGTCGCCGGGAATTATAATCAGTGCAACCGCCTGTACATAAATAACGGCACTCCCGACCCCTTCAGCGGGGTCAGCGGCAGCGATATTGCCACCGACGCACACAACACCTACTCAGTGGCGCTGGGCGACGTGGACGGCGACGGCCATCTCGACCTGGTGGTAGGCAACTACAATGAGAGAAACCGCCTGTACCTCAACAACGGCACCCCCGACCCCTTCGCCGGGGTCAGCAGAATCGACATCACCGCCGACGTGCACGATACCAAATCGGTAGCGCTGGGCGACGTGAACGGCGATGGCTTGCTGGACGTGGTCGTCGGTAATGGTTTGGTAGTCAACCGCCTGTACCTCAACAACGGCGCCCCGGACCCGTTTGCCGGGGTCACCGGCAGCAACATCACCGCCGACGTGTACGATACCCGCTCGGTGGCGCTGGGCGACGTGGACGGCGACGGCCACCTCGACCTGGTCGTAGGCAATTACGATCAGACCAATCGCCTGTATCTCAACAACGGTACCTCAGACCCCTTCGACGGGATCACCGGCAACGATATTACCAGCGACGCTCACAACACCTGGTCGGTGGCGCTTGGCGACGTGAACGGCGACGGGCTGCTGGACGTGGTCGCCGGCAACTACCAGGAAGCCAACCGCCTGTACCTAAACAGCGGCAACATCTCCGACCCCTTCGCCGGGGTCACCGGCAGCGATATCACCACCGATGCCCATAACACCTACTCGATAGCTCTGGGCGATATGAACGGCAACGGCCATCTGGACGTGGTCGCCGGCAATTATAACCACATCAAACGCCTGTACATCAACAACGGCACCTCCGACCCCTTCGCCGGGGTTACCGGCAGCGACATCACCGAAAACGCACGCTCGACTCGACTTGCAGCCCTGGGTGACGTGGACGGCGACGGCGACCTGGACCTGGCCACCGGCAATTATAACGATCAGATCAACCTGCTGTATCTTAATAACGGCTCCGTTAACTCATCGCCGCTGTTCAACACCGCGCGGGGGCGGGTTGTCTCCCTGCGGGTGGATACGGAGAGCGCCGATATCGACTGCGCCACCCTGACCGCCAGCTCCAGCCTGCCGCCGAACACGGGTATAACCTACTGGATGAGCAATAACGGCGGCACCAAGTGGTTCATAGTGAGACCGGGGCAGGGCTTCAACTTCAGTACATCAGGCCATGACCTGCGCTGGAAGGCCGAGCTGTGCTCCCTGTCGCCGGTGCTCTCCCCGCGGCTGAATCTGATAGAAATCGACTGTCAGGGATCGGCCGTTGCCACCCCCACCCCTACCGCTACGGCAACAGCGACATCCACCGCATCTGCGACTGCGACGGCCACCGCCACTGCCACTTCGACCGCGACTGCGACGGCGACGGCCACAGCCACAGCAACCCCAACCGTCACGCCAACTGCCACAGCTACGGCGACTGGCATGTATCACAAATCGCCATATCCCTACGGCGATGCCAACAGGGACGAGGCGGTGGACATCGACGATTTCATCGATATCAGGGCCATAATGCTGGAGACCAAACCCAAGTTGTCAAGCTCCGATGCCACCATGGACGGGGACACCGACGTCTCCGACTACGCGGAGGTCTGGGCGATGGTGCTGGGGGTCAAGACGCCAGGCGACCGCTTTGTCGCCAGCTACGATTTCAACACCGCCGACGCCGGCACCCTCGATTTGGCGGCATACAAGCAGGTGAAGACCATGCCGGCCGCCGCCTGGCCCGCGGACAGCGGGTGGGCCAACTTCTCCTCCGGCGACTACGCCGACGTGGAGGCGATCGATGCTAATGACTTCTCCATGGCAGCCAACGCCAGCGGCTACAACGCGGTGCAATGCCGCTTCACCGTCTCCGAGCATATCTGCGCCCCGGAACTGACCCACATCGAGATCAACGTGACCGCCTCCTCGCAGGACAGGAGCGAGACGTTGCAATTCCATGCGTGGGACTTCACCTCTGCGCAGTGGAATCAGGTGGACGGCTCCATCACCATGTCCAACGGCGAAAACTCGTATTACAGGGTGACCGACTGGGGCCCGCCAAACATCGGTGGCTACATGGATGAGGTCGGACATATGTACCTGATGGTGATACTCATGAACAAGAATAGGGCGCTGAACATCGACTACGTACATGTGACATTCGTGGGCCCCGAAGTGTGGTAAGGCACGAGGTATCTATCTGCAGCAGTTAAGGCGAAACGTGGTGCCTCCCGCTAATCGCGGGGGCTGGCGCAGAACCTCAGCACCTCGGCGAAGTTGTTGATCCGCTCCGCGTTGTTGGTCTCCAGCGTGCCGTCGTAGGTGAGGTTGATCCACGGCTTGCCGTACTTGTCGCTGAAACGCTCGGACATGGCGGCCACTATCCCTCCCGGCATGCACCCATGGGGCATCACCGAGATCACCCCGGCGAACTCCGGGTTCTCCATCCAGTCGATCCCGCTGCCGATGCTCAGCACCGCCTCGCTGCCGCACTTCGGCGAGAGGTAGTTGCAGGAGAACTCCAATATCTCCTTAGTGGAAGGCTCCTTGGGGTCTAACAGTCCGTTGAAGTTGACCGCCACCGATCTTTCATCACGATCCTGTATCCGCTTCCTGATGATCCCATTGACCACCTTCTTGAACTGCCTCTCCCTGACCCCGTCCTCGATGTTGCGGTGGGTGATATACTTGATCCACTCCCCGAAGGGCGACACGATGACCTCCAGCCCCGCCTTCTGGCACTCCTTCACCAGATCGCAGTTGCTGAAGCGGTTGGAGCGCAGGAATATCTCCCCGTTGATGCCCACCAGCGGCTTGCGCGGCATAGCGGGGTCGATCTGCTCGCGGAACTCGGCGGTGGCCTGCTTCAGTATATCGTCGAACTGCTCCTGTTTGCGTACTCGGTCGGTCAGCTTCGCGGAGTAGCGCTCGAACAGCTCATCGGCGGCGCCCGGCATCTTCTCGTAGGGGCCGGTGCGCCACTGCAGGCGCTGGAGGTAATCCATGGCTACGATGGCCTTCCACGCCAGCCGCTCGAAGGCGGTGCCCAACCCCAGATCGCGGTAAGCATGGTTCGACACCGTGGTGCGCAGCGGCAGGTCGAAGCCCAGTTCCTTGAGTATCCTCACCTGCTCCACCGCGTACTTGCCGAAGCGGCACGGCCCGAAGGCGCTGGGCATGAAGCCCTCGATGGCCCCCAGGTCGATCTCGCCGTGCCCGCCTTCATCCAGGAACCGCATGAAATCGCCCAGCGTCACCCGGTAGGGCAGGCACTCTGTGCCCCGCGTCACCCGGTTGCTGTACAGCAGGGACTCCGGCGTCGATTCGGAGAGCACGGTGGCCTTCACCCCGAAGGCCTGCATCGCCGCTGCCAGCATCTCCGCCTGCGGCGCCATCCGCGGCAGCAGTATGGTCTTGTCCGTGTTGACCGACACCGGCGCCGTGCGGTAGGCGCTGTCATCCCACCCCGAAGCCTGCTTGCCGCTGGCGGCGAACCCGTTTATGGTATCCACAAAGGCCTCCAGGCGGGTGACCAGGCCGGCCTCGGCGGCATGCTCGTCGATCTCCAGCTGCCCCAGCGGCTTGCCACCCATGATGTCCTCCACCATCTTGATGACGAAGGAGTTAGGACCGCAGCCGAAGTTGGTCAGTATCAGCCCGTACAACTGAGGATCGTTTACGGTGAGCGCCGCACCGGCGATGTGCTTGCTCTCATAGTACCAGTAAGGTCGGTCGGAATATTGCTTGATGTCCACCGACTTGAGAGGCAGGAAATCAAGGGGGATGGGGGTCACGCCGAGCTGTGCCAGCTTCTCAGCGATGCCCAGGTTGGCCCCCGAGTCCTGCGACATGTAGGAACGGGCGAACACGATCACGCCCAGTTTGCCGCTCCGCCGTAACTGCTCGATTATCCTTCGCCCCGTTTCGACCGCCTCCGCCTCGAACTCACGCTGCGCCCGGATGCCCGCAACGGCGGCCTTGCGACCCTTCGCCTTGCTGAAACCCAGCTTCAGCGCCACCTCGGTGAAGTTGCGTATCACATCGTCGTCGCCCATGCTGAAATCGATGGTCGGTATCAACATCTTATCCTCGAGGCCGAGCACGTTGCTCACGATATACGGTGACGCCTGCACCAGCGGGCAGGAGTACTTCTGGTTCTCATCCCCGTCTTTGGCCCCCAGCCGTATGGCGCTGGGGTACAGTATGTAGTCTGCATCCTTAAGGCTCGCCACGTGACCGTGCAGCAGCTTGACCGGGAAGCAGCTGTCGGTGTAGCTCAGTTCGCAGGCCTGCTCCATGATCTGCTTGTTGGTCTTGCTGGAGAGTATAACCCTGACCCCCAGCGCATTGAGGAACCCGATCAGCAGCGGGGCGTAGTCATAATCGATAAGCGCCCGGGGTACCCCCACCGAAGGCCCGCTGCCCTCCCCTTCGCGGTATCCCTTGAACAACAGCCGTTCCCGCTGGTCGAAGGGGGTCTCCACCTTCTCCTGCTTGACCGTGCTGTCGAACAGGTCGCAGCGGCTGCCGTAGAAGGTGGGCGCCTCGCCGGGGATCTCCAGACGGGTGATGGTGCAGTTGTTATCGCAGATCTTGCAGACGAAGGTGGACAGTTTGTACTCGCGGTCGGCCACCTCCCGGAAACCCTTGAAGCCGGTGGCGGCCCCGCTCATCTCCTCCTTGGCCAGGAGCGCGGCACCGATGGCCCCGCTCACCTCCTTATGCTCCGGCACGACCGTCTTCCTGTCGGGCAGCGCCTGCTGGAAGGCGGAGACGATGGCGTCGTTGTAGAACACCGCCCCGGTGAGGATTATGGTATCTCCCAGTTGCCGCGCGCCCACCACCTTTGACAGGTAGTTGCCGGCGATGGAGTTGGACAGGCTGGCGGTTATCACCTCCAGGGGCACGCCCTCCTGCTGGGCCGATGACACCGCCTGCCCCATGAATGCGGCGCACCTCGAACCCAGGTCTATGGTGTGCGGCGCCTCGAACGCTAAAGCGGCGAACTGCCCGTCCTTGACCGAGACCCCCAGCTGCTCCGCCAGCTCATCGATGAAGCTGCCCGTGCCCGCGGCACAGGCCTTGTTCATCTGGTAATCCACCACCACCCCGTTGCGCTTGATCACCAGCTTGGAGTCCTGGCCCCCGATCTCGATGATATCGGCGTCGGGGTCCATCTCGGCAGCGGCCCTGGTCTGGGCCGTGATCTCGTTGCGTATCACGTCGGCGCCGATGAAGCTGCCCACCAGATACCGGCCGGAGCCGGTGACGCCGACCCCCAGTATCCTGGCCTTGTCGCCGACGTCTTTATACAGGTTCTTGAACACCTCCATGATGGCATCGACCGGCTTGCCCGCGGTCATCAGGTAGTTCTTGGCCATCACCCTGGTGCCGCTCTCGTCGAGGATCACCGCCTTGGTGCTGGTGGAGCCGATGTCGACGCCGAGATAGCCCTTGAATTCCACCTCGATATCGGGCGCTTTCCAGTCGTTATGCTGGATCACCTTCTCCAGCGGAGGGGTTTGGAAGTAGCGCTGCTTTACGTCCACCTGCGGCAGAACGACGACTTTTGAGCTCCTGCCGGAATCCCTGGCCAGCAGGGCCGCCCCGATAGCCTCGATATGGCGGAAATTGTCGGGGACGATCACGCTCACCGGATGGCCGTTCCTCGCCGAAAGCGCCTCGTTCAGCGAGTCTACGATGGCGCTGTTGGCCGCCACCCCGCCGACAAAGTAGATCGGCTCCTGCAGAGCACCCCTGACCAGCGAGATGACCCCCCGCGCGATACTGTCGCACAGCCCGCACAGCATCGTGCCCAGCGGCACGCCCTTCTGCTGCAGGTGGATCAGGTCGGTCTTGGCGAAAACGCTGCACCGGGCAGCGATGCGCGGCGGGGGCTCATCGGAACGCTGCGCCACACTGGCGAAATCGTCCATGCTGATGCCCACCCGGTAAGCCTGCTGATCGAGGAACCTGCCCGTTCCCGCGGCGCACAGCGGGTTGGACGCCACCTTCCACGGCTTGGTCAGGCCCTCCTCCAGGCCGATGACCAGCGAGGTTTGCCCCCCGACCTGGATGATGGTCTTGGCTTCGGGATGCGAGTGTAGGAGCCCGGATGCGATGGCCAGAGAGCTGCTGTAGTACGCCCAGTTGAGCTCCTCGGGGATGACCGACCTGCCCGAGCCGGATACGCCGGCGGCTTCGATCTGTTCGAGGCTGACGCTCTCGCCGAGGCGCGATATCAGTGCAGCCACCGCCGCCTGAGGGCTGGCGGTCACCTTCTCGGCATCAAGCCTGACTATTTTGCTATCGGAATCGATCAACGCCAGCTTGACGTTAACCGAGCCGACATCTAAACCCAGGAAGTATCCCATTCCGTTCAATTTTAGCATAACCGAAATTACTACTGCAAGCTGTCCGATGCGAACGGGAGCGAACCGAGCGATTGTTGAGGGCCACGTCTTGACGGGAAACGCCCTTTATCACTAGAATGTAATAGCCGACGGAAAGGGGCAGCTATTGGATTTACGCTTCACCGCAGAGGAAGAGGCCTTTCGCCAGGAGATCAGAGATTTCGTGAAGGCGGAGCTTCCGCCCGCTATGGAGAGGCCGGTAATACACGGCGGCGAGACAGTAGAGGAGTGGGATTTCGTGAAGAAGTTCACCCGCAAGCTGGGTGAAAAGGGCTGGATCGCCATCTGGTGGCCCCGGGAGTACGGCGGCCTGGAGGGCACCGACATCCAGTACCTCATATTCAATGAGGAGATGGCTTACCACCGCGCCCCGCGCATGGACGGCGGCGGCACCGGCATCGTGGGGCCCACCATCCTGGTTCACGGCACCGACGAGCAGAAGAAAAGATACCTGCCCCCCATCGCCCGCGGCGAGGTGATGTGGATCCAGTGCTTCTCCGAGCCCGGCTTCGGCTCGGACTCCGCGGGGATCCAGACCCGCGCCGTCGAGGACGGTGACTGCTACGTGATCAACGGTCAGAAGACCTGGATCAGCTTCGGCCTCCACGGCGACTTCTGCTACATGACCACCCGCACCGATACCGAGGTCCCCAAGCACAAGGGCATCAGCATGTTCCTGGTGGACATGAAGACCCCCGGCATCGAGGTGCGCCCCATTACCAACATGGTGGGCGCCGACGGCTTCTGCGAGGTGTACTTCGACAACGTGCGCGTGCCCAGGGAGAACATGCTGGGCCCCAAGAACGAGGGCTGGATGGTGATGATGACCATCCTCGCCTTCGAGCGGGGCACGCTGGCCACCCTCGCCGGCTCCATGCGGCGGGGCC